>Ga0310121_10000302_pt1 | contig 54406 bp, 54 predicted proteins | sample CB27_Tmax_986_MG_FD_203504 | JGI IMG/M metagenome (GOLD analysis project Ga0310121, IMG submission 203504) | Marine microbial communities from Western Arctic Ocean, Canada - CB27_Tmax_986 | ecosystem: Environmental > Aquatic > Marine > Oceanic | place: Canada: Western Arctic Ocean | collected... | reverse complement strand
AAGGAATACCCGGTACCACCAGTGCCGATCAAGTCCTCAGGCGCCCTGTTCAATGTGGCAGCCAACAAGCTCGGCTTGACCGTAGTGCCTGGTCCGCTTGCACTCATTACCCAGCCGTACATGGGTCGGTCTGGGTGTGTCAATTGTGGGTTGTGTTCAGGCTACGGGTGCCACGTCAGCGCGAGATCGAGTTCAGCGGTCACAGTCCTCCCGATCGCCGTTGAGACGGGCAATTGTGAAATCCGCGCCAACAGCTACGTCCGCGAAATCTCAGTGGACAACAGTGGCCGAGTGACCGGGGCCACCTATTTCAACGCCCAAAAACAGGAAGTATTCCAGAGAGCTAAAGCGGTCGTGCTGTCCGCGAACGCTGGGGAGTCGGCTCGGCTGCTCCTGCTTTCGAAATCTGCCCGCTTCCCTAACGGTCTCGCTAACTCGAACGACATCGTCGGCAGGTATCTAATGCTAGGGGGCGGCGCCTCGGCGCATGGAATTATGGAGCATCCTCTGAATGACTACAAAGGTGTCGTCTCAGGCACTGCAATCTTGGACTACGTCGCCTCCGATCCGGACCGGGGCTTCTATGGTGGAGGCCGATTGACCTCTCGGGGTTACGCGACCCCGATCAGCTACGGCCTCGGGGGACTGAGCCCTGATAGTCCGCGCTGGGGTGCTGGCTATAAGCAAGCGCTCAGGGAGGAAGCCAGGCACAGGTTCACGATTCAGTCGTTCGTCACCCAGTTGCCGCTGGAGACCAATCGCGTGGACTTGGACCCCGACGTGAAGGACGAGTGGGGTCTGCCGGCGATGCGCATCACCTCAACGAGTCATCCCGACGATATCAAGAACATGGAGTTCTTCAGACAGAAAGGGATCGATATTCTCGAGGCAGTCGGGGCGAAGAAGGTGTGGGCGTCTCCGGTCAACGACAGCCGTGGCGGTGCGCATAACCGAGGCACCTGCCGAATGGGAGACGATCCGTCGACGTCGGTGGTGAACAAGTTCCACCGCGCCCACGACGTGCCCAACCTGTTTGTCGTGGATGGCAGTAATTTAGTTACTGGTGGCCGCAATCACCCCACCATGACCATCCAGGCGCTCGCCTTCCGTGCGGCTGAGCATTTGATTCGTGCGGCGGAAGGGGGCGACCTGACAGCGGGTGGCTCGTAATTCAGATCTGGTACTTCAGCTGTTCGAACAAACGTGAGCCGCATGTTCTCTGAATCAAACGGAAGGTCTTGTCTCCCCTATAGAGACGGGGCCTTTTGGCTTTTCGGGACTTGGGTGTCCAGGAGGTGTCCACCGGTATAGCTAGGGATAGGATAAATTCGATACCGGTGCCGCGAAGCGGGAGGGACTCCCCACGGGCCTCCGCCAACACGACTTACCAGGCTGGGAGATCATTACCTGGCTCTTATCCAGAAGGCGATGGGACACGCGGATCTTGCTGCCACGATGGGGTATACACCTACCTGCTCGACGAAAATCTGCTGACTTTCTGGCCCGTCGTCTAATGGCAGGACACCGGTCTTTGGAACCGGCGGTGGTGGTTCGAGTCCACCCGGGCCAACTCGTGTTCCACCATTTCACTTGCCATGACTACTGCGGTTGTCACCAGGTTCGAATGATATTCATAACGTAACTCCCTAATCCGCCCAATCCTGTTTGCGGACAAAGAGTAGGCGGTCCTCCTGCGACAGCTCTGATCGGTAGGTGTAGCCCTCCTCCGCAAAGTCTTTTAGGCCATCCGGAGTTTCTATTCTTTCGAGCACTATGAAGCGCGCCATCAGGCCTCGGGCACGCTTGGCGGAGAAGCTGATGGTGCGTGGCTTGCCGTCACGGATCTCCTGGAACAGAGCGGTGATGAGCGGAGCCCTCAGTCGGTCCGACCGTACACTCCTGAAATATTCGTTCGAAGCCAGGTTTAGCACGGCACTGGCCGGTCGCTTGGCGTACTCTGCGTTCAAAGCGTCCGTGATCTGAGTGCCCCAAAAATCGTAGAGGTTCCGACCCCTCTTGGTGTCCAGTCGTGTTCCCATCTCGAGCCGGTACGGCTGGATCAGGTCGAGGGGTCGGAGGAGTCCATAAAGCCCCGATAGAATACGCAGTTGGCCCTGTGCCCACTGTAGATTCTCCTTCGAGAGGCTCGCAGCGTCCAGCCCCCGGTAGACGTCGCCCCGGAAGGCCAGCACGCACGGCTTTGAGTTCTCTGGCGTAAAGGGGAGGCTCATATCCTGGAAGCGCTGGTGATTGAGTTCGGCAAGCGACTGACTGAGTGCCATCAGCTCCTCGAGCGAAGCTACACCGAGTTGTTTACAGCGCTGGAGCAACACTTGGATTTCCTCTTGGAAGTCCGGCTCGGTGGTGGGCAATCCATCGATGGAAAAGTCGAAATCGAGTGTCTTAGCGGGGGAGAGAAGAGTCAGCATGAGTTGTTCCTCCTTGGGTACTTCTGGAGACCGGTGAACCAACAGTCCAGCCCATGGTCACACGTAGCGTTAAAGAGTGAACCTACTCCAATTTGTGTGAGTTGCTAGGTGAGAGAGGATGAAGGCAGGCCGTTGACGGGCTTTCTAGCCCCGTCTAGCTTCCTGGCCTCTTGCTGGCTATCTGAAAAGCGACGGGCGTAAATGGACGAAACCTTTGGGCGAGGGCCACTTCTTCTCCTCTCCGGGAGGGCGAATAAACCGCTCGCGGAAGAGATCGGAAAGGTCCTTAAAAAGTCGGTGAATGGGGCCTTAATTCACAACTTCGCCGACGGGGAGATCTTTGTCCGGATCGACGAAAATGCTCGGGGAAGGGACGTGTTCATCATCCAGTCTACCAACGCGCCCTCCGACAATATCATGGAGCTTCTTCTCCTGATCGATGCGGCGAAGCGGGCCTCTGCGGCGCGCATCACCACTGTAATCCCCTATTACGGATACGGTCGACAGGATCGGAAGGATCAGCCGAGGGTGGCGATCGGTGCAAAGCTGACCGCGGATCTTGTCGAAACGGCGGGTGCTGGCCGCATTCTGGGAATAGACTTTCACCAACATCAGATTCAGGGGTTTTTTGACATTCCCGTGGATCATCTGTACGCTGCGCCCGTCTTGACCAAGTATTTCCAAGACAAGGCACTGGAGGACCTGGTGGTGGTCTCGCCAGATGTTGGCTCAGCGAAAATGGCCCGGGGCTTCGCGAGGCGGCTCAACGCTAGCTTTGCGATCATCGATAAGCGTCGGCCAGCTCCCAACGAGTCCGAAGTATTGAACGTGGTTGGGGACGTGGCCGGAAGTAACTGTCTCATTACAGATGACATGGTTGATACCGCCGGAACGATGGTTTCGGCAGTGCGCGCCCTGAAAGATCGGGGAGCATTTGCAGTGTATGCCTGTGCGACCCACGCGCTGCTCTCGGGAAGTGCCCCGGAGAGGCTCAGTGCTGCACCTCTGACGGAACTGGTCGTGACGAATACGGTTCAGATCCCAGAAGAGCGAAAGTTCGAAGGGCTCAAAGTGCTTTCAATAGCCACGTTGTTGGCTAGGGCGATTGAGCATATCCATCTCAACGAGTCGGTCAGCCAGCTCTTTGAGGTCTCGGACAACGAAGCGTGAAGTGCGGGCCGGAGGTAGACAAATAATAGAACTGCGGGCCTGATCCCAGGCTCCTGACGTGAGGAAGGAATTATGGCAATGCAGGTGATCCTGAAGGCGGGCCGCCGGGAAGGTCGGGGAAAGGGTAAGGCTCGGAAGCTAAGGGCGGAAGGGCAGCTCCCAGCCGTCCTCTACGGAGCCGGTGAGGATCCTCTCTCTTTGACCCTAAGCGCTCACGAGGCAGTTCGTCTATTTCACTCGATCTCTGTTGACAACACGATCATCAATCTCGAGGTGGAGGGAGAGAAGGCCCCTGTGCCAGCTCTGGTGAGGGAGATCCAGGCCCATCCGGCTCAGGCTGACCTTCTTCACGTCGATTTTTTGCGGATTCAGTCTGGGGTGGAGATCGAGCTGGACGTTCCCGTGCGTCTCGAGGGGATTCCAACGGGTGTAAAAGATGAGGGTGGTGTCCTTGAGCAGACGACCCACCAGATCCTAGTTCGTTGCCTCCCGGAGGACATCCCCGAGGCGTTCACGGTGGATGTTACCGAACTAGTCATCGGCGATTCGGTTCGGGTGGAGAACATTGCCGTTCGAGATAGAGTCGAGATTCTTCTCGATGGTCAGCGGACGATCTGCTCGGTGCAGATGCCGACTGAGTTGATCCTCGAAGAGCCTGAGGAAGAGGAGATAGAGGGCGAACTGGTGGATGAGGAAACTGAGGGAGCTGAGGAAGCCGAGGAGAGTGCAGAGTCTGAGGGCGAAGGCAAGTAAGCCCTTCGCTTCCCTCGATGGGAGCGGCTGATGAAGCTTGTGGCTGGATTGGGGAACCCTGGTCGGGAGTACGATGCAACCCGGCACAATGTGGGGTGGTGGGTCTTGGATCGTCTCGCGTACGAGTGGGACTTCGGGGCCTTCGAGAGCGTAGAAACCGCGCTGGTCAGTCGGGGCGCGCTGGGCGAGATTGAAGTCCTGCTTGTCAAGCCTAGAACCTATATGAATCGCAGTGGAGAGGCCCTCCGTCCTTTCGTGGGGCGGGAGGGCTTTGACCTGTCCCAGGATCTTCTCGTGGTGGTTGATGATGTGGCTCTACAGGTTGGGCGGGTCCGGTTCCGGACAAAGGGGAGCGCAGGTGGGCACAACGGATTACGCTCAGTCGTGGCCGCTCTGGGTACCGGGGAGTTTTCCAGGCTCCGAGTGGGCGTAGGCCATCCACCGGCTGAGGGGGAGCTCGTGGACTGGGTGCTGTCTGCCATGGACGAAGATGACGAAGATGACACCGTGGCACTCCTCCCCTCCATGACCAAGGCGATTGGTCTTTGGGTGAGGGAAGGGATGGAGCCGGCCATGAATCAGTTCAACCGATGAGAGGTAGAGCATGGATTTCGTAAGTATATCTGCTGGTGCCTGGATCCTTGGAATTGTCGGCCTCGGCGTTGCCATCTTGATCTTTACCTATGTCACCCGTCAGCCGGTAGGCGGTGAGCAGCTGGCAGAGCTTGCTGGACAGATTCACGACGGGGCAATGGCATTTCTGCGACGGGAGAACACTGTTCTATCCGGGTTTGTCATTGTCGTTGCGGGACTGCTGATGTGGGGGATCGGGGTTGGCACCGCTGTCGCATACGTCTCGGGTGCGTTCAGTTCAGCTCTCGCGGGGTTCATCGGGATGAAGGCGGCGACGCGGGCAAACGTGAGAACTGCATACGGGGCCAGTTCTGAGGGACAGCGGAAGGCGCTTCGGATTTCTTTCCTTGGGGCTGCAGTCATGGGCCTCTCTGTAGCGTCGTTGGGGCTCATCGGCATCGGGCTGTTCTATCTAGTGATCGGGTCCGGAAGTGAGGGTGATCTGCCCAGGTTCTCTGAGATCATCGCGGGGTTTGCGATGGGGGCCTCGTCTATCGCTCTCTTTGCCCGCGTGGGTGGGGGGATCTTCACGAAGGCAGCAGATGTTGGCGCCGACTTGGTCGGAAAAGTCGAGGCAGGAATCCCCGAGGACGATCCCCGGAATCCGGCGACCATCGCCGACAACGTGGGTGACAACGTGGGTGATGTAGCCGGAATGGGAGCGGACATATTCGAGTCGTACGTCGGCTCGATGGTGGCAACTATTGCGATCGCTGCGACATCCACGGCTCTTGCCGCCAACGTCGTGGAGGCCGTCGCTCTACCCATTGTCGCTGCCATGGTCGGCCTGGTCGCTTCCCTCCTCGGCATTTTTATGATGAGAGTCCTTGAGGGCACGGACCCAGCCTCTGCGCTTCGGAATGTCACTTTCATCGCAGCAGGGGTTTTCCTTGTTGTGATGTTCTTCGTAGTCGAGTCCATGGGGTTCGCGATCGAAAATCCCGCAACTGGGGGAACCTACCCTGCGATGGGTCCGTTCTGGGCGATCCTCTCTGGAACGCTCGTGGGAATATTGATCGGGCTGGTGACCGAATGGTACACTGCCGGAAAGCCTATTCATGGCATCGCAGCTGCCAGTGAGACGGGATCGGGCACGAACATCATCACGGGCCTCGCTCTGGGAATGAACTCGGTTGCGATTCCGGTCATTCTGATCACGATCGCCATCTTTGTGTCGTTCAGCGTGGCGGGCCTCTATGGCATTGGCATTTCTGCCGTCGGGATGCTCGCGACGGTGGGTGCCACTATGTCCGTCGACGCTTACGGTCCGATTGCTGATAATGCGGGAGGATTGGCCGAGATGGCGGGCCTCGGTGAGGAAACCCGGAAGATCACCGACTCGCTCGATTCAATCGGAAACACCACGGCTGCGATCGGGAAGGGGTTTGCAATCGGATCCGCCGCTCTGACGGCGCTCGCGCTCTTCTCAGCCTACTCAGCGAGCGTGGGGCTACAGGAGAGTGGAATCAACCTCATCAATCCCCTCGTCGTGATCGGGTTGTTCCTCGGCGGCGCGCTACCCTTCGTCGTAGCGGCTCTGACGATGACTGCCGTGGGTCGAGCGGCTGCTGGGATGGTGGAGGAGGTTCGTCGACAATTCCGAGAGATTCCGGGGATTATGGACGGGACGGGGAAGCCGGACTCGGCCCGCTGTGTCGACATCTCTACTCGGGCTGCACTAAGGGAGATGATACTTCCGGGGATCATTGCCATACTTGCCCCCTTTCTGGTCGGATGGATCTTAGGGGTGGAAGCCCTCGGAGGGCTTCTCGCCGGGGCGCTCGTGACCGGTGTGCTGATGGCGCTGTTCATGGCTAACTCGGGGGGCGCTTGGGATAATGCGAAGAAGCTGATCGAGGCGGGTGCTCACGGGGGAAAGGGCTCAGATGCTCACAAGGCCGCAGTCGTCGGCGATACTGTGGGGGATCCCTTCAAGGACACTTCTGGCCCGTCCCTGAACATCCTGATCAAGCTGATGAGCGTGGTCTCTCTCGTGCTCTCTCCCTTCTTCGTTCGCGTCCACGGCCTTGATCCCGGAGCCCAGCAGTCCCTGGATTCCTTGGTACAGATCGTTCGGAGTTGGTTCGGCTGAGATGAACGTGGCGGGGGCCACCAAGACCCTCGGCTTAGCTCAGGACATCGGCACGACCCGAAGGAGCTGTCCCTCGATTCGGTCGAAGATTTCGTCCAGAGATTCTCCCGTGATTGTGAGACCGTGGTTTCTGAGGCCGACTACTGCCTGAGCAGGATTGGGGTGTTGACGTACGATATCAGCTACCGCCTGACCCAACTCGTATGTCCCACATGGGTAGTTGAACTCCGTCGAAGGAACTCCCTTCATCCATGCGTGCGCATGTAGGATGGCGCCCACCTCGGGGTGCTCCCGGTAGATCAACCAATGCTCGATCGCGTCGACTGAGACCCGGCGGGGCTCAACGTTCGGGGGGACCGACAGGATCATTGCCCCTTTTTCCGCGTCGTAACTCTTCACTAGGAGGAAGTCTCGGCCTACTTCCCTGAGATTGGACTTGTCCACTCCCGAGGCGCTCATCCAGAATTGCTCGGCATCATATCGAGCTGAGATATTCCCATAGGAGAGTCCCCCCATCCCGAAGATCCTCTTCAGATGACGGCGATCTCTCTCCGAGAGGATCTTGTCGAGAGGGAAGGGGAGGGGTAGGACGTCCAACGCATCCAACTTTACTCCCGCTCGGCCGATAGACGCTGTGATCTCATCGCCCTCCCACAACTCCTCGGGCAGGTCATCATCAAACACATTGTCGATGATCAGCTTGGAGGTGGCCAGGGGCTCTATTCGCTCGTACACCTTCTCAAAGAACTCTCTCCGGTCTGTGGTGCCGTTGACCTGGTAATGTCCCTGCTCCGGCGTGATGAAGTGCACATCGGGGTCGGAGTCCCCGGGCCCAGTCACTCCGATGAGAAGGTTGGCGAGGGAACGTACAAGCAGGGGGTAGCCTTCAGGTATTGCCTCGTCCATCGACTTCTGACCGGGCGCCAATTCCGTGACTCCGACTACAAAGACTGCCTGGCCCCGGCGTCTGAACAGCTTGGGCTCGTCCCTGGCAAATGGATTGATGACCAAAGAGGCCTGGTCGGGGTTGTCCACCTGCTTGTGACCGCGGCGAACCATGACCTCACTCAGACCCGAGAAGAACCACTCGAGCTGCTGGAGATTGTCGTGCGGAGCGACAGAGAAGTCCATTGGGGTCTCGTGCGAGTCTCAGGGTCTCCGCATATACGGAGACCGCAACAGAGGGTCCGTTAATTGATGACCTCGGAAAAGGTCGACTGAAGCCAGGTCCTCCGCAAGATCCAGCGATGTTTTCAGAGCGATCTTACTGGAAGTATTTCCTGTTGTCCCTGAGGAGACTATGTGGATTGCGTTTCTCCTTTGACGCCTGGGGAAGCGTCCCTAGATTCTCGTGCGCTGACCGGAGGATGCCTTCTCCCACTTTCATCATATGACGGAGGCTCACCGGCTCCTACGCAAACTGTCACCAGATTGGACGTCATGCTCAAAGCCGGGATTGTGGGTCTCCCCAACGTAGGTAAGTCCTCCCTCTTTAATGCGCTGACAGCCCAGGGAGCGCCAGCTGAAAACTATCCGTTCTGTACGGTGGAACCGAATGTCGGGATCGTGAAGGTGCCGGATATCCGGCTGGATCGGATCTTTGAACTCGTCCAGGTGCCTGCTCGAATTCCCGCCGTGATCCAATTCGTGGACATTGCGGGACTCGTAGCGGGAGCAGCTGAGGGTGAGGGTCTTGGAAACAAGTTCCTGGGAAACATTCGTGAGGTTGATGCTGTTGTTCATGTCTTGAGGTGTTTTGACGATCCTGACGTGACCCATGTTTTCGGGAGCGTAGATCCCGCGCGAGACCGTGAGGTTGTGAATGCCGAGCTTGGGTTGGCTGATCTGGAGGCCGTAGAAAGCATGTTAGAGCGGAACGAGCGCAAAGCCCGTTCTGGTGAGAAGGAGGTGCGGCGGAAGGTTGTCCTCTTGGGGTGGCTCCAAGCGAGCCTCTCTAGAGGAGTTCCTGTCCGCCGGCTAGAGTTTTCTGCGGAAGAGCGTGCACTTCTGAAGAGCTTCCAGCTCCTCTCCAGCAAGGCGGTGTTATACATCGCCAACGTTGAGGAGGGTGCGCTCCCAGAGGGAGAGAATGAGTGGACCCATAGACTACGAGAGATTCTTGAAGAGGAGGAGCCAGATGCTGGAATCGTTACCGTATGCTCAGAGGTCGAAGCAGAGCTAGCGGAGCTCGATCCAGAGGAGCGTAGTGAGTTCCTGGAGGAGATAGGACTCGAAGATACCAGTCTAAGCCGTGTGGTACATGCAACATATGACCTGCTAGGCCTGGTCACCTTCTATACGGAGGGGGAGAGTGAGGCTCGAGCCTGGACAGTTCGTCGAGGGGCACTTGCGGCAGAGGCCGCTGGTCTCATCCACTCAGATTTTGAGCGTGGATTCATTCGAGCTGAGACGATCGCGTACTGTGAATTCGAGGAGGCAGGTTCACTCAAGGCCGCGCGAGAGAGTGGACTGGTCCGATCCGAAGGGAAGGACTACGAGGTTCAGGATGGAGACGTGATCCTCTTTCGTTTCAACGTGTGATCCACCCACGGCTATTCCTGGTTTCCGAGAAGAAGTTTTCTGTGTGACCTAGGCTACTAGTGGCGTGCGCGTCCTTGCCAACTCAGCCTCTTCGACGCAGAAGAGTTTCAGTAAGACCTGCGGATGTGGAAAGAAGTCCTCCAAGAGGCACACTTCGTGGAGTGGTGTCGTAAGACCAGAGAAAACTACTCTGGGAGTTTTCGAAAGGTGATCGACCACTTCGTTCCCCCGTCCTGAGTCTCCGTCACCTGGTAATGAGTGTTCAGGGCAAAGTGAATGCGATCAGTTCTCCCTGATCTCCACCACCCCCAACCGCTACGACGAGGTACTGCTTACCGCTGAGCATGTAGGTCATCGGTGATCCGGTTTGTCCCGCGGGGAGATAGACTGCCCCGCGTTCCCGCCCAGTCATCTTGTCGTAGGCCCGAAGCATCGACCCACGATTGCCATCTGGCATCGTGAAGACCCCACCTTCGCCGCTGATCACAAGCGTCTTGGTCGTGAGCGTGCCGATCCCGCCTGAGCTCCCGCCGGCAGCACCGGTTCGTCCGGTACGAGGAATTTCGAGTCCTTGGAGTGCTGGGTGATTCCGCACGAAATCCGGCGTCTCACCGTGGGCTATCTGCCAGATGATCTCCCCCTCGTTCAGGTCGATGGCGGTGATCCGACCCCATGGTGGTTTCATCAGAGGCAAGCCCTGCACGTTAAGTGGTCCGCCCGCTCCCCTCACGTAGTCCATGTCGGACCGCTCAGGGGTGTTGACGAGTCCGATCGCTCGGGACAGAGTGTGCGAGTACACGTAAATAATCCCGGTGTCAGGGTCATACGATCCGCCTGGCCAATTGGCCCCGTTTGGTACAAATAAGGTTCCGAAAAGACCATTCTCGTCCTGGACGATCGGCGGTGTGAAGATTGGCCCAGTCTTGTACTGCGAGACGATCTCTAGTGCCTCCGCTTTCAACTCGGGGGTGAAGTCTATGAGTTCCTCGAGCAAGAAGCCCTGTCGCTCAAACGGGGGAGGCTTAGTCGGAAATGGTTGCGTTGGCGAATACCACTCACCCGGAACGTTACCCGCGGGGACCGGTCGTTCTTCGATTGGCCAGACCGGCTCACCAGTCACGCGGTCGAACACATAGATCCAGCCCTGTTTAGTTGGCTGAGCCACTGCCTTGATTTCCCGGTCGTCAACGGTGATGTCCACCAAGATCGGTGGTGAGGGTACGTCGTAGTCCCAGATCGGATGATGAACGAATTGGAAATGCCAGAGGTATCGTCCGGTCTCTAGATCCACCGCGATGAGACTTTCACCAAAAAGGTTGTCGCCTGGCCGATGCCCTCCATAGTAGTCTCCCGTCGGGATCTCGACTGGTAAGTAGGCGATTCCGAGTTCCTCGTCGACAGTGAAGGTCGTCCAGACACCAGTGTTGCCGGTATATGCAGCGGACTCGTCCAACCAGGTATCATACCCGAACTCGCCGAACTGCGGGACGGTATGGAAGATCCACTTTCGCTGGCCGGTCCGAACATCGAAACCGCGGATGTACCCCTTTATGTTCTCACGGCTTGGGGGGCTTCCCCCAGAGCGGTGAGACGCGCCTACGAGAACGACGTCACGGGCTACGATCGGAGCGCTATTCCAACCGATCTCTCCGGAGAGCGGATCAATGTCTTGATCATTTCCCTGCTTGAGATCGACGATGCCATTGTTGCCAAATGCCTGAATAGGCCGTCCCGTACCAGCATCGAGCGCGACCAGCTGATAGCCGATGGTCACGAAGAAGATTCGGTTGTCACCTGATCCGTCCGTCCAGTAGGCGACACCCCGACCCGACATGCGACGAATAGCGTTTGCTCCCCGCTCTCCTTCCTCGATCCGATACATCCAAAGCATTTCCCCTGTCGCAGCGTCGAGCGCCACCACGTTACGGCGGCTTCCGGCCGTGGTGTAGAGCACCCCATCGATCATCAGAGGGGTGGCTTGATAATTTGAGTCGGAGTATGGTCCGAGGTTCACCGTGTTAAGACGCCACACGACCTCGAGGTCTTCAAAGTTGTCGCCGTTAATCTGGTCGAGGGGAGCATACCTGGTGCTGCCTAGGTCCCCACCATATGTCCGCCACTGCCCATCTGCCGCACCAGACTGCGCCGATCCTGCCGATGCTCCCCAGGACAAAAGAATCACGAGCGAAAGAGCGAGTCTGACCGAACTCGAGTCTCGAAACATTGCAGGTCTCCCAGTTACATCCATATGCGGCAGGTATCTAACATTGAAGCACAATACTACTAGATAGGACCCCAACATTTCGGCAGAGTCAAGTCTGGTGCCTAGTTGTGCCTAACACGGTTTGCTTGAGGTATGGGAAGGATGTTCGCATCTCGTCCGAATTTGTAGGTTTCTCGCGTCCATTTGCAGTGGAAGTGTTATGACGTGTAGAACTGATGCTGAGCGGCAGGAGGAGATCATCGACTGGTCACTACTCAATCGATTTCAGGAATTGATTGAGACCCCAAGGGTTTCGCGGGACGATGGAGATGTTCTGGGGTACTCTAGAGAGGGAAGGCCCGTTCGGGGCTTCCGGTTCGGAAATGGCCCACGAGCAGTGAGTCTGATCGGCGGTTGCCACGCGGATGAACCGGTAGGACCGCGCCTGCTCCGGCACCTAGTCAGTTACCTGTCTCTACTCCAGCCTGACGATCCATGGCTCACGGTCTACCAGTGGTGGATTGTTCCCCATGTCAACCCGGACGGCGAGTATATCAACGCCATATGGGCAGACGACGACGCGATGGCTTATGACTTTGGCCGCTATCTTTTAGGTGCCGTTCGGGAGCTTCCCGGAGATGATATTGAGTTCGGATTCCCATGGGACGACTCGGATATTGGAGCTAGACCTGAGAACAATGCTCTACTCAAGTGGTGGCGAACGTGCGAATGGCCCTTCGCCCTCCACGTATCTTTACATGGGACGGGCTTCGCTGCTGGGCCGTGGTTCTTGCTCGAAGGGGCTTGGCGGGACCGATGTGAGGATCTCAAGCGCCGATGCCTCGAGCGTATCCAGGCGCTCGGATATGTTCCGCACGATGTGGAACGTAAGGGTGAGAAGGGATTCGTTCGTCTGGGGCGTGGATTCTGCACTCGGCCCGATTCTCGGCGCATGATCGAGCACTTCAAGGGTCTGGGTGATCCAGACACGGCGGGGCGCTTTCGACCTAGTTCGATGGAGACGGTTCGGTCTTTCGGGGGAGACCCACTGACGCTGGTGTCTGAGATGCCGCTCTTCATTACGCCTGGGGTGGGAGAGACCCTAGGACCGCCGGACCCTATCGCCGTGCGATGGAAGGAGCAGATTATGCGCTGGAAAAGGGAAGTGGTGGCGAGCGGCAAATCGAAGGCCATCACTGAAGCGGGTTCTGCCGAAGGGATTGTCGCAATGCCGATCCGGGATCAGATGGAGCTCCAGTGGGCACTGATTCGGGCAGGACAGAAGCTGACGCGGGCGATAAGCTAGAGGAAGAACACATTCGTGATGTGTCAGCCTGCTGGGGCAGTAGACTCATCGGGTCCCGTCAAAGGATTGACCATATACCTGTGAGACATGATCTTGCTTGCGCGAATGCTCACATGCCCGCCCCGCCTTCTGGTCTGGACACTCCGAAGGATTCTGCGATGGACATTTCGACGCTGGGATCTGAAGTTTCATCTAGCCATCCCATCACGTAGTTGAACAAGGGGGAGTCACCCCATACTTTTTATTGCGCGAAAAGCCCGCTCTACCCACTGGGTTGGGCCCGTTAACTAGGCGGACCAAGGGATTGAATCAGATGAGAGACTACGAGATCGTGTACATCTTTCACCCCTCCCTCACTGAGGAGGAGGTGAACCAGAAGTTAGAGAAGTTCCATCCCATCGCGACGCGCTCAGAGGGGGCTGAAGTCACCGCCCTCGATCATTGGGGGACGCGGCAGCTAGCGTATCAAGTCAAAGGGGAAAGCCAGGGCTACTACGTTGTGGCCCAGTTCATGGCTGATCCGCCAGATCTGATCGAATTCGAGCGAATCCTCAAGCTCGATGAGGATCTTTTTCGCTACCTGGTAGTGGTGAGCGAGGGGGAGCCCACGTCAGGGATGTCTGTCATAGCTGAGTCACCAGCTTCTGAATCGCCGGAGCGCCGCGACGATGGGGATGAAGAGGGTGATGACGAGGAAAAGGGAGAGGAAGATCACTTGGGTCTCGGGGCGGCTTCACCTCCGGAGTTCTCCGGGGGGCGGGGCCGCCGCCGCCGGATCGACGGCCCGAGGATCGAGTTGTTGAACTTCAAGGATGTGGGGATGCTATCCAAGTTCATTACCGAGCAGGGGAAGATTCTTCCAAAGCGTACCACGAAGGTCACCGCACAGTTTCAGCGACGGCTCGGTCAGGCAATAAAGCGCGCTCGGCACTTGGCTCTTCTTCCATATGTCCAGAATCACGATCTGTAACACACATCAATGACGGAGGAGAGTGTTCGGGAGGGAGGGTGGCTTCGCCTTCTGGGACTCCTGGCGCTTAGCCTGACGCTCTCAGTGGGTCAGCCCTTCATTCTCGTCGTTGTGGCGTTTGCCATGCTAACTTTCCTAGCCCCGGGCGGAAGGATCCTCGTTCTGCTCCTAACGGCGGGAGCATTCGCAGCCGTTTTTGCTGGGGGAGAATCGGAAGGATTGTGGTATCTCGAGCGAGGGTGGGCCATCCTAGTGGGGGGCTGGTTCGTATCCGTCTCGCTCTTCTTGCCGGGTCGCCCTTTCCTGGCTCGTGCACTGCCTGCCCTCCTCGGGAGTATTGTGTGTGTTGGGGGGATCCTCGCGATGCTCGGTAGTTGGAGTACTGTGGAGACCCTTGTGGCAGAGCGGGTTGAGGTGAGCATGACCGCTACGCTTCAGTTGATGAACGCTCTGGCAGAAGGTGATCTACAGGTGGGGCTGATGGAGGCACTGTCCACGACCGCTCGGGTTCAAGGGGTGCTGTTTCCCGCGCTGCTCGTGCTCAGCAGCCTTGCATCTCTAGGGGTGGCGTGGTGGTTACACGTACGGGTGTCGCCCATGGAAGGTCCGGGGCTTGGTCCTTTTCGGGAGTTTCGGTTTCCGGATCCCCTCATATGGATCTTCATCTCGGGATTGGGTTTGGTAATAGTCGCCGGATGGAGCGTTGGGTGGGGAAGACTCGGCATGAACCTGGTTGCGTTCATGGGGGCGTTGTATGTATTGCGCGGTGTCGCAGTCCTCATTGTTCTCTGGGGTGGAGTCTCGTTTACCGGCGGTCTTCTGCTGACGCTTGCTCTAGTGTTGGCGGGACCCCTGGTCGCATTGGGGGTGATGCTGGTCGGAGTCAGCGACTCTTGGTTCGATTTACGTGCACGGGTGGAGCGGCACGGGCCCTCCGCGCAATAGGCAAACAGAAGAAGCATTCTGTCCAAGGAGCGGAGAAATGAAGGTGATCTTAAAGAAGGCGATCGACAGTTTGGGCGAGCTGGGTCAGGTGGTGTCGGTCAAGCCAGGTTACGCACGGAACTATTTGCTGCCGCAAGGCCTGGCCTATGAGGCATCCAAGGCGAATCTCAAGCGGATTGAGGAGGAACAGAAAGCGGCTGAGGAGAGGGCGAAGCGTGGTTACCTGGAAGGCCGTCGAAGACTGTCCCAAGTCGAGGGCATGTCACTCCAGTTCACAGCGAGGGCGTCGGAGGAGGGCAGGCTCTTCGGTTCGATCTCCGTGGCTGACATTGCCGAGCGATTAAACTCCATAGACATGGATTTTGAGGTGGAGCGGAAACAGATCCTCATGGAAGAGCCCTTGAAGCAGGTCGGCGTTTACCAGGTGCCGATCCGGCTCTTTACTGATGTCCAGGGGGAGATCGAGGTTCGGGTGGAGCCGGAGGAGGCCTGATTACCGCGAGACTAGTACCGGTGCCAGGTAAGCGAGGGAATCCTAGTGACGGCTCCTGAGGTGGTTTCAGTTCTCGAACGCGCCGCTGATCTGGCTTTGAAGAGCAAGGCACAGGATGTTATTTCGTTGGATCTGCAGGGGATTTCTTCAGCGACTGATTTCTTTCTTCTTGCGACCGGAACATCGGATGTTCATGTGAAGGCTATCGCGGACCAGATCCTCGACGAGTTGCGTGAAGAAGGTGTCAGGCCAAACCATGTAGAGGGCCTTCAGGGTGGCCAATGGGTTCTCCTCGACTATATCGACCTGGTGATACATGTATTCCACTATACCAAGCGACAATTCTACCAACTGGAGGAGCTCTGGGGAGATGCGAAGCGACGAGAGTTTTGACCGGTGAAGCGGCGCGGCCCGGCCAACATATACTCGGTAGCTCTAGACAACCCGCTGCCACCTGAGGATTTTCCTATTCCTCAGCCGGATACTGGCGAGGTGATCGCACTCTTGGCCGAAGAGGGGCCGCGCAGCCATGGTTGGTCTGCCCGGTTGGCGGTTGAGCTGGCCGCTCGGTGGTCGAGAGAGGACGTCAAGGTGCTTCTGGCGGATGGCGATTTCTCCAGCCCGTCGTTGCACGAGCTCCTCGGCGAGGAGAACGACGAAGGCGTGGCGGATCTTATCCTCTACGGTGCGTCGTGCGAGAGGGTGGCACGAGAGGTCGGTGAAGGTAAGCAGCTCTTCGTACCATCAGGGACGGTTGTCGCCGATCCAGAGGGCGCCTACGCTGACCCCCGTTGGGCGAGGGTATTCTCCGAAATGCGGGGCTCCAGCACTGTGTTGCTGCTCTACCTTCCAGCGGAGTTCGGCGGGGTATCGGGGCTTGTGGCCGAGGCGGACTGGGTGATCCAGCTTGCCTTGGATCCGCCCACAGCTGACGTAGATCCTGACGTCACAGTGATCCACAGTTCCGGTGGGGAGGCCCCCCTGAGTGAAACGGTCCCGGTCCCGGCGATGGGTGCGGGTGTACGAAGTTCAACCGAGTCCACTGATGTGGAATCTCCTGTCACTCGAGTGGTCCCCAAAGGCCCGACGTCCAAAAGGAGGGTCGCTCCTCCCCTGGGAGATGCTCAGGAACGACTGTTCTTTGTTGTCCTTTTCATCCTCATTGTCATAGTGCTTGCTTTGGCCTGGTACGGATACATCACAGTCCCCGGTCTTACTTTGTCATCGTCTTCTCTCATTGAGCCCGCTTTCTCATCGGATTCGCTGGCACCTGACTTCTACGGATGAAGCTTAGAGCCCTCCGTCTGCACGGATTCAAGTCCTTTGCTGACCGCACAGAGATCCTCTTCAACGATGGTATTACCGCAATAGTCGGCCCGAACGGGTGTGGTAAATCAAACATCTCTGACGCGATCCGATGGGTTCTCGGCGAACAACGGCCGACGGCGATTCGCGGGGTCAAAATGGAGGAGGTGATCTTCCAGGGTACGGTTAACCGGCATCCGGTGAACCGGGGGTCGGTGTCCATTGAGGTGACCAATGAAGACGGGGCTCTACCAGTTCCCTTCAGTGAGGTGGCAATCGCCCGAACGGTTTACCGGGACGGAGGAAGCGACTACTCCCTGAACCGCTCATCTTGCCGCCTTCGCGACATCCAGGAACTGTGTCGAGACACAGGACTGGGGGCGAATGCTTACGCGATCATTGAGAATCGGATGATCGATGCGATTCTCTCAGATCGAGCTGAGGAGCGGCGTGGCCTCTTCGAGGAGGCCGCAGGCATAGGCAAGTACAAGGACCGAAGGAAAGAGGCATCCCGCAGGATGGAGCGGGCAGAGGTCGATCTCCAGAGGCTGGAAGATCTGATCGGAGAAGTGCAGAGCAAGGTCCGATCGCTGGCGCGGCAGAAGGGGAGGGCGGAACGGTACGTAGAGCTGCGCAAACGCCAGCTCGATTTGGAGATGACTCTCGCAAGTGGCCAGCTTGAGGAGTTGGGCTCCCGTCTCAAGGAGGTCCGAAGTGTTGTCGGTGGTGACCTAGAGCGAGATGAAAGCCTCAAGGCCCAGATCTCCACGGTGGAGAGCCGGCTAGAGGCCTTGAGAATCGATCAGCTTTCGCGTGAAAGGGCGCGCACTGCCTCCGGACAGAAAGTCGATGAGTTGAAGAGCGAACTCGTTCGATGGGAACGCGATCGGGCAGTAGCTGCAGAAGGGGCCGGATATGCCGGGCGTAGGATCGACCAGATCTTGGAAGAGCGCTCTGAGGCGAACCGGGGGCTAGAGGAATCGGAAGTTTGTGGCGAAGAGCTGTTAGAACGACACGAGGCGTTGAGATCCGAATTGGCGGAATTCATCGTCGAAATTGACCTCCAATCGGAGAAGGCCTCCGGGGCCCGTGAAGCACTCCAGAGATCTCGAGACGGTCTCAGTGAGGTTGAGGTCCAGGAAAGAGCGGTTGCTCGTCGGATCGCTCAGCTGCGGGGCGACGTGGATTCCAGAGAAACCAGACAGGTGGAGTTGGAAGAACGGATCAGACTCTTGGGCGATGAGCTTCAGGAGGCCCAGGATGCATTGTCGGAAGCGGCCTCGCAGGGGGACCTGTTTACCGATCGGCTAGAGAGTCTCGTAGACACCCTGGGGCCGGCAAGACACCATCTCGACAAGAAGCGGAGGGGAGTTGTGGATGCCAGGGAGGCGATGGGTCGAGCTCGAGAGGAGCAGATGAGGACCCAGGATATTTTCGGTGCTCTGTCTGCTCGACGGTCAGCTCTGGAGGAGATAGAAAAGGACCAAGAGGGCGTTGATCCTGTGGTCCAGGCCCTCTTGGTGGATCCGCCCGACGGGGTTCTGGGAATCCTAGCCGACTTCCTCTCGACCGATCGAGAGTTTTCCCAAACGGTGGAGGCCGTTTTGGGCGTGCTGCTTCGAGCCGTGGTCGTTCGGGACACTGGGGTTGCCAAGGATCTTGCCCGCTGGTTCCGCGAGGACTGGGAAGGGGGAGGGGGACTGGTGGTTCTGCCCCTGGACCTGGCATCCGGGGGGGACGATACAGGGGGCCTGTTAGAGAAGGTGGCGGTGACGGGAGTAGGTTCTCCTTGGGTGCGGGCACTTCTTCGCGGATTTGAGCTTGAAGTTGATGTCGACCTGATCGTCTCTCCCAAAGGTGCAGTTGGAACCGCTCGGGTGTCGAAGGAAGGGACTTGGGTCGATCACAAAGGGGTATTCTATCTGGGCAATCCCTTGGGATCCACGGGAATTCTCGAGAGAAGGGAGAGCCTCGTAGCGCTAAAGGCCGAAACTGAGCGGGCGAAGGATGCCGCCGAAGTGGCTGCTGGGGTGCGAGAGAAGACGGCGACGCAGATGGAAGCGCTTGAGGAATCGTTGGAGGAAGCCCGAGATAGTCTGCAGCGGGTGGAAGATAGCTACCGGGAGGCTTGTTCGGAGCAGGTGGAACGGTCTGAGCGTCTACTTCGGATGGAAAGGCTAGTGCGTGAACTTGAGGGTCAGCGGTCAGCTGCCCAAAGCGCGCTTGCGAGGGCCCAGGAAGGTGCCGAAGAGGCTCAGTCCGAGCGTGAGGGCCTGCTTGTCAAAGAAGAGGATCTTCGAGACAGGCGGGGAGAAGCCAGTGCGCTCCTGGATCGGATGCATGATCAGTGGGAGGAGATCCATGCCACGGAGTCCCGGCTGATGATTGAGCGGACAAGTCTGGAGGGGGATAGCTCACGGATCGAGGAACGACAGAGGGACTTGGCGGAGGGGAGAACCTTGGCGATCGTGCGAATGGAGGCGCTTGAGGCTGAGGAGAATCGTCTCGTTGAGGAGAGAGAGAGGGCTGAGTCACTCCTCGCTGAAGGGAAGGTTCAAATAGAGCGCCTTTTCACTCTGCTGGAATCGGCCGAGGTAGAGCTCCGGGAGATGGATCAGAGCCTGGCCGATATGCATGAGGTCCTCGCGGAGGCCGAACGTAAAGTGCGTGAGGCTCGGACGGCGGAGCGAGCGGCCTCAGAAGAGAGGCACGGTCTGGAGTTAGAGGAGCAGGAGATCCATGGGCGGATCGGGCGGATCCAGGATCGTCTGGAGGGGGAGTGGGGTCGATCCCTTGAGCGACTCATAGAAAAGGCGGAAGAGGTCGAAGGGGAAGAGGTTGACCTGCGAAGCGAGCTTCGTGAGATCGTCACCTCTCTGGATCGAATAGGGCCCGTGAACATGCTTGCCGTCGAAGAGCATGAGGAGGAGCGCGCGCGACTCTCCTTTCTCTCGGAGCAACGCGATGATCTCGTGGAAGCCAGAACTGACCTCCGCGCGGCCATTCGGGAGATCAATGAGACCGCAATCGAACTTTTCACGAAGACCTTCGAGGCGATTCGCAAGAACTTCCAGGACACCTTTGAGCGGCTCTTCGAAGGAGGGGAATGCAACCTTTGGCTTCAGGATCCTGATGATCCGCTGGAGTCCAACATTGAGATCCATGCGGCTCCTCTAGGAAAACGGACCCGGCGCATCGATCTCCTTTCGGGCGGCGAGCGAGCGCTGACCGCCCTCTCTCTTCTCTTCGGGATATACCTCGTGAAACCCTCCCCGTTCTGCGTTCTTGACGAAGTGGACGCCCCCCTGGATGAGGCCAACATCGGTCGGTTCATCCAACTGTTACGGGAATTCAAGGCGAAGAGTCAATTCGTGGTGATCACCCATAACCCACGCACAATCGAAGCGGCGGAGTGGATCTACGGGGTTACCATGGAGGAGCCGGGAGTCAGCTCCATCGTTGGGGTGCGCCTAGATGAGGTGTTGGAGACCGCGACGCTCTAAATGCGGGTCAATATCGTCGGTTCCGGAACCCTCCTTCCGAATGACTGTCACCATTCTCCAGGACACCTTGTAGAGGTTGGTCACGCGAGCATTCTGCTCGATTGCGGGTCGGGAGTTCTGCACGGACTTGCCCGAGATGGGAGGGACTGGAGGGCGATCTCCCACGTGGCGATCAGCCACTTCCACACTGATCATTTCGGGGATCTCCCAGCGCTTTTGTGGGCCTGGACCCACGGCGTTCCGAAGCAGGATCAGCGGGCTCGAAAACTGTTCGGTCCTAAGGGTATGAGCCGAGTCCTAGGGGCTCTGGCGGATGCTCACGGGGATTTTGTACTCGAACCCGGCTGTGCTCTCGATGTGGTCGAGCTGGGTCCAAATGACGCTTGGGAGGATCCGTACGGTGACTTTGTGCTTCGAACTCACAAGACGAGACACACGAAGGAATCTGTCGCGTACCGGGTCGAGACTGAGGGGAGTGCCATCGGCTACACAGGCGACACCGGTCCGCATCCTCCCCTCGGTGTGTTTTTGCGCGGGATGGAGCTCCTGATCTCGGAGTGCTCTGTGCCTGATGACGCTCCGGTTGAGAACCACCTTTCCCCAAGAGGGGTGGCCGAGCTGGCGGCAGATGCCCAACCAAGAACCCTAGTGCTCACCCATATCTATCCGCAGGTCGAACGTGAGGGGCTTGCGGAGCGCATTCGCTCGCTCGGATTCTGCGGGGCTGTGGAGCTGGCGGAGGATGGACTCGTGATTGAGATATGAAGGGCTAAATCCGAGCTCTTCGGGCCCGGACTGAAATGACAACGTACGGACACGGGTGCTGAACACGAGAGAGGGCGCAGGGGTGAGAGAATCACTGAACAGCACCTCTTGGAGAATGGGATTGGGAGGTCCTGGATCGGAACTGTTGGTCGGGAAATATAGAGGTCGGCCTCGTGGTTTGCCGGGGGAACAAACTCGCATTTGTTGAAGTCAATAAGAACTCTCAATGAAGCTTGGGGGGACACGCTTGAGTCTGTCTCGGGGAAAAAGTGGAGGGAAGTAGATGGCACCGCAGTCCGTCAACTCGAGACTCGATGGAGAGGGTTTGCAGGAGTTCACACGCTGAGTTTCGATACGGTTGCAGCTGATCTGGTCCCAGGTCGACAACAGAGGCTCCGACATCTCCCATGCCCGTGGCGGATCGGCGAGCTTAGAAGTTGACTGCGTACCCCCAGCGGGGGTAGCTTCCCGTCGTGCCCCAGGTTCACAGGTTGAAAGCTCGCGAAACCCGTCAGAACCTTGCCGGTAGCAGCGGTAAGCGAAGTGATCGATGCTGTGGTCGACCTGGGGCATTGTCTTTGTCCCGAGGCTCCTACTGAGGTTTCTCTCTCCCGTACGTTGTCGTGTCACACACCGCCCTCGCTCGTAAGTACCGACCTCGACGATTCTCTGAGGTAGCAGTACAGGAACACGTGTGTGAGACCCTCCGTCGCGCTGTTCAAACCGATAGGGTTGGGCACGCCTATCTCTTCTGTGGACCTCGTGGCGTGGGGAAGACGACCCTCGCGAGAGTGCTTGCGATGGCGCTCAACTGTGACGACCGTTCTGATGACGGTGAGCCCTGTGGGGTCTGCGACAATTGCAAGCGGATTTGGAGTGGGGCGACCGCTCTGGATGTTGTGGAGATTGATGCGGCATCGAACCGAGGTGTTGACGATGCGAGAGATCTCCGTGAGCGGGCGATGTATGCCCCCTCGGAGCCGGGCCACACGAAGGTGTACATCGTTGACGAGGCTCACATGCTCACGCGGGAGGCGTGGAATGCCCTCCTGAAGATCCTCGAGGAACCGCCGCCGGGGGTCATCTTCGTATTCGCGACGACAGAGCCACAGAAAATTGAACAGACCGCTTCGCCCGTCCTCTCTCGGTGTCAACGCTTTGACTTCCGGCGCCTTGGTCTGCTAGACATCGTGAAACGGCTCAAGGAGATCCTCCAGAGCGAGTCGGCTAGCGCTCCTGATGAAGCGTTGCGCATGATCGCTCGGAAGGCCGATGGGGGGATGCGTGACGGCCTCTCTATCCTGGATCAGGTCCTAGCGTTTTCCGAGGGTGAGTTAACCTCAGAGACTGTCCAAGACGTGCTGGGCGTGATTAGCGAGGAGCAGTATCTACTGCTCTTCGACATCCTTATTGAGCGCGACCGTCGCGGATTGTTCGAGCTCGTCCAATCATTGATCGACCACGGGTATGATCTGGTGGAGTTCTACTACGGTCTGATGGAGGGTCTTCGAACGCTTCTCCGACTCAGGGTAGAAGGGGGTGCGCCCGACCTTTCCGAGCACTCCCAAGAGGAATGGGAGAGGAGGGCGCAGGGATTTGGGGCCGCTGATCTGGTCAGAATGCTCGGAATGGCTGCGGAGATCGAAACGGAAGGGAGTCTACGGAGAACTGCTCAGCCCCGGGTTCTGATCGAACTTCTCCTGCTCCGCTTCACCTACCTGGATCGGACCGTCGAGCTGGAGACGCTTTTTGATGTATTGGGGGGTGGCCGGCCTCGAACTTGCGTTGGGCCCGAGGAGCGAAGCGGCGGGAGTGGCTCCTCACCCCATCACGACTCTCCCGAGGACGAGGCCAGTTCCGAGGATCCGGCCCCGGCCCTGGATGCCCTGATGATGTGGCAGAGTCTCCTACGCGAAGGCAAGGGCATCCCTCGAGGGATGCTGACGCTACTCAGAGGAGCCGATGCACGCGTGGACGATGAAGGTACGTTGGAGCTGAGGATGATCCCGGGCCCAGTTCTGGATAGGCTCCGTGGGGGTGAGGGGAGGATTCTGGAGGAGGCCTTGGCTCAGATTGCACCTCATGGCATTGAGATCCGCCTCCTTGAGATACAGGATGCGGACAGTTCGGCTGAGTCTCGGATCTCTGCGGGCGAGGTCCGGGAGGGGCGGCTCAGGGACCTTTTGGATAGGGAACCCGGGCTTCGCTCGGCTGTAGAAGAACTAGACCTCGAACTCCTAGAGTGATTGGGGTTTAGCTTTGTTTCGATAGATGACTTTCTGGCCACGTTTGGCCTCGGAAGCTGTTTGCTGTCCGGGCCTTCATCACTAGGACATTCCCGGCATGAATATCCAAAACCTTATCCAGATGGGCCAACAGATGCAGTCGCAGATGTCCCAGATCCAGGAAACTCTTGGAAGCAAAGAAGTATCGGCTTCGTCGGGTGGGGGCATGGTCACCGCTGTTGTGGACGGGAAGGGTGCAGTGAAGAGAGTTTCGATTGATTCCACGGTTGTGGACCCTGGGGACGTGGAGATGCTCGAGGATCTGATTTTAGCGGCCGTTTCGGAAGCCCAGAGCCAGGCGCGTGGCATTTATGAAGCCGAACTGAAGAAGGTAACGGGTGGGCTCCCTCTCCCGATGAAGTTGTCCGGTCTTCTCTAGCTCTGAGCAGATGTCCGTCATCGACGAGGCGACTCGTGAATTCGGTCGACTGCCAGGGGTCGGACCCAGGACAGCGACGCGCCTTGTGTACCACCTGCTAAGGAGTCCTCCAGAACAATCTAAACAGTTGGCGCGGTGTATCGTCTCTCTAATTGATCGGGTTCGGGCGTGTGAAGTCTGTGGGAACTTCTCGGAATCGCAGAAGTGTGCGGTCTGTATCGACATCAGCCGGGATCGGTCGGTGATCTGCATCGTAGAGAACGCTTTCGATGTGCGGTCGATCGAACGCACCGGGCAGTTTAAGGGGATGTTTCACGTTCTGGGAGGGGCTCTTTCGCCACTGGATGGAGTGGGGCCGGAGCAACTTCGCGTGGCATCGCTCCTGACCCGAATCCGAGAGGCAAAAGGGGAAATCCGAGAGGTGATCCTAGCCACTAATCCATCTGTAGAAGGGGAAGCCACGGCTGTCTACCTTGAGGCGTTAATCCGGCCACTAGGGCCCCGTATCACGCGACTGGCAAGAGGGATTCCCGTGGGAAGTGATCTGGAGTACATCGATGGTTCCACCTTGGCCGAGGCGTTTTTTGGTAGACGGGAGATGTAACTGGGCAATCATAGGCCAGATAGCCCGCGCACAACGTGAGGTTAGAGCATGGAGGATGACACAAAGAAGCTTCTGCGAGTCACGGGAATCACTACGTTTGCTGTCGTGGCTATTGGTACGGTTGCCTCCCTGTTGGTCCGGGATCAGATTGGCCGCCAGCGCCGGAATCTCTTCAACCCCCTTGCGATCCGGCGCATGGCGGCTCTTGAGCATGTAGCTCGAGGGCACCCCGATGTGGATCGCATCAACCTCCTCCGAGATTATCTTGCCTGGGAACCTCGGAAGCTTCTGAGGGACCGCGCGATGATGATTGTCGAGCGGATGGAGCATAAAGCCCTAGAGGGAACTGGACCGATTGAGGAGCCAGTGGCGTGAACTGCCGCAATGAGTCAGTACAACAAGTAGAACCTCGACGATGTCCTCTTGGTCCAAGATCTGTGCGCACAGCTAAATGTGGGTGGGATGCCAGACTTCGAAGCGGTGGCCACCTGTGGTGAAGGCATTGAGCTGAACTTCTTACCATGGCGCTGAACCGGCTTGATCTGCCGAACGTCATCACGGTTGCGCGTATTCTCGCGTGCCCAGTCCTCTTCGTTTTGATCCTTTCCTCGAACGTAGTCCATCTTACGCTTGCGTTCCTAATCTTCTTCGCCGCGGCGCTCAGCGATCTGTGGGACGGCTACCTGGCTCGGAAGCACGGGTGGGTCACCGATACGGGTAAGCTTCTCGACCCACTAGCTGACAAGCTCTTACTGTTGGCGACGTTTCTTCCCTTCTTCATCGTCTCTCACCGACCTGAGTCAGTCACCAATATCCCTTGGTGGGGCTCATTCCCTCTTTGGGTAGTTGCAGTCATCTTCGGTCGCGAACTACTGGTGACCTTCTTTAGGACCTGGGCGGCGCAGAGGGGGGCGGTCGTTGAGGCAGGATCCTCAGGGAAAATCAAGACACTCACTCAGAACATTTTCTCCGGTTCGCTCATCGGTTGGTACGCCCTGGCGCGCACAGCCGAGGGGCGAGGTTGGGAGGGCTCCCTCGGGTGGACCCTGTGGAGCTGGTTCCATGGGACGGTGGTGGCTGTTTCGCTCGCGCTTGCACTTATGCTGACGGTTTATTCGTTGGGGGTATACTACTGGGAGCATCGGCAACTGCTTCGGGGGGCCGGATAGCTGAGTCGATGAGCGTCATTTCACTCCGGGATCTTTCTCGGCAGGTTGGCGAGTCGCTTCTTCGCCGCGACTGGACTGTCGGCCTTGGCGAAAGCTGCACTGGCGGACTGGTCTCGAAATTACTCACCGATGTTCCGGGGAGTTCACGGTATCTGAGGGGCGGTGTGGTCACCTACGCGAACGAGGCGAAGATTCAGTTGCTGAGTGTAGACGAGGCGTCAATCACAGTGCACGGCGCGGTCTCAGAAAAGGTGGCTGCTGAGATGGCAGTGGGTGCGGCTGGAGCTTTCGGGGCTGACGTAGGGCTTGCCGTTACCGGTATCTCCGGCCCGACCGGAGCTTCTCCGGGGAGGCCACTGGGAACGGTGTGGTTTGCACTGTCCATGCCCGGGAGGGTCATACGAGAGGTGGCCCGGTTCCCGGGCGATCGCGAAGCAGTGAGAGAGTCTGCGGCTGGATACGCTTTGAGACTCCTCCTCCAGGTAGCTTCGAAGGGAGAAACTGATAAATGAGTGAGTTTGGCTTGGGAGATAAGGAGATGGCCGAAGAAGCTGAGGATGGGGATCCGCCGGCAGACGTAGAGGAGCCTGATCTGAAGGTGCAGGTCGAAGAGCTATGTCGGGAACTTGAGCTTATCAACGATCGGCATCTTCGCTTGGCAGCGGAGTTCGACAACTATCGCAGACGGTCCCAGGTGCAGTTGATGGAGTCTGGCATGAGGGCTCAGGCGAGTCTGGTAGGTACTCTGCTTGATGCTCTCGATGACCTCGGTCGGGTGACTTCCATTGATCTGGGGGTCGCGACGGTCGAGTCGGTCCTAGAGGGAGTGGCCCTGGTCGAACGAAAGCTGTATCGGCTCTTGCAAGATGCGGGTCTGGAAGAGTTGGATCCGGAGGGAGAGCCCTTCGATCCAAACGTAATGGAAGCAATGGTTCGGGTGCCCGCAGAGTCTGAAGGGGACGACGATATGGTGGATCAGGTCTTACAGAAAGGGTTCCGGTTCGGTGGTCATCTCATTCGCCCGGCCCGCGTGAGCGTACGCAAGTTTCAATGAAGGTCCCGCTCCGCAAGAGACTTTCACGATGAGCATCGCCCGGAAGGACTTTTACGAGATCCTGGGAGTCTCGGAAAAGGCAGACCAGGACGAGATCCGAACGGCCTACCGGAAATTAGCCAAGAGGTACCATCCTGACACGAATTCTGGAGATGTGGAGGCAGTGGAGCGCTTTAAGGAGATTGGTGAAGCGCATGGTGTCCTCTCCAACGATAAAAAACGTAAAGAATACGATCAGATGCGGAAGTTCGGGGCTTTCGACTTTCAAAGTCCTCAAGGTGGCCCTGGTGGAGGAGGTTTCTCCACGGGCGGTGGCCAGGGAGGCCCTGGCTTCTCTTTTGAAGACCTGGGCGGCTTGGGCAGCATCTTCAGTTCGGTCTTCGATCGTGGCCCACAGGCAGGCGGTCAGCAGAGACCCCGTGGGCGGCGTAGAGGCGAGGATGTAGAGTATGTGGTTGAGGTTTCGTTCCAGACCTCCGCCAAGGGAGGAAAGATTTCAATCAGCGTCCCGATCACCGAGGAGTGTGCCACCTGTTCGGGTTCGGGTGCGAGACGAGGGCAGGCGCTTCGGACCTGCGTAGAGTGCGGAGGGAGTGGGACTGTGTCCTTCGGCCAGGGTGGATTTGCCGTGAACCGTCCGTGTCCGGCCTGCTTGGGGCGCGGTCAACTGCCTGAGTCACCCTGTCCGTCCTGTGGAGGAGGTGGCACAGTTCGGCAAAAGAGAAAACTTCAGGTTTCGGTACCTGAGGGGACGGAGACAGGTTGCAAACTCCGACTGTCGGGTCAGGGCAAAGGGGGCAGCCTGGGGGGAGAGCCCGGGGATCTCATCCTCACCTTCCAAGTGAAGTCCCATCGGTTCTTTCGACAGGAGGGATCAGATATCCATGTGACGGTTCCCGTCAACGTCGCGCAGGCGATTCTCGGTTCGAAGATCCGTGTGAAGACGATCAAGGGTCGGCACCTGATCTTGAGGATGCCACCTGGAACTCAAAGTGGCACGAAGTTCCGAATCCGGGGGCAGGGGGTAGTGAAAAAGGGGAAGCAGGGAGATCAATATGTCGAGGTCAAGGTCGAGGTCCCGGACTCCATATCGGAGGAAGGAAGGGAGCGGATGCGCGAGTTTGCTGAGGTCTCGCATCTACGCTATTAGCAGGTCACCTTCGCCCTCCGAGCGCTGGTTATCCTGCCCCCACCTAGGAGTCTGTCCTCCTTGAAGATTGCGGCAGACTGGCCTGGACTGACCGCTTGCTGGGGTTCTTCGAACTGGATCTTAAGTTCGCGGTCGATCCGCTCAACCCTACCCTTGACGTCTGGGGCCCGATGGCGTATTTGCACTTGGATCTGATCCCCAATTGCTGGAGCAACCGGAACGAGCCAGTTCACCTCCTGCACGGTCATGTGGCTTGAAAAGAGTTCTTCGTATGGTCCGACCACAACCTCTCGGTCCTTGGGGCGGATCTCCACTACGAAGAAGGGCTCCGGAAATCCTCCCCCCAGTCCCCTCCGCTGGCCAACGGTAAACCCGGCGTAGCCTGGGTGTTCTCCCACCACTACCCCGGCGGTGGTAACAAATTTTCCAGGCTGTAAAGCGGGATGTAGTGAAGGAAGTCTCGTTCCCAGAAAGCTCCGGTAGTCGCCCGTTGGAACGAAGCAGATGTCCTGCGATTCAGGCTTGTCAGCCGTAACAAGACACAGGGTCCGTGCCTTCTGGCGGACTTCGTACTTGTCCTGACCGCCGAGAGGGAAGTGAAGCAGAGGAAGTAGCTCAGGGGACAGTCCCCATAGGAAATATGCCTGGTCCTTCTCGCGGTCCACCCCCCGTAGGAGCGCGGGTGGTTCACCCGGTTCATGCCTCATTCTGGCGTAATGCCCTGTCGCGATCCCGTCGCAACCTAGCGCCCGACCACGATGAAGGAGATCCCTGAACTTGATGTTCGAATTGCAACGAACGCAGGGGTTCGGCGTTCGGCCTTTCGCATACTCGGACACGAAGTCATCCACGACGTCTCTCGTGAACTCCTCCTCCACGTCGAACACGTAGTGCGGGATACCGAGGTGGTCCGCAACCCGGCGGGCGTCCATGATCCCATCCAAGCCACAACAGGTTCGGGAGGGGGTGGGGGTTTCCTTGTAACAGAAAGTCTTCATGGTTGCACCCACCACCTCGTGTCCTTCTGCTACAAGCAGGGCGGCCGTGACCGAAGAGTCCACCCCGCCCGACATGGCCACGAGGATTCGCTTCGCTACAGCCGTGACCTGGGACATGGGTACTCTTCCTTAAGACCGTTGAAATTGGCGGAGTGAACTTGATTGGCCTGGCCGCTCCGGTGTGACTTCAGTCACGGAGGCTAGCACAGTTCGGCCAGGCTCTGACCCCTGCCTCCATCATGCGTTCCACATCTGCTCAATGATTGGGGGGATCCGTCGGATAGTTTCATCCACCTCCCCCTGGGTGGTGGACCAACCGAGTGAGAGTCTAAGCGGGGCGATATTCTCCACGTCACTCCCATAAAGCGCTTTTAGAATGGGACTGACAGACACGCTGCCACTGCGGCAGGCAGATCCCGCTGAAACTCCAATGCCAGCCAGGTCCAGTGCGCTCGGAAGGATATCCCGCGGGAGATCCGGGATTCCGAGGCTCAGGATATGAGGTGCGCGAGCGCCCTCCGCCCCGTGAATCTGAAGTCCGGGGAGGCGGCTTTGAAGCCCTATTTCCAGCCGACGCCGGAGGGCTATGAGTCGGGTGGCCTCTTCTTCCAGGTTTCGCACGGAGAGCTCGAGTGCCCGTGTGAACCCGACAGCTCCCGCTACGTCTTCGGTCCCGGGCCGGATGTTCTGCTCCTGCCCTCCTCCGAAAAGGCGTGCTTGAATCTCGGTACCTTCAGCAATGACCAACACTCCGGTGCTTCGAGGTCCCCCAAGTTTGTGGCCGGACAGGCTAAGCAACGCCACCGGCGTTCGGTCCAGTTCGAGGGGGATCTTCCCAGCGGCCTGAACGGCATCGACGTGGAGGGAGACTCCGGCTTTTCTACAGATATCGGCGACCTGGGGGATGGGAAGGATCAGACCCGTTTCCTGATTTACCCACTGAACCGAGACCAACTGAGCCGCCTGAGCACGAAGCTCTTTCTCGTCCGGGAGCGCCAACTCACCTTCCGGAGAAATTGGGATCACCTCCACCACAGACCCCATAAGGGCGGCTGCTTCCATCGCCTCTCGGACAGCGGGATGTTCCAAGGACGAGCGGAAGAGACGCGGACTTCCCTGGCCGTGAGACTGTGCCCATTCGACACGGCCCAGGATCGCGAGATTGATTGATTCGGTGCCACCACGGACGAAATGAACCTGCTGAGGTCCCGTGAGGAGGATGGCCGCGGTTCGCTCCCGCGCATCTTCCAGCGCCACTCGAGCTTCTCTTCCCCACCGGTGGACCGAGGATGGGTTTCCAAAGCGATCCCTCAGGGTGGCCATGGCAGCACTCACCTCCGGCCGGATCGGAGTCGCTGCGGCATGGTCCAGGTAGATCGAGTCCATATTCCTTTTCGAATCCTTCTGTCAGTTGTTCGCGGGGCAAAGTATTTTCCCCGCGGTAGAGATCGGCGTAAGTTAGCCACCGATCCGTAAGATTCGTAACCGTATCCTCAACACTCTTCTAACTCAATAGTCTATGAGCCATGTGCTCGCCCCAGCATTTCCACAGGGTTGTCCCCGGAGTTTTCGTGCGACCGTCCATGGAACCGTATTCGCTGACCGCGACCGCCACTTGGAACACATTTGTGAAGGAGATGACCTGACCCTGATGCCGGATCCTACTACCGATGAGAGCCCAGAGGTCTGGGTGCATCTGCAAACGGGCGACCCGGTTGGACACCTCCCCCCGGAAATCGGTCGGTGGCTTGCTCCATGGATGCTCAAAGGTGGAACTGCCAAGGCAATCGCAATAAGAGTGGGAGGACGGGACACCCCAAGTTGGCGAAGGCTCCTCCTCGAGGTCTGCTGCCCCTGACCTGAGACGTCCTTCGGCTCAGAAGGTGGAGACGCCCAGCCCCCCGAGGGTGTCGACCTGCAGTGACTCTCTGGTCCAGAACGGCTCGGCGTAGGCGGTTCGGATCCTCGATCCCCAGTAAGCTGCGTGTATCCGGACCTGAACCGTGAGGGGGCGTTCACCGCCGGGGTAGACTTCACCCATCCCGCTCACTCCCTTGAACTGGCTCGAATAGCAGGCGATCGCTTCTATCTTACGATCGATCTGATCGGTGATATCGACGATGAATGAGGGATCTGGGGCGTCTTCCCGGTAAGCGATCGCGTGGACAATCTTCGTAGGGCGAAATGCCTCCCCTGGCGCATCAAGATTCTTTAGGCCGGCCAGGTAGGAGGCGTCCCGCACTAGTCGAGCTGCGGCATAATGGTCCGGATGACGGCCCTCCAGCCAGTGAGTCACGACCACTCTGGGTCGGAGCTCCCGTATCAGTCCTGCCAGCCTAACCTTACTCTCATTTGATGTGTCTAGACTGCTGTCCGGAAGGCCGGCATTGCGGCGAAGCGTCACGCCGAGCAGGTCCGCTGCCTCCTGTGCCTCTCTCTCTCTGATCTCAGCGCTACCCCTAGTGCCCTTCTCTCCTCGGGTTAGGTCCAGGATTCCTACCTGCTCTCCTCGGTCAACACTGCGGATGAGGGATCCGCCTACGAGGAGTTCTGCGTCATCTGGATGGGCGAAAACGGCAAGAATTTCGAGAGGATCGGTCATAGATGGGTCACTCGCATCTCAAAGCGTCAATGGGGTTCATCCTAGCAGCTCGTGCCGCGGGGGCAAGGCCGAAGAAGATCCCCATGATAGCGGTCATGGTCAGAGATGCCACCACCGCCCAGAGAGGGACGACTGCGGGAATAGGGGTAGCGAAAGCGGTCAGCCAGGCAAGTCCCCCTCCCAGAGCAAGGCCGACGGCTCCTCCGGAGAATGTCAGTACAGCCGCCTCCACGAGGAATTGCCATAGGATTCCGAGGCGCGTGGCTCCCAGTGCCTTACGGACCCCAATCTCACGGGTTCTCTCAGTCACCGAGATGAGCATGATCCCGATCACTCCGATACCTCCGACAAGAAGCCCAACCGAGGACAGTGCGAGCATTACGATGAAAAAAACCGCTGTGAATCGGTCGAAGAATTCCAGCAGCTGCGTAGAGCGGATGACGGAGAAGTCGTTCTCCTCTCCTGGGTCCAAGCCCCGCATACTCCTCAGCAGTCCGATCACCTGATCCTCAGCGACCTCCATCGAGACATCGGACCTGGGGACCACGATCATCTGACCCCACTCATCGGAGATCCCCATCCGCCTAATCGCAGTAGTCAAGGGAAGTACGGCGATATGAGCGATCTGGTCCTCGAACAGACTTTCCCCCGTACTCACGACTCCCACAACCGTGAGAGGTACCTGTACAGATTCGCCTCCGTTGGCGCGAATCCGTTTTCCGACGGCGCTTTGGTCTCCAAACAGATCCCTTGCCAGTCTCTCGGTGAGGACCACCACGCTTCGTGCTTCCTCAACCTCTATCGATATGAAGTTTCGTCCCTCGATAAACTCGACGAGCCGATACTCGGGCCACTCGGCCGACTCGGCCGCTCCCATCACACCCGTAATCCGTGTCCCTTCATACTCGAGGGTCATCCCTCCAGAATCAAAGGGATCCTGTAGCCCGATGCTGAGGACGGCGCTCTGTACCGCAGGGAGCGCTGTGGCCCGCCGTGCTTCGTCGATGCTCACTGGTATCCGGTTCCACCACTGGGGGCGTCCACTGCCATCTGGGATCAGCTGCACGTCTGAAAGATCGAACCGGGTGACGAAGAAGTTCCGGGGACCCGCGGCCTCGATCCCCTCTTGCACGGCGCTCCGAATTCCGGTGATCAGCGCGGCCATGATCACGACTACGGCGACTCCGATCGCGACCCCCAAGATTGTTAGCCCCGCACGGAATGTATTCGCACGGATGGAATCCACGGCGACCCATAGACCCTCTGCCAGGTTTATGAGTGTTCGGAGTCTCGGCCCAGTCGTCCTTTTCTGTCTGCTACTCATGCCGCAGCGCCTCCACAGGATCCATCCTGGACGCTCGGAGGGCGGGGTAGACACCTGCGCTCACACCGACCAACAATCCCAAGAATACGGCCAAGAAAATCCACTGAACGGAGATTGCGGCCGGGAGTGGAGTGGTCCACCGAACCACTCCCGTAAGGATGACTCCGATCGTGGCTCCCATGAGGGCCCCGCTTCCTGAGAGGGTGGCCGCCTCAACGAGGAACTGCGTGACGATGTCCACGCGACGTGCACCGAGTGCCATTCGGACTCCCACTTCTCTCGTCCGCTGGAGTACTGAGACTAGCATGATGTTCATGATCACAATGCCGCCCACTACGAGTGAGATTCCTACCAGTCCCGGGAGTGCCAGGAATAGGATGTTCGAGATCCGGTCCCAGAAGGCCAAGGAGTCTTCGGCCGTCTGGAGATGGAAGCTGTTGGACTCCGCTGGACGGAGGCGCCGGTGGACCCTCAGAGCGGCCTCAGCGTCCAGCAGGGCGATGTTGAGCTGGTCTGGATCGCGCGTTTGGATCACGATGCCGCTGACGGTTCCTGGACGGCTCACGAACCGTGACGCTGCGGATCGGGCAGGCACGAGGATGATGTTGTCCAGAGACCGTCCCAGCATGCTTCCTTGCTCTTCCAGGACGCCGACCACCCTGAATGGAAAGCCTCGGAGTCGGATACGCTTTTCGAGCAGACTGCCGTTAGGGAACAACGTTTTGGCTACGCTGGTTCCTAGGATCGCGACCGACAGACCCCTTTCTGCCTCCTGCGGGGAGAACGGCCTCCCCTGCTCCACAATGTAGTCTCGAATTTCGAGGATCTCAGGGGAGACCATCCTCACCCTCACATTCTGGATCTCCAGGCCGCCAGGCACTCGGACCTCGGTCGATGTTCCGGACTCCACACCTACCAGCGCCGATACCGACAAGCCTTCCCGGATTGCTTCGGCATCGTCGAAGGTGAGGCGAGGTCGGCGACGCCATTCCCGCCGCTGAGCGGGGTCGGTGTCAATCTGGATCTGAGGGACCCGGCGCACCTGGACCGTGTTGATCCCAAAGATTTCTTCGGACAGGTCCTCGGTGATGTACCGATCCATGCCCTCGACGACGCTGACCACGATGATGAGGAAGATGACGCCGATGATCACACCCAAGAGACTGAACGCGCTCTTTAGTTTCTCCTGACGGATCTGTAGAAGGCCAAGACGAATCCCTTCGTGGAGTTGCATGAAGTCAGTTGCACAAAGAGCCGGTCGTCATCGACGCTGATTGTCAACGGCCAGGTGCACATTATCACCGTCGCTTAGATCCTGGATGGTCTGATACGAACCACTCACGATGGTATCACCGACCAAAGAGTCCGAAAGGATCTCGAAGTGCTCTTGACCGGTGATCCCAAGGGTCACGGGAGTCCAGACTGCAACTCCGTCGTGGACGACGAACACACCTTCAAAGGGGCGTGATTCCCGCATGCGTCCGATGGGGCCCGTCGGTTCGTTGTCTTCCTCATCCGATGGTCTACTGAACTGGATCTGATCGGCGTTCTCTGCGGAACGGACTGTGACGGAAATGATAGGGACCGTAGGAACTCCCATCTTCTGGTCCACAATGATGTCGGCGTTCGCGGAGAGGTCTGGGCGCAGTGCGGCCGGCGTATCTAGAAGAGTGAGGATCACCTCGAAGTCGACATTACCAGTGGCCTGGGCCGTGCCCCCTCGCGAGTTGATCTGGATGGCGGAGTTCCCGATCGAGGAAACGCGACCCGAAAACATCTTACCAGGGAACGCGTCGAGTTCTACGATGGCCGAGTCACCCACCGAGATCTGAGGCACATCGGTTTCATCAACCGCCATCACAGCCTCTACGGTCGAGAGATCTCCGATCGTGAGCAACAAGCTGCCGGGGTTGTTCATGGTGCCAACGACAGCGGTTTCCCCTTCCTCGATGTTGAGGCGGATGACCCGTCCTGAGATCGGTGCGCGGATGGTGGTCTTGGACAGCTGGTCTTCCGCCTCCTCAAGCCCGGCTTTTGCCTGCTCTGTCCCGTACAGGGTGGATCTCACTAGCGCTTTCTGAACCTCGACAGCAGTCTGCGCCTCTTCGATAGCCTGTATGCTGACGAGATCCGGATCCCGCTCAACGATCCCCTGTAGGCGGGCCAATTCGCGCTCTGCTTGCAGAAAGTTGGCCCGCTGTTGAGCGACCTGGGCCTCCGCCTGGCTGAGGGTTGCCCGGGCTCGAGAGACCACCGCCCGAATCTGGCTGGGGTCAACCGTGAGGAGGATCTGTCCCTCCTCGACCTCGTCACCATCTTCGACGGTGAGGTCTGTGACACGGCCCATCACATCGGACGAAATGTTGACCTGACGGCGCGCCCGTACCTGTCCAGTCGCTGTAATCGTGGATATGAGATTGCGCTTCTGGACCACTTCGACGCGGACCTCTACTCCGCGATCAGCCCTCAGGATTTTGGACCATGCGACCGCACCGATAATCGCAAAAATCACGATTCCGACAATGAGTTTTCGACCTCCACTCATTCGCTAGTCCTCATGGGTTCCAAGGGGAGAATCCCGCGGCAGCCTCTTCAAGAAGCTGCTCCTTGCGGTTGGGAAAAAGGTAAACAAGATCTTGGAATGCCTCCACGCTCTTACCTATGAACGACCGCAGGGACCCTCTTCAAGGCCGGGTGTCACGGCACGGTGGTTCGAACTGCCGTATAGCCCGAAGAGGAGTCGGTGACTTTGAGCACTTTGCCCTTCAGGTCGACCCAGATCTCTCGAATCTCTTGGCCGACCGAGAGCCGGAGGTGTCGGCTGTCGACTGTCTGGCCGGCGATTTGCACCGACTCCCGGGCTGAGTCGGTGACCACGAACTCATACTGTCGCGCCTCCCGTGGCACGATGATTGGAAGAGGCCGATTTGTCACTAGGAGTCGTTGGGAAAGGAAGTAGTACTGGTGCGCAACGTTCGTGTCTAGGAGGAAGGTTCCAGGTGCCATGCGCAACTCTCGCTCTTGATCGCCACGGTCTGACCGCATTCTCAGTAGGAAACGGCCATTTCCTGGGGTCACGAAGACTTCCTCTTTTCGACTACCTGAGATTTTTATCTGATAGGCGGAGACGGTCATCACTCTCCCCACCACCTGAAGCGCTGGTCTCAAATCGAGCCGCTCCCCGGGAGTGGTGATCGTGATTTCGGCTGTTGCAATCATCTGGACATTGGGTCCGACACCGGACCGACGGATGATGAAATCCTCCGTCCCAGCTCGTCGTCCGTTAATCAAAATCTCAAAGATACCCTCATCGACGACTACGCTTTGACCGGCCACGACGCCAGGCATCAAAGCCAGCATGGTCAATGTCAAAAGTTGGAGAGGATTTTGGATAGTCTCAACTCTCATAAGGCCTGCCGGTTGGTTCTTGGGGATATCGTTGATCTGTCCCTGGATGAGTTGGCTACCCCGGGGTGCTTGACCTCGGTCCCCTATTTTCCCTCTGAGGTCGGATTCATCTTCCAGCGTGGTTTTTTCCCACCGACGTAGAGTTGAGGTAAGTGAGTCGACTGCTACGCCTGGGCCTTGTATCTCTCTGTCACTGAAACGGCGCTTCCGAAAAAGAATTGTGGGGATTCTTGCCGATTGTGGATTGGGATGTTGTACTCCGACGCCGTGTTTTCCCAGTACGTCCACCCACAACTGTCCTGGCTACCGTTCTTGAAGATAAGCAGTATCAACTCATTGCCTGAGGTAAAGCTGCCGTTGGCTTGTGTTTAACTACAGAATAAGAGGACCCTGAAGGTGTCATCACCCGCCGGGTATATTTCACTGCTGAAGGGATTGTGGATTCTTTCTTCATAGCCCGATAGCCCAATGTACTCAATCACTTGTTCAGGTGTCATGCCCCGGTATAAGGTTATGATCCTCAGGGTTTTGTGTCTCGCAGTCTCACAAGCATCTTCATCGTCTAAGTCGGTCCATGCAACTAATGCAGCTCCCGTAGCCGTGCCGGTCACCAGCCCGGAGGTCAATCAGATTTTCGCGGGCCAGACCAAGGCGGTAGAGCTAAAGGAGGTGCTCATGAACCCTCTCGAGAATGTGAGGGCTGCCGTGTCCACAGGCGGAGAGGTTAGAATCGAGGTCGAGTAAGTCTGGGGGGAAGTCAAGTTGAGCCTTATCGATGATGGCAGGGGTATCTCTCCCGAAGTCATACCCCGGATCTTCAAGCCGCACTTCTCTACCCGTTTCAGAGGAACTGGACTCGGTCTTGTGATCGTACGGCAGTTGATGGGGTCGTGTGACGGGAGAGTGCAGGCGGAAAGTGAAACGGAAGAGGAACCCTGATCCACAGCTGGATGATCCCGTAGATCAAGAAAACAGCGTCTCCTATGGTCCGGTCTCCCACCGCGGTTAGGGGTGACGGATACCCGGGTAGGCCATAAGTTGAATCCATGAGTGGCGGGATACTCCATCCGAATCGGCCAGAGTCGCGACCAAATCGTTTCTTCTCGGAAGGCGAGAGTGCCGCGGGGCCTCTGGTATCTGCGAAGGCCCAGGAGGACTGTTTGACCCCCGCAGAGTTGAGCAGCTGGTTGGATGAGCAACAGGAGGCCATGGCGGCCCGCTGGTTATTGGAGGTTCAGTCCCGTTCGGAGGATATCGACGGCGAACTTCTCCTCTTGATCGGAGACTTCCTACATCTGCTCACCTCCGTCCTCGCGCCCGGGTTGGGCGCTTTCCGTGAGCAGGTTGAGGCCATCCTACAGCAGGCGGCCGAACTCTACGGAAACCTGGGTGCCCACCGAGGGTTGGCTGCCGGGGAGGCTGTCGAGGAAGTGCAAATCCTAAGAAGAGTCCTCCTCCGATTCCTCTACACGCTACTGCCGGGAGGGGGGTCGGCCCGTGTGAGTCTCCGCGACTTGCTTCAGCTGAACCGTCTTATTGACCTTGGAGTGACGTATGCGAGTGTAGGGCACACCGACACCTTGTTCTTTAACCTATTCCACGGTACAGGGGTCTCGGGTGCCCCGACACCCGAACTGCTAGCTGAGGTTCGAGAGCAGGTTGCCGGAGCCTGGGATGAACTGTCATTACTCACGATCCGCGAAGGTAAGGAGGCGCCTGGTCGACTGCCGCAGTGAACGCGCCACCTGGGAAATCTTCACGGGGCTCCTAAACTTCTCTGACCTCCCGAGCGAGTTCAGACAAAGCCTCGCGGGCATCAGAAAAGAGCATCATGGTACCGTCGAGGTAGAAGAGTGGATTGTCGATCCCTGCAAATCCAGAACTCAAGCTCCGCTTGATCACGATCACGCTCTGAGCCCTGTCGACGTCCAAAATTGGCATCCCGGCGATCACGCTGGATGGGTCCCTCGCCAGCGGGTTGACCACATCGTTGGCCCCAACGACCACTACGACATCTGTCCGGGAAAACTCTGGATTGATGTCGTCCAGGTCCACGAGGAGGTCGTACGGCACGTCTGCCTCGGCTAGGAGCACGTTCATGTGTCCGGGCATTCGTCCCGCGACCGGATGGATCGCGAACCTCACCCTCACATCGCGCTCCCTGAGTAGATTAACGAGCTTCTTGGCCTCGTGCTGGCCCTGAGCCACCGCGAGGCCATACCCCGGCACGATGACCACGCTCTGCGCATACGCCAAGAGGAGGGCCGCCTCCTCTACCGTAGTGCGCCGCACGGGCTTGTCTCCCTCATCCGTGCTCGTACTCCCACTGTCGCCACTCCCAAATGCTCCGAAGGCGACGTTCACTAACGACCGGTTCATAGCCCTACACATGTGTCGGGTAAGAATGAGACCTGCCGCACCAACAAGGGCTCCGGCTAGGACCAAGAGCGGGATTCCCAGAACGAATCCCGCTGCGGCCGCTGCCAGCCCGGAGTAAGAGTTCAAGAGAGACACTACGACCGGCATGTCCGCCCCACCGATCGGGAGTACCAGGAGGACACCGAGAAGGAGCGAGAGGCCCGCTAGAATTGCCGTGGCTGTCAGGTGGTCTCCCGACGCAACGAGATATCCGGAGGCAACGAGGAGGCTGATGAAAAGGAGGAAGTTCAGAGTCCGTTGGAGGGGGTAAGTCAGCGGTTGGCCGGGCAAGAACCCCTGCAACTTTCCGAATGCAATGAAACTCCCCGAGAAGGTAACCGAGCCTACAAGGATCCCCGCCGCTACTGTGACCCCCGCTGCCATACTCACCTCGACCTGGCCCCCCGATCTTAGCAGCTCCGCGGCTGCTACCAGAGCCGAGGCTCCCCCGCCTAGTCCGTTGAAAGCGCCGACCAGTTGGGGCATGGCCGTCATCTTCACGGTTCGGGCTAGCACGACCCCGATCAGCGTACCTACGATGAGGCTAGTTGCGATAATTTCCCAGGTGACGATTCCGCGGCCGAGTAGTGTCCCGACGATTGCCAGAAGCATCGCCCCTGCGGCAAGGGCGTTTCCCCGGCGCGCGGTAACTGGCGAGCCAAGCTGCTTCAGGCCGAAGACAAACAGGCCGGCCGAAACGACGTAGATGAGGTCTACTATAAATGAGGGCACGCCTTCTCCACCTGTCTGGGGACTCAGTCTTTCCTGAACATCCTCAGCATGCGATCCGTCACCAGAAATCCCCCGACGACGTTGATCACCGCCATCACGACTGCCACGCCCCCAAGGAGGGCCGCTAGGCGGTCGGATTCGCCTCCGGCCACAAGGAGAGCACCGATCACTGTGATTCCAGAGATGGCATTCGCTCCCGACATGAGGGGGGTATGGAGGGTAGGCGGAACGCGAGTAATCAGCTCGAAACCCAGGAGCATTGCCAACACAAAGACGTATATTCCGATCAGCCACTCACCCATTGTCTAACTCCCTCCATCCGAGATACGGACTGCTCCTTCGTGGGTCACGAGCACACTGTCCACGATGTCGTCGGAGAGGTCCAGAGTGAGATTTCCATCCTGCACCAAGAGTCCGAGGAGCGCGGAGATGTTTGTCCCCAACATCTGACTCGAATGCTGGGCGACACCTGACGCCAGATTGACTGGGGCGACAATCGTCACTCCCCCGTGTAGCACCGTCTTACCGGCTTCCGACAACTCACAGTTCCCTCCGGTCTCGCCAGCTAGGTCAACGACGACTGATCCGGAGGTCATTTCCTCCACCATACCACGAGTGACCAGAACAGGAGCCTTCCTCCCAGGGATTTGTGCCGTAGTGATGACGGCGTCGGCCTTGGGGATGTGCCTGGCGAGAAAGGCCAGCTGTCGGTCTTGCTCGCTCTCCCCCAAGGCTCGTGCATATCCGCCCTCGACTTCGGCCTCTTCGGGGAGCGTCTCGTCCTCCTCGAGGAAAGTGGCGCCGAGGCTTCGGACCTGCTCTGCCGCTGCCGCGCGAATGTCGTATCCCTGAACGATTGCTCCCAGGCGTCTTGCAGTCGCAATGGCCTGTAGCCCCGCGACACCAGCGCCGAGGACTATCACTTTGGCCGGTCGGACTGTCCCAGCTGCGGTGGTGAGCATCGGGAAGAACCGGGGCAGATGGGTTGCGGCGAGGAGCACGGCTCGGTAGCCAGCAGCGGTTGCCTGTGACGAGAGGGCGTCCATCCTCTGGGCTCTTGTGGTTCGCGGAATACGCTCCATTGCAATCGCGGAGACCCCGCGGCTCGCAAGCTCTTGGAGGAGGTCTGGAGACTCGCCAGGCGATAGGAAACTTACTAGGATTACTCCGGATGGAAGGTTGCCAATTTCGCTTCCGTTGTCGGAGCCGAAACTCGGAGGTCGGACCTTTAAGATGCACTGGACGTTCTTGAGTAGAGCCTCTCGGTCGGCGTCCACCCGGGCACCCGATTGACGGTACTCCTCATCGCTCCATCCCGCACGAGCACCGGCTCCTGACTCCACGCAAACCTCCCACCCGGCATCGGCAAGCGCGGAAACGTGGGATGGGGTCAGCGCGACTCGGCGCTCCCGAGCGTGCTTCTCCGCGAGGACCATAACGCGCATGTCTCGACTCCCGGAGAAAAGAAGTGGTCTAATGACTACGGTTGAGGCTGTGGCGAAGAACAGCCCCGGCTTATGGCGAGGGTATATAAGGACCACGGTGGCTGGTGGCAATGGTTGGCTGTGAAGTCGCTCTCTGCGTCAGATGAAGACGTGAGGGTCAGCTGTGGCTCGGGTTGCGCCTATCTCGCTCCCTGCCCATCGTTCAAGCCCGCTGGGGACAGGCTCGTCCGCTGTCGTACAACCACCAAGATGGGAGTTGTGTCGGTGTCCAGCCATGTATCCGTTCTGACGATCAGGTTCTACCGAGGGGCACCGGAGAGAATACGATGACCCGGGATTGCTTCGTGATTCCGCGGAGGCGGTTCCTCTCTGTACTTTCCTCCATGGGCGTATCTGGGGGACTCTTCCCCGGCGTCCTCTGGGCCAAGGCCCAAGATGCAACCGAGGTGACCCCCGAGGTTGTCGCTGAGGCTGAAAAGGTCGTGGGGATGTCCTTTTCGCCGGAGGAACGCGATCTGATGGTCCAGCAGCTACGGGGGAACCGGAGATCCTTCGAGGCTCTTAGACAACTCGAGATTTCGGACGAGGTTGCGCCCGCATTTTACTTTGATCCTACGCCTCAGGGACGCAGCGTTCCCGAAGGACCCTCCGTCCTGCAACCCTCTGAGCCGAGGTCGCTTCCGGGCCCAAGCCAGCCCACGGACATCTCTTTTGCTTCTCTGGGCCAACTCGGTGCGCTGCTCCGTGAACGATCCTTGTCCTCGGTGCAACTCACGCAGCTCTACCTAGATCGTCTGCGCCGCTTCGACTCGGATCTCAGATGTGTCGTGACACGTACGGAGGAACTCGCGCTCGAACAGGCTGCCCGGGCGGACCGAGAATTAGATGAGGGACGCAGTCGCGGGCCGCTTCATGGGATCCCGTGGGGAGCGAAGGATCTGCTATCTACGAGCCGATATCCGACAACCTGGGGGGCAGATCCTTACCGAGATCAGCGATTGGATCGGGACGCGACCGTGGTGCAGAAGTTGGATGAGGCTGGGGCGGTGCTGGTGGCGAAGCTCACGCTCGGGGGGCTGGCCAGAGGGGATCGGTGGTTTGGCGGGCGAACGCGCAATCCCTGGGACCTAGACGAGGGGTCCAGTGGATCTTCCGCCGGCTCTGCTGCGGCTACCATTGCTGGCCTAGTGGGATTCTCCATCGGTAGCGAGACGGTGGGATCGATCGTCTCACCCTCGGCCCGCTGTGGTGCCACCGGACTTCGGCCCAGCTTTGGGCGAGTGAGTCGCTATGGGGCGATGACCCTGTCTTGGACCATGGACAAGATAGGCCCGATTTGTCGCTCAGTTGAAGACTGCGCGTTGGTTCTTTCAGAGATTCAGGGGGCCGACGGACTCGATCGGTGCGCAAGGGACATCCCCTTTGTGTGGGAAGCCAATCGGGGTTTGGACGGCATCCGGGTAGGATATCTCGAACAGGCCTTCGAGCTTCAGGGGGAGTCACAGGCAAGGGATCTTGCTGTTTTGGAGTCCCTTTCAGCTGCGGGCGTGGCACTCCAGCCGGTAGATTTCCCCGGGGACTTTCCGTTGACGGCGCTTCGCCTGATCCTTTCAGCTGAGGCCGCTGCCTCCTTCGACACACTGACCCGAAGCGGAAGAGACGATCTTCTCTTGGAGCAGGAGGAGGATAACTGGCCGAACACCTTTCGAGTTGCCCGCTTGATCCCTGCCGTGGAGTACATCCAGGCCAACCGAGCTCGGGCGATGTTGATCACGGCTCTGGATGAGGCTTGGAGGGACGTAGATGTCGTAGTAACGCCGACCCTGGCAAATGACGTCGTGCTAGCCACTAACCTTTCGGGCCATCCCGTAGTTGCGCTCCCTAACGGATTCCGTGCAGACGGCACTCCTTCAAGTATCTCGTTCGTGGGGGGGCTATGGAAGGATGCCGAGGCTCTGCAGGTTGCTAGGGTATTTCAGGAAACTACTGGTTACCATCTCCTCCGGCCTCCCTTGTTCTCCTGAACACCTAGGCATACGCGGTCCAATAGCAACCGAATAAACCTTCCGCCGTCCCAGGATGAATCTCTTGACCTCTCTCTTGCGTATGAGACAGGAGCCACCCACCCCCGACTCTCACGATCGAACCGGAGTACACGATTGTGCAACAAGATCCACAGATTGGCCTCAAGACATTCGTTCTCGCGTGGCTCATGGCACTTGGAGCCATATGCCCTGTGGGCGCGGCCGCCCAGAGATCTTCCCCCGTTGATGTGCTCTCGCTCGAAAGTGCTATCCGGATGGCTCACGATTACAACCCGGAGTACCAAATCCAGGCCAGCAGCCTAGAGACTTTGGCTTGGAGGCGCCGTGAGGTCTGGGCCAGCTTCGTCCCATCAGCTACGCTGTCCAATTTCTTCGGGTACACAGCCGGGGGAGAGAGACAGTTCGGGGATTTCACCCTCGGTACTCAGCCTGCTCTCGCCTCGTCTCGCTATAATCTGGGACTTTCACTCGATCTGAGTGGCGGATTATTCCTGCAGCCCAGTGTGGTGAACGCGCAGGAAGACGCCACGCGCGCGCAGGTCGATGGGGCATTGGCTGGCTTAGTAGAGGAGGTCACCCGGGTGTATCTGGGGACGCTCCAGGCTGACGAGGAGCTAGAGCAGGCGTTAGCAGAAATCGAGCGGACACGGGCCCACGTAAGTCAGGCTGAAGTGCAGGTGGCAGTCGGAGCGGCCACTCCCCTGGACATCCGGCGAGCAGAAACGCAGGAAGGACAGGCCGAGGTCCAGCTGTTGCAGGCCCAGAACTCAGTCGTCACGAACCGACTCGCGCTCATGCAGATCCTTGGGACGGAGGTTAGCCGCGATGTGGCCCTCACCACCCGATTTGAGATTTTTGAGTCGAACTTGGAAACGGTTGATCTCCTTCAACTCTCGTTAGCTCAGAATCCGGCTCTCCGCGCGAGCCAAAGCGAGGTTGCAGCAGCTCGGACCCAGACAAGAATAGCCCAAATCCAGTACCTGCCTTCAGTTTCTCTCTCCGTTAACTGGTCCGGTTCCGTGTTCCAGGCTGACAGGCTCGGCCCCTTGATGTCCAACCGACTTCTGCAGGTGTCCGGGCAGTTTGACGGCTGCATTCAAAACAATCGGGTTCTGGGCCTCCTAGGGGACTCTCCGGCCGACTGCAGTAGCTTCGACGTCTCGGATCCACTGGTGGAATCAGCGGTACGAACCCAGGTCATGCAGGGAAATCAGGGCTTTCCGTTTGGATATAATTCACAACCTATGTCGGTATCCGCTAACGTTTCAGTGCCCCTATTCACTGGATTCTCCCGGCAGTTGCAGATAGAGGAATCCCGCGTTGCCGCTGACAATGCGGAGCGACAAGTCATGGTGGAGGAACTCAGGCTGCGGGCGGATGTTGAGACTGCTCTGAGGACGTTCCAAACGGCCCTGCGGACGGCGGAGCTTCAGGCCGGGATCCGAGAGACCACAGTTGAGGAACTCCGCCTGGCGCAGGAGCGTTTTCGTCTGGGCCTCGCTTCCTCCATCGAGGTCGTGGATGCTCAGGCGAATCTGTCCCAGGCCGAAAGGAATGAGATATCTGCGGTCTACGACTTCCACATGTCGTTTGCCGCGTTGGAGTCGCTGGTTGGGGTATCGCTCCGGGACTAGACCTGGCTGATCGGCCCATGCCTCGGCCCTGTCAATTCCTTCTTCTTCTTCTTCTTCTAGGGGCGTCCCCAGTCTGGACCAGAGATAGCACGTCAGTTCAATCAACTGTCGATCGGGTGGCAGCGAGCGATTGGAACAGACTTCTCTGATGGGGGGTCATGTCCCCCAGGCCTATTTCTCATCCCTTAGGATAGATGCGACTCTTCATCGCCCTGAATCTACCGAAAGCGGAGCAAGACCGGATCCATCAGGCCACAGAGCCCCTGCGGACGATGGGGCTTCCAGTCAAATGGCTGGATTCTGAAAGCTATCATCTCAACCTCAAGTTTCTGGGCAATGTAAGGTCCGATAAGGTTGCTGTGGTTGAGAAGGTGCTGGACCGAGTGGCGGGAGAGACAGGAGCATTTCCTCTGACGATCGAGGGTGTCGGTGCTTTCCCGACGATCCGTCGACCCCAGGTACTTTGGGTCGGTATAGACCCCATTCCCGCTCTACGCTGCCTGAAGCAGGATCTTGAATGGGGCTTGGCAAATCACGGATTCGAATCCGAAACAAGGGCGTTCCATCCCCATATCACGCTCGGAAGGGCGGGGGAAAGCGAGGGGGCGGGTGCGTTTCGAGGGTTGGACGATCTGTCAGCGGAGCTTACGTATCAAGGGAGGGTGCCAGCTAACACCGTAGATCTGATGAGAAGCCAGCTCTCTCGTCACGGTCCTCGGTACACCCTGCTGCGAAATAGCCCGCTCAAGACCGGGTCCTAGTGAGTCTGGAATTGATGGTGACGAGGGATTCTCTCTGCCACGCTTGGCCGTTGCCAAGCTACTGGGATTGCTGAATGAGGAAGACCGAGGTGAGTTTCCTTCCGGATTAATCTGCCACAGGACCAAGTATGAGCGCACCTGACGAAAGCGAGACGGTGACGCCGCCGACCGAGGACATGCAGCCGATTGGCGGAGCGATTGTCCAGCTGGGTCGGCGTCGAAGCTGGGTCAGAGGCGTCTTGGAGCTGGCTCGCTCAGCGGCGCTCGTCATTATGTTCTTTTTCCTCGTGCGATCGGTGTTGATCGAGGCCTTCAAGATCCCGACGTCCTCGATGGAAGAGACCCTGCTCGCAGGCGACTTTCTCCTCGTAAACAAGGCAGCGTACGGTGCGGAGATCCCGGGCCTCGGTCTCTCTCTTCCGGCCCTCTCGGAGCCAGATCGTGGCGACATCATTGTCTTCCACCCACCCCATGAACCCGACAAGCACTACGTAAAACGCCTTGTGGGGTTGCCAGGTGATCTGCTGCAGATGAGGGACAAGAGCTTGTTCGTAAATGGGGAAAAGATCTTGGAGCCCTATGTCAGGTACTTGGATCCGGATGGAGACGCCGTGCACCCAAGCATGTCCTGGCAGGCGCCGTATCTCCGGGACCGGGACGCTCCGGGTCGATATCGCCCTTCTAGGGACAACTGGGGTCCCCTTGTGGTGCCGCCCGAGCGCTTCTTCGTGCTGGGCGACAACCGCGACAACTCGGAAGATTCTCGGTACTGGGGGTTCATTATGCGGGAAGCGATCGAGGGACGCCCATGGGTGGTCTACTACTCCTCAGAGCCACAGGAAGCGGATGGATTATCGCCTTTCAGTGAAGTTCGATGGGATCGGATCGGAGGGCTGGTCCGCTAGGTTTGGTCACCAAAGTTTCTCCCCAGAGCGGTTCCGTGTCAGGCTTCTCTGAGGGACTAGGTTGGACCCAGTGAACGAGCTGAAGCTAGGCAGACAGATGAACTCGGCACTCGTAGGTATCCCAAAAGCCTCTCCGCCTCCTACTCCCAGTTTCTGGGAACCTTCACTAGGCAACCCGACGAGAGACTGATGCCGGGGCCCGAATTCCGCTTTGCATAAGGGTGTTTCAGGCGGTTGACCCCGTTGACACTCGTCGAGGGGGGAAATATCCTTTAACGCTCTCGTGTTGTCTATTCATCACAGGTTGGCCGGCTCCTCGGATTGCTGAGGTACATGAAGACACCCACTCCGAAAGCGAGCGAGATTGAGCACAACTGGTGGCTCGTAGACGCCACGGACAAAACCTTGGGTCGCTTTGCCACGGAACTGGCTCGGATTCTGCGCGGGAAGCATAAGCCGATTTACACGCCGCATTTGGACACTGGTGACTACGTTGTGATCCTGAATGCTGAGAAGGTTAGGCTCACTGGATCCAAGGCAGATACTAAGACCTACTTTAGGCACTCTGGCCAGATCGGAAAACAAAAGCATATCCCGTTCCGTCGCATGATACAGACCCACCCCGAACGGATAATAGAGTTGGCGGTCAAGGGCATGCTCCCCAAGAATACTCTCGGTAGAGCGATGAGGAAGAAACTGAAGGTTTATGCAGGAAGTGAGCATCCCCACCAGGGGCAGAATCCCCAGCCGCTGGAAATCTGAGCGCTCGAGATAGAGCGACCCTCCGACCCGAAAGAAGGCGAGTCCATGGCTGCAGAGCCCACTGAACAGTATCAGGCGGTCGGTCGTCGGAAGACGAGCACCGCGAGAGTGCTGCTCAGGCCTGGGACAGGGGAGTGGTTGATAAACGACCGGAGCCTACAGGACTACTTCCCCCGGATCTTCCATCGGAAGCGAACGGAGGAAGCTTTCAAGATCACGGATTACGATGGTCAGTTCGATGTGACCGTGCGTGTGAGGGGTGGTGGGATGACTGGTCAGGCTGACGCGGTCCGGTTGGCACTGGCTCGAGCCATCCTCAAGAAAGACGAGGAGGTGCGGCCAGTTCTCAGAAGCCACGGGCTCCTCACTCGGGATTCCCGGAAGGTCGAACGTAAGAAGCCAGGACGTCCGAAGGCTAGGAAGCGTTTCCAGTTCAGCAAGAGATAGGACTTTGGAAGAGCAGAATCAGATCGATCTAAATCAGCTGATTGAGGCAGGGGTCCATTACGGGCACCAGACTCGGCGATGGAATCCGAAGATGCGGAAGTACATCTTCACTGAGCGTAATGGGATTCACATCATCGACCTGCGAAAGACCCTGGACCGGTTGCAGAAGGCTACAGCGATCACTCGAGAGATTGTGTTGAAAGGTGATCGCCTCCTCTGCGTGTGCACGAAGCCCCAACTCCGTGGGATCGTTGAAGAGCATGCTGAGCGGTGCGGGGCTTATTATATGACTGAGCGGTGGTTGGGTGGGATGCTCACGAACTTCCAGACGATCCGTCAACAAATTCGGAGACTGAAGGAACTCGAACGAGGCCAGGAGGAAAACGCCTTCGAGTTCTACACGAAGAAGGAGCAACTACTCCTGGATCGTGAGCGACTCAAGCTGGATAAGTACTTTTCTGGTGTGAAAGATATGGGCCGCCTCCCGGGCATCCTCTTCGTGATTGATGCGAGGCGAGAAGCGATTGCGATCAAGGAGGCGAATCGCCTTGGCATTCCGGTGATTGCCATCACAGATACGAATGCAGATCCGGATCGCATTGATTTCCCGATCCCAGGCAATGACGACGCGATCCGGTCTGTGAGTCTTATCACGAAGGCGATCGCTGACACAGTGGCAGAGGCGAGGAGAGAGGTGCCCGAACAGGAACGGAGGAGGGCCGACGAACTTGAAGCCACAACGTACTCGACCGAAACCGGAGAGAAGTCAGCGGCGCCGGACGATGCGCTTCGGCGCCGGGTTCGGCGACGACGTCGGCCTCGCCCAGGGGTCATTGCTGAGCTACAGAAGAAGGCGGAGCCTCAGGCTGGAGAGGTCAGCAGCCCAGAAGAGACTCCAGCTGAGGGAGTAGATAGCAAAGACTGAGGCCACCATTTTTTTAGGAGAGACAGTCGCGGTTGTTGCGCCCAAATGTGGAGACGCGAGAGGCGGTAGCCGGATGGCGGAAGGTGGCCGGGGAATCAGGACCCACCTCATCCCTGTCCCTTCTGCCTTTTTTCACGAGTGGACCTTCGCAAGTTGTGGAGGTGGAGAATCTATATAATGAGTGTGAGCGCAAAAGAGGTAAAGGCTCTCCGGGATCACACGGGAGCAGGAATGATGGATTGTAAGGGGGCTCTCCAAGAGACGGGTGGCGATTTCGAGGCCGCTGTCGACCTACTTCGGAGTAAAGGGGCGGCAAAGGCTGCGAAACGGGCAGGCCGGGTCACTAATGAAGGAACGATTGGCCACTATCTGCATCATGGTGCTCGACTCGGAGTGCTCGTGGAGTTGAATTGTGAGACGGACTTCGTCGCCAATACCGAGGGGTTCCGGGATCTCGCTCGAGATCTGGCGATGCACATCGCCGCGGCCAATCCCTTGGCCGTGCGACCCGAAGAACTCCCGGAGGACCTGCTTGAGCGGGAGCGTAAGGTCTACCTGGAGCAGGTAAGAGGTGAGGGGAAGCCAGAGGCGATTCAAGACAAGATCGTCGAGGGAAAGATGAGAAAATTCTTCGAGGAGTCGATCTTGCTCAAGCAGAAATTCGTCAAGAACCCGGAACAGACGATCGAAGATCTCATCACCGAGATTTCGTCTAGGACAGGGGAGAAGATCCAGGTTGCCCGTTTCTCTAGACTGGAGGTGGGCGTGATGGGGTAGACCAGGTTTCAGGTTCCTGGTGCATCGGCCACCCCTCCCTCATCGAACCCTCGCCAGGACGGTCACCATGACGGAGGACAACTCCCAGTTGAAATATCGCAGGGTCCTTCTCAAGTTGTCGGGGGAGGCACTCGCTGGCGAGCGAGGGTTTGGCATCGATCCTCCCGTAGTCGACAGACTCACTGACGAGGTGAGGCTCGTCAATGACATGGGAATCAAGCTCAGTTTGGTTGTTGGGGGCGGAAACATCGTTCGGGGGACGATTGCCTCGCAGAGGGGCATGGACCGCGTCACCGCAGACTACATGGGGATGTTGGCCACCATCATCAATGCGATGGCCCTCCAGGATATGTTAGAGCGCAAGGGTGTTGAAACACGGGTGATGACGGCAATCCGAATGGAAGAGCTTGCGGAACCCTACATCCGACGCCGTGCCCTTCGTCACCTTGAGAAGGGACGACTTGTCCTGTTCGCGGGCGGAATTGGAAACCCGTACTTTTCGACCGATACCGCGGCAGCTCTTAGGGCGATTGAGATGGAATCCGACGTGATCATCAAGGCCACGAAAGTCTCGGGCATCTACACAACGGATCCCGAGGAGGACCCCGAGGCGACCTTCTTGCCGACCGTGAGCTTCCATGAAGTCGTAGCCAGGGAGCTGGGAGTTATGGACTCATCGGCGGTTTCGCTATGCAGGGAGAACGACCTTCCCATTATTGTGTTGAACCTCAGGGAGATAGGTGCGGTCGGAGCGGCGATTCGGGGTGAGTCGGTCGGAACTCTCGTTTCGTAAGCGGGCCAGATATCGGTCCAGGGCGCTGCGACGCCACAAGGCCCCCAGGTGGGGTCTGTTGGTCCGCACTGGAAGACTCTGAACGAGGGAGAAGAGATGCCTACGGACGAAGAGGTGAAGCGGAATATGGAAGACGCTCTGGGTGCTGTCCGGAGAGAGTTCTCGACAGTCCGGACGGGTAAGGCAACACCGGCCCTCTTGGATACCGTCCGGGTCGATGCATACGGCTCGAGTCTCCCTCTGAACCAGGTCGCAACGGTCTCGACGCCCGATCCCTCCCTCATCGTGGTACAGCCATTCGACTCCTCTCTCATGGGTGAGATTGAAAGGGGGATTCTTCAAGCCGATCTGGGGCTGAACCCCTCCAATGATGGTCAGATCGTGCGAATTCCGATCCCTCCGCTCAATGAGGAACGCCGGAAGGAGTACGTGCGGCTCCTGCACAAGATGGCTGAGGAGGGTCGAATCTCGATTCGCCATGCGAGGCGCGAGGGGAATAATCAGACGAAGTCTCAGATGAAGAATGGCGAGCTCTCCGACGACGAGGGCTACCGGGAGATGGAGGCGATTCAGAACCTCACGACCGAATATTCTGGACGGATTGACGTTTTCTTGGCAGCTAAGGAGAAGGAGGTCATGTCCGTCTGATCGAGTCTCCCTCAGGTGGTTTGCTCAGGTTGTTGCCCAGGTATTTCCGTTTCGACAGTTTTTGTCCCTACGGGCCATTTTCCTTCTCATGAGTCACAATCAAATTACCCCCTCCGCCTTTGATGAAGTTGTTCCTCGGCACATAGCTGTGATCTTGGACGGCAATGGACGCTGGGCCGCCGATCGAGGTCTTCCACGCTACGCCGGGCACCGGGAAGGGATGAAGGCCGTCCGGGAGATCATCCTAGGTTGCATGGACTCCGGAGTTGAGATTCTTACCCTATTTGCCTTCTCGACCGAAAACTGGCAGCGTCCTGAAGAGGAGATCATCGCTCTGATGACACTTCTTCAGCTCTACGTAGAACAGGAGAAGGACGAACTTAGAGAACGCGGAGTTGAAGTCCGTGTTTTCGGGGATTTTTCTCGCATGGATGGCCCGACGCTTGATGCAGTAAAGAGAATCGAAAAAGCTACCAAGGAAGGAGAGAAGATGCGGTTAAATCTCATGATCTCCTACTCAGGGCGAGCTGATATCTTGAACGCGACCTGCGAACTCGCCCGGCGGGTGAGGGAGGGGACGCTGGAGCCAGAGGATATAGATGAAGAGACGATGTCCCAGACCCTCCTGACCGGGGACCTGCCGGACCCCGACCTCTTGATCAGGACGTCGGGAGAGTCCCGACTCTCCAACTTTATACTTTGGCAGCTTGCCTACACGGAGCTATACATCGCTCAGGTACTCTGGCCCGATTTCACACGTGACGATCTGCTGGAAGCTATCACCGAATACCAGCGGCGTGAGCGACGATTCGGCCGGATCTCTTCCTCCTGATTCTTCTTCTGCTCCGGATCCCCGATTGATGGACGGAAACGATCTTGGCCGACGCCTCATGGTTGCTGGGGTGGGCATTCCCTGCGGGGTAATGGTTGTCTATCTGGGCGTCTGGTCTGTAGGTGTGGTTCTTTCGATCGTGGCGGCGATTGGTGTGAGGGAGGTCTATCTGATCGCAGGTGCGTCCGGGGGGCGTCCATTCCAGTCGCTGGGGATAATAGCATCCGCACTGCTCGTCCTCAGTGCTGCTTTGACGGCGCAACTGGCCGTTTGGAGTATTGCTGCCGTCACCATTGTCCTGGGTCTGAGTCTGGTGGCGCTGGTCAGCGCAGTTTTCTGTCGGGGACCAGCCGATCGACCGCTTGCTTCGGTTGCCACCACGGTCCTCGGCGTGGTTTACGTTGGGGTTACCCTGAGTTTCGCTGTTCACCTTCGAGGCTTTCCGGGCGTGGCAGATGGCGGGATAGGATGGGATGGAGCGCTAATCCTGATCTTCCCCCTGACGGTTACCTGGGTAGGTGATTCAGTAGCGTATTTTTCAGGCCACCGGTGGGGTCGGACCAAACTTCTTCCGTCAGTGAGTCCAGGGAAGACGGTCGCGGGGGCGATAGGCGGGCTTCTTGGAGCAATGGTCACGGCAACGCTCTTCGCGGGTTTTCTGATCAACCCCCACTCGGGAGCCCTTCTCCCGTGGTTGTCCGCTGCTCTGGTCGGGCTGATTGTCGGATGCGTCTCTCAGGTTGGAGATCTTGCGGAATCACTGTTGAAAAGGGAGGCATGTGTGAAAGACTCGGGGACGTTGTTCCCGGGCCACGGGGGGGTTCTGGACAGATTCGACTCTATCTTTTTCAGCCTGCCCGTCACATATGCGCTCTTCCACTTTCTGCTCGAGCCATGAATACCCGCCCGTTGGTTCCGGGAGGAGACTGCGATGATCATGAGCTGACTACCCCTGTATCTGTCGACGACCGGCGTATCCGGGTTGCCATTCTGGGATCTACGGGGTCGATTGGGGTCAGCGCTTTGAGAGTGATCGAACGACATCCTGAGCGGTTCGAAGTGACAGTTCTGGCAGCAAATCGGTCTGTTGAAGCACTTCAGGCGCAGGCCCAATGTCACACACCCAGGCGGGTTATCGTCTGCGACGAGACGGCATACCACCGATACACGGGAGGGGGAGCGGAGTGGGTAGGGGGTCGGGACGGTCTGATCGAGTCCGTGACCCGGTCAGATGTAGACGTAGTGGTGAATGGGCTCGTCGGGTTCGCGGGGCTCGAGCCATCCCTTAGGGCGTTGGCGGCCGGAAAGAGGCTTGCCCTCGCAAACAAGGAATCACTCGTGGCGGGCGCGGAACTGATGGCCACGGCTCTCCGAGAGGGAGGAGGACAACTTGTACCGATCGACTCGGAGCATTCTGCTGTTATGCAGTGCCTAGAGGGCCAGCAAAGAGACTCAGTTGCGCGAGTGGTTCTCACTGCATCGGGAGGACCTTTCCGAGGGTGGGAGGCCGAACGGATGGCCGGCATTCAAGCCGAAGATGCGCTCCAACACCCGACCTGGGATATGGGTGTGAAGGTCACGGTGGACTCGGCGACGCTGGCCAACAAGGCGTTGGAGGTGATCGAGGCCCATTTCTTGTATGGGATTTCCTACGATCGGATTGAGGCGGTCGTACACCCCCAGTCCATCGTCCACTCCTTTGTGGAGTTTGTCGATGGATCCGTCATAGCTCAGTTGGGGTTTCCCACAATGGAACTCCCGATCTTGTACGCGCTGACTTATCCTGAGAGGCTTGCTGATCCAGAGCTGCGAACTTTTGATCCGGTGAAGTCGTCACCGCTCACATTCGAGCCGATTGACCTGGATGCTTTCCCGCTCTTCCAGATTGGGAACGAGGCTGGACGAAGAGGGGGGACTGCTCCAGCCGTTTTCAATGCCGCGAACGAAGTGGCTGTGGCAGCGTTCCTGATTGGGGATCTGTCGTTCCGCATGATTGCTGATGTGGTGGGAGAGGTGATGACTCGTGCCAAAACCAGGCCAGTCACGCATCTAGAAGAAGTGCTAGAGGCAGATGGAGAAGCGCGGGAGATAGCCCGCAAACTAGTTCAACGCGAGCGATCCACCGTGAGGGGATTGAACGGATGACCATTCTTTCAACTGTTGTGGTACTGGGTGTCTTGATCTTCGTACATGAACTGGGACACTTCCTGGCTGCCCGATCTGTTGGTATCCCAGTAGAGCGTTTCTCCATCGGTCTGGGTCCCCGCATCGCGGGTTTCACCCGAGGCGATACCGAATACGTCCTGGGTCTGATTCCTCTCGGTGGATACGTGAAGATGGGGGGTATGGACGATGAAGTAATGGAGGTAATAGAGGGGGGAGAGAAGAGAACGCCTATAGAGGGTGAAACTTCCAAGGAGGAGCTCACACGGCCAGCAGCAGGGACGCATCCTTCAGATGGATTCGACTCCAAGCCAGTATGGGCCAGGGCTTGGGTAATTTCGGCGGGTGTGATCATGAATATTCTGTTCGCCTTTGTCACCTATGTGGTCGTCGCGGGGGGATGGGGTGGTCCCGAGATGGAAACCACGCGACTTGGAATCCTCAATGTGGAGGTGGTACCCTTACAGGCTCAGGAATTGTTGGACATTCCCGCGGGAGCCTCGATCGTTCGCGTCGGCGACCGACCGACCAGTCACTGGGGCCAGGTTCGGGAGGCGATTCTCGACGCGCCCGACGGACCGACGTCGATCGTGTTCGAGGAGCCGACCGGAGAGGTTCAGGTCGACCTTACTGGGTCACAACTCCGAGAGCAGGTCTTCGGGGCTATGGACTACTGGTTGGATCCTGTCATCCAGATGGTGACCCCGGGCACTCCGGCTGATGAAGCGGGCATTCGTAGTGGAGATCGAGTGCTGGCAGTGGACGACCTGGAGATCACGACTTGGCCGCAGCTCGTCTCTGCCATAAGGGCCCGCCCGGAGCTCCAGGTTGAGCTCACCTTGGAGCGGGACGGCCAGCGGATCACATTGCCCGTGACTCCCGCGGCTCAGAGGGAGTTGGATCCGGAGTCTGGAGAATTGATCACGATTGGTCGGGTTGGGATCATTCCGGTTCTTCCAAATATCGCGTTTTCGTCTATGCCTCCTCTTGAGGCAGTCGCAGCAGGCTGGTCTGAGACAGTGTTCATAACTGGCCAGA
>Ga0310121_10000301_pt1 | contig 54449 bp, 49 predicted proteins | sample CB27_Tmax_986_MG_FD_203504 | JGI IMG/M metagenome (GOLD analysis project Ga0310121, IMG submission 203504) | Marine microbial communities from Western Arctic Ocean, Canada - CB27_Tmax_986 | ecosystem: Environmental > Aquatic > Marine > Oceanic | place: Canada: Western Arctic Ocean | collected... | reverse complement strand
GCGGCTTCACCAAATGATCGAATCTGATACCCAGTCGTCGCGGCAATCAAGAGAACGCGGGACATGTGGATGCTTAAATATTCTCACACCAGAGCAACCTGCTCAGCGACTGGCTCGGCTCAACAGTACCAGGGCTCATTAAGGAATGGGACCTCTGCCCGGCTAGCCGGAAGAGGCGCACGCGATCCGATCACGCGGCCGGCCAGACGATGAGTAACGTCCCAGATGTCAGCGAATAGCTCCCGACGAGATGCCGTGAGTCGCCCCCCCACGAGCGCGCCGACCTCGTCGCACAGATCGTCGACCCGTGGATCAGGATGCCGCCATGGGTAAACGAGCCGGACCGAGTCAAAGGGCTCGAGGCAAACAGACACCTCCGGAAGAGTCAGTAGACGAGATCTGTCAGTTACTAAAAGTCGGATAGCGAGCTGTATCGGCGCCACGACGTCCACGAGTGACAACCGATCGATCGTCTCGAGAAAAGTGATATAGCTGCTAAGCGTCGTCCATGGGGTAAAGGCGAGAAACGTCGGAATAAGTTCGAGACCTATTTGACGGCATTCAGCGACTGCACGTCGCACATCGTTTGACGTGTGCCGCTTCTCCAAGGCAGCTAAGACAGCATCATCAAACGACTCGACAGCGCTCGTGACAAAGAGACACCCGGTGTCACGCAAGGTGGTGAGCTGGTCGTGATGCCGCAAGAGGTGTTCAATCTTGATGGTGACGTCATATGTCACATCAGGAAACGTTTCGCCGATCAACTCAGCGACCCGTATTGCGTGGCTGATACCATTGAAGAAGTCGGGATCGCCAACGGTGATATGTTGGGCTCCCCGTTCAACCTGGCCGCGAATATCCTCGAGCACGACCTCGACCGGCACCACCCGAAACTGGCCGTTGTAAATCGGCACCACTGGGCAATGCCGACAATGGTGCTTGCATCCCCGACTGGACTCGGTATAACCGACCACTCGCCTGGCACGTCCCTGCTGGAGTGAGGCATAACGAGACAGCGGTGGAAGACCGGCTCGATCGGGAACCAGAAACTTGAGACGCGAGACCCTGTCGGCGCGTGCGCCCTCGAGGGGAGACTCACCGGTGGCCAGAGCGACCAAATCTGCCTCGAATTCACCACCCAAAATCGCCTCCACGCCGAGGGTCGTGAGCATCTGCCGATTCAGTGGCGCATACAAGCCGTAACAGCAGAGCCTCGCCCGGGGATTGAGCTCCCTAATCCGCTTTATGACCGGCACTGCCAATCGCGTCGCCGTGTGCATCGGCAGGTGGAATCCCACGAAGTCAGTCGCCGCTAGCTCCGCCCGAAAGGGCTGTCTGGAAAGATCGAGACAGGTAACGTCTACGCCCGCTTGTCGAAGCCAAGCCGCCGGCGATGCCAGCCCGAACGGCTGGCGACCCATTTCATATGTTGAGACGAGGAGCGCGCGCATTTATCTACGTTAAAGTCTTGTCCGAAACCACCCGTGTGACGCTGGCACCACTGTCGGTTACTTGATATCGCCGGCCATTCGGCTCACAGGCCCGCTCACGAGTAAAACCAACAGGCCTGCCCCGGCGACAATCAAACCCACGGTACCGAAGAGCTGCGGGAGCGGAAGGCTCTCGATTAGACCTGCTACAAGCCCGGCTAAGAGACTCCCTAGAGCGGCCGCCATGAACCAAACCCCCATCATCTGACCGACAAAACGTTGCGGGGATAGCTTGGTGATGCTGCTTAGGCCAACGGGGCTTAAGCAGAGCTCGCCGACCGTGTGAAAGAAGTAGGTCATGATGAGCCACATTGGGTTCAACAGGCTACCGTCAATCGTGAAGGTCGAACCCCAGGCAAGAACGAAGAAACCGAGCCCAAGAAAAATCAAACCAAGCGTAAACTTGACAGGAATCGATGGATTTCGAGATCCCAGCCACACCCAGAGCGAGCCAAACACCGGTGCCAACATAACAATGAATAACGGGTTGATCGATTGCAGCCAGCTGGCCGGCGCTTGCCAGCCGAAGACCACACGGTCCGTCAGACGTTCAGCAAGCAGATTCATCGACGATCCCGCCTGCTCGAATCCAGAAAAGAATACGGCCGCGGCCACGAAGAGCAACGGGATGACGGCAACCCGCTTCCGCTCGTCTGGCGTAAGCTCCCCGAAAAGAAACACATACGCGAAATAGACGATCACCAATAGCGTGATGAACAGGCCGGTCCCCTGAGCCACGTTCAAAAACGATAAGGTAAGAAGACCGCCCGACTGCAGGCCGAACAGCACGACGGCGAGTGCGACCACCAGCATGATCCCTAAGAGGAAGGTTCGTAAGGCATGGACTCGCTCGTCCGGACTGGCCCGCAGCAGGCCGGCATCCCCCAGGTAACGCCACCCCCACACATACTGGGCGATACCGAGCACCATGCCGATCCCAGCCGCGCTGAAGCCAAGATGCCAGTTCACGCTCTCTCCCAACGTGCCGCAGACGAGTGGCCCGGCTAAGGCCCCAACGTTGATCCCCATATAGAACACTGAGAAGCCCGCGTCGCGTCGTGCACCACCCTTCGGGTACAGCTCTGCCACAATTGCACTGACGTTAGGCTTGAGCAACCCGGTCCCAAGGACAATCAGGATCAGCCCAAGATAGAACGCGCTGGTTATTGGAACCGCCATCGTGAAATGGCCAGCCGCGATCACGACTCCACCCCACAGGACCGCCTTCCGCTGGCCCAGTAATCGGTCGGCTATCCAGCCACCCGGCAAGGCGACTGCGTACACCGCGAATGTGTAGAGACCATAAATGGCGGTGGCGGTTGCGTCGGTCATTCCGAGACCGCCGCTGACAACCATGTCGGTCATGAAGAGAATCAAGAGGGCACGCATCCCGTAGTAGCTAAAGCGTTCCCACATCTCAGTGAAGAACAGGGTCGAGAGACCCCGTGGGTGCCCAAACCACTCCGTATCTGACGAGTGCTGCATACCGTCAATCATACGGGCAAAGGAGACAAAATTATGAACTGCTGCGACCACGTCACTCCGATAGCGCTCGATGAGTACCGTCGGCGACGCGACTTCTCGAAGACACCCGAGCTAATAGGTCAGGTACAGCGCGCACACCAGGCGAGCTAGTCTTTTGCGTTAAGAGCCACTTAGCCAGCCACCTACACTACGACCTCAAACTCGAACGTAACGATGTGCTGCTGTCGTGGGCGATATCAAAGAGCCCGTCGCTTGACTTGGTCGACAAGCGCATGACCGTTCTCACCAAACACCATCCTCTCAATTAACACACGGTCGAGGGGGTGATTTCCGAGGGTCATGGCACAGGAATCGCCATGCCATACTGTGGGTCCTGGCGAGGTGGCAACCGCAAGTCGAGGACATCGATGCCGCCCTGGAAAAGGTCCACCTGAAGTACTCACTCGATGGCTACAAACTCAAAGAATCGCTGCACATAAGATGAACAAGCGAGCGAAAAAGACCCTGGTCGCGACGCGACCACTTCACAAGTATCGTCGCGATTCGGGTCAGTCGAACAAACGATCAGCCAGGGCGCTCCACACCGCATACGACAAGCGTCGGCGGGCATGCCTGGCGATCGAACCCTGCCAAAACTGACCGGTAATCACCTCGCAGCCCTGCGGAATGTCACCAGCCGGTAACAGTTCTTTGTCTTCGTCCACATAACGATCGAGCGACTCAGATGTCGGGTGACCGCTATTGACGACCACGACATCGACCGGACGCCCGATCGCGTTGCTGACATGGCGGACGGCATCGCCGGCGGTAAACCCCTTCATACCGCGACCTTCGGTCACGATGTTCGCGACAAGCACAATGGGACCACTCACTCCGCGCAACGCCGCCGGAACACCCTTCACCAGCAAGATGGGCATCAAGCTGGTAAAGAAGCTTCCGGGACCGATGATGACGGCGTCGAATGTTTGAATGGCATTGGCAACCGGGGGGTGAATCCCGACCTCTGGCTCAAGCCAAATTCGAGTGATCCGCCGTCCCTGTGTCTGTGCCTCGTCGACAGCAACCTCACCCTTCGCCTGCGACCCATCTTCGTATTCCCCGCATAAGCTTGCATGTTCGACGCTAATCGGCCAGACGTGCCCGTTACAGTCCAAGAGATTTCTTAGCGAGTCAACGGCCGCCAGGAAGTCACCGCTGTACTGCTCCATCATCGAGAGCAGCAAGTTGCCGCTTGTATGCCCGCCCAGTCGGCCGCCCTCGAGTCCGGGCAGTCGGGAGAGAAGAATCCGGCGCGCTTCTGATTCGTTACGTGCCAGGGCGAGTGCACACTTAAGGACGTCTCCAGGTGGCAAGACGCCGAGCTGGTCGCGCAATTGCCCCGAACTGCCACCACTGTCAAACATCGTCACCACAGCGTGGACATGTACCCACGGATTGTGCTTGAGGCCTCCAATCAGACTGGGTAATCCAGTTCCGCCGCCAAAACAGCCGACGTGGAGCTCTCTAAGTCGCACTGCCGGCATTGTACAATGTGGCTTGTCCTATCCTTCTCGGAGTGCACGTGCCATTCATCGACGTTCTCCTTCCAGAATACGACCGTGAGACCGGTTCGACGCGACACGTGCTCGAGCAAATCCCTAACGCCGCTCTTGGTTGGAGACCGCATAGCCGGTCAACCGAAATGGGCGACTTGGGGAACCACATTGTCGACATACCGCGATGGATCGCCGTAGTCATGACCTGCCAGTCGTTCAATTTGCCGTCGGAGGCAGACAAGACGAGACCACGTGGAATGTCAACAGAACAGCTGCTGAGTCGGTTCGACGCCAACGTACGGGAGGCCCGCTCACAGTTGGTCGGGGCGGACGATGGAACGCTCTGCGAACCATCAACGCTCACACGCGGAAACAACGACCTGTTTACGATGCCAAAAATCGTCATGCTGCGACATCTCGTCCTTAACCATCTTGTTCATCATCGTGGCCAGCTGACCATCTACCTCCAGATGCAGGACATCCAGGTCCCCTCGCTGTATGGGACGTCTGAAGACCGGGGCACCTGACCGTAGCCTTCTCGCTGCCAAGGTCGCACAGACCCTCAGTCCGCGTTCAGGGCCGTCTCTGCGCTGTTGCGCACGTTTGCGTGTAACCTCGTTGACGGAGTAATGAGCACGGAGCGGGTGACAACTTCTCTGGTCGATAATCTTCCTGTCAGACCGATGCGACGTCTTGCGGTACTCGGAATCGGCGGGGTGGGATTCGGGCTTCTACTGGTGCTTAACGTGGGTGGCTACCGGTATGGCATTTCAGATCAGGCTTTTTACATTCCGGTCGTGCTCCAGCAAATAACACCGGGTCTGTATCCACACGATGCGTCGCTCATCGGCGCGCAGGACCGATTCTTTCTGTTTGACGACTGGTTCGCCCAACTTGTTCGCGCCACCGGCATTTCCATGCCGCTGGCATTTCTCGCCGCGTACGGCGTCACGCTTGCACTGTTCTTTGGTGCGATCGTGGCCGTTGGCCGCGTGATGTACGCGAGCTGGTGGACCGTGGCGGCGCTCGCGATCGGGGTAACGATTCGGCACCGAATCCCCGACACCGCGGTGAACACATTTGAGTCGTACTTCCATCCTAGAATTCTGGCCTTCACAATTGGGCTCTGGGCGGTCGCCGCCTTGCTGCGTGGCCGTACGTGGCTGGCATTGAGCATTACGACACTTACGCTCGTCGTCCACCCAACGACCGGCTTATGGTTTGTGATTTGGGTGGGCACGGCCGCACTCGTGGCCGACCGTGTGGCCCGCACAACACTTGTCGCGCTGGCTGTGACGTCGCTAGCAGCCGTCGTGTGGATGCTCATCGGGCCGCTCCACAACCAGCTCGTCGTCATGGACACGGCATGGTGGAATGTCTTGACGTCTAAGGACTATCTCATAGCGACAAACTGGCCACTTGTCACCTGGGCTGGCAGTCTCGCAGTGGCCGTTTTAATCGCGGTCGTCTACCGGTACCGAAGGACGATTGGCATCAACTCTCCGGCAGAAGATGGCCTCGTCGTCGGCTGCGCCGTGCTCCTCGGGCTGTTTCTTCTGTCAGTGCCAGTCGCGGCGGCGCATGTTGCACTCGTTGTTCAGCTCCAGTTCAACCGCATCTTCTGGATCCTTGACATCTTTGCCAGCTGCTATCTGATGTGGCTGGTCGTTGAAAGCCCGGTGGGGACACGTGCTAGGGCTGTATGGCTTCGGGTGACACCGCGCCGGACCATGGTCTCCATCATGTTGCTGTTGGCTCTGGCTCGCGGCGGTTACGTCATGCTCGTGGAACGCGCCGGCCAGCCGCTCGTACAGCCTGATCTTGCGGTTAGCGACTGGCACGATGTTATGAGATGGGCATCTCGTCAACCGGTGGGAACCCACTTTCTCGCGGCACCGGATCACGCATCCCGATACGGAACAAGTTTACGCGCGGCTAGCGGTCGGGATGTTTATCTCGAGATCAGTGGAGATACAGGGATTGCTATTTACTCTAAGGACATCGCCAACCGACTCTCCGAACGACTTAGCGACCTAGGCGGTTTTGAATTGCTCGATGCTTCACGTGCGCTGATGCTTGCCAACCGGTACGAGCTGGACTTCCTCATTACCGAACACTGGCTGAACCTCACGGAGATCCGCCGAATTGGCCGGTTTCATGTCTATGATCTCCGCGGCAGAAACCAGGTGGCTGCGAGCGTTCTACCGCGTAACACCTCGACGCTCAGGGACAACTGATACAGTCGTGGGTTAAAGGAGTTTCGTCGAATCTTAATTAGGGATGAGCACGCCTCTGTGAGAACTCAAGTCTTCGGTTCCGTTCACCGTTCAACCGTCGACCAAATGGCCTACCAAGCCAAATCTGGGCTCGATGACTCCAGACGGCTAAACCCTCACAACGGCCTTGACCAGTTCATTCCAGCAGCGGGTCTGGACGGCGGGCATCGCATGACGCTGTACACCTGGGGCCGTCCGCGCTATTTCCCACGGCTCCCACCTCCTCAGATCCGCTATTTTGACGTGGCCACAGACGCTCGTGTCCTCGCCCACTGTCACTGGCAGCCGAACCCACGGCAACATCCGACCCTTCTTGTCCTGCACGGTCTCGAGGGCTCAAGTACAGCACACTACATGCGCGGGCTCGCGGACAAGGGCTATGCGCGCAACTTTAATGTAGTGCTGCTGAATCAGCGCAACTGTGGCGGAACCGAACATTTGTCGGAAGGTTTGTACCACTCTGGGCTTTCATCTGATCCAGCGGCGGTGATCCAGGAACTGGTAGAACTTGATGGTCTGACGCGTGTCGCTGTCGTCGGGTACTCACTCGGCGGTAACATCGCACTCCGTCTCGCAGGCGCCCACGGACCTCGCGGGCCAGCCGATGCGATCATCGGGGTCTGCGCCATCTCGCCTACCATAGACTTGGGGCTGTGTGTCGATGCCTTAGAACGTCCCTGGAACCTGATATACGAACTCAATTTTGTCAGGAACCTACGCGGCCGGATGCGGCGGAAGGCGCGCGCACTCCCGGGTCGTTTCGATCTCGGCCGTTTGGCTGGAGTACGGACCGTTCGAGGTTTTGACGAGGCATTCACCGCACCGCATCATGGATTTCGCGATGCCAACGACTACTACTACCAGGCGAGCAGCCTACGGGTAGCTAACGCTATCGAGTTACCCACGTTGATCGTGAGCGCCGAGGACGACCCATTCGTCCCACCGGAGCAGTTCCACGCCCCGGCGGTCATTGCCAACCCGGCAATCACCGTGGCCGTCACCAGGCATGGAGGACACTGCGGCTTCTTGACCCGCGCGACGACAGGCTTTGACGGTTACTGGGCAGAGCGAATTGCGATCGAGTTCGCACAGCGCCACGACACCCAGTCGCCCCAATAGCGTCGTACGGTCAAACCTTGTCGCCCGCCCAATTCGTTCGAACAACGACAAAGGGGGCACGGGACTGCTCAGGGACACCGCGAGGGCCCAACTCTTCGATCACGATACACGCGGAATCAATGTGCGCACCAAAATGCAACTGACGCCACAGGAAGCCCGACTCGTGGCACGCCTCCGAACACCGAGGCAGGTGCAGCTATTTCTCAATGAGCTGCCGTATAACGACGAGGCGCCTCCGGCCAGGGGAACGCTTCGAAGCTTCCGAGGAGTCGTGAGGCACTGGAACGCGCACTGCATGGAAGCGGCGCTCGCCGCCGCGGTCATTCTCGAGCCTCGCGGGTACCCACCACTCGTCTTGAGCCTCGAGTCGATCGACTGCCTCGACCACGTGCTCTTTGTCTATCGCCAAGGAGACAGCTGGGGCTCTGTCGCACGCTCGCGCGACCCTGGGCTGCATGGACGCAGACCGGTCTTTCGTACCGCACGTGACCTAGCCTTGAGCTATGTCGACCCCTATGTCGATTTTACCGGCCGCATCGTTGGTTATGCCGTGGTCGACCTGCGGACGCTAGGCCGATACGACTGGCGTTTCTCGACCCGCAACATATGGAAAGCGGAACGCCTGCTTCAGAATTATCCGCACCGACCGATCCGTTCGTCCGACCGACGGATCGCCCGTCTCAGGCGCCGATTTCTGGCCTTCGTGGATCGGTATCCAAACCGAAGGCCGCTATATTACGCGGGCAAGGAAACGTGGAGCGAGATACCAAAGGGCCCATGGGGCGGGAAGGGTTGTAATCCTCGGCTCTCCTAGTCTAGATCAAAGTCGCGCAACGGCTTTTCGATCGGCTCCTTCTTCGCCTGCTTGAGCGCCTCATCGAAACGCTTCGCGAGCACGTCGCTGCGTCCCTTCTCTCTGGCCACCGACTCACTGAACAATGTCTCCCGCCTGGCCTTCTGAGAAGCAAGAATTCGATGAGCCTCGTCGAGTTTTGGCTTGTCTGCGCGTTCGGGCTCTCGATGTGACAATACTCGGCCTAGAGCGCTGTCCACAACAAGTGTCGACTCGCAGCACGGACACTTGATCTCGAATTCGGATGAGAGCTTGTCCATGGATACTACCGAACGTGGTGGACTGTGGTTGGTCTGAAGCCGAAGGAGCGGCTAGCTTTCTTCCTCGTACTCACCCTCGGGCAGGGGCCTGATCCGGGTCGAGGCTCTCAGTGCCTCACGATAGTCGTATACGGCCATATCTTGCACGTGAAGGGTCAGTCCACAACTTGCGGCCTTCTTGTCGATTAGAACGGTCACAGGACTGCCTTCAACGCCATCCTGAAATCGGAGCCGACAACCGCAGGAAAGCCGCGCGCTCTCAATGCCCTTTGTCATGCGCCGATCATACTACAGGACAGTTCTGGGTTAGAGCGCAGTCGCGAGTCGAGACGGTCAGAGGAGCAACTTGAGATCAGACTCAAACTGGTCCTTCGTGCCAATACCCATGTGCGTCTTACACCATGTTCCGTCGCGGTCGATCCAGAAACTCATCGGGAGTCCCCAAATGGGGCCCCACGCTTCTTGAAATTCCGTCTCGTCGAGACCGACGAGCATCGGGTAATTCACCGCAAATTCGTCGGCGAATCGTTTAATCTGGTCAGGGGTATCGTCCGTCGACAGGCCGAGCACCACAAACCCGTCGCGTCCGTACTCGTCCTGAAGCTCGATGAAGCCTGGGATCTCGATCTTGCAGGGTCCACACCAGGTCGCCCAGAAGTTCAGGAGGATGACGTTGCCCTTGAACGATGCGAGATCGACGTCATTCCCGTCCATATCCTTGAGGGTGTAATCGAGCGGAGCCGGTTTGGCGTCAGCCTCGCACGCAGCTGTCACCACCTCCCCCCCAAATAGCGCGAACGACTCAAGGGTGAGCCCTGGCGTCACTGGCAGGGTTAACAGTGCCAACGCCAGTGCCGCTCCCGCCGCTACGGTCCATCGTCGCATCACATGGCCCCTCTCAGTCCGTGTACTGCCTGACATACCCAGCAACCTGGCCGATTTTCATCGGGCCTTGCTCCGCCGCCCGAATGCAGGTGTGCCGTCTCCAGACCAGATTACCGCGTCGTCGCCTACGATCTCAAGGATCTGCTCTCAATTCGAGTTCCCGCCATCACAAGGAGCGAGACCGATTGGCCACGCCACTCGCACAACACCGTGTTATGAGATCGTCCAGGGCGCGCTAGCGGTTCGTGGCTAATCCGAGCTAATCGCTGCTCTCTCGCGCACAGAGTAACTTCAACGAAACGGGCGGAAATAACACTAGTGACCACGTTCTCTGAGGCTCGTCAGAATGACGAGATTTGGACTCCAAAGCGCTTGGTATTTTCGGCCTGTACTCTTCGGCAGAGACCTGCTCGGTTTATTGCGACGCCCGTCTTAGTTACAGTAAGATGATCGTTGCCACCGACCGCCAGGCCTGCCCTGACCATTGGGCCGCCACGAGGTACTTCGATGACCCGCAGTCGTCTCGCACGCAGAACCAGAGGAGTAGTTTCGGTATGCCTCGCTCTGCTATTGCTGGCCACGACGACGGAAGAGCTTAGTGCTCAGACCCAGTTTTTTCCGTACTACGGAAAAAACCGGGTCAAGTATGACAAGTTCGACTGGCACATCTACACGACCGACCACTTCGAGATCTACTACTATCCTGAGCTCGAGGAACATCTGGAGCGCGTAGCCAGCTACGCCGAAAGCGCCTATCAGCAAATTAGTGCCAACCTTCAACACGAGCTCGCGTTCGTCGTGCCGCTCGTCATCTTCAAGACCCACAGCGAATTCGAGCAGCAAAACATCATCCCGGGGGCGAGCCCAGAGGGCGTTGGGGCTTTCGCCGAACCTCAACGCGACCGGATCGCCCTTCCGCTCGACGAGCCGCCGGATGGACTCTACCGGCTGATCACGCATGAGCTGACACACATTTTCATGTTCGACGTCGTGCCCCGATCACTCATCCGGGCCAGCGTGCCGCTGTGGGTTGACGAAGGGATGGCTGACTACCAGGCCGGCGTTTGGCGGCCGCTGGACCTGATGCAGGTACGCGATGTGTCGGTCTCGGACAGTGTGCCATCGATGAGCGATTTTCAAGGCTACGGTGGCTTCGCCAATGCCCGCGTCGTCTACAACCTTGGACACGCCGTGTTTGAGTTCATCGAAGACAGGTGGGGCCAAGCCGGCATTCGAGAGTTCCTGTTCGGTCTGCGTCGAATGTCGATTGGCGGCGGTGGCAACAGTGTGTACGAGGACGCCTTCGACCTTGACGGTGAGGAGTTCGACGACGAATTTCGGCGCTATCTCAATGACCGATTCGAGGCATTCCGAGACAAGGAACGGCCGATCGACTATGGACGGAACCTAGCGCCCGACCTCTTCTCTCGATACCCAGTCGTTTTCAACATCGAAAGCTCTCCATCCGGCGAGGTGATCGTCGCCGTGGCGGTAAACCGCAAGGACCAGGAGGTAGACATCGTCCTGTTGTCCGCCCAGACCGGCGAAATCATCGACAACCTTACGGAAGGCTTCGACCAATCGTTCGGATTCGACTACATCCCAACGCCCGGACTGCGATTCAATACTGTCTCTTGGATCAGCTGGTCTCCCGATGGCGACCGTGTTGCCTATTTCGTACGAAAGGGCAAGCACAAGTCGCTAGTTATCCAGAACGTGCTCACCAAAGACGTGGAGCGTCTAATCGACCTCGACACGGTCGATGAGCCCGAGTCGCCTGACTTTTCTCCAGACGGAACGACCGTGGTCTTCTCCGCGCTAAGCGCTGGTGTCGGAGATATTTTCGAAATCAACCTTGATACCGAGCAAATCACCAACCTGACTAACGATGAGTTCGCAGACTACGCGCCACTGTACGCTCCAGCTGGCAACGTTATTCTGCATCTGGCGCGGGTGTCCGGTAACAACAAGTACTTCACGATCGACCGGACGGACGGAAGCCGCACCCAGCTCACGTTTGGCACCCACGACGATGCCGGTGGACAGTTCATTGACAACCACACACTCGTGTTTTCGTCGACCGCTGTCGACCCGGCTCAGCCAATCGACCCTGAGGTTGCACGTGACGGGGAGATCTTTAACATCTGGACGTTAGATCTGGAGAATGGCGAACTCCGACAGTACACCGACACCGCCACCGGAAATGTCAATCCCATTGTTGTTACGGGAGGAGCAGAGGATGAACCCGAGGAGCAAATCGCTTTTGTAACCTACTACGAAGGCGAGTATGGGCTGCATACCGTTGCTCGAGACGAAGCACTCTATACGGCGGAGACCCAGGACTTTGGCTCACCCGGGTCGATGATCGACTTCCAGGCTCCTCTGAGCCACGCCTTGATCCGTGATAACAGCCGGCAGAAGGGCGCATTCGAGAACATGTTCATTGAGGGGCGGCCGCCGGTCAACTTTGGCGTGACCAGCAATGGTGACGTTCTCGGTGGCACGCAAATCATGTTCACCGACGTGCTGGGCGACCAGCAGCTTGGATTTACGGCTTACTCAGTTTCACAATATCGGAGCTATGGTGGGGCGTACACCAACTTGGCCGGTCGTTTACAGTTCGGCTTCCAGGGGTTCTCGCAGGAGCAGTTCTTCTACGGATATCTCCCCGGCACCATGTACGATCCTGGTTTTTCGTTTCTTAGCCGCAACGATGCGATAGCCGTTCGCACCACTCGGGGAGGGGGCTTCACCGCAAGTTACCCTTTCGATCGGTTCCGCCGACTGGAGTTCTTCGCCGGGCTCTTCAACACCAACGAGTCATACGAAGACCCGGCGCTTCAGGTGCAATCCGACAGGTTTCAGCAAGAGCAGTTCGGCACGAACATTTTTCTCAACGGCCGCTATTTACCACTGAGCGTCGCGCTCGTGCAGGAGACGTCGATCTTTCGTGAGTACGGCCCGCTGGCGGGTAGTACGTTCAGGCTCGGCTACGAGTTCGCACCACCAGGGGGCGATGCATTCCTCTCTCGACAGACTGTCGACATCGATGCCAGAAAGTACTTCAGGATTCGTGAGAATGGGGTTTTAGCCGTGCGCGCGCGAGGATTCAAAAGCTGGGGTACCGCCCCCGATTTCACATTTTTCGGTGGTAACTCAGAAATGCGTGGATATGACTACCTAGAGTTTCTTGGACACAAGGCGTTTTATGGTAACGCCGAGCTTCGTTTTCCCTTGATTGAGGCAATGGCGACTCCAATCGGCGTTCTCGGCGGCGTCCGTGGTGCATTCTTTGTTAATTTCGGGACAGCGGGTTTCGAGGGAGAACCCCTCAACCCCTGGGCTTCCAACCCAGAGGTGTTTCGAGGTGTCGAGTCGTTCGTCTTGAATCCAGAACTTCAGGAATACCAGGAGGTTTTCGGCGAACCAACGGTCGTGGAAGGCTTCCGGTTGGTGAACGCTCGGGCGTCCTACGGGATCAGCCTCTCAACGCTCGCCCTTGGGTTTCCGATTCACTTTGACTGGGCCTGGCGGACGCTCTTCAACAAGAACTGGGAGGACGTACTCTTCGCGCGGGAGGGAGGAAGCGTTGGATTCAGGAGGGTCAAGTTCTCCCTATGGGTCGGGTACGACTTCTGAGGCCTTCAAGTAGCTACTCGAAGGCCTCCTCACGACACACTGACGATCGGATCCGTGCAGGCCGGCCGCCTGGGCCATCGGTCTCAGTACCGATTTAACCGTAAGGTCGATCGGTTCAAATCCATAGAAACGCGATAGTTACGTAGGAAATCGTAACCGATGATCCCGCCGATGTGAAAACCGATTAGTGCGCTCGGCCGGTGCAAATTTATTACGACCACAGAAAAATTGTCGTACTCGATCTCACGGAACGCCAGGTTGACACCAGGGAGTAAAAACGCATCCCTGTCCCACCCCGAGGTCCCAAATACCCGCAACGGGATGTGCCGTGCCGGCAACATTCGGAGGGCAGCCGCAGTTCCCAGGCTGATCGAAATCACCTCGCCGCCCGTGTCCACCACAAAGCTCTTTGGGTGATCGCCGTTAACCACACCTCGAACCACCGCCAGGCGTTGCACCCGCATTGGCAGCTCGACGTCAGCAGGCTCGTCAGGCAAATGCTCTGCCAGGATCAGATGATTGTTGCGATAGTCGATGATGGCCGACAAACCAAAGGCGAGCGGAGAGATACTATCCGGAACCCTGGGGCTTGGAAGACCGACCAGTGCGAGCGGCGGATTCTTAATAATCGCAGGAATGTTGCGCACCTCAAACGAACCAATCTCGAGAGAATCGACACGCCCGAAGTCAAGCCCCCGCATCCCCACTTCGCCGACGCCCGCGCTGACCGTCTGCGTAATCGCCCGAACACCAGCGCTCTCGGCTACCTCCTGAGAAAGGACCATCTGCTCGGCGCCGCTGTCGACGACGAGTTCAACGGGGTCGCGTCCGTTGATCCGACCTCGTACCACGATCTTGTCATTGACGAGTCGGAACGGCAGCGTGTGGACCTCACCGACCCGAGGCATCTCAAACGGCACCCGTTCTCCGAACGAGCGAAGAAAGCGTGCCTCGGATTTGGCCCACTCCGTCTGGCGACTCTCGCGAATCTTTGGCAATACATCGATATATTGCTCCAAAGCCTCGGCCGCGGCTTCGTATCTACGGAGACCTCGGAGGATTTGAGAATGCGTGTGGTGAAGAACCGGATCGGCCGAATCTGCCGCGAGAGCAGCCTGGATCTCCGTGAGGGCCTCTTCGTGACGATTCCGAGCGGCCAGGCCTCGCGCCAGTCCGTGACGGGCCCGAGCGCTTGACGGCGCCAAAGTTAAGACCTCGTCATATTTGGCATCAGCTTCTGCAAAGAGGCCGTAAGACCACAAGCCGTCGGCCACCAGCGTCTGAAGTTCAGGATCATCGGCGATGTCGAGCGAATCGAGAAAGACTGCTTCCTCGTAGCCGCTGTGGAACTCGGCCACAAGCAACAGCGCCCGTAGCAGTCCGCTCGACGCGCGCACCAGTTGCCCTGGCTCGGCCCCTTCCTTAGCTCGCCGGTAAGCAGGAATGGCTTCACCGTAGCGCTCATCGGCGAAAAGCAAATCCCCCAGCTCGAGCTGGATCGCACTAAGCGTCGAGGATGGGGCGCCAGCTGCGCCCACCACGACCGACAAAGCCACGGCGACGGCAACTACAGGAAAGAACACACGAACGGAGTTACCCATGGAACCCTCAGATGGAGAACAAGACTCGTGTAGAAAGACTATGACTGGTCAGCTCCGTCGCTGACAAGATATGAAGAGAATCGCAGGTTGACCGCTTAGCAGCACTGGCTATTTGTTGTAGCGTTCGATCGGTACACCATCGTACATCTCGTCCACTCGCAGAATCTGAGTATTTCGACTGTAGGAGCTGAGCTCGTAGTCCTCGCTCATGATAAGGGCCTTAACCGGCTTCGTCGGACAGACTTCTGCACACAACCCACAAAAGCTGCACCGAGACAGATTGAAGTCGAAGTAGTCGAGCACCTTGATTTTGTGGCCTGGCTCACGGTGTCCACCCAGGTCGATCAGATCGTCTGGACACACCTTGGCGCACTGGTCACACACGATACAGGTCTGCGCCCCAGTCTCAGGCTCCACCTGCAAGCGGAGAACTCCTCGGAATCGAGGGGCAACCGGTCGTCGCTCCTCAGGATACTGAAACGTGAACGCGGGCTGTGGAGTGTACTTTAGGGTGACCCACATTCCCTTGAGTAAATCCACCAAAAAGACGGTTCGGAAGAACTTGGCCAGAAATAACACGTCTACCCCTGACCTTCGACAAGAATTGGCTCGCTCGCACCCGCCATGATCACGCGCTCACGCGTCAACACCGTGCTCTCCTTGCGGATTTTATCTTGCAGCCGCATTAAACCGTACAAGAGGGCTTCAGGACGGGGCGGACAACCCGACACATACACGTCAACCGGGACAATTTTGTCGACGCCTTGCAGAACGCTGTAGGTCGGAAACGGACCCCCCGCATTCGAACAGCTCCCCATTGAGATCACCCACTTGGGCTCGGGCATCTGATCGTAAAGACGACGCAGCACCGGTGCCATCTTCTTGGTGACCGTTCCAGCCACGATCATTAAGTCAGATTGTCGGGGTGACGCTCGAAAGACCTCGGCACCAAACCGCGCGATGTCGTAACGAGATGTCGACGTCGCGATCATCTCAATCGCACAACAGGCCAGACCGAAACCCATGGGCCACAGGGACGACTGGCGAGCCCAGTTCAAGACACGGTCGAGATTGGTGGTGATGAAATTATCTGAAAATTGATGATCAATTAGACCCATTCTGTCAACCCGTCAGATGCCGTGAAACTATTTTCCCTCGAACCACTGCGCGTTAACTTCGGTGAAGTTCTGCCACTCGTCTGGAACCTCATCGTTTACAAAAATTGCCTCGACAGGACAGGCTGGTACGCACGCACCGCAATCGATACATTCTTCGGGGTGAATATAAAGCATCGTTTCTGCTTCGTATTCTTCTTCGTCCTTACGTGGATGGATACAATCGACAGGACAAACATCCACACACGCAGTGTCCTTGGTCCCGATGCATGGTTCGCAAATCGAATAAGCCATTCATTCCTCCGAATACAGCGACGCCAATAATCGCACACAGAATACACCCCGGCGGTTTTAAGGTGCAAGACCAGAGACGCTAGGGCCTTGAGTAGTCAGCGATCACTGGACCGCGCTGACCACAAACGATAACATCGCCCGTCGGTCCATAGTATGCGTCGTTGACCAGATTAATGGCTAGCGAATGCCGCATGATTCACGTCTCAGGACCGACGGCAGATCACGATGCAGACAGAACAGCCAGTCAAGCTCCTTCGCGGCCGACGGGTGCGCGGTGATCTGCCACGTGCGCGGAAGCCGGACTGGCTGAAGGTTCGGGCGCCAGGAAGCCCTGAGTATCTTCGTCTGAAACATTTACTGCGGGACCTAGACCTCCGAACCGTGTGTGAGGAAGCCCACTGCCCCAATATCGGTGAGTGCTGGAGTCATGGAACCGCCACGTTTATGATCCTTGGTGATACCTGCACGCGATCGTGCGGATATTGTAACGTGATACACGGAGCACCCACCACGGTTGACTCCGGTGAGCCCAGTCGCGTTGGCGCCGCGGTCGCGCACCTCTTGCTTGACCATGTCGTCGTAACGTCTGTCGACCGCGACGACCTTCCGGATGGTGGAGCCGCGGCGTTCGCGGCCACCATCCACGCTATCAGGCGCGCGGCGCCGAGCTGTGCCGTCGAAGTCCTGATTCCGGACTTCGCCGGTCACTCCTGCGATGTCGAAACCGTGCTGAATGCGGAGCCAAACATTCTGAATCACAACATTGAAACAGTTGCCAGGCTGTATCGGACGGCGCGGCCTGGTGGACGCTACGACCGAGCGCTCAACCTCCTGGACCACGCCCAGCGCTACCGACCCCAGGTGCCAACGAAGTCGGGCCTCATGGTCGGACTGGGTGAAGAGCCAAGTGAGGTAGAGGCCACCCTAGCGGACCTGCGTAAGGCCGGGTGCAACATCGTTACCATCGGGCAATACTTGCGGCCGTCAGCGGCACATCTCCCGGTCTCACGCTACTACACGCCCGAAGAATTCTGCGACTTCGCTAGTGTGGCTCGCAGGCTCGGCTTTGGCCACGTCGAAGCCGGCCCGTTGGTCCGGAGTTCATACCACGCTCACGAACAGTCCGTCGCCTTCAATCGCGCTGGGTCATCGTTGTAAGCTCTGCTCTGTGGCACTGCGATCCGAACCGATGTCGCTTTCGACAATTCGACGCCACGTGATTTCCTGTCAGCGGTGCCCCCGACTGCGAGCCTATTGCGCGCGAATCGCCCAGGATAAACGGGCGGCGTATCAAGACGAAAACTATTGGGGTCGTCCAGTATCAAGTTTCGGAGACCGCCGAGCACGAGTACTCGTGCTCGGATTGGCACCAGGTGCGCACGGCGCCAACCGCACGGGACGGATGTTTACCGGTGACCGTTCGGGTGACTTCCTCATCGAGGCGATGCACGCGGCCGGATTCGCAAATCTCTCGACCTCACGTCACGTCAAAGACGGACTCAAACTCTGCGACGCCTACATTAGCGCCGTCGTGCGCTGCGCCCCACCCGATAACAAGCCGAAGACGACGGAGATCTTGCAGTGCAGCTCGTATCTCGAAGCCGAGCTGGACGCGCTCTCCCAGCTTCGGGTGATCGTCGCACTAGGCAAGATCGCCTTTGACGCCTACTGGCGAGTCGTCGCCAGACCCGACGTGACGCCTCGGCCGAGACCGCGTTTCGCGCACGGCTTCGTCTTCAATGTCAACAGTGTTCCCGCCCTGGTCACGTCTTATCACCCGAGCCAGCAAAATACAAACACCGGAAAGTTGACACCCCAAATGTTAGCCGAGGTCCTTAGCACAGCCCGAACGCTCGCGGAGCACCAGTAGCTAGGCGGGTCGCTTGGGCTTGTAGACGTGGGTACTGAGCCCCAGGAACGACTCCGCCGACTCGAGCAGCGTTTCAGACAAGGTTGGGTGTGGATGGACGCAGGCCCTTAGATCGTCAACGGTCGCACCCATCTCGATCGCGAGGACACCTTCGGCGATCAGCTCGCCAGCGCCGGCCCCGACGATGCCAACGCCGAGGATACGCCGCGTCTCAGATTCGACCACCAATTTAGTCAGACCGTCCGTGCGAGAGAGCGTGACCGCACGTCCGGATGCTCCCCAGGGAAACCTGGCAATGGTAACAGTCGTGCCCTCTGCCTTCGCCTCAACTTCGGTGAGGCCACACCAAGCGATCTCCGGATCGGTGAAGATGACGGACGGGATCACCATCGGCTCGAACGCGACCTTGTGACCCGCAATCGTCTCCACGGCAACGCGCGCTTCGTGAAACGCCTTATGCGCCAGCATCGGCTCGCCGGCTAGATCCCCAATGGCAAAAAGGGACGGTTCCGCCGTCCGTCGCTGTGCATCGACCCGGACAAAGCCACGCGGATCGACGTCGACGGCAGTCTGGTCCAGACCGCTAATTTCAGAATTCGGTACGCGTCCAACGGCGACTAAGACCTGGTCGAAGCGTTGGTCCACGGACGCCACGGCCGGACCATCCAGACGCACCGTGACAGCCTCCTCATCGGCCGTGAGTTTTGTCACTTTGGTGTCGAGGTAGATAGCCTCGGCGACTGACCCGAACCGACGCGACAACACACGAACCAGGTCAGCGTCAGCACCCGGGAGCAACGTCGACGTCATCTCGACGACAGTCACGGCCGCGCCCAACGCTGCGTATACGCTGCCGATCTCGAGTCCAATGTAACCGCCGCCGATCACCAGCAGCCGGTCTGGCACCTGGTTTACGTCCAGGGCGGACGTCGAATCCAGAATACGGTCGTGCTCGCTTGACAGAGCCGCCGGCCGCGCCGGCCGGGACCCGGTGGCAAGAATACCAGCGTCAAACGGCACCTCTCGGATACTGCCGTCGGTCATCGCGACCACGGCGGTACGAGCGTCAACCAAGGCGGCTCGCCCTTGCAGATAGTCGACGTTTCGCTGGCGGGTCAACTGACCGAGTCCGCCCGTTAGTGTCGAAACGACCGAATTCTTCCATGACCGCAACCGTTCAAGGTCGATGTCAGGTTCGGCGAAAGACACCCCCCATTCACCCGCGTCCCGGGCTTCGGTCAACACCCGCGCCACATGGAGCAGCGCCTTCGAGGGCATGCACCCTCGGTAAAGGCAAACGCCACCCGGATCTGGTGCCTCGTCGATGAGGGTGACGGCCAGACCGAGATCGGCGGCCAGGAACGCGGCGGTATAGCCACCTGGACCGGCTCCGATAACGGCAACACGTACAGGTTGTGTCATTAATGCCTCGACAGGTACGCTAGTTGACGATTGCCACATCATTACACACTATGAGCTAGACACCATGCCCACGAAACCGCTGCTCTGGACCACGGCAGGTCTGCTTCTGATCTGCGGAATTAGTTCGCTTGCCACGACGATTCGTCACACGGGCGTCGACACCGGGACCGAACGGGGTGAACGGTTCGTGAGCAGCGCTCAATTGGGCACCATCATGTCACCTCTGTTTTCGAGGGTTCAAATCGGAACGTCTCTCGAGACGCTGCCTGACAACGAGCGGCGCGCCTTGGCGGCCATCATTGCTGCCGCCAAGATAATGGATGCCATCTTCTTGGAACAGGTGTGGGCCGGAAACCCGGCGGTGCTGCTTGAATTAGCCAGCGACACCACCGCCCGCGGGCAAGCACGCCTTGACTTCTTTCTTATCAACAAGGGGCCCTGGTCACGGCTGCAAAACAATCAGCGCTTTGTTCCCGGTGTTCCACTCAAACCTAAAGGAGCAAACTTCTACCCAGCCGACTCGACCCGCAACGAGATCGAGCAGTGGATCAACGGGCTCTCTGGCGATCGACGAGCAGCCGCCACCAGCTATTTAACAGCGATCCGTCGTGGCGCGGACAACCAGCTCATGACCATCCCCTACAGTCTCGAATACCAGGGGGCACTGGCAGTCGCCGCCGCTCACCTACGCGAAGCCGCCCAGCTCACCGCCGAGCCTACACTTCGCCGGTATCTCGAGCTTCGGGCCGAAGCATTCGTCACCAACAACTACTACGAGAGCGACGTCGCCTGGATGGAACTCGACTCTGCAATTGAACTGACGATCGGTCCCTACGAGGTCTACGAGGACGAATGGTTCAACTACAAGGCAGCGTTCGAGGCGTTTGTTACAGTGCGGGACGAAATCGAGACCGCCCAGCTCGAGCGGTTCTCCGGCTATCTCCAAGAGCTCGAGGACAACTTGCCGATCGATGCTGATTTTCGCAACCCCGAGCTCAGAGGCCTCGCGCCTATCCGCGTTGTTAACGCCATTTTTACGGCTGGAAATGCCAACAGCGGTGTCCAGACCGCGGCGTTCAACCTTCCAAACGACGAGCGTGTGATCCGTAACTATGGATCAAAACGGGTCCTGCTCAAGAACATCCAGGAGGCTAAATTCCTCACTGTCCTCAGTCGTATCGCAGAGGTGGCCCTGTCGCGGACGGACCGTCAAGATGTCTCGTTCGATGCGTTTTTTACACACATCCTGATGCACGAGCTGATGCACGGGCTGGGACCACACATTATCACGGTCGACGGAACCGAGACCACGGTACGTCAGCAACTTCGTGACACCTACAGCGCGATCGAGGAAGCCAAGGCTGACATCTCGGGTCTGTGGGCGCTCCACCGCCTAATTGATAGCGGCGCAGTGGATCGGTCGCTTGAGCGAGCGATTCATGCCACCTTCCTGGCATCCACCTTTCGGTCAATTCGATTCGGTATCAACCAAGCCCACGGACGTGGTGTTGCGATCCAACTCAACGCCTTGCTCGACACCGGTGCCGTGATCGCGGATCCAGGCGGAACGTTCTCAGTCGACCACACAAAGACCCGGAAGACGGTCGAAGACCTCACCAGGCGGCTCATGATGATTCAAGCGCGTGGGGACTATGCCGCTGCGCAAGAAATCATGAACACGTTGGGCGTAATCAGACCGGAGGTCCAGGACGTCCTCGATCGACTCCAGTCGGTTCCGATCGACATCGAGCCGCACTTCATGACTGCCGAGACACTGACTCAGCCGTAGCGCAGCTGGATACAAGCGTCGAGCTTCAGCCAGCGCGTCAGTTGGTTTCATATAAGATCAGAGAAATGGTACAACCTACCCTCCTCGGCGACCTGCGTAGGCGAGTGGCCGCGGGCCAGATCCCTCACCGTACCGTCAAACGCGAGCTCCGGGACAATCTGATCGAAAAGCTACGATCGTCGGCACCTTTATTTCCCGGAATCGTCGGATACGACGAGTCCGTGATCCCTCAAATCGTGAATGCCATCTTGTCGCAGCACAATTTCATCATCCTGGGATTGCGCGGCCAGGCGAAGACACGCATTCTTCGGGCACTCGTCGACCTACTCGACGGCGAAGTACCGGTCGTTCCCGGGTGTGAGATCAACGATGATCCCCTCGCCCCTATCTGCCCTAGTTGCCGCGCACGGATATCGGAGGCGGACGACGACCTACCCATCGCGTGGCTTTCGTCAGACCAACGCTTCGTCGAGAAGCTCGCGACACCGGACGTGACCATCGCCGACATGATCGGTGATATCGACCCGATCAAAGCCGCCAGAGGAGGACTCCAGCTCTCGGACGAGCTCACGGTTCATTACGGCCTGCTCCCCCGAGCAAACCGAGGAATCTTTGCCGTCAACGAGCTCCCCGACCTCGCCGGCAAGATCCAAGTGGGACTGTTCAACATTCTTCAGGAGGGCGACGTACAGATCAAAGGCTACCCGGTGCGTCTGCGTCTGAACTTGATGATGGCCTTCACGGCCAATCCCGAGGACTACACCGCCCGGGGAAAAATCGTCACGCCGCTTAAGGACCGGATCGGATCAGAGATCCGTACGCACTATCCGCAGACTCGCCGGGACGCGATGACGATCACGGAGCAAGAGTCCTGGGTCGACCGCCGGGATGGTTTGACGGGGTCAAAGGTCAACGTGCCCACATTTGTGAGAGAGGTTGTCGAAGAAATAGCGTTTCAGGCCCGCTCTGACCAGAAAATTGATCGGCGCTCAGGCGTCAGCCAACGACTGCCGATCAGCTGTCTTGAGAACGTCGTCTCCAATGCCGAGCACCGTGCCATAGCCAGCGCCGAGACCGATGTGGTTGCCAGGATCACAGACGTATATGCCGCGCTTCCATCCATCACGGGGAAATTCGAGCTCGAGTACGAGGGTGAACTCAAGGGAGCCGACAACGTGGCTCGCGACCTGATTCGGTCATCGGTCCGAAACGTGTTTACTGGGTGGTTCGATGGTGTCGACACCCACCTCGTCGTGGAATGGTTCGACATGGGCGGCACGCTTAAAATATCCGACACGACGGGGTCCCGCGAGCTGCTCGAACAGGTGGCTCAGATTCAAGGCCTGTCGAAGCTGGCGACCCACGCGGGCATTACGGCAAGCGACTCAGCGCCACTCATGGCGGCGGCCATCGACTTTATTCTCGAGGGACTGTACGCCGACAAGAAGATCAGCCGGACTGACGAATGGCGATACCGTGCCACCGACCAACCCGGTAGCTCGGCGCGGGTCAGCGAACCGTTCCTCGACTCGAACATCGCGCTCCAGCAGCCAGGCAAGAAGAAGAATTACTACAATTGAGGAGGCGCTCAAGACGCCTTCTCGGGACGGCGATCCTTCGTGAAGTTCCGCTACACACGCTACACCGGCGAAGACCTCGAGGGGATGGACCTTGAGGAGCTCGTCTCGCAACTGTCGAAACTGCTACTCTCCAGCGGCTTCAACAGCCCACACGGCGACCCGTTCGGTGCCGACGACGAGGAAGAAGGACGCCCCATCCAGGATCTGCACGATGCTATCCTTGAGTCACTGCTGACCGGAGGGCTGCTGTCAGACGACACGATCTCCCGCTTACTGGGTGACCCGGCCGATGCCGACCAGGAACCCGGGCAATCCCCAATCGAGCAACTCATCCAGCAGGTCATCGAACGGATGGCGCAGGAGGGCTATATCACGACCGCACCTGGCGAATTCGAACCCTCCGACATCGCCGGTGGCGGGTTCGGGCCAGGCTCGCCGCCCTCACGGTTCGAAATCACGGATAAAAGCCTCGACTTCCTTGGCTATCGTGCGCTCCGCGACCTCTTGGGCTCGGTAGGCAGAAGCAGTGTCGGCCGGCACGACACACGGGATCTCGCAACCGGTGTGGAAACGAGTGGAACGTCGAAGCCCTACGAATTCGGGGACACACTCAACATCGATGCAAGCGGCACAATCCTCAATGCCGTGAGCCGTCTGGGTCGCGATGGCACCCAGGACGGCACCGTCGACGTCCAGTACAGCGACCTGATGGTCGCACAGGGCGAGTACCAGAGCTCGTGCGCCACGGTGCTGATGCTAGATTGCAGTCACAGCATGATCTTATACGGCGAAGACCGCTTCACGCCGGCGAAACAGGTCGCACTGGCGCTAACAAATTTGATTCGTCACCAGTATCCGGGTGACGCTCTGAATGTCGTACTCTTCCACGACTCGGCCGAAGAAATTCCGGTCAAGCAGCTGGCTCGGACGCGGGTCGGACCGTACTACACCAACACCCGTGAGGGGCTCCGGCTGGCCCGTCGAATTCTAGAGCGTCAGCGAAAGGACATGCGACAGATCATCATGATCACCGATGGAAAGCCGTCTGCCTTGACGCAGCCAGACGGGCGCATCTATCGCAACGCCTTCGGACTCGACCCGTATATCATCGAGGAGACGTTTGCGGAAGTCGCGAACTGTCGAAAGGCCGAAATCATGATCAACACGTTCATGCTGGCTCGGAACCACGATCTCGTGAGTTTCATCAGACGGGTTGCGGCCATTTGTCATGGTAAGGCCTACTTCACGACGCCGCAAACGCTCGGGCAATACGTGCTGATGGACTATATGGACAAGAAGACGAGAACGGTTCACTAGGACTCCCATGTTGCCACTGTTTCCGCTCCCTAACGTCGTACTGTTTCCGAACGTATTCCTCCCCCTGCACATTTTCGAGGAACGATATCGAGCCATGGTGCAGGATGCACTGGCGGGAGACAGAACTATCGGCATGGTACTGCTCCAGGATGGGTTAGAGCAGGGAGCACCGGTGCCACCCGTCTATAACGTGGGGTGTTCAGGATTGATCACCCACTCGGAGTCGGTAGGCGAGGAACGCTCGAACATCGTACTCTGCGGTCTCGAGCGGTTTCGGATTCTTAAAGAGGATCACACGAGGCCCTACCGTCAGGCGACGGTTAAGCCGCTGCCGGAGCCAACCATCGGCGACACAGAACTCCAACGTCACCGCGAGCGACTCGAAGAGCTGTTGAGTCAACGTCTAAAAGCCACACGGTCCGAGACATGGATGCCGTCTCAGATGGCCAATGGTGACCTGGTGAACACACTTTCCCAGTATCTCGAGCTGGATGCGGTCGAAAAACAGGCTCTGCTTGAACGTGACGGACTAATGGACCGATGTCAGTCACTGATCGATCTGCTTGAAATGGACGCGTTGACAGATGGCTGCGGGTTTTCGCGGGCAACGGTCCAATAGACCAGCCCTCCGCTATGTTCTTACTTCTCCCGCCGTCGTCCGAGCAAGACGCCTCGTTATTTCGCTGATGACCACCTGCCCATGAAAACGGCCGTTCTCAATAAATACTTCTCCGCGATTCGCGCCCGCGACCACCGCTCCAGCCAGATATAACCCAGGTACATTCGTCTCGAACGTCTCTGGATCGTGCGACGGGATATTAGTCTTCGGATCAACGTCAATGCCGCAGCTGCAGAGAAACTCGAGGTTAGCCAAGTACCCGGTCAGAAGGAACACCCCGTCCGCAGGAAGTGACTTTTGTTCCCCATCGTGCTCGACAACCACGTCACCGGGTCGAATCTCGACCACCCGTGTGTCGAACCTAGTGGCGATCGAACCTTCCTTGATCCGGTTCTCGATGTCAGGACGCACCCAGTATTTGATACTGGACCCAAGCTCTGTCCGGCGGTGAACAAGCGTGACACGCGCCCCGGTCCGATACAGGTCCAGGGCCGCTTCAGCCGCGGAGTTCTTACCTCCCACCACCACAACGTCCTTCCGGTAGAACTCGTGTGGCTCGGTGTAGTAGTGCGAGACGTGCGGGAGCGCTTCGCCCGGAATACCGAGAGCGTTCGGATGGTCGTAGCATCCGGTCGCAATGACGACCACACCCGAGCGCGAGGTCCGCTCTCGACCGTGGGAATCGCGGGTGACTACGGTGAAGCACGGGCTCCCGTCTTTAAAGTCGCGTGCAATGGAGGCCACGGAGTGGCCCAGCTCGACAGAAATATCGCACGCATCGATCACCTTCCGATAGTAGCGAAGCGCCTCGTCACGCGTCGGCTTGTCGCGCGTCGTCGCGAACGGAAGACCACCAATCTCCAAAAGCTCCGGTGTTGTGAAGAACACCATCTGACTCGGAAAGTGAAAAAGCGAGTTCACGAGGACGCCTTTTTCGAAGACCGTGAACTCGAGACCGGCGCGCTTCGCGGCGATGGCGGCAGCAAGCCCGGCTGGACCGGCACCGACGATAATTAAATCCAGATGCGGCATGGCGTGGTGATGCAATCAGTTGTCACGGGGACGATACTCAATTGTCGCATCGCTCAGCACAGCCACGGGACGACCAAGAGCGGTCACCATGTCACGCCCGTCGAATTGAACAATTTCAAGGCTCTGCCCCACGATCACGAGCTCGTCGATGTCCTCCGGCACGATCATAGAAATCCGCTCCACACCGGTGGGCGCGACCGCCTTCAGCCCGCTGGCTCCAGCTCCGCCCAACACACGGTCGACGAGGTCTGACACCTCACGAAATTCGCTGAGCACGACGCCCCGGCCGACGATTTCTCCCTCCATCGTCGCGATGGCAATAGCGGCCAGGTACTGCGCATACGCCCGCCCGCCCGCCTCCTCCTGCTGCGAGTACGTGTGGCGATTGTGCAAATTGAACGAGAACGTCGACTCCCCGCGGCGGCGCGGCAGAATGACACGAATCCCGAGATCGGGCTCGACTTGGACAAGCACATCGCAAAACGGAGCGTTGCTCGAGACACCGATGCCGAGTACCTCGGGACACAGGATCTCTGCAGGCTGGATCTCGGTGGTCTGTGCCTCGACTCGCACGACCAGAACCAGCCCGAGACCGAACGTTAACGCAATCTGCCTGGATACCGCGTACACTGTCATCCTGACTCGCCGCCCCCACCGTCTGCAGATGGATTCAGCCTCGTCCGCATACTACCACTGAGCTTAAGCAGTTCGAGAAACTCCGCGCGGGTGCGGGCGTCGTTCCGAAATCCACCGAGCATGGCACTCGTGACCGCAAACGAATTCTGCTTCTCCACTCCTCGCATCAACATGCAGAGGTGAGTGCCTTCCATAACCACGCCGACGCCGAGTGGGTCGAGAACCTCAGACAGAATCTCGGCAATCTGATTAGTCAGTCGCTCCTGCACTTGAAGCCGGCGACTAAACATCTCAACCAGCCGAGGAATCTTACTGAGACCAATCACCCGACCGCGCGGCAAATACGCAACATGACACCTTCCAAAAAACGGCAAGAGATGATGTTCGCACAGACTGTAGAAATCGATGTCCTTGACAATCACCATTTCGCTGTAATTAACCTTGAAAATCGCCTCATTCACCACGGTCTTGACATCCATGCCGTATCCGCTGGTCATAAACCGCATAGACTTGGCCACCCGCTCTGGGGTCCGCATTAAACCCTCTCGGGCCGGATCTTCCCCAGTCTCCGTCAACATCACCCGAACCGACTCGCGCATACGCTCGTCGTTCATGAGTACGTGTGGAAACCTCGCCCACTCTTTCGCCCGAGGTGCCCCGCGAGGACCATCCGCTTCAACAAAGGTGGGGCGGCATACAGAGGATCTCGAAATTCGTCATACATGATGTTGGCGATGTAGTAAGCGGTATCGAGTCCGACGAAGTCGAGCAAGGCAAACGGTCCCATCGGATGCCCACAACCCAAGGTCATGCTTTTATCAATATCCTCAATTGTGCCCAGGCCGGACTCGTACGCTCGAATTGCATGGAGGAGGTAGGGAATCAGAAGCCGGTTTACGATAAAGCCAGGTTGGTCTGGTGCGGTGATAGGGTCCTTCCCCAGTGACCTGGCGAACGCAAGGACCTGCTGATACGTTGCGTCACTGGTGGCCAGGCCGCGCACAACCTCGACCATCTTCATAATCGGTACCGGACTGAAAAAGTGCAAGCCTAGAAAGCGGTCCGGACGCGACGTGATCGATGCCATTTCTGTGATGCAAAGGGACGACGTGTTCGACGCAAAGACGGTGTCCGAACCAACCAGCCGATCTAGTTCGACGTATACGTCACGTTTGACGTCGAGATCTTCTACGATGGCCTCGATCACGAGATCACACTCCGCCAGACCATCAAGGACGGTGGTGCTCGATATGGTAGCGAGCGCCGAGTCCCGCTGCTCAGCGCTGATCTTGTTACGCGCCACGGCCCCGGAAAGAAATGTCTCGATTCGTCCAAGACCAGCGGTGACCGCGGCCGTGTCGACCTCTCGGACGATCGTGCGATAGCCGGCTTGCGCACAGACCTGAGCGATTCCGGACCCCATCAACCCGCATCCCAGCACACCGACTGTACGGATCGCCGGCTTCGTCTGCCCGCTTGCCATTATTTCAGGAACCCCCACGTGACCGGAACAATCCGCAGATCATAGCCCAAAAACCGTACGCTGTAGTCGCACCACATGTCGGGCGAACGACGCAATATTCCGCGGATCGGCATCGAGGATGCCCTCCCGGAGAATATCAACGTCGTCGAGCCGATGCAGAGCGTTGGTCACCGAAGCACAGGTCGGATACCACCACAGTACTGCCGGCCGGCTCGCTGGACGATACTGGCCTAGTGCTAGGACCTCGCCAGACAGAAACGCTGAATCGGTCCAGAGATCACACAACACACCTCGCACCGTTCCCCTTCCGACGAGCTGGATCAGTGGGTCAATGCCAGACTGATGCCATAGGGTAAATTCCTACATCAGGGTGCCGTAGAAGAAAAGGTGTGGATTGGAAGGGGCGTTATCCGAGTCCGTCCTCTGGTCTCGGCACGGCCACATCGAGCATCTCAGGCGGCGGGTCGACCATCACAAGACACCCTGGAGACCCAAGACGGCGGCGTGCTCACGCATGAAGAGGATCACATGCGTGATGTGTTCATCCAAAGACAAGTCGATCTCGACGGCACCTCGACGGAGATCGGCACGGCTGACGGCCCGGGCAAACGCTTTGTCTTTCATCCTCTTCTTAACCGATCGAGCCTCGAGGTCAAGGATGCTCTTACTCGGTCTAACCAACGAGGCCGCGGTCACAAATCCAGACATCTCGTCACAGGCGAAGAGAGTATGCTCGAGCCGGCTCTCACGCGGAACGCCGCTGTAGTCGGCGTGCGAAAGAATCGCACGGATTATATGCGCGGGGTACCCACGCTCACGCAGGATCTCGCAGCCCCGAAACGGATGGTTGTCGGGATTGGGCCACCTCTCATAGTCAAAGTCGTGAATGAGGCCGACAATGCCCCACTCAGCCTCATCCTCGCCGAACATTCGAGCATAGCCACGCACCGCCGCCTCAACGGCGAGCGCGTGTTTTCGCAGACTCTCGCCCGTGGTGTATTCGGTCAGCAGCGCCCAAGCATTGTCACGTGTCGGAGTCACGTTGAAGAAATCCCACCCGGCAAGTCTCGAACCTCGATCTTGTTCATCGGCGTCGGGAATAACTGATTCTCGCTGGCGGCCACGACGACGGCGACCGTCGCATCGCCGGTGACGTTGGCCGTCGTGCGGCACATGTCGATGATCCGGTCCACCCCGAGGATGAGCGCGACACCCTCAGTAGGAATGGCGACCGTCTCAAGAATAATGATCAGCATGACGATTCCGGCACTCGGAACAGCCGCTGTACCGATCGAGGCGAGAAGCGCCATGAATATGATGGTCACCTGCGCGCTCAATCCGAGGGATATGCCGAGCGCCTGCGCAATGAAGACGGCAGCCACCGCCTGATAGAGAGCGGTGCCATCCATATTGATCGTCGCACCGAGCGGCAGGACAAACGACGCAACTTCCTCAGACACTCCCAAATTTTTCTGCGCGTTCTTCATCGTGACAGGTAGGGTGGCGGCACTCGAGGATGTCGAGAACGCTACTAGCTGTGACGGAACCACACCCGGAAAAAAGTGACGAGGCCTGAGGGGCGTGAATAGTCTCAGTAAAGTCGGATAGGTCACCAGGACGTGGATCGACATTCCGAGAATCGCCGTGACGCAGTACAGCCCCAAGGCGGCTAACAATTGTCCGATATCCGACGGATCGTCACCAGCTACGCTGGTGACGGTATCGGCAATCAGGGCGAAAACGCCCAACGGCGCAAATGTAATCACCATTTCGACGATCTTGACGACGACAGCGTTGAGACTCTCGAAGAAATCAAGGAGCGGCTGCGACTGTTTCTTCGGTACCATCATGAGCGCCACACCCACAAGGAGGGCGACAAACACCACATTGAGCATGTTGCGATTGTCCGCGGCGGCCCCCAGGAAGTTTTCTGGAACCATATCGACCAGCGGCTGTAGCGGGCCTCGTGCGCGCGCGCCCACAGCCGCATCTTCCCGCACAGTCACGTCTGCCCTATAAGTTTCGGCGAGACGCGTTCGGAGCCCCTCTGGGACCGCACTGCCTGGGCGCAGAGTGTTGACGAGCGCGAGACCGATCACTAGAGCAACAAGGGTCGTTCCAAGATAGATAACGATCGTCTTACCACCTATTCGAGACAGCTTGCTAAAATCCGACAATGAGGCGACGCCGTTGATGAGCGAGGCCAGCACCAGTGGTACCGCTATCAAAAGCAGCAATCGGAGAAAGATCGCGCCGAACGGCGCGATCCAGTCGAAGGTAAAGTCTCTCCACCCGTTCAGCGCAGCAACCACACCGTAGATCAGCCCGATTCCGAGCGCGATCAAAATGCGCCAATGGGTCTGCTGATACCAGGCCATGAGGGTGAGTATAGTCGGGAGTCGAGCGTCGGAAGTCGCGAAAAACCGACTAGTAGATTTCCAACGCAGCCTGTGCGTTGAGCTCGAGAGTCGCCGTCACGCCAGCTTTGAGGTTTCGAAGACCGGCCGCACCGATCATCGCGGCGTTGTCCGTCGCGAGCGCAAGACCCGGTAGAAACACGGGCACGCTCGCAGCCACCCCACGCGCCTGCGCGTCAGCGCGCAGACGCGTGTTGGCCGAGACGCCACCCGCGATCCCAATGCTATGGGCTCCGAACCAGCGAGCCGCCTCGAACGTCCGGTCGAGCAACGTGTCGACGGCGACTCGCTGAAAGCTCGCGCAAATGTTTGCGACTTCGCTCGATGGCAGGCTGTCGACTTCCAGCGCCGCCCGGCGCGCCGCTACGTGCCGCTTGACCGCCGTCTTGAGTCCACTGAAGCTGAATTCCGTACGGCCACGCAGCTGTCCTCTGAACCCGTCTGGGATCGCCAGTGGCGGCCGCTTGTTCCGGTCTGCGTGGGTCATCCGCGGCACCGGGAAGGCCACTGCTCGATCGCTGCCTGCGGCCGCACGCCGGTCGATTACCGGACCGCCTGGATAGTCGAGCCCGAGCAGAGTCGCCACCTTGTCAAACGCCTCTCCAGCCGCATCGTCCCGCGTTCGTCCGATGAGGAGATACTCGCCTTCGACCGGTACGTAAAAGAGGCTCGTGTGCCCACCAGAGACCACAAGGACGACGGCAGGAAGCAACATGCTGCCGTTCTCAACCACCAGTGACTCGATATGCCCCGCCAGGTGATGGACCGGAATCAATGGCACATCAAGCGAGGCCGCGACCGCCTTCCCGAATGCCACGCCGACCAAAAGCGACCCGACGAGCCCTGGACCCTGGGTCACGGCGACAGCATCGCAGTCGGCCCACTCGACCTGCGCCTCGCGGAGCGCCCGTTCGACGACACCGCAGATGTCCCGGATATGCTGTCGAGAAGCCAGCTCGGGGACTACGCCGCCCCACTCGCGATGGATCTCAACCTGAGAAGCTACGATACTCGAATTAACTTGCCACGGTCGGCGTGGATCCCCGGTCTCGGATACAACCGCCGCCGCGGTTTCGTCGCACGACGTCTCGATCGCAAGGACTCTCATTTCGGGCCACCATCCGTGCTGCGGGCGCACGTGTCGCGCAAACTTTCCGCATACGGCGGCCGACAAACACCACGATCGGTGATGATCCCCGCTACCAGGTGGCTGGGCGTGATATCGAAGGCCGGATTCCAAACTTTGACACCTTCAGGTACCACCCGGGTCGATCCCACGTAGATGACTTCACGAACGTTTCGCTCCTCGATTGGAATCGCCGATCCGTCTGGGGTCAAGAGATCAACCGTCGAGCACGGTGCGGCGACGTAGAACGGTACGTTGTGCTGACTAGCGAGCACCGCAACGGTGTAAGTCCCAATCTTGTTCGCCACATCGCCGTTCGCTGCGATTCGGTCAGCACCGACAACCACGACATCGACGCGTCCATCCCGCATGAGCGGCCCCGCCATACTATCCGTGATCACGGTCGTCTCGATCCCATCACGTAGAAGCTCCCACGCGGTTAACCGAGCCCCCTGGAAGAACGGCCGCGTCTCGTCTGCAAATACCGCGATCCTTTTCCCCTGAGCCACCGCGGCTCGGATCACACCCAGTGCCGTGCCATAACCCCCGGTGGCAAGAGCCCCCGCATTGCAGTGAGTGAGCACCTGCGCGTCGTGTGGAACGACCGCCGAGCCATAGGCTCCGAGCGCCCGGCAACTCGCCACGTCCTCGTTATCAATCTCTCGAGCCTCGATCAGCATGGTCGCGCGAAGTTCGTCAGGCGATTGCCCGGCGCGGGCGGCGCGGGAGAAAGTCCGCTTCATCCGTTCGATCGCCCAGAACAGATTGACTGCGGTCGGTCGCGTCGCGGCCAGCACCTCGCATAGCTTGTAAAACTCGGCGGCGAGCTGGCTCGTTCCCTTCGCCGTGCTTCGATGCACGCCGAGCGCGAGCCCCATCGCAGCGGCGATACCAATCGCCGGAGCACCCCGGATCACCATCTGCTTGATCGCCTTGGCTACCTCCTTCGCTGTTGTGCAACGAACGTACACCTCCTGCGTCGGCAGCTTACGCTGGTCGATCATCACCACGGTTCCATCTTGCCAATCAATCGTCGGAAGCATGTGGAGATAATAAAGGAGTCGGCACAAGATTTAGATCAACACCCCCGCGGGTGCCGCATTGATCAGGGTCGCAAGAAATCCGGCGAACAACGCACGAGAGCTGCAGAGCGATTCCCCACCCGACGGTCCGCTAACTGATCGCCCGGATGTTGGGCGAGCACGCGACCACGAGGTCTATGAAGCAAATAATGCCCAAACCGGCCCGTACTCGCCCAGGGAGCGCCGCCTGAAAGACAAACGCAGTTCTGGCGACCGCCACGACATCAACCGCAAGCGTCACCCATAGACGCATGACGTCAGATCTTGTGGCTAGATCGTCCATCACGGATTCCGTGCCGGTTGGTCTGGAGAGTCCTCATTCGAACGGTGGTGAAATCTAGACACGCGTCACCCGACGTGCCAAGTAAGATTGAGAGCAGGGTGAGCTTATGTGACGGACGCACAGCACGGTGAACCGAACGTTACGGCCACAGATCGCATGACGAATCATGAGGACCCTTCACTAGACGATATACTGACTGAGACATACACATGGGTAACCGAACACTCCAAATCTGGATCGCGCTCACTCTCGTTGGAGTATGGCTGGTGCTGCCAACATCCGCCCAGCAGTCTGACCACATTCCATCTCCCGAACAGTTCTTTGGGTTCCCCATGGGGACCGACCAGCGTCTCGTGCACTGGGATGACATGGTCGAGTACTACGAGACGGTCGCGGAGCGGTCTAGCCGGATGGTCGTCGAAGAGCTTGGCAAGACGACCCTGGGAGAACCGTATCTCCTCCTAACTATCTCCGCGCCGGAGACGATTCGCGATCTCCCGCGGTTCAAGGCTATGCAACAGCAGCTGGCTAACCCGCGGCAGACGAGCGCAGAAGCCGCGGAGGTGATTGCCCAGACCGGTAAAGCCGTCGTCTTGGTTGGCGCAAACGTGCACTCCACTGAGATCGGCACAAGCCAGATGATGAACGACCTCGTTTATCAACTAACGGCCGAACAGTCAGCGGCGGTCGATCACATCCTGGAGAACGCGATCGTTTTGCTCATTCCATCGCAAAATCCAGACGGCCAGCGAATGGTGGTCGACTGGCATCGGCGGAACCTCGGAACGCCGTACGAAGGATCACCACTCCCGGACCTGTACCACAAGTACGCGGGGCACGATAACAACCGCGACAGCTACATGTTGACCCAGGTCGAGACGCAGCACCTGAATCGCGTCCTCTATCACGACTGGCTTCCAGAGGTGTATCTCGACGTGCACCAGATGGGGAGCGCTTTCGCGCGAATTTTCGTTCCTCCGTTCAAGAATCCGCCCAACCCCAATGTTGACCCGCTCGTGTGGAGCCAGGTTAATCAGTTCGGCCAGGCGATGGCGTCAAGCCTACACGCGGCCGACAAGGCTGGTGTCATCTGGGGAGAGCTCTATAGCGGGTACTGGCAGGGCGCCAACAATACCAATCCCTGGTGGCACAATATGGTCGCGCTCCTGACCGAGGTGGCCAGCGCGAACATCGCGAGTCCGGTCCAACAGCACCGAACTTCAGACCGACGCACGGCTCGGCCGCGCAACCGCCAGATCGTCCTTGCCGCTCCGACCGACACGCAGTATCGAATGAATTACCCGCGACCATGGATGGGAGGAACGTGGACGTTGTCCGACGTCGTGGACTACAGTCTGCTCTCTACTCAGGGACTCCTCGAAAGCGTGGCGAACAACCGCGTCAGCTTGAAGCGGAATTTCTACCAGATGAACCGGCGCACCGTGGAGCGTTTTTCCGACGGTTACCCCTTTGCGTTCCTTATCCCGCCCGAACAACGCGACCCGACCGCTGCGATCACCCTTGTGCGGCTCCTGCAGGCCGAGGCGGCCGAGGTCCACGTCGCGGACGCGAGCTTCGTTGCCGACCGGCGGAAATACCCGGCCGGGACCCACGTCGTCCGTCTCGATCAATCGTTCGGACGATGGGTTAAAGACCTCCTCGAACCACAGGACTATCCGGATATCCGTTGGCCTGACCCGACGGCTGCGCTTGACAAGTCATACGACATCACCGCCTGGTCGCTCGGGATGCTGATGGGTGTCGAAACCGTGCAGATCGCGGCACCGTTTAAGGCGTCACTCACGTTACTGGTGGAGGATGCGGCCCTGCCACCGGGTGGCGTTATCGGCTCGGGGAAGACCTATTTGTTATCGCATGAATCGAACCAGAGCTTTGTCGCGCTGAACCGCCTACTCGCACTTGGAGCAACGGTCGAGTGGGCACGACAGCCACTGACAGCGGACGGCACGTCGTATCCGGCCGGCGTCATGCTGGTGGAGAACGTCGACCGCAATGTGCTTGAGCAACTCGCACACGATCTCCATCTTGATTTCGTCGCGACAAGCCGCACCTCCAACCTTGACGGCCCCGTGCTCCCGATTCATGCTCCTCGCCTCGCGGTCTACGAGCCGTGGGGTGGGAACATGGACGCCGGGTGGACGCGGTGGGTGCTGGAACAGCATGAGTTCCCATACACCCACCTTCGTAGTGCCGATATTCAGGATCCCAGTGTCTCGGACCGCTTTGACGTCATCATCCTGCCCGAGGCGTCGACCGTCAATCTCCTCCACGGCCAACAAGCCCGGAATGTGCGTCCCGAGTATATGGGTGGAATCGGCGTCCAGGGGATTCAGAACCTCCGCCGGTTTATTTCCGAAGGAGGCACGGTGATTACGCTTGGTAACAGTGCGACATTCGCCATTCAGCATCTGTCCATTCCGCTACGTAATGTCGTCCGGGACGGAGATCCAGATGCTTTCTACGCACCCGGGACGCTTCTTCGAGTTACCGTCGACACAACCCACCCCATCGGCTACGGGATGCCGGCCGAGGCCGACGTGATGTTCGTCAACAACGGCGGCTTCGCCCCCAACACGCGGTGGCGACGGGGCAACATGATCCGATCGATCGTCAGCTATCCCAACACGGCGTTGCGCCGCAGCGGTTGGATCGTCGGCGAACAACGGCTCCGTGGCACCAGCGCCGTGATCGAGGCTCCACTCGACGACGGTCGTGTGATTCTTCACACATTCAGGGTGCAGCACCGCGGTCAAACGTGGGGTACGTTTAAGCTCCTCTTTAACTCGATTTTCTACGGACCCGCCGCGAGAGGTGACACGGCGTTCCAGACCACACTGGATGCCGACGTCCAGTAGGCCCGACCTTGGATCGTGAGTGAAGCGTTCAGAGCTGTACTGTTCGGATGCGCCGTGCTCGGCCTCGGACTTGGGTGGGTGGCGGTCCGGGCAGTTCGACTAGATACAACCTCGCCTGACCGGCTCGTGCTAGAGTTTCGACTCGCTCAATTCTCGGCCCTCCTTCTCGTCCTGGCTGCTGGCGTGTACATTGGCTTCGGTATCGCTCATGAAAATACGTCAGGCACCGGCCTGGACGTGGCGCTCGCGATCGGGTTCTTCGTCGTGGCCTCGGCGGTCATGACATGGGAACCGTCCATGGCGCTGACGGTGCTGGCGCTCGCTTGGGTCGGGCACAGCTTTGTCGACTTGGCACACATACTGAACCTACTACCGACTTCGATCGTACCGGTATGGTATCCGAGAGCCTGCGCAATCTATAATATCGGGATCGCTTCGATATGCTATTGGCCTATTTTGAGGCGATAGGGAATCGTGAATCGGATCAATGATCTGATAGAGCAACGACTGCTACGGATCGGGGTGGCCCTCCTACTGACTTTGGGCCTGTTACCGCGCGTCTCAGCCAGACAGCCGACCGATCCTCCTGCACCCAAACTTCTGGTCGTGCTCGTCGTAGACCAGATGCGTGCCGACTACGTCGAGAACTACGGTCATCAGTGGACTGCCGGTCTACGAAGACTTCTTGACGACGGCGCCTCATTCAGTACGGCCGCATACCCCTACCGATCGACTGTCACCTGTGCCGGACATGCCACGATAGCGACCGGACGGTTTCCGTCGGCACACGGCCTGATCCAGAACAGCTGGTGGGACCGCGCCACCGCTCAGCGTACCAGCTGCACGACCGACGATGCTTACGCCCCGATTTCCTATGGCGGCGTTGCGCGTGAGCGTCACAGCCCGCACACGCTGAGACAACCAACCATCGCCGATCAACTGCGCGAGCGAACTGGAGGGACTTCGACCGTCGTCAGCTTGTCAATAAAAGCTCGCTCTGCGATCACACTGGCGGGCCAGCACGGCCAGAGCGTCGTCTGGCTCGACGAAGCCAACACTTGGGCAACATCGACGGCCTTTACAGATACCCCCGTGCCAGCCGTCGGACGGTACGTAGACGAACATCCGATCGCGTCCGACATCGACCGCCCGTGGATTCGAGTGCTGCCAACACATCTGTATGAGCACGATGACGACGGACCTTTCGAGAACCCCCCGCCGGGTTGGACACGCACGTTTCCTCACCCGATGAACGCAGGGTCTGGTCCGGACGATTCGTTTTTCGAGCGCTGGCGTGCAAGCCCGCTGTCGGATGCATATCTCACCGACATGGCGATTGCCATGGTGGATGCATTCGAGATGGGATCTGGCGCAGTGACGGACTATCTCGCGATCGGCCTGTCAGCAACCGACCTCGTAGGTCATCGATTCGGGCCGAACAGCCACGAGGTTCAAGACGTGCTGGCACAACTCGACGTGACCATCGGACGGCTTCTCGAAGCCCTCGATGCTCGGCTTGGTCTGGGCAAGTATGTCGTGGCACTTAGCGCGGATCATGGCGTCGGGCCGATTCCAGAACGGTCACTCGCCCAAGGCACAGACGCGGGGCGCTTTCGAGAACGAGAACTACTTTCGGCGCTCGAAATCCATCTAGGCGATCACCTCGGCCGTAGACACTCTGTCGCCGCTATCGTCAACGGGGACCTTTATTTCGAGCCTGGAGTGTACTCGACTCTTCGGAATCAGCCGACGGTTCTTGAGTCGACCCTCGACCTCATTCGAACGACACCCGGAGTCGCGCAAGTCTATCGGAGCGACGAACTCGCCTCCCTCGGCAGCGCCGGCGACCGTATCGCCCACGCGTCAACACTCAGCTATTTCGAAGAACGGAGCGGCGATTTAATTATCGTGCTGAAGCCGTACTGGATCCCCGGTGGTTCAGCGGCTACCCACGGCAGCCCATACGAGTACGACACAAGAGTGCCGGTTGTCCTATTTGGTGCCGGGGTCAACTCTGGAATGTATTCGACGCCAGCCACACCGGCCGATATCGCGCCCACGCTTTCCACGCTGGCCGGTTTCAGTATGCCCGAGACCGACGGGAGGATCCTAAAAGAGGCGCTCAAGAGTCGGTAGGAGAAAGATCGAGGATCGTGAGTCGAGAGTCGTGGATTGGCGGTCGTAGATCTTAATTATTACGTTTACCTCTCGACCGTAGGAGAACCACAATGGACCAGACTTCTAGTGCGACGTTTCTTGAAATGGCCCGCGCGCGAATCGTCGTCCATCTGACCGGTCAGATTACGGCTTGCATCGACGCTCTCAGCGATCCGATGATTTGGTGGCGGGCGAACAACCAGACGAACGCTATTGGTAACCTCGTTCTCCACTGCGCCGGGTCAACGCGTTACCACATCGGACATGTCGTCGGCGGATATGACGTTGTGCGCGACCGCGACGCCGAGTTTTCCGAACGTCACGAAATTCCGAAGGCAGACCTCCGCGCGCGCCTCATGTTCGCGGTGAACGAGGCCGATGAGGTGTTCAGGACCTTCGACGCCAGTAGGCTCATGGAGACCACCAACAAAGGTCAGAGGCTGGGCTCGCTGATGGAAGTGATCGCTCACCAGCTAGTGCACTACGCGACGCACACCGGGCAGATTACCTTCGCGACTAAGATGCTCAAGGCTGATGCGGTCGATGAAATTTGGCGAACGACGCCCGAGCGATAAGTCTCGTCATGGCGCTCTCCTCTGGCAGCGAATTCAAGAGGTAAGCCTTGATCGCAGTCCGACGAATCCCCGCGGTCCGCGTTGCAACCTATGGCGATGTTACTGCCTTGGCCGGCCGAAAACATCGCGCGTCGTCGGTACGACTTTACGGAACTGTCCGCCCCCAAGCGTGCCCTGTCATCGAGTCGTCTGAGCCGGCGGTCACCTCGGCAGTTATGCCGAACCGTTTGTAAGAATCTGACTTCTTCAGGCGGAAAGAGTCCGTTTCGTCGAACGCCGTCTCCTGGATTTCGACCTCCTCCGCTAGCGCTGTGATGGTTCACACGCTATGATTAATTAATCGTCGTAACAGTCAGAGAACGGAGAAGATAGATGACACACCGGGTCTTTACGGGGATGCTGATCGTGACAGTCATGACAGGAGCGACCGCAACGCTCATGGTCGATTTGGCGATCGCTCAGCAGCTCACGTTGACCGTTAATGTGCCACGAGGCGACCTCGAGCTAGGTGTCGTCAGCATCTCCCGTGATGTGATGGCTAACGGCCAGACGCTTTCATCTGGCGATTACCAGGTTCGCCTCACGGCCCGCTCAGCCACTCCCGATACCGTCGGCGCACTGGCAGTGCTCGAGCGCTGGGTGGAATTCCGTCAAGACGACGACGTCAAGGGGCGCGAGGTTGTCACTATCGTGCCGAATGATGAAATCGGTGATGTCGCCAAGAGTGCGTCTCCTGGATCCGGCTCCTCTCGGGTCGAGCTTCTCAAAGAGAACGAATACATGCGGGTGTGGATCAATCAGGACGGGACTCATTATCTGATCCACCTGGTGGTTGGCTGACAAAACGGAAACGACACCGAAGCCGGTCCCTTACATTGTTACATTGTCATGACGTCGAACTGCTCGTGGTGGAACTGCGCGTCCGGCCGGATGACCAGCTCTCGACCAAGCACCTGCTTGAGATCCTTTAGTATCCCGCGCTCCTCTTCTTTGAGCGCCCTGGCGATCTCTGGATTCACTCTCAACGTGATCGAATGTCCGTTAAACGCATCCCCGACCCGCTGCATCTCAGATAGGATCTCGTAACAGATGGTCGAGGTGGACTTGATCACAGCACTTCCCGAACAGTAGGGACACGGCTCTGTGAGCTGGCGTTCGAGACTCTGCCGAACCCGCTTTCGGGTCACTACGATTAAACCAAACTCCGCCACCTGGACCGCCTTCGAAGGAGACCGGTCGCGACGCAGCTCCTGGTCCATCGCCTGGGCGACTTTTAGACGATTCTTGCGCTCCTCCATGTCGATAAAGTCGAGCACAACGATTCCACCGAGGTCTCGCAACCGAATCTGACGGACAATTTCCTTAACCGCTTCCAGGTTCGTCTTGACGATCGTGTCCTCGAGACGACCCGTACGCTTACCCACATACCGCCCAGTGTTGACGTCAATCGCGACCAGTGCTTCGGTGTGATTGACAACGATATACCCTCCAGATTTCAGCCAGACTTTGCTCCGGAGTGCTTTGTCGATTTCCGCCTGCACTCCATATTCGTCAAAAATGGGGAACTCTTTGTCGTAGTGATGCACGCGAGGAAGCAAATCAGGCATGATCCGCTTGATCAGCCTGGTTGTCCGCTCGAACTCCTGCCGGTCATCAATACGAATCGATGAAAAATCGGTTGTCAGAAAGTCCCGCAGCAGCTTCGCCACCAGGCTTTCCTCCCGGTGGACGACCGCCGGGGGACGCTTGTTAGCAGTCTTCCGCAGTGTCTCAGTCCAGAGCCCGTGGAAGTAGTCCAGGTCACCGATAATATCCTTCTCGGGCCGCCCACTCGCAGCCGTTCGCAGGATAACCCCACCCGTAAACCCGTGCTCCTCCCGGAACTTGCGAACGATGCCTCTGAGACGGGCGCGCTCATTCCGCGCATCGATCCGCCGCGAGACTCCGACCTGGTCAACCGTTGGCATGAAGACCAGAAAACGACCGGGCACTGTCACGTGCGACGTGATCCGAGCACCCTTGGTGCCGAGGGGCTCCTTGACGACCTGGACCAGAATCTCCTGATCCGCGGTCAGTAAATCCTCGATTTTGGCGGTGGAGTTGTTACCAAACCTGCCGTGTGACTTTCCGGTCGCTCTACCGTTGTCGCCGCCCGATTCACTCGGTTCGGCGTCGTCCGTATCAGCGGCTTCGAGCCGCTCGAATTCCTCGACGGTATCGATGACATCCGAAACATAGAGAAACGCGTCGCGCTCGAGACCGATGTCGACGAATGCGCATTGCATACCCGGCAACACCTTTGACACACGCCCCTTGTAGATATCGCCCACGGCGCCGCGTTGACGCTCGCGCTCGATAAAAATCTCCGCAACTTGGTCGTCCTCGAGGATCGCCGCCATCGTTTCGTGGCGATTCGAGGACACGATCAACTCCTTGTTCATACGTATCACTCTCCACGAGAACCCTGCACTGAACCAAGCGCGGATCGAGCCGCGTCGCGACGCCGGCACTCAAGAGTGCAAGACGGTCGTCAGACACCGTAATGCCTGAGCGAGTCGTGACCACGTCCTTCATTCAGCTCTTTCGACGGGTCGCCCGGCGGCCCACACTACGGTCACCGACCCGTCGCTCCAGAGTTCTCAATTTGTGAAACGGCGCATCCTGACGTTCAGGATCAGCCCAAACCCCATCAGTGTCGCGATGATAGAGGAGCCGCCATAACTCAGAAGCGGCAACGTCAACCCCTTGACCGGTGCCAGCCCGGCCGACATCGTAACGTTGTAAATTACTTGAACCGTAAATCCGGCGGTGATCCCAGCAACGAGGAACATGCCGACTCTGTCCTTAGCGACCCGTGCCGCGTCGAGCGAGCGCAGAATGACAAACAAATATAGCCCCAGAACAAACAGGACGCCGAGGAAGCCTTGCTCCTCGGCCAGCACTGAGAAGATAAAGTCGTTGTGTGCCACGGGCAAGAAGTTGTACTGGCTCTGCGTACCCTGTAGAAAACCCTTCCCGGTCAGCCCGCCTGACCCAACCGTAATACGGGCTTGAATCTGCTGGTACCCCGCGCCCCGTGGGTCCTGTTCCGGGTCCAAAAAGCTGGCGACCCGGCTTCGTTGATAGTCCTCAAGTGCGTACGTCCACGCCACGGGCGTGAGCAGCACGCCGATGATCGCCATCGCCACGAGAAACTTGAGCCTCAACCCAGCAAAAATCATGATCGCGAGGTACACCGGAAGCAGTGTAACAGCGGTCCCGAGATCAGGCTGACGGGTGATGAGGATGAACGGCACCGCTACAATTACCGCTCCGATTACCCAGTCACTCAGCCGTCGCTTGCCTCGGCGAGAGTTAGCGTAGAACACACTCAAAATAAGAGCCATCGAGATTTTTCCGAACTCGGATGGCTGCAGGTTGAACGGTCCGAGATCGATCCACCGCTGAGCGCCACCGACCTCAACACCAAAGAACAACGTGTACACCAGGAGGAGCAACAGACAACCATAGACCAGCGCGGCGTGGTCTGCTAGGGCTCGGTAGTCGACGACCAAGCACACGACAAAGGCCACCAAACCCAGTGCGAGCGCCCACATCTGACGCGAGAGCTGTGGGCCGCCACGGTCCGTCGTCGGATCATACGTCGCACTATAAATCATCGCGAGTCCGATCGCCGAGAGAACCAAAATCGCCCCGACTAGAACCCAGTCGATATGGAGCAAGAGGCGGCGATCGATCAAGCGGCGACCTCATCCGAGCTGCCGACTGCTGACTCCTGGCCCCTTTGTCTACTGTCCATCTGCTTCCGCTACGGGCAAGGCCGCCGGCGAATCGACGAACCCCGGCAGTAGCGGCAAGGGCTCGCCGTCCTGCTTCGCAAAGAACGTCTCCATAATGTGCCGTGCGATCGGGGCTGCCAGGTAGCCATGGTCCGCATGCTCGGCAAAGACAACGCCCGCGATCTCTGGATTATCTACGGGAGCGGCAAACACAAACCACCCATGGTCACGAAGATCAACGTCTCCTTCCTCGGCCGACGCTTGACCCGACAGCGACACGACCTGTGCCGTGCCCGACTTACCAATGACATTCTGCCCCTCGATTCGCGCGCGTCCGCCGGTCCCCTCGTGGTTGACAACCATCCAGAGACCACGGCGAATCGCCTCCGCCGTCTCCGGCTGCATCACGGACGTCGAGGCCGGTGGCGGAGGCGCGACATCCCTCCACCCTGCACCATCTTGGACCGCCTTGAGTAAGTGCGGCGTCACGCGAGTCCCGCCGTTGGCCGTCGTTGCCATCATCACGGCCATCGAGACCGGCGTCACCGACACTGCCCCTTGCCCGATCGCCACCGAGATCGTCTCACCCGGGTACCAGGGTTCACCAAATCTTTCACGTTTCCAGGCTCGGGATGGGACCAGCCCTTGCGCCTCGTGCGGCAGGTCAATCCCGGTTGTCACGCCGAGACCAAAGGCCTCCGACCACCGATTAATCACGTCAACATCGAGCATGTTCCCAACGGTGTAAAAGTACGTGTTACAGGACTTCTCCAGCGCCTCATCGAGAGACACCATGCCATGCTGGGAGTGGCAACGGAAGAATCGGCGAAAGAACGTGCCGCCACCGCGACAGGCTACCTTGAAGTCAGGCGTGATAACACCCTCCTCCAGCGCTGCAGCGGCCATGACGATTTTAAATGTCGACCCCGGAGGATAGCGGCCCTGCAAGGCGCGGTTTTGGAGTGGTCGGAGAGCATCGCTGTTGAGCGATGTCCACGTCTCAGAATCGATCCCCAGCGCAAAGTCGTTTGGGTCGTACGCGGGCAGGCTCACCAACGACAGAACCTCTCCTGACTGTGGATCAAGTACAACGGCAGCCCCGGCGTACCCTGCGGCCTTGAACGCGTCCTCCGCCGCGCGTTGCAAATCATAATCGAGCGTCAGTTGAATTTGACGACCGACGTCGGGTGGCACCTCGTCGATCATTTCGATCTCGCGGCCAACACTGTTCACGACGACGTGCCGCTCACCGTCGTCGCCCATCAGAAACTCGTTGTATCGCTGTTCGACGCCAGACTGTCCGATGATCGCCCCGTTCCGCATACGCGTATCGGTCGCGCCCTGCAGCTGAGCATCAGTGACCTCACCCACGTAGCCGAACAGATGCGAGGCCAGTGTGCGGGCAGGGTAGTGCCGGGTGGGAACCTGCTCAACAACGACGCCGGGCAACTCGAGCCGCCGCGCGGTCACCGCTGCGACCTGGGACAACGACGCATCCCGTACGATTATCAGGGGTCGATACTCGGGCACCGACGGGTTACGACTAATGACGTCGTAGACGGACTGCAACGGAATGCTGGTAACTCGCGCAAGTAGACTTAGCCCTTCGTCAAGGTCCTCGACTCTCTCACGGACGAGTGAGATATTGAGAGAGTACCGATTCTCGACCAAGACACGACCGTCCCTGTCGAACACGACACCCCGGGGCGCCCGGAGTCGCAGGGTCCGCTGATGGTTGTTCTCGGCCATCTCTGAGAACCGAGCGTGCTGACCGATCTGGAAATTCCAAAAACTGATTGCCAGGACGACAAAGACCAGCGTTGCCCCGATCTGGAATGCCAGCAACAGCTGTCGGCTCTTGTCACGCTCTGCCGGAACGAATTCGTCTGACATTTCTAGGGTGCACTCTCTCGTCGGGCCGCTAGCTCATCATCCAGCGTCGCCTACGCAGCGGGTTGCGGCTGCGTCTAAGCCGATCAAGCATGCCTGGAGCGGTGCGGGCGACCAGCGGCACGGTCACACCAACCAATGCATTGACGGCCGCCTGAACCGTCACGAGGGCGACCGGCCCCGCCGGGCCGTCCTGCCCGATCAATGTGTGAATCCAGAGGTAACAGAACCCATGCACAAACGAGGCGCCGACCAAGACCGTCAGCCTATGCCAGACCGTCCCGAGAAGAAAACGTGAGCCTATGACTCCGACCACGACCCCGATCATCGTTTTGGTCAGTCCGCCCACGCCGATGATGCCGCCTGAGAGCGCGTCCTGTAGCAACCCCGCCAGGGTACCGGTCCACAAACCGGCCACGGGACCTCGGCTCAATGCGGCAAACACCACCACTATCAGTACGAGATCAACGGGGGCTCCGCCACCGGCCACGAGCGGAACCAGTGTGGTCTGCACCAACAAGGCCAGCGCTAACCAGAACAGAATGTGGGTTATCTTCATTTTTCGTCTGTGTCGGAGAGTATCACCTGTGCGTCTAGAACCACGAGCACATCCTCGATCTGAGAAAACTCGACAACCGGGGAAACCTGGATCAGCTGATACAACCCGATTCCGTCCACGACCTGGGTCACCTCACCGATCCTAAACCCTTTCGGATAGATTCCATCAATGCCAGATGTGACGATTTCGTCCCCCACCTGGACGTCCTCCAGATTTGAGACATACTCCATCTGAAGTCGGGTTGAATCGTCGGTTCCGACGACGACACCAGACACCCGGGTTCGCTCAATCAGTGCGCCCGCGGCTGCGTTCCGATCAATCAGCAGCTGTATCTGCGCAGCGCGCTGACTTGGCGACCCGACGACTCTCCCGACGACGCCATCCGGAGCGATCACTGCCAAATCTGGACGGATATCGTCCTGCCAGCCACGGTCAATCGTCAGCGTCAGAAAATAAGGCGTCGCGTCCGTCGCGATCACTCGAGCGCTCAAAGTCGGCAACGCAACCGTCTGACGCAGCTCGAGTAATCGCTCCAGACTCCGCGTCTGCTGCGCGAGCGCATGCTGTGTCTGGAGTTCGAGCCTCAGGTTTAAAATTTCACGGTTGAGCTCCACGTTCTTCTCTCGAACGTCACGGAGTCCGATATAGCCTGACCACAGCCTCACCACACTATCGAACCCAGAGGTCATCAATCGCTGCACTTCTGCGAATGACCCAAAGGTTACGGTTTCCAGCATGCTGGCTCCCGGCCCAGCGCTAACTTGCGCGGAAATCACAATGATGTGGGCCAAGACAACGGCCAGCACGAGATAACCGGTTCGCTGGCGACGATCCATGACTGCTCCCGAACTGGGCGCGGACAAGCCGGAGATTAGTCCTTCGAGATTTTTCGGAGAAGAGTGAAATCAGAGAGCATCTTGCCAACACCAAGAACCACACAAGCAAGTGGGTCCTCGGCCATCGCCAACGGTAACCCCGTCTCCTCGCGCAATCGCTTATCCAGGTTCTTCAGTAGTGCGCCGCCGCCCGTCATCACGATCCCGCGGTCGACTATGTCAGCCGACAGCTCCGGTGGCGTTCGTTCCAGGGCAACCCGAACGGCGTCGACGATCACGTTCACGGTCTCAGCAAGCGCCTTGCGGATCTCCTCATCACTGACGGTGATCGTCTTGGGCACCCCTTCGATAAGATGACGCCCCTTGATGTCAATCGTTTCCGGTTCATCGAGCGGGTAGGCTGAGCCGATCCGCATCTTGATCTGCTCGGAAGTCCGTTCCCCGATCAATAAATTGTAGTTCTTCCTCATGTACTGGATGATCGCCTTGTCCATCTCGTTCCCGGCGACCCGTACCGATTTGCTATAGACGATGCCAGCGAGAGAGATGACTGCGATGTCAGTCGTGCCACCGCCAATGTCGATGATCATGTTCCCCGACGGCTCGCCGACCGGCATCCCGGCACCGATTGCCGCCGCCATTGCCTCCTCGACCAAAAATACTTCTCTCGCTTTAGCCCGATACGCACTATCTTTGACCGCCCGTTTCTCGACCTGCGTGATCTCCGACGGCACCCCGATGACAATCCGAGGCCGGACCCACACGGTACGGCTGTGCGCCCGCTTGATGAAGTAGGTCAGCATCTTCTCAGTGACCTCGAAGTCAGCGATGACACCGTCCTTCATTGGCTTGATCGCGATGATGTTGCCAGGCGTCCGACCCAACATCTCTTTGGCCTCGCTGCCGACCGCCTCCACTTGACCGCTATCTTTGTTGATCGCGACAATGGACGGCTCGTTGAGCACGATGCCCTTGCCCCGCGCGTAAACACAGGTATTCGCCGTCCCGAGATCGATGGCGAGATCGCTCGAGAACACTGAAAAGAGCGAACGAAAATTCACGCCGACATGCCCTCCCTCAAAATAGCCTGCGCAAGCTGGATACCATTTCGTTTGTCCGTCTTCATCCGATACATCGCCTCGTCGGCAAACTGGATCAGCTCCTCGACGGTCGACGCCGTATCGGGCAACGTCGCGACACCGGTCGACGCCATCAGGCGGCAGTTGACGCCTTCCTGCTGTAGAAACACGTGGTCCCGAAGCCGCTGGCATACGCGACCTGCCACCGCTATCGCGCCGTCGTTTCCGGTCTCTGGCAGCACGACGGCAAACTCATCCCCACCGCATCTGGCAACGACATCTGTTTCTCGCGAGCAGTCGAGAAGAATCCGAGCCACCTCGACGAGAACGCGACTCCCATACAAATGGCCGATCTGGTCGTTGACCTCCTTGAACCCATCAAGATCGATGAACAGCAATGAGAATGGATGGCGATTCCGCACGTGTCGCTTCGCCTCACGTCGCAGTGCTTGCATCAAGTAGCGCACGTTGTAGAGCTTGGTGAGATCGTCAGTCACCGACAGCGCTTCGGCGCGTTGGATGCGAAAGGCGTTAACCAGGGCGATCGCAGCCGGTTCAAGCAAAGCCTGGAGCGCCGCCAGCGTTGCGGCCGACACGCGTGGAACCTCGACGGCCGGCTCTCGGTCCACCCCGACCAACGCACCGACCGTCCGTCCACGACAGATCAACGGCAGCGCCAGCGCCGCCACGTCCGGAGCGCCACGCGTCACCTCGTCGTCGCGAAGACTGGCCGACCCATACTCCTGGCCATGATCGATGACCCAGGCACCCAGGGCGCGGGTCGCTATTTCGGTCTGCGCCGCGAGGCCACGTTCGGCAAGTAACAACGGCTCACCCTCGGTGTTATTACGAATGACAGCCCAGCTGGCCGCCGGTAGCCAGACGGCGGCGAGAGCGGCGAGAGCATCCGCTACATCCAATGGTTTGAGTGAGGCATTCATCGACAGGTACATCTCTCGAGCAATCTCAATCCGGGAGAAGTGGCGTCGCAAAGTTGGCTGCGCCAGACGCAGTCGCGCCGCCAGGTCGATCGGCGCAGCCAGGGCCACCTGGTGCTCGATTGCGACGAAGCTGAGTGGTGTCGACACATGACAGACAAAACCGAGCTCGGCCGACCGATCGGCAACGTTAGCGTCGGTCTCGGACGAGTACGACAGGATCGGCATACCATGGGCAATGGACTTGAGTTGGCGCCAGTTCGGCCGACGACCAGGAGCAAGTTCCCACAAAACGGCATCGACACCTGCACCTGGGCGACGAATCGGCGCCGCAGGTTGCAGATAGCAGGTCACGTTGCATTTACGATTACGTTTCAGGGACGCGATGTGGGTCTGCACATCGTCACTGGCGTGGAAGATAACAAGTTGGAGGTCCGCTCGTGACCGGGACCCAGGGAGGCGATCCGCCATACCGTGCGTGCGAGCCACCATATAGTTACATATCTTCTGTCAAATACCCTAAGTTCTTCAGTTACTGCAAATATACCACATGGGACTCTCTTTAGACTGGCCCCACTCTCTCTACTTATCGTCTGATGACACGAAATGCTTTCGACAGCTACAATCATCAGTATGACGATGCTTGACGAAATGCGGCGCCACAAGGGTTGGCTCAAGTGGAGCCTAGGATTAGTTTGCTTGGCGTTCGTCTTTCTTTACGTCCCAGAATTCGTCGACCAGTCCAGCGTTCAAACGCTGCCCACTAGCGTTCTGGCACAGGTCGGCAACCATGAGATCACGGTGATGGAGTTCCGGCGGATGTACCAGCGGCAGGTCCAGGAATATCGCCTTCAGGCGGGGGGCGAGCTCAGCGACGAACTCCTCCGGTCGCTGGGCGTTGACCGTCGGTTACTCCAGCAGATTATCGACGAGTACACCGCACTCGCAGAAGCCGAGCGTCTCGGGATCGTCGCAACCGATGCCGAGGTGCGACAACGGATCGTTTCGCTGCCGGCGTTTCAGGAGAACGGACAGTTTTTCGGCGAGCAACGCTACCGGCAGACACTGCAGGTGCAGAACCCGCCACTTAGCACAACGCAATTCGAAGAGGATATCCGCCGCGGAATCATGATCGAGCGCCTGCAGGCGGCGGTGACACAATGGGTTAGCGTCTCAAATAAAGAGGTCGAGGATGAGCACAGGCGGCGCAACGAAAAGGTCAGGGTCAACGTTGTGGCGTTTCGAGGCGATGACTACCGCGACGACGTCGAGGTTACAGACTCAAACATCGAAGAATACTACCAGAGCGAATCGCTTATGTACCAGGTGCCTGAGAAGCGGAAGCTCCGCTTCCTATTGATCGACGAAGCGGCGATGGCCGATGCAATTACGCCCACAGAGGCGGAGATTCAGGCGTACTACGATGTCAACCTCTCCCGGTACATGACTCCTGGCCAGGTGAGAGCAAGCCAAATTCTGTTGCGCATCGGTGACGACGATGAGGCGGACGTTGAGGCGCGCGCCGCCGCGCTTACGGCTCAGGCTAGAGACGGCGCCGATTTCGCCGATCTCGCCAGAGCGCACTCGGACGACGAAGCGACCATCGAGCTAGGCGGTGACCTTGGGACGTTCGGACGCGGACGGATGGTACCCGCGATCGAGGGTGCGGCGTTTGCCCTTAGCGTGGATGAGATCTCCAACCCGATTAAGAGCCCACTGGGCTACCACGTTGTCAAGGTGACGGAGAAGCAAGAAGAGCTCACTGAGTCGCTGGCCGAAGTCCGCGACACTATCGTCAACACACTGAAGCAGGAACGAGCCTCGTCCCGAGCCGTTGCCCTGGCTCAGGCCATCTCGGCAGAAGTCTCGGCACCGGAAGATCTCGACCGTGCCGCAACGTCACGGGGTCTCGAAGTTCAAGAGTCAGCATTCGCCGGACCCGGAGAACCGATACTCGGTTTGGGACTTGCCAATGAGGTATCAGTTCGAGGGTTTCAGCTTGAGGATGGCGAGGTTGACGGGCCGATCGGAACAGCTGTCGGACCGGTGTTTGTGACGGTGTCTGACCGACAGGATCCATACGTGCCACCACTCGATGAGGTACGGGCGCAGGTTCGCGAGGATGTCCTCAGACAGCGTGCGCTGACCCTCGCACAGGAGCGCGCGAGCACCGTGGTGACGAGTCTTCGAGAAGCCGACGATTTCGTGGCAGCGGCAGAAGCGGCTGAACTAACGGTTGGATCCAGTGAGCTCCTTGCGCGAGGTGGAGCATTCCCTGAGGTTGGTGTCAGCGCGGCACTCGAGGCCGTGGCTTTCGCGTTACCCGAGGGCAGCACGAGCGATGTTATCGCAGCCGGAAACATGGCCGCGATTGTCCACATCGTCGAGCGCGAATCGGTGACACCCGACCAACTCAGTAACGACAGAGTCGACCTGCGCTATGAGTTATTGCAAAGACGTCAGGCGCAGTTCTACCAGGCCTATCTCGCGAACGTTGCTTCTGAACTGCCGATCAACATCGACATGGCCGCACTACAGGAAGCGACGGGAGTCTAAGGGATCAAGTCGTGGATTGTCGATGTCGTGAAACTTGAGTCGGAAGTCATGGGTTACTAAGCCACGACTAACGACTCATTAACACCGCTCCCCACCCCGGCATGAGTGCCAGGGGCTCACCAGGGCGAAACAACCTCAGCGGCAATGTTGCGATCGCCTGCAATCTGTCGGCTGGCGACGAGAACCATCGAGCGGTGGTGAACGGTGCCGCAAGCTCAGTATTCAGTGCTTCGAAAAACGACCGGGGCCGCGGAAACGAGACGACCGTCACTTCTTGATTAGCATCGATCCCAGCTCGTTCCTTGGCTACCTCAAGCGCACGTCTGAGACCACCCAGCTCATCGACCAACCCCCGGTCCTTTGCTTGGCGACCGGTCCAGACACGACCCTGCGCGATGGCGTGCACGTCGTCGCGGGACATCTCCCGCCCATTCGCCACACGCTGCACGAACGTCTCATAGGTCCCGTCGATCTGTCGCTGAACCCGGGCACGTGTTTCGTCGGAAAAGGGCGAGAAGGGCGAGTTCATCTCGGCCATCGCACCGGCCGTGACCGTCTCAACATTCACGCCCCATCTCTCCAGAGCTCCGCCGATCGTAAATTTTCCGCCGATAACTCCGATCGAACCAGTCAATGTGCCCGGCTGCGCAACGACGACATCAGCTGGGGCAGCGATATAGTAGCCGCCCGAGGCTGCCACGTCAGACATCGACGCGACGACCGGCTTCTCTTGCCGAGCCAGCTCCAACTCCCGCCAGATGATATCCGACGCGATCGCGACACCGCCGGGACTGTCGATGCGTAGTACGATCGCTTCGACGGATGAATCTTTCCTGGCCTCACGGATCGCTCGCACTATGGCTTGGGACCCCACGATTCCACTACCCGACACATCCAACCCACTATCGCCGAAATTGATCGTGCCGGCCGCATAGACGACAGCGATCTGAGGTCCTCTGTTGAGCCCCAATGACCTTGCGTCGAGCTGTTGATAATCCCGATATTCCAGTCGACGTGAAGCGCTCGGGGGTAGCGGCTCGAGACCTACCAGCTCGTCTTCGTACACGAGTCCGTCAACCAACCCAACCGCCACGGCGTCGCCGGGCAGGAAGGGACCGTCATCAATAAGCTGGCGCACCTCGGTTTCTGTCAGATCGCGGCCTGCCGCGATTCCGCTCACCAGCTGCTCATACAGATCGCGGTTCAACGATTCCGCCATCTCTCGGTGCTCCGGCGTGAAGGTGGTTTCGGTGTATGTATTCGACGCGGTTTTGAAGTCACCGGCGTGCAACATGTCGGGGTGGACCCCAATTGAGTCAAGCCCCTCGCGGAAGAATAATTCGTAGCTGGCCACACCGACCAGATCGACGGAGCTTGTCGGTGTGAGAAAGACCGAATCAGCTGCGGTCGCCAGATAGTACTGCTGGCCACCGCCGTACTCGAGGTAAGCGACAAGCGGCTTTCCAGACTCCTTGAAGTCCAGCATAGCGTCTCGTATCTCCTGCACCTTGCCCCACATCCCCTGCTGCAACGAGGGGAATACGACGACGCCCTCGACCCGCTCGTCGACCTTCGCTTTCCGGAGTACCTCGATGACCGAGCCGACCGTCTCGCGTCGTCCGCCGACCAGCTGTCCGAAGAGGCTGTCCGGTACGTACTCCGTGAGGTTGTCAGGAACCCGCAACCAAAGGATTGATCCAGCCTGCACGCTAGGCCCCTGCGTCACCAGGAGATAGGACACCAGTACCCCACCCAGTGAAACGCAGACCGCAAGTACAACAAAAATAAGGATGAACCTTGCTCCACGCGAGAGCGCCACGTCGAGACCTCCTCTCAACAAAGAAGTGAATCGCTCTCCCGAGTATAGGAGAAGCGCTCGCCTACGTCCCTCCCCAAGGTTCTCGACCGGGTGAGTCTAATGTCGGATGCTATACTCGGAAGTTGTTTTCTGAGCCACCTGCGGAAGTGGCGGAACTGGCAGACGCGCAAGCTTCAGGAGCTTGTGCCTCACAAGGGCGTGGGGGTTCGAATCCCCCCTTCCGCACCAAATGTTCTACTAATTTTAGTAGTTATGGAAAGGGTGTCGATGACCACCGCCCTCTCAGATCGACTTATGCCCTCAATAGTAGCCCTTTTCAAACTAACTCAGCGCACGTCCCATTAGAACGTCTCCTGCTTCAGTTTAAAGGTTCGGTCTAGTTCGGGATCGGTGGCTTCGCCCGTGACGCGCCGCGCGACGTAATCACCAAGCATGATGCCGTGCTTGTAGCCGTGTCCTGATCCTCCACCGACAATCCATACGTTTTCCATGTCGGGATGATGGTCGACGATGAAGTGCTCGTCCACGCTGTTTTCGTATTGGCATACGCGAGATTCAAGAAGTGGCTGATCGTGCAACGCGGGGAACCACTTGTGCAGAAATTTGCGTGCACGCTCGACTTCATTTTCGGTCACAAGTCGTTCATCCGTATCCGCGTCGAACGGGATGCTGTCGTAGGACGTCGAAAATTTCAGGCCACGTCCCTCGATACTGGGAAAACCGTACACCTCCCCCATTCCAAAATTGGGACAGTTCGGATAGGTGAAGCGATTGTCGTCGGCTGGTACGCCATACCAAAACGTCACCCGTCGAGGTGTCACTAGCCGATCTTTCATGGGATTCGGGAACACTTTCGGCAACCAGGGACCACATGCAAAAACGAACTTGTCGGCAGCAATTGTTTGTCCCGTTGACAAGGTCACTTCCTGCAATTGTCTGGCCGATCGCTGTCCAGGTTTGGCCTTTGCAAGGACAAACTGACCACCTTTCCGCTCGAAGTCTTCGGCCACGGCGAAACAGCCTCGTCTTGCCATAAGTACGCCTGTGCTCGGTACGTAGTGCCCAAAATCAATATCATCGAGATTGAACTGGGGATACCGCCGGGTCAGTTCATCGTGTTCAATAACTTCGTTCTCGACTCCGAGCTTATTGAGTACACCTTGGGTGGCTCTGAGACCTCTCGACCATTCCCGCTGCAGTGTCACTTGACCAGTTCGGTAGAACAACGGGAGTCCGCCCCATTCCTCCTGCCGTACTTCCCATCGCTTAAAGGCTTCAAGCACCCACCGCGTATAAATTTCTCGCTCACCGTATCCTGCGCGGATCTGTCTAGTTTCACCACCAGAGGCCGCGCGCGCGTTTCCTGGTCCGTAAGCATCGATCAACGCAACCGATAAACCCATTTCACGCAAGTAGAGGGCTGTCCATCCGCCAAATGCTCCGGCACCGATAACCGCAACGTCCACGGTCGACGCATTGGCGGCCGGCTGGCCGTATATTGCCTTAATGGGTTCGGCCGCGTGCAATCGACCTCCGGTCAGCGAAAAAAGACCCAGACTTCCACCACTGACTGACAGAAATTTGCGTCTGCTCAACTTGACCATGATCGTTGTCCCTCAACTCGAACTGAATCGGAATCCAGGTTGCTGACGTCGTGCACGACCTGGAACTCGTGGTTATTCGGGCATCAGTGCGAACGTCCAGACCGAACCGCCTGTCGGTACCTCACCCTTCGCGTAACGGGTGGCATTACTGCCCCCGAGACCGGACGCCACGCTGACATACTGCTGACCGTTGTGCGTATAAGTGATCGCGGTCGAATTGACACTCGAACCGGTCTTGAACTGCCACAGGGTTTCGCCGGTCGCTTCATCGAGCGCGAGGAATTCCCCGGTTAACTTCCCGGTGAAGATCAAGCCACCTCCGGTCGCTAGCGTGCCCGCCGAACTCGGAAAATCGATCAGTGGGATCTCCCATGTCTTCGCACCGGTTAGGGGGTTAATCGCCACGAAGTGGCCAAGCAGAGCCCCGGGGGCAAATTGTGGGCGCCTACTGGCGATGCCCGTGTAATTTCTCCCAAGAACGAACTCCTGCGGTGTGATCTTCTGTATGCGTGGCACGTTCCATGAGCTGGTGTAGACGAGGCCGGTGTTTGGATTGAAGGCAATCGGTACGGC
>Ga0310121_10000300_pt1 | contig 54544 bp, 48 predicted proteins | sample CB27_Tmax_986_MG_FD_203504 | JGI IMG/M metagenome (GOLD analysis project Ga0310121, IMG submission 203504) | Marine microbial communities from Western Arctic Ocean, Canada - CB27_Tmax_986 | ecosystem: Environmental > Aquatic > Marine > Oceanic | place: Canada: Western Arctic Ocean | collected... | reverse complement strand
CAGCGGATTCCAGATCGCGGTACATCACACGGTATTTGTTGTCTGTGCCCTTCCAGACTGTGAAGATCAAGTAACGTCCGTCTTCGGTGACTTCCAATCCGAAACCCCAATCGGGATGATCGGGGCGCCGGTGGACGATTTCGTCGGCCTCCTGGGGCTCCCCGAGCCGGTGGAAGTAGACCGTCTGGTCGAGATTGACCGACTGGAATTCGGCACCTTCCTCGGGTGGCTTAAAGCGGCTGTAGAAAAAGCCCTGTTCATCCTTGGTCCAGGCCGGCGAGCCGAACTTAATCCATTGAATCTCGTCGGCGCGGAGGTGGCCAGTATCGATTTCCAACACAGACCAGGTTGACCAGTCGGAGCCGGCCGAAGAGACGCCGTACGCGATGTATTTGCCGCCGTCACTGAAAGCTAACCCCTTGAGCGCGACGGTGCCGTCTTCTGACCACTTGTTCGGATCCAAAATAACGTGCGGCTCATCGTCAAGCGAATTCTGGACATAAAGTACGGACTGGTTTTGCAACCCGTCATTCTTGAAGAAGTAATAACGTCCTCCGCGCTTGAATGGTGAGCTATAACGCTCGTAATCCCAGAGCTCGGTGAGTCGTTTTTCGATCACCTCGCGCTGCGGAATGGACTCGAGGTAAGCGAACGTCACTTCGTTTTCCGCTTTCACCCAAGCGGCGACTGGCTCGGACTTGCGAACATCGTTTTCCAACCAACGGTACGGATCTAGCACCGTTGTCCCATGGTATTCATCCCGTTGGTCAACACGCTCTGGCTGGGGATATTGAATTTCATCCGCGGCTACGTATTGATTTGCCATTGCCAACATCACTCCCGCTACCATCAAATGGCGACACATTTCCAGCAATTCCATCGGCCTGTCCTTTCGGCATTTGCCAATAGCGTTGAAAAATCAAATGAATGTCCGGTTTGCACAAGCAATGATTAAAACGGTAGTGTTGGCTGCAGTGCAAGTCACAATCGCGACTTGATGTAGAATGAGTTGAGTTGAGCCGACTTCGATGTTTTGCTATTGCGATTGAACGTTTGGCGATTTCGCTGGTCGCTAGAGCGTGGCTCGGGCGAATCTGCATCGATTTCTGTCGAAACGGAGAATTTAGTAAAAACATATTTTTCCGTGCAGCATGAGGCATAATCGGTCGTGGGTGGAGTCTAATTGCGTAGAAACAGCGGGGAGGAGCAACGTTGGTCGACGATCAGTTATGGTTGTGTTCGACTCGAAACAGGGTTAGCCTAGAAGTCTTCATTCTGAGCAAAAATGTTTCACGCGTTGATCCTTGAGGACGCCTGTCTTGACGTACATTCTTTTATTCGCCGCCGTGGCGCAGGCCGTCTTGGTGGTGGGACTGGTTCCGGTGCTCGCGCGGTCACGTCGCCGCGGAGATTCAAACTATCGGCCCAATGTACTGGTCGTACTCTGCTTGCGAGGCAAGGATCCATTCGTTCGCAAAACCATCAAAGCGTTGCTGGATCAGGACTACGACAAGTTAGAGGTTCGTGTAGTCGTTGATTCGGAGCAAGACCCAGTTTGGAAAACCGTTGTCTCGGTCGTGCAGGAAAGCGGGGCTGATTCGATCGTCGAAATCACGGCGTTAGCGCAGCCATTGGACACCTGTACTCGGAAGAGTTCGGCGATCTTACAGGCTGTTTCCACGTTGGAGGATCACCATGAAGTCGTCGTTCTTCTCGATGCGGACGCGGTGACTCCGAAAAAGTGGTTGCGTGAACTGGTCGCCCCGCTGGAAGATCCCAACGTGATGCTGAGCAGCGGGAATCGTTGGTATATGCCGACGCATCCAACCTTAGGCAGTTTGGTACGTTACTTGTTCAACGTATCGGCATTTGTGCAGATGTATTGGTTTTCGATTGTCTGGGGAGGTTCCGTCGCGATCAGCCGTCGATTCTTGGAGGAATCGGATTACCTCAACCAACTGCCGTATGCTTTCGGCGATGACACTCTTCTGGCGCGTTGTGCGCTGCGTGAACGGTTTAAGATCGCCTTCGTTCCAACCCAAATCCTCATCAATCGCGAGACCTGTCGGCTGAACGGTTTCTATCGATTTATGCAGCGTCAACTGCTGACAGTACGATTGCATCATCCCAACTTCTGGATGGTTGTCGTCTTCGGGCTATTCACCACTGGTATGTTAGCGGCGGCGATCGCCGCCGCGACATACTACGCCTGGCTCGGAAACTGGGCCTCCTTTTGGCCGCTGCTGGCTGGCGTGGCGGCATATCAAATCATTATATTTCTGAGCATTGCGCTCATGGAGTGTTCCGTACGGCCGATTATTCGCGAGCGTCGAGAGGAAACCAGGTGGCTCGGCGTGTGGGGTTTGGTGAAGCTCGTGCCAGCATTGTTCCTGGCCGAGACGGTCTATTCCATCTGCTTATTGCACACCCTATTTGTGCGGTCTCACAGCTGGCGAGGAGTAACCTATCGTTTTGGAAACAATCCGAAGGTGAAGGTTATCGACGACCAGCAGAACTGGGCAGTCGACGTTGCGGCGGTGGCATCGGCTGAATCTATTTAGCTCAGAGAATGTGCAAAAGTCGTCAGTGACTCTCGTGCAACGTGGATGGGAACGTCATGGCGCCGTCGCTCGAGAAAGTAGCTTACTGATTCGAAGCCGCATTTCGCCAAGAGATCCAGCGCTTCGACAAATCGATCTCCGACGCGGCCCGGATCGTGGGCGTCAGCGCCGATGACAATAGGGATTTCTCTTGCCCGAATCTCCAGGAGTATCTCCGGGCATGGGTTCATCTCCGAAATCGTTTTGCGCAGGCCGGAGGTGTTCAATTCCATTGCGATTCCTGTCCGGGCGATGCGGTCTAAAGCCGCGCGAATGTCGTCCAGTATTTCCAGTGGATTCCAGTCCGTTGAGGTTTCGTTTTTCACGAGATCCGGATGCGAGAGGCAGTCGAACAATCCCTGTTCGGCTGTTTGCGCTAGCTGATCGAAATAGCTCAGCTGAAAATCTATTGGGTCGTCCTGCCAAAACTTGTCGTAGAATTCGCGACATTGAGGATGGACCGAGCCCAGGATGTAATGAAAATCGGCAGCGTTAACTTGTTTTTCCAGCCACGACTCGTAGCCGGGAAAGTAATCGCATTCCAACCCCAACCGCACGTCCAAACGCCCATCCCACTGGACCCGCGTCTGCTCGACAAGGTCCACGTACTCTTGGAATTGGTCCATCTCCATACGGACACCCGCCGAGTATCCGTTGGGCATCGGATTGTGGCAAGTGACGGTTAGGCCTCGCAGGCCGCAGTCATAGGCGGCTTGAGCATATTCGCTTGGATCGCCAATGGCGTGTTTACACAACGGCGTGTGGGAGTGGGTTTCGTAAAGGATTTTTTCCGTTTCCGGTTTCATTTCTGGACCCCTCACCTCTAAATTTTAGAGTGGTTGACGAACCAACGCAACGCGAAATCGCGAAATGACGACGCGTTTTGCGTTTGTCGGGATGGCTCACTTGACAGTCAACCGTATTGCTCTATATTCAGTCTCAGCGTGTGTTGGTGTCCGGCTTTCATTGCGTTGAAGCCGGTTAACAGGGAACTCCGGTGAAATTCCGGGACGGCTCCCCGCCCGCTGTGATCAAGAGAACCGGAAGGCGCTCTTTTGCGTTGGCCATTGTGGCTTTGCCAGGTCGAATTACTGCGGTTGGGCAAAGCAAGCGAGAAGGCCCGCCTTTCGGCTTGAGAGTCAGAAGACCTACCAACACGTTACGACGATGCCGTGCGAGGGATGGCGATAGTACGATGGAGCAACGCTTGTAACCGTCAATTCGAATTCTCCTACTGAGCCGTCGGTCGCGCCTGGCGAGAATGGCTGGTCCGGGATGAAATTCAGTTGCGGGTAGGAAACTTCCAGTCATCATGCCGGCCGCGAGCCCCGTTTTCCGCAGGGTGGTCCTCTGCGCTGATTCCATTGATGTCGTGGCATCACGACGACGTGTGAGCCGGTCGCCGGCTTCGTCCTATCGCCTGTACGGTTTCACCTTGGTTGAACTGTTGGTGGTGATCGCGATTATTGGGGTCTTGGTGTCCTTGTTGCTTCCCGCGGTGCAAGCGGCGCGTGAAGCGGCGCGGAAGACCACTTGCGCTAGTCACCTGCGTCAAATCGGCATTTCACTCAACACGTACCACGTTGCCCACGAAGCCTTTCCGCCGGGTTGCACGGACTGGCGGCCCTTGGGCAATACGACCAATCGGCAATTGGCCTGGTCCGCATTTATCCTGCCGTTTCTTGAAGCGCAGAGCGTCTACGATTTGCTGGATTTGTCTAAGGCCTTCGACAGTGTGGAAAACTCGCGGGGCGCGGCGACTCCAGTACCAATCTTTCGATGTCCCTCCTCGTCGCACTCCGGGCCGACGGTTGAGAATCGCGGTCGAACGGACTATGGCGGCATTTTCGGTGAGAGGATCAACAGTCCGAACAACCCTCCGAAAGGGATCATGCTGCTTAACCGGGCCGTGTCGTTGAAGCAAATAACCGATGGCGTTTCACACACCGTCATCGTGGCCGAAGACACTTTTTGGTCAGATGGCCAATGGATCAACGGTCGAAATATCTTTGATCAGTCTCGTCGAATTAACGCGGTTGCCGGCTTTGAGAATGACATTGCCAGTGACCATCCAGGCGGTGCACAGGCTTTATTTGCCGGAGGAGGCGTTCAGTTCCTTTCCGAAGACTTGGAGCTCTATGTATTGGGGGCGATTTGTACACGTGATCGAGGCGAAGTAATTTCGAGTTTTTGAATTCCCAAAGCGAAGGAGTAGTCCATGTTCTCGTCGTTGAGGTCTCGCTACCTGCATGCGATCTTATGGTCAGTTGGCTGGGCGGGCGCATCGGGAATAGCAACCGCCGATACGATCGATTTCGAAGAACTCAGTTTGCCGCTCCCTAATTCCGCTGTCATCGAAACGTTCTCTAGTGGAGGTGCCGAGTTCGCTGGAGAGTTGGTATTTGCCGGCTGCCAGACGTGCTGGCACGGTTGGATCTATTCGAATTCCATATTGAACCAGGACTTGTCAGTGGATCCAGGCTTGCTCATTTCCCCCCCTCAAGATGATTTGATAAGTCAAATTTCGACGGCCTATGTCCCGCCCGACGGTGCCACGTCGAAATATGCTGTATCGTCGCTTTTCGCTTCGACGATCGATCCTGTGACGGGTCGGACGGCACCTAGGAGTCCCATCGTCTTTCCCGCCGGTGAAACTATCGTGAGTCTCGACATCACGAACACGACCTATGCGGCCCATAGCATCATTCATGGGGATGACTTTAACGATCCGTTTGGGCCGACGGATGAATTCATATTGACCATCATCGGAGAAGAGCAGGGGGTTGAAGTAGGAAGCGTGGACGTCGTTCTGGCGACAGGATCAAGCGTTTTGGACGTTTGGACGACGATTCCGCTGGCATCGCTGACAGGTGCGGATACATTGTGGTTTGCACTGGCATCCACAAAGACGGACGATTTTGGGATGACCACGCCGTCTTATGTAGCCGTCGACAACATCCTGACGAAGCCCACTCCATCGTTTGGCGATTTCAACGACAGTGGTCTCGTGGATTTAGACGATTTAAACCTGCTGCTCTTCAACTGGAGCATGCTCGGATCCGAGGTCCCTGTGGATTGGGTCAACTGGCGTCCCGGCAATGAACAGCACGTTGGACTTGGTGATCTGAACGATGTGCTCTTCAACTGGAATACCTCGCCGCCGGTGGTCACGGTCCCGGAACCAATCGGCAGTTGGCTGATGCTGATCGGTTTGTCGGTTTGTCGGTTTCTTTTGCTTTCGCCCGCATACACAAAGAGTGCGAACACCCAAGGCGTTGCCACAGGGGGCGGGGCTGTACAGCCAGCGATGAAGTCAGCATGATCGATGTGGGTAATCCTAAGCTTCAGACCACATCAGCGCGATTTGGTGCGATTTGACGTTAAATTGGGGCAAGCGTCGTCCCCGTTGTCGGCTGCGCGCGGTACAATCAGTTGTTCAACTGACCTTTTTCGTTTAACCGGTCCTCCTCAAGACGTCCTGGCATGTCTCCGCAGGGAATTCCTAGTCTGATCATCTTAGTCGCGATTGGCTCGACCATGTTCGTTGTTGCTGGAGCGTGGGCTGAGATGCGGCAGTGGACGAGTCTCGATGGCAAGTTCAAAGTGACGGCTGAAGTCGACAGCGTCGTGGATTCCAAAGTTCGACTGCGTACCGACAAAGGACGGAGTGTCGTCGTGCGGATCGGCCACTTGAGCGACGCAGATCGAGAATTCCTCAAGTCATTTGCTGATACGACCGGTGCCGCGGAGCCGTCCGGCGTGATGAGCGACCAGCAGGCAACGGAAGGTTTGCAGGCCAAAGGGGTGAGGGTGCTCAATTCAGGTTTGGCGCTAGCGGACGAAACTACGTTGTCGAAATCGCTTAGGTTGTCGGATCAATTGCGTCACAAATTACAAACGGCATCTCGATCGTTGTCAAAACTGGAAAAAGACTCCTACGTCCTCAAAGAGCAGGTCAACAGGCTGCGGCGGGCCAACGTGCAGATGAGCGCGCAATTAGCAACCGTTAATGCCGGTGGTGGCGGAGTGCGTTTGAACAACAAGCTCGTAGGTGCGCTCAAGGCGAACGAAGGACAAATGGAACTGCTGAAAGATCGACGTGAAGAAGTTGAAACACAGATCAAACAAAGTCGCGCTTCGTTGAATCAGGAGGTGGAGAAATTCAGTGGCCAGCTATTAGCAATTCGCAAGCAGGCCGATTCAATCAGAGACCGATATGACGAATTGGCCGCCGACACGGCGGTGAAGGAGGCGGTCGCACTGTTGAATCAAGATGCCAAACAAACGCTCGAAGTCACTCCTTCGCGCGGTTTCAAGGCGATGCAACGGCGGCTGAAAGCCATGGAAGATATGGTGTTGACCGAAAACATTCCGCTGGAGGTCACACCGGGGGGCACGATGTACGTCTCGGTCGTGATCAATGGAGAGCATCAACAACAAATGGTGCTTGATTCGGGGGCGAGTGTTATTAGTTTGCCGGGGAGCATCGCCGCGAAGTGTGGCATTGAGGTTGATTCGTCCGCACCGCGCATTCAGTTGACGTTGGCTGACAATAGCGTTATTTCAGGGCGATTGGTAACGATCGCGCAAGTCCGGGTTGGCAAGTTCATCGTCGAGAATGTGGAATGTGCGGTACTCGGGCCCGAAGCGATCAATGCGCCGCCGCTGCTGGGAATGAGTTTTCTGGGCAACTTCAAATTCGAGGTCGACGCCAATGACCAATCGTTACGGATGATCAAAGTTACCTCGGACGCGCGCTAGAGACCCATATCATTCAGCGCGGTTTCGAAAGTCGCGGGTTGCGAGTTGGGAAACAGCTCACACCATCGTTGTGAGTTGAGTGATACGTCGCGCGGACGCGGCTCGGGTGTGGCGACGCTGGCTTGCCGTACCGGTTCCAACATCGACGGGTCAGCGCCAATCACGGCGGCCAGCCGTTGACCCATCTCAAAACGGCTCATTCGCTCGGGGCCGCCCATGTGCAGATGCCCGGAACAATCGGACTTGGCCAGCTCGATCAAACCCCGCGCTGCGTGTTGGAGGCTGAGCGGAGTTCGCCATTCGTCCTCAAACAACTTCATTGGTGTGCCCTCACGTAATGCCCGCAATTGTTGTGCAAAAAACAGTGTCGGCTGGCTGTTGAGGGCAGGACCGTACAGCAAGCTGACGCGGGCAATCACGTGTTGGGGAAATCTCGCCGTCACTTCCTCCGCGGCCAATTTGGACTGTCCATAGCGAGAAAGTGGTGTGGCCTGATCGTCTTCCCCATAGTTGCCGACTTGGCCGTCGAAGACCAAATCAGTTGACACGAACGTCAACCTGGCGCCGTTTTCGGCGGCCAATTCCGCCAGTCTCGCCGTGCCGTCGACGTTTACCTGTCTGGCCAATGCATAATCTTCATAGCAGGTGTCAACTCGACTGACCGCAGCTGCATGGATGACCCAGGACGGATTCACTTCACGATAGCAGCTCGTCAAACGATCCAAGTCGCGCAAGTCGACTGGAACCAGCCGAACACCAAACAATTCTCCCGAGCGAGAACCGCTCCAAGCAACGGTATCCTCACCGAGTGCGCGTAATTCACGCGCCAGATAACCGCCCAATTGGCCGCTGGCCCCGGTGATGAGAATTCGCATAGGACGAGTGACCAATGACTAATTCGACTGTTTGACTTAGACCCCTGCGGCCTTGGAGACTTTGACACTTTCGCAGTTGACCATTTTATTTGGCTTGGACCCCTTCAGCCTTGTGCCGTGGGTGAATCAGTTTTTTTGCCTCTTCGGAAGAATCTGTGGGTCAGCCGCAGACAAGACCCCTATGAGCTTGCTCAGCCTTTTTCTGGCCGTTTTGTATTTGACGTGAAACGAATGTTTAACCGAGCAATTACGGGGTGTCACAAAACCGCCAACTATGTATGTAAAATAACTTTTGGCAGTGGGGTCGCTAGCATGCTCGCACGCAAACACCGATGTCAAGATACCGACTTTTCCAGGAGTTCGTACGTTACCTCCCGTGCTAGCGACCTCACTGCCAAAAATAATTTGACCTGTTCTTGGCGGCGCCTCAAAGTATTCACTTCTAAGCTTGTACATTTGGAAAATTAATGTCATCAAAAAAATCGCTGAGCTTGCTCGTGGGGGTCTAAGTCAAACAGTCGAACTAATGACCAATGACTACACACCATCATGATACCCGCCGGCGCTCCTTTTGGTTAAGGCGTTCTGGCAAACGGGGCCGAAGGTATTTCCACAAAAAAAAAGCGGGTGGCCCGACCACTCGCGTTGCCCCTTAGCTGCCCCAGGTTTGGGACTGGTTTGTCGTTTCCTACAGGAGCGACAAGACCAGTTGCGAACTTTGGTTCGCGTTTGCCAGGATGGAAGTTCCAGCTTGCACCAAGACTTGTTGTTTGGTGAAGTTGGCGATTTCCTCAGCGAAGTCCGTGTCACGAAGTACGGATTCCGCGTTTACGGAATTTCCCAGGGTCGTACGCAGGTTATTTGCGGTGGATTCCAGCGTGTTTTGCTGGAAGGCACCCAAACTGCTTCGCCGATTGGTCACCTCGTCGATGGCGGCGTCGATGACGTCGAGGGCGTCCTGCGACTTGCTGGCCGAAGTGACATCAATATCGTTAAGGCTACCAAATTGATTCCCTTGAATAGCAACGCTGAGCGAGACCGGATTCACCTTGCCAATCCCGAGCGAAGCCGTCTGGTCTCGGTTCGCACCGATCTGGAATATTAGTGAATCATTGGCGATTGTGATGTTGCCTTGGGCTCTTGTTACGGTTTGATGCGAGTTCACGCCGGTGTTAGCAGCGAAGCTGATCGTCAGATCTTTGGCCGCACCGCTATTGACGTTGAGGACGTTGCCCTGGCCGTTAAAGCACACGCCCTCTACGTCGCCACGACATTCGCACCGGTACCCGAGATATTGGAGGTCCCGAATCCACTGCTGGTTCCTGCCGCGGCAACGTTGGAAATAACGTCAACACTGGCACTTGTGCCAAACGCCTGGCTGTAGAGACGCGTGGTGCTACCGGTACCATTGCCGTCAGCCACAGCACCTGTCTGGCTACTGAACTCGTTGATCCGGTTGATGACGTCGGCTTGCGTCAAACCAGCACTCAGCGAAATGCTTACACCATTTACGGTGAGTATTTCATCCGCTGCGAGGGCAGAGGCCTGAGCCGTTCCCGCCTTAGCAACCCCTCGCTTACCCGTGGTTGTAACTGCCAGCGCGTAATTGCCAGCCGCCGTATTGGCCGTTGCCTTGATGAAGGAAACGTCCGTATCGGTGACAACGCCGTTGACGCCCGACGAACCGTCCAGCAACTTCTTGTTCGTGAACTGCGTGTTGCTGGCGATACGATCGATCGTATCCAACGCGTTGGTGATTTCCGCCTGGTTGGCTGCAAGAGCGTCTGCATCGTTGACACCGGTGTTGGCGGAATCAAGCGCCAGACTTCGTACTTTGACCAACAGCCCGTTGATCTCGTTCAGGACCCCTTCGGCCGTCTGAACGACGGAGACTGCTTTTTCCGAGTTTTCAATAGCGGAATGGAGACCAGCGATCTGGGCTCGTTGCTTTTCCGAAATGACCAAGGCCGCGGGACCATCCGCTCCTCGATTCACTTTCAGACCAGACGACAGACGCTCGAGCGATTTAGAAAGACTGCTTGAAGATCGCGCCAAGTTGTGCTGAGCGGTTAGAGAACTTACGTTGTTGGCTACTGTAAGAGCCATGAATCACCTCCCCAAAAGAGAAGAACTTAACCAACCCCCAATTGATGCTCACCGCCGATTCAATCTGCGACTTTTAAAGCCTGCGGGAATAATGTTTCGAAATGGTTATTGACTCCGTTCCAACAACATTCAGATCCGTCCCATTCGCCAAACGCTGGCGAGTCTCACCCGTTATCAAACGGATCGCCCGAAAACGGACCGCCCACGATGTGGTCGGCCCGCAAAGCCGATCTGCTTTGAGTGGCTTATTGAACTTGCCCTAACCTCGTTGCCCAAAGAATATGCAAAAGCGCCGAAGTTCCCCTGATCGCTACCGTTTAACAAGACTTTGACGGTTATGTGAGCTGTCGAAGGGAGGCGGAGCATCCTGTTGATCCTGTGAATCATGTTCATCCCGTCCATCATTCTGAGTATTTTTTCGGACAGGATTATCAGGATGGACATGATGACAGGCTGGCGAGGGCCACAAGAAGGGGGATTTACACTACTGACACCGCCCCTGCCATCCGTCACAATGGGGCTGGAAAACCACTCCCACAAACCACTCCCACAAACCACTCACGGAGCAACGAATTCTATGAAAGCAAGAGTTTTTTCCTACCTCGCGGCAGCCGCGATCTCCTTGGGAAGCACCGCCTTAGCGGCCAACGACGAGGATAAAGTCCAATCTCTGTTCAACGGCAAGGACCTGTCCGGTTGGGATGGAGATAAGAAAGTCTGGTCCGTCGAGGACGGTGCGATCACCGGCCGCAATACGGCTGAGAGTCCAATCCAACACAACACCTTTCTCGTCTGGCAAGCCGGTGAGCTGAGCGACTTCGAGCTGGAGCTGGAGTATCGCATCGTCGGCGGCAATAGCGGCATCCAGTATCGCAGCCAGCTAGTCGACAAGGAAGAATGGATTGTGCATGGGTACCAGGCGGACTTTGCGGCGGGCAAGACCTACTCTGGGATTCTGTACGACGAGGGTGGCCGAGGAATCCTCGCGGGCCGCGGCCAGTTGGTCGAGATCGATCCAGCTGGAAAAAAATGCGCCGTCACCTTCGCGGACACCGACGAACTTCAAACCAAAATTCATCACGAGCAGTGGAACCGTTATAAGATTTACGCACGCGGTGGTACGCTTCGGCATTTCATCAACGGGCAACTTATGTCCGAGACGCGTGACGGCGAGACCGAACATCGGGACGCTTCCGGAATTCTTGCGCTGCAAATGCATGCCGGACCGCCGATGACGGTCCAATTTCGCGATATCCAGCTTAAACGACTTCCCCCGGCACCGAAAATCGAAGATCAATCCGCAGCCGACAAGACGGGCCGGACCGCGACACCAATAGAAGCCATCACGGCGCCACCCGGATTCCAGATTGAGTTAATCTATTCCGTTCCGGCTCGCATTCACGGCTCGTGGGTCTGTATGACGCCAGCTCCCGATGGTAGCCTGACGGTTTCCGACGAGAGCGGCAATCTGTATAGTGTCCACCCACCGGCGATCGGCGCGGATCCCAAATCCACGCGCGTCCAACGGATGAACGTACCTTTGGGGATGGCCCAGGGAATGGTATGGGCGCACGACAGCTTGTATGTGATGGTCAACAAATCGGGGGGGGAAGTTGCCCTATTGCCAGGTCTCTATCGGATTCGCGATACCGACGGAGATGGTCATCTCGACACAGGTCGGCTATTAAAGGATATGTCGGGAGCGGGCGAGCACGGAACGCATGCCGTGATAGCTGGTCCCGCAGGAAACGATATCTATGTCGTGGCCGGCAATCACACTCCTCCGATTCAAACCCAAAATTCGCTGGTCCCCAAAGTCTGGAATGAAGATCAACTGTTGCCGCGAATGTGGGATGCTGGGGGCCATGCCGTCGGTGTAATGGCGCCGGGCGGATGGATTGCCCGGACCGATCCAGCTGGCAAGTCGTGGGAGATGGTCAGCATCGGCTTCCGTAATACGTACGACATAGCATTTGATAAACATGGCGAGTTGTTTACCTATGACGCCGACATGGAATGGGATATCGGCGCGCCCTGGTACCGTCCCACTCGGGTATGCCACGTAACGAGCGGCAGCGAATTCGGCTGGCGAAGCGGCACAGGGAAATGGCCCAGTCGTTACCCGGACTCCCTCCCATCGGTAGTCGACGTCGGGCCGGGGAGCCCGACGGGAATCGTGTTCGGCTACGGTGCTCAATTTCCAGAGAAATACCAAGAAGCGCTGTACCTGTGTGACTGGAGCTTTGGCAAGCTGTACGCCGCGCACCTCGAGCCTTCTGCGGCCAGTTACCGTGGCGAGTTGGAAGATTTTGTGACGGGTGCCCCGCTGCCGCTTACAGACGTGGTCATCCATCCAACCGATGGCGCCATGTACTTCACCATTGGTGGCCGAGGCACGCAATCGGGTCTGTATCGGGTTACCTACGTCGGTGCCGAACCGATCGGCCCACCGGCCGTTGGGACCAGTTCGTCGCTCGTTGAGCCGACGGCTGACGCCAAGTTGAGAAAGCGACTGGAACGGTTCCACGGTAAAAAGTCGGATGTGGCTTTGGACGAGGCCTGGCCGTATCTCGATCACCCGAATCGTCATCTGCGATATGCCGCTCGCATCGCAATTGAATTTCAACCTGTGGAAACCTGGCAAGGGCGGGCGCTTACTGAAAAACGTTCTCCCGCGATGATCGAAACGGGCGTAGCGCTGGCCAGACACGGGGACCCACAGGATTCCGAATTGCCGCTGGATCTTTACGAGAATCTGGCGCGGCTTGATTGGGACTCGCTGACGAGCGACCAGCGCCTGGGACTATTACGAGTTTACGGCCTGGCAATGATCCGCTTGTCGTCGGTGAACGAGTCGGTCAAAAGTAAAATCGCCGTCGGTTTAGCGGCCAAGTATCCGAGCGACGAGGTGGAATTAAACCAGGAGCTTTGTCGTGTGCTGGTCTATCTGCAAGCCCCTGGAGTTGTGGGCCAGACGCTCGAACTGCTGCGCGAAGCGGCGTCGCAAGAAGAGCAAATCCATTACATCTTGTGTTTACGGACCATGATCGGAACGGCCACAGCCGAGCAGCAGCGCGAGTACTTCCAATGGTTCACCGGCCTCCACAACATCCGTGGCGGGCATAGCCTGCTTAAGTTTTTGGACAACATCAAGTCGGAAGCGGTTGAACAGCTTGATCCTGCACGACGGACAGCTCTGGCGGAGTGGATCGAGTCGAAGAGCGACGAAGATACGGTCGCTGCACCCCAGCGACCACTTGTTAAGGACTATTCCGTCGAGGACGTGGTTCAACTCATGACCGGTGATCTCCATGATCGAAACTACCAACGCGGCCGGACGATTTTTGCAGCGGCCCAGTGCATCCAATGTCATCGCGTGGGACATGAAGGCGGCGCGACCGGGCCCGATTTGACGACGGTCGCGCGACGGTTCGATGCGCGGTATCTGGCCGAGACGATTGTGGAGCCGAACAAGGTGATTTCCGATCGATTTCGTGCGACAAGGTTTGAGCTCAACGACGGGCGGGTCGTGACGGGGCGAATCGCCAATTTGCATGGCGATCAGCTGATGGTGATCACCGACATGGCGGCGCCTGGCGACTTGACGAATGTGCAGCGATCTGATATCCAATCGACGCAGCTGTCCGACTTATCCGTAATGCCCGAAGGATTGCTGGACACGTTTGATGAGCAAGAGCTGCTGGACCTCTTGGCGTTTCTTCACGCCGGTGGAGATCCGGAAAGCAGTCTGTTTGCACGAAATTGAGGACTTCTTCTCATTCTAAGTGGAAAATTAAATGATCGAACTGGCTGGTAAGAAAGCATTGGTGACTGGTGCTGCAGGTGGCATAGGGCAGGGCTGTGCGATCGAATTGGCCAGATGTGGGGCCGATGTCGTTGTCAATGGTCGCCCTGGCGGGACCGACCTGGCGGACACGGTTCGGCAGATTGAAAGTCTCGGCCGATCCGCTACGCCGATCGAGGCGAATGTGTTTGAGCGGGCAGAGTGTGAGCAATTGGTGGCTCAGGCGATCGAAGCGGTGGGACGTCTCGACATTCTGGTGAGCAACCCCGCGGCAGGCCAACGTGTTCCATTCCTGGAATTCCCGCCCGAGGAGTTCGAGCGCGGCATCAAGGGGACGTTAGTCGCCGGATTTCACATAGCCCAGTTGGTGGCGCGGCACATGGTCGAGCGTGGCGGCGGTGGAAAAATCATCTTTATCTCCAGCGTTCATGCTGAAGTCCCGTACCTTCTCGCCGCTGCGTACAATGCGGCCAAGGCGGGGTTGAATCACTTGGCGAGATCCATTGCTGTTGAACTTTTCCAGCATCGCATCAATGTCAACAGCATCAATCCGGGATGGATCGATACTCCCGGCGAGCGGCGCGACTTTACCGAAGAACAGATCCAGCGCGAGGCCGCCAAGCTGCCATGGGGCCGCATGGGCACCCCCGCCGAGATGGGCAAAGCGGCGGCGTTCCTCGCCTCCAGCGATGCGGACTATATCACCGGGACCGTGCTGCGTGCGGATGGCGGTTTTGTTTACAAGGACGCTGGGCCGCCGGCGTGATGCAATGTGGCTTGAAGTTGATTCGTTAGGCCTACGAAAAATCAACGGCTGCTTTGACACAGTTTTTCAGTTTCGGGAGATCTTGCAGCCACAAGAGTGACGCAGTTCAGCTTGAAAAACTAAAATGTCAAGACGTGACGCTATGCCGTTTTTTCGGATCGCCAGTTGACTACTTATTCTGAACTTCCTTCCTGACGTCGGCCGTATCGGTTTTGAGCAAATCGGCAACCTTTTTGGATAACAATTCGGCTACCAGTCCACTCGGCTCACAACCAGCAGCGATTGCTTTGATCCGGCCACCTTTTTCAATGAGAAAGTTTGTTGGCATGGTCTTCGTCTCGAAGATTTTCCAGCTATCGCCCTTTGAATCAACGGCGTAGAGCATGTTCAATTGCTTGGTCTTGACGTACTCTTCAACTTTATCGTCTGGCTCGCGGAAGATCGCCAGACTGGTCAAGCCTTTGTCTTTGTAAGAATTGTGCAATGCCTGGAAGTACGCAAGCTCCTTGTCGCAACCGGCACATCCGCAAGTCAACCGTACCAAGACCGGACCCTCGGCGGTCAACTTAGCCAGATCGATCACGCTGCCGCCCGAATCTTTAATCTTGAATTCAGGTGCTTGTTTACCTATGTCAACCGTTTTGATTGCCGGCTTTCCGTTCACTTTCTTTTCATCGTTTTCTGCACCCGCGTCCGAGGTACACGGATACATTACGATCGCCGTCACGAACGCAGCGTACATAAAACATCTCATAACGCTCTCCTAACTCGTGAGAAGGTGTAACAGGTACGACGAAGCTCAAATTCAGACGAGACAAGATTGTACCAATCGAGACCGATGCATCGCAACCGAACCATGAAGTCCAGCGTGATCTCGCGCAGACAGGTCATTTCGGTCCATCGCGTAAACCCGATCGGACGAGTCTTGGCACAAACTCACGAGGGCCGACGTGAGTTGGCGAATATCAACTGAGTTACTGCCAGATTGGCAGGCTCAAGGCGCGCCCCGCAAGGGTCCTTAGTTAGCACAGTCTTGGTAACGTTAGGAACCGCGGGTGAATCTGCCGCTTCCTGCGGCGGTCGTGAACACCGCCGCACGTTAGCAAGTTGCCTTTGGGGACAGCGGTGGGGGCGACCGACGCGATTTGGAGTGCGGTGACGCACACCGCATGCACTTAGCAGCATGCCGTTACCCGCGGCGGTGACATCGACCGCCGCACCGACACAGCACGAACAGGATCTGAAGATCAGTACGACGACTGCCCAACTGGCCAGCAAATCAGAAATCGTTTTTTTGACGGCACAGGTCCACGTAACCTCAATCTGGAACCTAACTTGTGTAACTACTGTTCCAAAAAACGTACCACGAATCAAAATGCCATTTCTGACGTTTTTTGGCACAGCCGAAATGAGGCCTGCCATCCGGGGTCGAGCCGATTTGGCAGCCCGATGTAGACACAAAAACCGCTGGTTCCGCAGCCCCCGCGCCACCTGAACCAAGCGGAACCCCATTTTTCATGTTTGGGCTTCCAGAATCAGCCCGCGAGAGGTCTGCTGAAAGCGGGAGTGTGTTCCCGCTTTTTCACTGTGTGAAACCTATCTTGGCATCCGCTTTGGTGACTCCGCTCTCCGACCGTCACATCAAATCTCCACCCACTGGCCGCTTTCGGCACTCTGCAGCACCGCTTCGCAGACGCGCTGCGTTCGCAAGCCCGATGCGAAATCAGGCTGAGCCGGCTGGCCTGTTTCCAGTCCCTTCAAGAAATCGGCCAGGGCGTTGGTGAAGGTGTGCTCGTAGCCAATCGTGCAGCCGGGGACCCACCAGCGATCCATGTAGGGATGCTCGAAATTCGTCACGTGGATGCGACGCCAACCCGTCAAATGGTCCTCGACCTTCTTGCCCGTCTGCGGATCGGCATACTGGAAGTAGTCCAGGTACTGCGGGTCTTCCAGATCAAAGTAAACACTTCCCAATTCGCCGTTCAGCTCGAACGTATTCGAATTCTTCCGTCCGCGAGCATACCGAGTCGACTCGAAGGTGCCCATCGAACCGTTGGCAAACACAGCAAGAAACATGCAGGCGTCGTCAATCCCCACTGGTTCGACCTTGCCACTCTCGGCATGCGTTCGTTCTTTGACAAACGTTTCCGTTTTGGCCGTCACTCGCTGTATGGGCCCGTTCAACCATTCGGCGGTATCGATCGAGTGGGCCAAAAGGTCTCCCGTGACTCCGCTGCCGGCGGCGTTGATGTCCAATCTCCAGAGGGCGGCACCTCCTTGGGGGACGTCGGCCGAAATCGTCCAATCCTGGTTGTACTCGACGCGATAGTGGAAGGGCCTGCCAATGCGGCCTTCATCGACAATTTGCTTCGCCAAAGCGATCGCTGGGACACGTCGATAATTAAACCAGACCATGTTGGCCACGTCCGCCTTTTGCACGGCCGCTAGCATCGCCTCCCCCTCGGCCACGTTCATCGCCAGCGGCTTTTCGCAAAGCACGATTTTGCCCGCCTCGGCCGCGGCGATGACGATGTCATGGTGCGTATTATTGGGCGTGGCGACGTCGATCAGATCAATGTCGTCACGGGCAATCAGCTTTCGCCAATCCGTTTCGTAGCTCGCATAGCCCCAGTTGGTTGCGAACGCCTTGAGTTTGTCTTCATTGCGCGCCGAGCAGGCCTGCAGAACCGGTTCGTGCTCCAATTCGTAGAATTTGCTGACTTGCCCGTAAGCATTCGAATGGGCGCGGCCCATGAATCCGTAGCCGATTAGGCCGACGCGAATTGCTTTGGTCATTGAAGGTTTCTCCTTTATTCACTCCATCCGTGTGCATCCCGGACTGAAATCATCGCCGCCAGAATATCGCTCCACGTCTGTGGCTGTTTCATCACCTCGTTAGGAAACATGCAACCGTCCCAGCACACATGTCGGCACCGACCAGTTAGCTCGCCATCGGCATCACGCAACCAGAACCCCGCGTGATGGGCGATATCCAACTTGCCCGCGGGATCGTTCGGCAGGCAATGACGTCCCGTCTTGTCATGGGAGCCGCTGCCAAACACCGTCGCATCGTTTTGCGCGACGTGAAAGTCGTTGGTCCAGGGGCGCAGCGCGGCGGTGATTTCGGCCAATGCCTTGTCCAGCTCACCCGGATCGCTCCAATCGTACGCGGCTGGCAACACCCGGTCTTCCGGGGAGTTGTACCCAAGTGTGTAAAGCAAGGTATGGGCCATGTCGGCCTGGAATCCCAGGACGTCTGGTCGGTTAACTTGCTCCAGCAGATCGGCCATGGTGCGCCAGGAATGCATCCCACCCCAACAGATTTCTCCTTCGGCGGCCAACTGTTCGCCGTGAGCACTGGCAATATCGCAGGCTTTTCCAAAGGTGTCTGCAATTTTTGCCTGGTTGTTTTCGGGATCCAAAAACCAATCCGATGGACTACAGGACGAATCGATGCGGACGACGCCGTAGGGACGAACACCGATTTCGCGCAGTTGTGCAGCGATCCGGCAGCCCTTTTCGATTTGGGTGAGGAAATTCCGCACTTCGTTAGCGTCCCCCATCGCGGAACCGCCGCCCGTGGGCTGCCAAACCGGCGCGACGACCGAACCGATCACCAGGTTTCTGCTTTTGACTTCGTCAGCCAGGGCTTGCATGTCACTTTCGGAAGCATCAATGCTCAAGTGAGGATCGAAAAGAAAAAGATCGATACCGTCGAACTTCACGCCATCCACTTCGGCCGCCGAGGTCAAGTCAAGCATCGTCGACAATTCGATGGGGGGCTGGTCGGAGTCTGGATCCTTCCCGACGACACCTGGCCAGGCAGCATTATGTAGCTTTGGGAAATTATTTGACATGACCTATCCTCACTGGTTGCGGTGAGCCCAACGGACGGCAGCTGAGTTACCTGGCGTGATCTCCCACGGCAGGGAGTTTGGAGTGAGTATCGGGACCAAAGAATCGCAACCCTACCAAGGGCTCAGCCCCCGTGTTTTCAATTTCCACGCCCGCCGTGGCCGCCTGGTGTGTGATGAACACCTCGTCCTCGGTGTGTTGGCCAAAGTGAATCATGGCGGGTGTCTGCAGATTCAGCGGACCTATGCGTCCACGACCTTGGACCGTGATCCAGCCGCTGGCGCCCGGTTCCTTGATTTCGCATTTCGCGCCGGGCTCGACGGTCAACTCCTTGGCGCTGAACAATTGCTTGCCATCAACCGTGCCGTAGACGATCCATCGATCCGCATGGCCATCGCCACTGGAGGATTCGTCCACAATCGGCTCGAGGTAATTATTTTGCTTGAAGTGGGTGTCGACGTTTTTCTCCCAATCGAGTTGGCCGACGATAAAATCCAGATCATTATGTTTTTCCGCGGGCATATCTTTGACCAATAGCGACCAGGGCACCTCGCGGCCCTCGACTAGGGATTGGTACATGCCGAAAACGTCGCTACCCCACTGTGGCTCGTACGTGCAGAGTGAGCCGGGCGCGTGTAAAACGCCTGGCGGAATCAGCCAACCGGTACCGCGATTTAATCGATAGGCGCGGGAAAGGTCCAGCATCCCATTGTCGCCGCGATGCCAATCGGCCAGACTCTGGCGCACCTGCTCCTTGCTCGTTCCCGGTTCCAATCCCATAAAGGTGTAGGCAAAGTTGTTGTCCACGTTGTTCAACTGTGGCGGGAAATAATAGCTCTCCGGCTTCCCCTCCTGTCCGACCAGCGCCGCGTCCGCGAACGATTGGTGCATGTGGTGTGGGATCGGCCCCATGTTGTCGAAGAATTTCGAGTAAACGGGCCAGCGACCATAGTTCTTGTACAGGTCCGCTCCAATGACTTGATCACCCGCGTGGTCAATCGCTTCTTTGAGCAAAAACAACTGGCCGTCGATTTTGCAAATACTCTGGCCTTCGTGCCACACCCGACCTTCGTTGGCAGCATCCGTCGTGCTGGAAAACCATCGTTCGTCAATGCCGCCGCGATGGGCGCCGTAGGCGTACCAGTCGCCTGGGGCCAGTTTGATGCGCCGGCCAGGATGCAAGAAGGAGCGTGGGACCCAGCTGGGAATCAAACGCAGCAAGCCCTGTCCCTCATCAAGAGCCTGCTGGACCAACGGGCCGACCGCTTCGGCTCGTGCGATGGCCTCTCCGGTGAAAAGGGTTTGTTCAGTCATGAGAATGAGTCGGTGGTCTGTGGAACGATGGGCTAGTGGTGGCTCGTGACTCGTGGACTGTGGGACCGGTCGTCCTGCATTCATAACTGCCAAGGGGCCGTGCGCCAAGTAACCCTCATCTGGGACGACTAATAAAACGAATAGGCGACGAATTGGCCGCTATGCCACCTGATTTGATGCCAAACGTCCTCATGCCCGTGGCAACGCGAACTGCCGGAATGCACCATGGGTCTACATCAACTGGCGCTCCGAACCGAGCACTGAGAACCGCGAACATGTTTAAACCGTGCAAATCGACACGTAGAACTTGCCGTTGGAGTTGCGTAGAGTCTCGTCGGTGTACTTGATCGATTAGGTCTGGGGGCAGGCTTACAGAATTCAATTTTGCCGCGGTCAGCGTGCGGTGTAAACAGAAATCTGGAACGCCGCAAAATTAAATTCTGTAAGCGTGACCCGAATCGCTTCCACTAGGCCTTGCCAATGCTGGCAACGGGCCGACTCTTCGGCTTGGGTAAAGTTTGCGGATTATTGGCGGTCCGATCGTGACGTCTGTATCGGTTTACCGGGTCGCAACTCAATTCGTGAACATTCCGGAAAGAAGGAACTGAACACCAAAAAGGAATGTAGCGATAGCCACAATACATCTGAATCGTCGTAACTGGCTGGTATTGACGCCTGGCCAAGAGCCCGAGGATGGGGACTATTTACATGCATAAGCTTCAGACTGCCAGATTGGCATTGACCCTATTGTTGACGGCCGGACCGCTGTCGGCGTTTGCCGACGACGGCTATTTCGGACGCCAACCGCAAGGTGGTCTGCAAGGCCCGACAGACTTGCCGGAATTGCCATCCTATACGCAATCCGCATCCTCGCTAACCCAAACCGTTTCGGCAACTTCGACGGCGTCCGCACACATTTCGGAAGCTGTCGCCGCCGTAACTAATACCGGCGTGCCCAATGCTGCCGTAACCAATGCTGCCGTAACGAATAATGGCGCACGCAATACGGCCAACGGCACGCAACATCCGCAACGACCCAACCCGCTCAAACGCAATGGCAAAACTACCCTTCGCGAGCGCCGAATCCGCAAACGGTGCCAACCAATTACACCAACGGCGCTGCCTACGGTGCGGGGATAGGCTACGGGCCAACTTCGTATTTTGGATCCGGTCCGGGCGCCTACGGCCCTCCAGTCGTGTCGGCTCAAGAGCTGACCAGTCAGGGCCCAGGACTGTTCTTTCGTTGGGACCGCGTGTATTTCACTTTAAATGAACCAGACGTGGCGGTGGTAGGTGATCTCGCTTCCGCCGGACCGACGTTTATCAACGGGATCCCCATTGTGTTAGTGAATGCACTGGACACCAGCTTTGTCGACGACGCCCCGGAGTTCGGTGACCGTTGGGAGTTTGGAGTCTTTGATAAGCAGACCAGTAGCGGTTGGCTTGCCTCGGTGCTTTTGCTGGATCGCACCGACTCAGTCTCAACGCCGGGCGACATGCTCCTGGATGATCCCAATGGAAGTCTCCAGGGGTTCTACGATGGGAACGGCGATATGGTTGACGACGATCTCGACGGCGACCGCATTCACGGACGATTCGGTGAGGACCTGGGAACTCCTGACCCTCTCAATCCCGGCACGTTTTTCCCTATCTTTGACGGGATACCTGATACGTCGGCACCGCAAGACAACGACGATCTCATCGGTTGGCACCTGCCCTTTAACGAGTTGTCGGCGACTAGCCATACCGACATCTCCGGTTTCGAGCTGATGCGGATTCGCGAGTTTTCTCGGCGAAACAATTCCACGCGACCGGGGGCCGGCAACAGTTTCTCATGGTTGTTCGGTGTGCGCTACATTGATTTGGATGATATTTTCAACGTCGTCGGACGCGGCGGTTACCTTGACGAAACCCGACTGGACACCAGCTTTGAAAACTTCATTATCGGGCCACAGTTCGGCGGCATGTTTCGCGGCATGACAGGCGCTGTCCAGTGGGGAGGGGAATTCAGACTCCTATCTGGCGTCAACCTAATCAAAGGTAGGCAATCGAGCGTGGTGGCCAGCAACGCGGTGCAGACGGTCCAGGATCTCGATGCCAAAAATAGTGGAAGCTTTAACCGGCCTTTGAATCTCTTCCAGCAATCGATCCACCATTCAACGGATGATGAATCGTTCTCGGGCGTACTCGAATGGCGGTTGGACGTCGCCTATCCCGTCACGAAATTCCTCTGGCTGCGGGCGGGTTATACCGGGATGTACCTCAGCGACATCGCTCGAGCCTCCGGTAACATCGTCTATTCGCTTCCCGACTTTGGATTTGCCAACACCACGAATCGCGACGGAATCTACGTCAACGCATTGACCGTTGGGCTCGAGGTCTCGCACTAGGCCCCAAAAAAATGGGGACCCCTGACGTGCCAATTACTTCTTGGCGGCCCGATCGGTCAGGGGCAAGCCAACCGTTCGGGAAAGTTTTACGTCAGAGGCCCCGCGGGCCATTCCGTGCTAAGCGGTTTAATTCTCTCGTAAGCCCGAAGACGTGTTAGGCAATAAGCATGGACCGTGCCATCAGCCGGAACCGGCATCAATATTTCAGACGTGATTTCCTAAGTCCTAGCGGCCCAGTGACTTATCGCGAAATTCTCAAACTGAGACGGCTATGGGCAGCGGGTCAGATATCTCCTGCGGCACTACCCAATGGTGCAGTCGCAGGTGTTTGAGTGTTGCAAAATGAATCAATTTCCGATCAGCTGAAATCGTGGCCTAAACCGTCGGCTGATTATTTCTCAATATGAGACGTCCCAATTGGGGATTTCACCCCATTCAGCCGGGGTATTCGGCTCTTTAGGGGGCGCGAATTCATGATCCTGTGGCGAGTATCGAACTGCACAAAGGATCCTTTTCAGCCGTTGCGAAAGGCGTGAGAGACCGATTTTGTCTCCGTCGCGTAGTCTAAATGGACGGATGGGTCCTTCCAGGTAGCGGTTTCGAAATCGCAAGTTGGCTCCCGCCTAAGGCAGCTGGACTCATGCAGGATGCCCTGGGCAAGGCGAGGATGGCCAGCTAAAACCGTCTGACAAACAACAAACATCCCTGGTAATACAGATCCGCAAAAGAATTTTTCAGACGGTCACAGATGACAATGGACGAGATCAAGGCGAATGTGGGTGCGTACGAATGCGGCGACCGATGTGACCCACTGTTGATTGCGGGCCCGTGTGTTCTCGAAGACCTCCATTCAGCGCGTCGCATCGCCACCGGGTTGGTTACGGCGGTGCAAGGGCTACCCTTTCAGCTGGTGTTTAAGGCTTCATTCGACAAGGCAAACCGGACGAGTCTCTCATCCTATCGCGGTCCGGGAATCGATCAGGGGCTGGAGATCTTGAGTGAGATCAAGCGTGAGTTTTCGGTGCCAGTCACAACCGATGTGCACCTACCTGAGCAGGCGGCCATCGCCGCTGAAGTATGCGAACTATTGCAGATTCCCGCGTTTCTATGTCGACAGACGGACCTCTTGGTGGCGGCGTCGGAAAGCGGCGCCGCAGTGAACGTGAAAAAAGGGCAGTTCATGGCGCCTGCTGATATGGAGCACGTGGCCGGGAAATTGAGCGCCTCGGGGTGCCGCAACCTGTTTTTGTGCGAACGAGGTACATTTTTCGGTTACGGACGATTGGTCAACGATATGCGAGCGCTGGTCGAGATGCGTCAGCTTGGTCATCCGGTCATTTTCGACGCCACTCATAGTGTTCAGGAACCTGGTGGGTTGGGCGGAACGACGGGCGGGCAACGCGACATGGTCGAGCCGCTGGCGAGGGCAGCCGTGGCGATCGGCGTGGATGGGTTGTTCCTCGAGACTCATTTCGATCCTTCAATGTCACCCAGTGACGGTCCGAACATGGTTCCCTTAGAGAATGTCGCGGAACTGCTCCAGCGGCTAACGAAGATTCGCGAATCGCTGGGGACCAATGCATGAGGGCTCTTAAGCGAATTCCACAGCGTCGTACCCTCGCATTGATTGGAATACTTCTGGTGGTGGCGGGTATACTCGCGATCAGCTCGATCAATGGCTGCCGTGACGATTCCGCAGCCGAGTTGCGCCGGATCCGAACCATGGATCCACGCCAGACTCGGGCAAAGTCTCAGGATCACTTCTCCATGGCGATGGGTTTTCTGGATAACTTCGAGCAGTTCGACGAGCAGACGGCGATTGCGCGTATTCTCAGTGAACTGAATCGATGGTCTGAAACGCAGAAGCCCGACGAGGATTGGATAGCTGATCCGCTGTTCAATCGCCTGCCTCCGCAGCTGAAACTACGCCGGGACGCGGCAGCCTTGTCTCGCTTGAAATTCCATCTCAGCGATGTGTTAACCTTACGCGCGGCAACTTGGGCGCGAGATTTGTCCCAGTACATTACCAATCACGGTCAAATCGATTTTCTGCACGAAAAGTGGTTGACCAATCAAAACGAATTGCTGGGAACCGCCGCCGCTAGAAATCTACGATATTGTCTTCAAACGTTCGACTGGGTCGTCAGAAATATTCAGCTTGACCCGTTCGCAGAGGTGAACACTGAAGGATTAGCCGAAGAGCGGTTGATCGAGGTACCACCAGGTGTCACACGATTGGCTTGGGAGGCGTTGTTGACTGGTCATGGCGACGCCTGGACGCGAGCGAGCGCCTTCATCTTGATCACTCGCCAGTTGGATATCCCCGTGATCATGCTGGCCATCGATAGACAGCCGACGCCCGAGCCATGGTTGAACGCGGCCCTGATAGCTGGCCAGTTGTATCTATTTGATCCGATGTTAGGCATCCCCATCCCGGACGCCACTGGCGAGGGGGTCGCGACCCTTGAGCAGCTCCGGGCCGACCCAGCCCTGATCGGTCGATTGAGATTGGACGGTGAGCATTTGCAAGGGAGCGATCTCTATCGTTTCAATGCCAAGGACCTCGACAATCTCGTGGCTTTAATCGATGGCACCGAGCAGTATCTTTCTCAGCGAATGAAGCTGATCGAATCGGCGCTGTCCGGCGAAGAAAAGATGATTCTGACAACAACCCCTTCTGCTTTACGGCGACAACTGACCAGTAGCGGGGTGGTGAAGGACGCGACCTTGTGGACGCTGCCGTATTTCCAGTGGCAATTCCAGCAACTGATGTCTCGCGATCCAAAATTTGTGAACCAGCAATTCTTGGATCGCCGCTTGTTCCTGGATGGATCCGTCTTGGCCAGAGCAAGGCGCCAGCACTTTCGTGGCGAGTTGTCGGGGGATGATCAAAATAAGGGAGCGAAAGCGCTTTACCTGCAATGCCGGATACCGAACCAGCGAATCAATCAGATCGAGACCTCCGCGGCAACGCGCAAATCGTTAGGAATGGAGGATCACCTTCCCGAGGACGCGGTACAGCGGCGTAATTTAATCAAATTGGCTCGTGATTCCATGATTGATGCCAAGCAGTACGCCAGCTATTGGCTGGGCATCATTGCCCAGGAGTCGCAGCGCTACGATGTGGCCAACGATTTTTTTCAGAGATTTACATTGGACGCCTTTCCCAATGGTCGTTGGACGCAAGGGGCCACCTACAATCTGGCACGCATCCACGAGACGCTGGGACGAACCAATCAGGACGTAGAAAGCTTGCGAAAGGCCCAACAGTTGTACTTGGCCGACAAAGATTCCCCGCAAGCCTACGGCAATCGGCTACGCGCGCGTCGCTTGGACGAGTTGATTGACTGAATCGCCATCGCGCTGGGATTCATCACGGGGATCCGTCACGGGGATTCATCACAGGCGATTGGTGTCTTACCAGGCGAACGTCCTTTGCGTCAGCGTTTCGAAGGCTTCGACGTACTTTTCGCGTGTCTTCTGGACCACTTTGGGATCGAGTTCGGGCGGGTCGCTGTTTTTGTCCCAGCCAAACTCCGTGAGCCAATCCCGTACGAATTGTTTGTCGAACGAAGGTTGACCCTGGCCTGGTTCATAGAGGTCGGCGGGCCAAAACCGCGAACTATCGGGGGTGAGGACTTCATCGATAAGAATCCGTTTTCCATCGACTTCACCCCACTCAAACTTGGTATCGGCAATGATCAATCCCCGTTCAAGAGCGAGTTCCGAACCTCGTCGGTAAATCTCCAAGCTCCGATCGCGAAGTTCCTCGGAAATATCTTGGCCGACAAGCTCGACCATGCGATCAAACGAGATATTCTCGTCGTGGCCGGACTCTTCTTTGGTGGCCGGGGTGAAAATCGGTTCGGCCAGCTGATCCGACTCGGTCAGTCCAGCCGGCAATGGTACGCCGCAAACCGAGCCGTTTTGCTGGTACTCTTTCCAGCCCGAGCCAGACAAATAGCCGCGGACCACGCACTCGATCGGCACAACCTCGGTCTTGCGGACTAACATGGTTCGGCCTTCGAGAGGCTGCAGGTCGACTTCATCCGGGAGGTGCATGGCATGGACGTCGGTCGAAATCAGTTGATGTTCCACCGCGAGGTAGTCAAACCAAAAGGCACTGATTTGCGTCAGCACACGGCCTTTATCGGGAATACCGGTCGGCAACACCCAATCGAAGGCGCTGATCCGATCGGTGCTCACCATTAGCAGATGATCCCCCAGATCGTACATATCGCGGACCTTGCCGCGATGCACCGGGTAATCCACGAGGGACGTTTGCAACAAGACGGTTCCTGCCATAGCGTTTTACCTTAAAAAAAGTGCTTCCTGAGGCATTTCTACTGACCAAACAAAGTATATCCAAAGAGTACGGCTTTCGACTAGTACCTCACGTCATTCGTGGTTGGCAGTAGGATAGGCACTCCTGCCCGTCAACATCAGGTCGGGCAAGAGTGCCCAACCTACAAATTCAATGGACACGCGGTTCTAGGAGCCAGGCGGCAGATCGCCCGATTATTATTCTGGCGTATGCCCTCGCGCGTTGCGACGTTTTTGACGCTTGTATAGACTCAAATCATAGGGGCAAATCATGCCAAACTGAAACGGGGGATGCCGGGGCAGCGGCCAACGAGTCTTCCAGTGCAGCTTACCAATCCAACTACACGAATCGTCTACCGACTATGGGCAACATCTCTTTTCAACTCCGCCAACGGGATCGAGTTCCCGACGAGCTTGTGGAGCGAGCTTACATGGCCGATCTCGAAGGCATCCCAGTCGGTGCGCGAGTGGCGTGGGAGGGAGACCGACTGGTGTTTACCCGGCCGAGCTTGGAATCCGGCCATTTTCATATCCCTTGGCGATCGGAGTCCAACGGCGAGCTGCTGCTGACCACTGGAACTTTGATCCAGCGTGAATCGCCTTACCTGCTGGCCGTCGAATTGGCTCGTGGGACGCTCAACCGCTTGATCAATCAGTTGCACGACTGGGAAATACGGGGTCTGGAAACGACTGAGGCAGTTCAGCAGGATTTGCGGGAAACTCTTCAGCTACTGGCCAAATCCGCGACGCTTCGCGGTGTCGATTCTGCGGAGGCAGAATCGTTGGCTTGCCAGGTCCTCGATCGCTGCAGTGGATTAACCAGTTCTCTAATCTGGAATTACACGAACCAAGCATTTGCCGTTCGGCGGGCCGCACAACCGAACCGCTTGGTTGTGTTGGGATCGGCGCTGGGAAACGACGGGCTTTCACCAAAACAATCGGAGTGGCTGTGCCGCACATTTAATACGGCCGCAGTGCCTTTGTCGTGGCATGACGCCGAGGAAGTCGGTGGTGAGTTCATTTGGTCCCAACACGATCGCCACATTCAATGGGCGCAAGATTCAGGGATTTCTATTTGTGGCGGGCCTTTGTTGAGTTTTGATGCTTTCTGTTTTCCTGATTGGTTGTATCTCTGGGAGGACGATCCGGGAACGGTTCACTCCTACATTCAACGTTACGTCGAAGCGGCCGTTCGGCGTTACCACAGGGAAGTCGACCTCTGGCACGGCGTGGCTCGGATCAACATCAAGGACGCGCTCCCCTTGGACGAAGACGCTCGACTGAACATTGCCGTGTCCGCAGTTAAAACGTTGCGCCAAGTGGATGCAGAAACTCCGCTGATGATCAGCTTTGACCAGCCCTGGGGCGAGTACCTAAACGCTAACCCCAATGACCCGCCACCTATCAGCTATGCGGACGCCATGTTGAGAATGGATTTGAATGTGTCGCTGTTAGGAATCGAACTGAATCTGGGCTTTTGGCCGCACGGCACGGGGAGACGGGATGTCATTCAAATCGGCAAGACCCTTGACCAATGGAGTGTGATGGGTTTGCCGATCATAGTGTTTTTGCGGGTGCCCAGCGGTGTGGTTCCGGCCGACGGGAAAACCTCCAACATGGCTTTACCTACCGGGTATGGCGTGGACGCGCCCACGCCCACTTCCCAGACACAACTGGTTGCGGATCTCGTTCCTCATCTGTTGGCCAAGCCCTACATACAGGGGGTAATATGGAACCAATGGTCCGACTCGGACCGCAGCAGGTTCCCCAACGCCGGATTATTGGATGAGCAAGGAAAGGCCAAATCAAGCCTGCAAAAGCTGTTTGAGATTCGCAAGCAGTTTGTGAATATTCCGGCGGCTGATTGACAGACTACTTCCGACGCAGGCACATCATGCACATGTCGTCCGCCTGCGGTTGGCCATCTACGAATTGGTGGACATCGTCGACGATGGCGGTGGTGAGATCGTCAAGCGACGAAAATTCGCGACGTACTTGCGTTTGAAATCGCTCCATACCGTATTGGTCGGCGTCGCCGTTCATGGCCTCGATGATTCCGTCTGTGCACATGGCAACGGTGTCGCCGGTCTGGACGGAGTAGACGTATTGCTCGTACTGCGTTTCCTCCACGATCCCCAATGGAAAACTCCCGACCTCTTCACCGATCTCTTCGAGTTCGCCGTTGGCGTGACGGACCAAAGGACTGAAATGTCCGGCGTTGACGATGACCAGTTCATGTTTGGAAGGGTCCAGCACCGCCATGACCAGCGTCACGAATCGGTCACCAGCATCGTCGCCGCAAAGGACGGCATTCAGCCGACTGACCACCTCATTGGGCTGGGTCGTGGTGGCCAAACAAAATTTCGCCTCGGCGGAAAGTTTGACCATTAACAGGGCAGCGGCGACTCCGTGACCAGAAACGTCGGCCACGATCGTTGCCAGTCGACCGTCCGGCAGCTCCACGTAATCGTAGTAGTCGCCGCCAATCTTGTTGGCGGCCCGATAGAAATCGGAAAACTGATACTCGTCGGAGTCGGGACGCCGCTTCGGTAGTAGATTCACTTGCACGGACTGTGCCAGTTCCAGATCGCGTTCCAGCGCCTGCTGTTCCATCGCTTTGTCGTGAAGCAACGCGTTTTGAATCGAAATGGCGGCTTGCGATGCGATGCCAGCCATCACTTCGAGATCGGCTTCCTGAAATCGGCTCAATTGATTCGCGGTGTCGATTTGCACGACCCCCAAGACCTCACCGTCGTTATTGACCAATGGAGCGCACATCATCGAGCGAATGCGAAAATCGGCGATACTCTGACTCATCGAGAAACGCATGTCACCCGCCGCGTCGGCCGACAGAATCGCCTCTTTGGTATTCATAACGTGATTGACGATCGTGCGGCTAACCCGAATCGCTTCTCCGTCTTCACGGCGAGACTTGGCACATCGGGTCTGTGGTGCGCCGTTTTCGTCTAACAGCATGATAAAGCCGCGGTCAGCTTGCATAAAACTTTTGAACAGGCTGTCCAGCACCGGTGTCAGAATCTCGTCAAGCGTTAGATTCTTACCGAGGTTTTTTGTCAGTTCGAGGATTGCTTCCAGCCGGGTGGCGGCCGTGGCGGCCTGGCCGAAGTTGCCAGCCGTCACGTCCAACTTGCTCATGATCGACGAATGTGATTTGTTCGGATCCTCCTCATCAAAGAGCACCGCCGTTTGGCCACCTGTGTCGGTGGACGAATCTATGGAGGAAAGATTTCCGGATCCGATCCCCGGCTCGCCGCGAAACATGAATGTCATGTCGCAGATGCGAATCAGGTCTTCGTCCCTAATTTTCTTGCGTTCGGCCACCGCCTGGTCGTTAAGAAATGTGCCGTTGCGACTCTTGAGATCTTCGATGAAGAATTGGTCGTCCACCAGCAGTAGTTGGGCATGGTGCCGGCTGACCGCTCCGGCTTCCACAACAATGTCGCAATCGGGATGGCGACCCATGACAATCTTCTCGCGGTCGAGAGGATACCGCCGACCAGCATTGGGTCCTTCAGCGATCTGTAGGTAGGCAGGAGTCGTCATGGAACTCGTTTGGTCATTCAAGGTCGCGACGGTGGGCCGGCCTATTACACATCATAATGGAAACTGCCGCGCTGGCCCCAGTGCGAATTTCAGCATTGGTTCCGGCAAGGGAGGCCGGAATCAAGCGAAGATCGAACCTAATCGCGTCGATTTTGTCCAAGCTTTGATTCTAGGAACAGATGGAACCCACGGTCAAGCAACGGCCTTCGGAAGACTCACTTGCGGCTTGACCAGCAGTGCCGGGGAGCGTAGCTTAGTTCCTTCCAAAGTCCCTTCCGCCCCAGCAAGCCAAGAGCCAAGAGCCAAGAGCCATAATCCATAATCCCACCGATCCCCCTGGCCCCTAGTGTAATGGCAGCACGACTGATTCTGGATCAGTTAGTCTAGGTTCGAATCCTAGGGGGCCAGCTGCCGTGTCGTCTCGCACCACACCTCGCAAGTTGGCACTCGCTAACGGTTTGGGGTGTTTTTGGCATTAGCATCGATGGCGGTCCTGCAATCACTGATCCGGAGATTTGTGAGAAGTACAAGGGGCCTGGCGATGTGACGTGGGCGGATGTTGATTCTCCTGAGAGTGATCAGCCGTTTGGTGACGATGCAAAGGCATTTACGTCAGCGCAGTGTCTTGATCAAAAGGTTGGAGTTACCGACAGAGGCCGCGACCGGTCGCGGTAGGAACGGCCCTTTCCCCGTAGGGTCAAAAAACTCCGGCGAGCGAAAAATGCTGGAAATCAAAGCGATTGAACGAGGCTCCGTGCATGAATCTCGGCCGAAGTCGGCCGCCGTACACCTTACCCAGGCAGAACAACCTGGTGGTGTCGTCGCAACGCGAACTACCCGGCAGCTAAGGACGGTTGACTTGCATCCGGGCCGGCGCCACGGTGAAGACTCACTCTTCTCAAGCCCGCTGGCATACCCATGAATTTTGTTCTGCAACCCTGGCAGCTCTATTCGGTGGTCTGCTGCGATACGACTATCGCAACGCCGCGTAGTTGACAAACGATGCCAACACCTGCTTTCTACGTGATCAGTCAGCACCGACGGCATCTCAAACGGCGCAACTGCCGTGATTCGGTGCTCGGCAACCACGTTAGGCGTCATTTCGTCCGGGATTCCGCCTGCGAGCTCACGCTAAGGCCAAGTTTTCAAAGAACAAAGTGCTCGGTCGACTTTATTGACCTTACGCGCGCACGGCAATTGGTTTACGATGCATCGCGCCTCTCGCTTGTCATACCGACCGGCTGGCACGGGAATCATTCTGCTTCGCGGACTCATCCAGGAGTTCGAGCAACGTTTTTCGCAAGACGCAGGGAAGACCTGGTCCGAATCGCAGCGGGGATGCATGCCGGACATCCTCGTCTTGCCTTCCGGACGTCTGTTAATGGCCGTGGGGCACGAAGGACTCGAAAGAGGCGGCGAGGTATTAACGCGCACAGATCGATTCTCATTCTGCACACTGTTGGTCAGTGATGACCATGGCAAGACGTGGCAACGCGACGTCGAACTGGAGCAAGCTCGTCGGGACAGCAACATCGTTCCCGTTGACAGCCCGGGCCTGTGCCTGTTGGAGGATGGTAAAATCCTCGTTGTCTTACAGGCGATCGACCGGACGAAAAAGGACGAGCCCTGGTACGGGTTCCACACCGGCATGAGTGTGATCGGCAACATCATCGAACCGGCGGAATAACTAACCATCTGACGGATGTCCAACACATGTTAGACGGTGAGATAGAATCACTGGTTGCCGAGAAAGGTTTCGGTTTCATCAAGCCAGCCGGCGGTGGTGCCGACGTGTTTTTTCATTCGTCGATCGTCGATATTCCATTCGAGACACTAGCCAAAGGGCAACAGGTTAAGTACGAATTGGACCCGAAAGCCGCCAAGCCAAGGGCACGATGCATCCAGGCCGGCGCGGCTTCCTCGAAAAAACGTTCGTCGCGACCCAACGCTCGTCCGTTTCCAAAGGCGCGGTCGCGTGATACTCGCCGCGATGCTGATCGCGAGGTGTTTGAACATGGCTTCGTTACCAAACTGCACCGCAAGGCATTCCGCGGATTTATCTCCTCTATAAAGCACGGGCCGGAATTCGTCTTTGCCGCAGCAAGTGTTACCGGGGAAAAACGTTTTTCGCGGCTTGAGATCGGCGACTATGTTCAGTTTCTTGTCGGGGAGCCTGACCCCGAGGAGCCCAAGCAGCCCGTTGCCAAAGCGGTCAAGGTCGTCGAGCGCGAGGTAAAGATTCCCAGCGAGAAAAAACTCGGGCGGCATCCCAGTGCTCGCAAGAAAAAGCCGACGTGGCGATAAGCATTCTGTGTCTGACAGACTGGGCCAAATCGTGGCCGACTGGTTTCTACTCCAGCATTGCCTTATGGGGCGGCGCGCAGCGAGGCCGGAAACCCCGGCGTCTTAATGCGATGGCCGGTATCTTCGACTACCTCACCGTTGACGCGAAATACCCAGATCTCACGATTGACATAGCACTGCACTAGCAGATATTTGCCGTTGGACGTGAAGGCGGCACCTTGTGTGCCGATGCCAATCGGAATTTCTTGAACCGGCGCGTAGGTGTTGCCGCGACGAGCCAGGATGACGAGCAAACCATGTTCGTTATGCGACGGATCGTCCTCCGGAAGCAACGATCCGTTGAATAGCATTCCGGCAACCAGTTTTCCGTCGGGGCTCACTCCGAATGATTCGGGCCCCATACCGAGAGGCACGTAGTCGAGGGAACGGATCGGATCCGCCGTCAGATCGACGACGGTGAGCGCGTCTCTGTCGGGAGCCCCCATGCCACTGCCGGCCGTCAATCCAAACTTCCCATCCGACGTGATCACCGTCCGATACGGTTTGCCGCAGACCGAAAGTTTGCGATCGGTTAACTCGACTTTTCCATCGTCAAGCTTCAGCACACTCAGGTAATGACCTTCATACACGCTCACCAGGGCAAGCTTTCCGTCAGGACTAATGGCCACATCAGAAACCTGGTCTTCGCCGCTGGCGATTTCCACCGTTTGGATTGGCTCGACATCCGTACCTTCGATGGACAGTACGGTGACGGTCCCGTCCGCCCGATTGGCCACCAGCGCCCAACGTCCATCCGGGGCAATGGAAAGTCCCGACGGCTGACGTCCTGCCTCGGTTGTCCCAACGATCCGAGGTGGGCGGGACGTGAGATCCACGACCTGAATCAGCGTGTCGGGCGAGTGTCCCTCTTCGCTGTCACGGTCCAGCTTGATGGCATTGGTGACCAGGGCCACCTTGCCGTCAGGTGTGATCGCGACGTTCGACGGCGGACCGATGACGCTGTTCGCGACTCCCTTTACATGTTGGACTTGCGGCGGAAACTGGCTGCAATCAATGATGGAGATCGTATCGGGACCCTTATCGGGAAGCGCAACCCACTCGCCAGTGCTGACGTCGAGCTTGTTCTCGTTGCCGGAGATGACGATCTGACCGAGCACCGCTGTAGGGCAGACGGTCGCCCACAGCGACAGAAGAACAACGAAAGTTGCGACGTGGCGCATCGAGAAGTGGAATTTGTGTGTGGGCGTGTTCATGGTTCGTAGTTCCTTTTACAGCCGTAATGCTAATACCAGTGATCCAAGTTTAACGAACCATCACGAAATAGACGAAAATGGTGGTCCCTTTGGTCCACGTTGAATGGCTTTCTTTCGGGACTTATCGAGCAGAAGTAAAGCTGTTTTTTCGTCTCTTTCGTGGTTTCTATTTTGCGATTTGAATGGCAACCATTCGGCCTCGTGTGTCACGATGGCTCGCCAGAAGATATCATATTGACATGTTCGCGGCCAGGTACTGGTTATTGCAAGACAATTGAATTTCGTATGATTCTTCGGTCTACGCTCAGCGACGTTCACGTGACGATTCCCAAATACGCGCACACTCTCGATGGCTTTCGTGAATGGGTCGTGTCTGGTGATTATCCCGAATTCGCCCAGGTGGCATACCTGGAAACGGACGTTCTTGTCGATATGAGCCCGGAACGATGGAAATCGCATAACAAGCCGTAAGTCAGTTGCAAACCGAATCGTTGGGAATCTGGTGGACGAGTTACGTGTCCCGCTGAGTGATGAGAGCTCTTAGTTCTCGTTCGACTTGAGTTCGAAATCGATGACGTTTTTCCGGCGGTTCTCTACGTCGGCGGTCAGTCCCGACGTTTCCGTCTGCAGGTACTTTTCCGCGATGAGTGGCAATCCCGCCAGGCTGGGGCCACCTAGCATGCCCCGTCCAGGCGTGCCCTCGGGGGGAAGTCGACGTGGCCCACGCTTGACAATCGCCACCCGATGTTTTCCCAGGATCGCTCCGTCGTCGATCTCGTAAGTGCCAATTTCATAACGCCCCTGACCGTCAGTACCCCCGTTGCCCATGCGCGCTCCTGAATCGGGTGAAAAAACAACCGTCGCGCTGGATAATGGCTCCCCGTCATAGGTGATGGTGCCCACAACTCTTGCCACCTTCGGCCCGCCGTCACTACAGCCGGCAACGATGATGCAAACGGTGGCAAAAAGAAAGGTTCGGAGTAAAGACATTTTCATGGATTGTGGCGGAGCATTTCTTGACCAGCTCGACTGCCCAGGGCGTTGTACGTCTTCTGGTCGATATTCTCTTCGATGAATTGCACCGATCCGTCACAACGCGTAAACACGCTTCCGCCCGGATGGTGGCTTTGAAAACCTCGGCTGCGCCACGCACAATCTTTGCTGCCAACCGGTCCCAGGTAATTTGAGCCCTGCTGCAAGGACGGACCGATGTTGAAATTGATAGGAATGCTCGTCGCATGGGTATTGCCCGTGGCGGCGGTCCAGACGTTATCATACGCCGTGGCAAACCCAGAAGTATGCCCCATCAGGATCGTGTGGGTGGTACCGTCGGTGATGTCTTTGATCGCGACTGGTGGAATTTGTTTCCATACGCCATCTATGATCACCCACCCAGCATAATTAAAAATACCCCGATGATTTACCCCGGCGCCCCAGCCCCAGGTGGGTTCCGGACACTCGGGCGTTGGTGTCTGAGAGCCGTTTATGGAGCATCCCCCGCAGCCGTATTGTGCCCTTGAGGTTGCCGCGTTGGAATAACCCGAATCGTCACATGCCAAAAAGCCGTCGCCGAAGCTGCCAACATAATGCGTCACCGCAGCCTCTAAGCTACCGTTGGCAGGCAATGAATTTGCACCGCAAGCCAATTGGTTAGCTATTCCGCGATCGTCGTAAACAAAAGGTCCACCTTCGCTGGGGCAGTGCAATGTCGTAACGACAGCGGAGTGGACCACTTGCTGGTCGCGGCAGGAAAGGCTCTCCGTAAAGTCGACTTGATCGTACAACCCCATTTCCTCGATCTGCGGCAATAGCATGGGTAGAAATCCCCATCCGTTACCTTGCGACGAAACGTCGAGGTGCGGAAAACTCCCATACGTTTCGTGGTAGACGAGCAACGCCAGCCCAAGCTGTTTCAAATTATTAGTACATTGCGCACGTCGAGCGGCCTCGCGGGCCGCGTTAACCGCCGGCAGCAACAGGGTCACCAGGATGCCGATGATGGCAATGACAACCAGAAGCTCAACAAGCGTGAAACCATGCAGGGGCCTAGAGCTACGACGCGCGCGACACGGATCATGGGGAGTCGCTTGAATCATCTCACATGGCCTCATTCAAGTTCACGACTAGGTGATTGAGTATAGCCATAATCGTGCCTTTTCTCAACACTTATGATTATCCGGCATCCCGCATCGGTTAGCTCGTATACTCAGCCCGATCCGCTTCCACGACTTGTCGCAGTCGGGCTGGAAAGTCCGGTACAGCCGTTATGACCCGGGTCCAGGTCGGCATGGCGGCGGCGCCGGCAGGATCAGCATGGTATTCGTTGCCGGCTTCGATAATCAGCTGGGCGAACCCTTCTATCGTCTCTTCTTCGAAATGTCGATCGTACGACAGGCTGTTCAGCAAGGCGTCTGCGTGGTACTGGCGAATGGCATCTTGCGCGGCACGAACGTAGGCCGCCCGAAGCGAAACGAAATGTCCTGAGTCCAAAACGACTCCACGGCTCGCGAGCGTCCGATAAATGCTGGTCAGAATGTCCGATGTCATTTTCATGAGTCCCCGTGACGCGTCCTTGAGCGATAGGGGCTGATGTTTGTGTTCGTAGATCCTTCCCAAATCTATTTGGCAACAGCGTTTGGGTGATGTGTTGCGAAAAACCTCTGCCAATGTGCCGACTTCGAGTCCCCAGTCACAGGGGATGCGATTTGACCGTGCCAGGCTGGAAGTGACCGCAAATTCTCCGGCCAGTGGATAACGGAAACTCTTAAGAAATACGAGAAACGCATCGTTGCCTATGATCGAAATCAACGCTTGCAGTAAGGGTGTGACGAGCAACCGAACGACCCGTCCATGCATTCGGTCAGTACAACGCGCGTAATAGGCCTTGCAAAAATCGAAATCGAGACTGGGATCGGCCATGGGGAGGCATAACCGGACGAGTATGTCGCGGTGGTAGTCAACGATGTCACAATCGTGCAGTACAAACGCTTTAATTCTTGGGTCGGCGAGCAAATACCCAAAGGCGGTCCAAACGGCGCGACCTTTGCCGGACACTAGGACGTTAAACCCGTAGGCAGCTAACTCTTCGTTCAATGCTTTGCCGCGAGGCCCATCGGTCCACAATAGATGCGCCCTTTCGTCGAGAGGCGTAAGCAGCTCGGCGCACTCCAGATAGTCGTCCTTTTCATCCGCACGGTTCAGCACGACCACGATCGTGTCGAGGAACCGCGTTAGCGAGAGTTGGTCAACAATCTTCTTGAATGGTTCCGCGCGCATGTCCGCGGCGGTGATCGGCAATACAAGACCAATCGGATACCTCGCGCCGGCTTGATTCAGCCGCGCTTCAAGCTCACCGGGCTTGACGGTTCCCAATTCGTGAATCGTGGTAATAGGTCCGTCTTGATAAAAATCAGCCAAATCTAGCTCTCCTTTGTTAACCAGACGACCTGAGCCGGCGCTAGACCGAGTCGGCCGTTGTGGACGTTGATCGTCGAACCAAGCAAATCCAGACTCGCGACGAACTGCGCGGGAAGATCGAATTCCTCGTCGTTGTCTCCAAAGTTGACCGCTACCAAAATCGACTGTCCGGAGCGACTACAGCTTCGTCGGAAAACGAGCAGATTAGGTGCACCGCTTTCTACGTATTTTTGACCTGCATCCGGATGAAACGCCGGTTGTTCGATTCGCACACCAAGCAGGTGTCGCAGGCCAGAAAAGATGGCATTTTGTAACGTGCCGTTGTCGTTGATCCGAGCTGACAGCTCACCAATGTCGAACTTACGTCGGTTGATCCGCCGCGGGGTGCCGCTCGTCTCAACACCTTCCAAGTCATTTTGCGTCCCGACAAGGCTATGGAAATATACAGCTGGCACACCCTGTAGCGCGAGCATAACGGCTTGACTGGCAAGAAACCGCGCCGCATGAGAATTTGGATCGCCGTCCAAGTTCGACAAGGCATCCACGTAGCTGATATTTAATTCGTACGGAGAGTCCGTGCCATCCGATTGGCGTCGGGTACCGATCAGTCCCCCACGTTGCTTGATCTTGTCCACGAGCCTCGCCAGCCTCTCGGTACTGATGCGTCCTTCCAGTGGTCGCACGCCGATGCCATCGTGCGAAGCGGTAAAGTTGAGGTACGTTGCACCTGGCGGAGGGCTTTGCAGGTTTGCCAGCCAATTCTTGAGCGGTTCGGCATCTTCGTTGAGAAAGGCGTCGAGCAGCAAAGGGGGCAAACTAAACTGGTAGACCACGTGCGCTTCGTCGCCGTCCCCAAAATAGCTCACGTTTTCTTCGTGCGGCACGTTTGTCTCCGTTAACAACAATACGTGCGGGGCCACCGTCTGCATGACGTCGCGCAGCAGTTTGACGACTTCATGGGTTTCTGGCAAATGAATACAACTCGTTCCCGTCTGTTTCCACAGATAAGCGATCGCGTCGAGGCGAATAATTCGGGCACCGTGACGAACGTACTCCAGCAGTATTTCGATGACTTCGGCCAATACCGTTGGTTCAGCGTAGTTAAGGTCCACCTGGTCGCGACTAAACGTCGTCCACAACCAACGTTGGCCGCGGGACGTTTCGAACTCGGAAAGCAAAGGCAGGCTTCGCGGCCGCGTTACCGCCGAAAGGTCGGCGTGAGGATCCGCCTCGATGAAGTATTTCAGATAGGGCAAGTGACCGGCAAGATAGTCTTGGAACCACTGGCTGCTTTGCGACACGTGGTTGACGACAAAATCGAGCATCAGCGTGCTCACGTCGCTCACGCTGTCGATATCTTCCCATGCCCCCAAATTCGGATCGATGGTTCGATAATCGACAACGGAGAATCCGTCATCGGACGTATACGGAAAGCAAGGCAGGAAATGGACCGTGCTGAACAGACCGGGCAGGTCCCACTCAACAAGGAACTGCAGTAGCGTTTGAAGCGGATTTCGTTCGGCTGATTGAATCTGATCGCCGTAAGTGATTAGCACGACGTCGCGTTGGTTCCATCGTTCGTCGGAAGATTGATCAACTTCGCTTAGATTGACTCGATTGATGGCATCTACAACCAGCGGTAGCGCTTCATCGCACCGCTGGCCGTACAGCCGTCGTAAGCGAGATTCGAGGCGAGGAAAGTCTAATGAGGCGATCGACATCATGGCGCTCCGCCGTGAAAACCGCGACCGCCAATACCGCGATTACAGGTCGTCAGCTCCTGTAAAGTTCGTGATCAGAGTTCGCAGCATCCTACGCAGGACTGAGTAACTAAAAAACGCTTTTCCTAACTCGTAATTATGGTCGACCATCTCTTCGCGGTAAACCGGATCGGAAATCACCTTCTGTACGTGTGCCACAACGTCTTTTGTGAGGTAACCGTTCATGGTAATTACGCGGAACCCCTTTGGCTCGATGTCCGTGACAAAAATGGAATAGCGATTCACAAGCACCGGTTTACGGAAATAAAATGCCTCGATTAGCGCATTTCCAAAGCCTTCGTAGACGCTGGGATACGTGATAAAGTCAGCGTGAGCATACGCGTCCGCCAGGTCGTAGATCTTTACGCCGTTATCGTGTGAGCGAATTTCGCCTACACGGTGGGACATGAAACGCAAATCGACCCCTTGGCTCTCGGCCATTTCGGCAAGCGCAGATTCGTATTCGTCCCCTTCATCACCCGACTCGTGCGTGATGACAAGCTTGCACTTGGGATTCTTGAGCGCCGCCACCAGGTTAATGGAGTGTTCGATCCCTTTTCTGGGAACGACCCGTGTCGGCTGCAAAACCAGGATATCGTCTTCTTCGATGCCAATCTCTTTGCGGAAGTCGACATTGAATTCATCTGCATCGCCCTTATCGGCGTCTCTGCCCGCTGACTCGAAATCCAGAACATTGGGCACCAAAATCGACGAGGCGCCACATCGATGAGATAAATCGCGTTGCGCTACGGAACTGATAGTTGCATGTTGAATAGACGGCAGTACCGGCGGGAACGACATCAATAACAAATCGCCAACGGCATTCACCGCGAATCGATCACGTTCCCAGTAGAAATCGTGGTGATGGGCGATCGCAGGAAAGCCCGTTTCAGCGATGAACGTTGTAATCGCCAGACCCAGTGGCACATTCATGGGAATGCACAGAGCGTTCTGAACGATCAAGACCTCAATGTCAAACCTTTCGACAAAGTCGTACAGCTCGCGGTTAAGGTACTCGCTAAGCGCGTAAATTCGCCGCGTTACTTCTTTGTCGCGAGTTGTGCAACCGAAAATGCGCTGGTTAATCCACCGAATGTCGGGATGGCCGAAATACGCATGCGGGACGAGCATGCTCACGTCTGGGTCGGTGTTCAATTTACCCGCAAACCAGTGACTCACATGACGGTAATCCCAGAGCATTTTTGCCCATTTCGAGGCCTCCAGGGAAACGCCATCGTTTCCCGAGAAACGAGTACCCACAAAGCCAATCCGATGTCCTGTTGTGGAGCTCATGTTCGATTAACTCATGTCAATTACGCATTCGATCAGTTGAATTAGGTCCGTGACGATAATATCCGGCCTGATCCCGTGTGTGCGTGGGTCGTTGTCGCGCCAGCGTAGGCTGCGTGCGTCACCAGCAAACAATGCAGTTCGGAATCCAACGCTGGCCGCAGCGAACACGTCGTTCAGCATATCGTTGCCGACATACAATGTATCGGCTGCTGCCACCTGGAGACTTGCCAGCTGGTTCTTGGCCGCTTCATACAGGAAGGTCCCCGGCTTGGCCTGTCCATGCTCGTATGAAAAGTACAACAATTCCGGGGAAAACCCCAATTCCTCCAACGGATGGCCGACCAAAGCCGGAAACAACGGCGCCGTGAAAAACTGTGCATTACTTACAACCCCGAGAATCATCCCGGCATCGCTCAACTGCGTAACTGTTTTTTCGACGTCCCTCATGGGCCAGATTGGATTCACGCGTAGCTCAAACTCCACGGCAAACTGCTCAAGGTCCAGGTCGGTGGCGGCTCCGTTAACCGTTTCCGCGAGCACGCGCCGCCATATTTCGACGATATCGATCTCTGGATGCTCGATCCCCTTGGATCGCGAACACGCATGATCGTCACGAACGGTTTGCTCGAAAACCTGAGTTGCTTCTTCAGCAGAGTTTTTCAGAGCTAGCCTGAATTGCTCGCACGTTTCTTGCAAAGCGTTAGCACGATGTTCGCAAGTGCCCAAGCCGATATCGCCACTGGCGCTGACCATTAACGTCCCGTAAACGTCAAAAAGAACGGCGCGAATTCCTGGCACTACGTTTAGCTTCGGTTCAACGTTCGAGGGAAGCGGTTGCAGCGGACGACAGTGATGGCGAATCGTATCGGAAAAACGAGAAACGGTCATGGCTGGAGGCGGATCGGGAAAAGCTCACTGGGGCGCACAAAGCTATCAAGGATTGACCGCGCGATCGAAGGATGGCTCTCGATCCGTCCGCGCTCGCTGCCAAGCACCGCGTTATAAAGTCGGCTCAGTGTGTCGCCAATAACCTCAAGCGAGAAACGTTGCTCAATCACCTGGCGGTTCGCTTCGAAACAAAGCTGGTAACTCGTACTTGCGGCCTTGCCGACGGTCGTTGCCACGGGATTCAATTCGCGAAGCACTTGTCCCAGCTCCGCCTCGCTGCTGACGCGACAAAGAATATCCCGCTGCATCTTGGAGTCTAGCCGACCGAAGTCGATGGTGTCACCCGAAAAATTCTGCTCAACGGTTCGGCCAATTTCTCCGGGCTCCAGGGGGGGCATGCCGAAGGACGCCCGCAAGTCAATCGACAGGGTCACGTGTTTGCGCCGAAGTTCGTCGACATCGACCCATTCTGCCGGCATTCTTAGCGATTCGCTTAGACCGGGAAACTCCATTCCCGCATTCTGGAAGTCGTCGATAACGCCCGGCAGGCTGCGGCCGACAAGATGCCGCCCGGCAAGCGTGGCTTCGAGAAACACCAGTCCAAAGCCTTCCGCGACGCTGGTCGAGATGATGGCATCGGCAGCAGCATAGTTTTCGTCCAGGCCCAATTCGTGCTCGCCCCCTACGTCGAATAGAACCGACAATCGGAGAGACTCGGCCAGGGATTGCCATGCTTGATAGGTTGGCAATTCTCGCGGATTGAGCGGAGCCAAAGTCACGGCAAACGTTGCTTGGTCGACAAGCAGAGACCACAGTAGGAACTCGCCAAGATTCTTGCGCCGGATCGCTCGTACCGGATACAGTACGTACATGCGGTCATTGGTGATGTCGAACTTATCGGCCAGCTTACGTTTCGCCTGTTCGGCTTGTTGGGCGCAAGGTGGCCTCTGCTTGGTGTCTACGGCATTGGGCAGTAAATGCAAACGGTCGCTGGCAATGCCAGCACGTCCAAGCAACCCATGGTCGCGGTAGTTCAGTACCGCGTAATGGATGTTTGTCGCTTGTGGGTATAGCTCTTCATGGAGATTGTCCACCGAACCGGCGCACTCCAACATATGTCGATAGTTGGCTGGACGAAGATCTTCGGAAAAATCATGAATCTGCAGCAAAACTCCCCAGCCATCGTTTGCCAATTGAGCAATGACCCACGGGAGTGCGGCATTTTTTCCCAGGCAGTAGTTGTGAATATGAAGGACCGTTGTGTCCTTCACGCAATGCGAACGATCCAAGGCGGACTGGATTTCCCGCAGAAGCTTGTCGGCGGTTGGTTTCGACCCATGTTCGCGGCTTGACTCGTCATCGTAGTCAAGTTCAGGCACGACTGCCGTCGTGCACTCGAAGGGCAGGTCGTCGGTGATCGCCTGGTGCCATGCGGTGGCCCGGCCCCCGTACACGATCGTGACGTGAGTTGGTGCCTTTTCGCCGGTAAGTGTCGCCAGAGCTCGTAAATGGTTTTCGATGACGCGTGTCACGCCGCCGCGATTCAGGTGAAAATGGACAATAACGATGTGCATTACGACAAATTTACCACGAGATGTGGGATGGGACGAGCCGGTGAAAGCAGCTAAGACGCGCAGAATAGGACGCGTAGAATAGAACCTGCTGGGGCGTCCGCCTTGAACTGGCCACCGAATGGTTACACCATTCGGTGGTATTTTTTTGCCGATGACGACTGATACACGACTTCCATCAAACGTGGACAGCAACCGCTGTGTGCAGAAGCCCCAAAAAAGCAAACCATACAATAATCAGCCAATCCGCTCGGCGACATCCGAGGTAGAGTTGATTTGCGGCGCGCAGAAACCACCAAACCGCGATCCATGTGGCCAAGAGCGGACCAAAGGGCATTTGGATCCAGTACACCCAAGTAAGATCGAGAAGTCCAATCGTCAGCAGAACGTAGCTAACGTGATGGTTCATCACCCACGCGATTGCATGGACATCCGCTCGCTGGGTATCGTAGCGAAAGAATAACAATCTGAAGGGCTTTAACGCTGGTCCAACGCTAGGAATGGCGTGTTTGAAGTCGAATAACACCGGCATCACAATGTGCACCGCCCCGAGAACAAGTGTGAAAGCACCAGCTAAATATATCGCAGCATACATGGCAAGTCACGGAAAAGCGTCGTCTTCGCGAAATTCGTCCTCTTGTCCGCTGAACGAACCGCTGGAAGCAACGGGAATTAACAGCAAATCTTGGCATCTATCGGATCTGCTCCCACGGCTCAATCGTCTTGGGCCAATCGCCTTTTGCGTAAAACGGTGGTCCTCAACGCTTGCCGTTGGGAGATTCAGGTCTGAGCCCTAGAATATCGCTACCGAAAGATTACGTGGTTTCCAACCACAAGCGTTGGGGATCAGGCGGTGTCCAAGTTTCCAAGAATCGTGCCGGCGCTTCTTTGCGCATACGACAATGTCATCGCCAGATCCCACTGAATCTGATATACAGCGACCTTCATCGACGTCGCCTCAGATGGCTGTCGTGGTTCCAACGTACAACGAGTTGGTCAATCTTCCCGGGATCATTCAGGCGATTCATCTGTACCTGCCGACAGCCGAAATTCTCGTCGTTGACGACGACTCGCCTGACGGAACTGGTAATTGGTGCCAGCAGCAAGCTCAGGAGGATAGCCATCTCCGCTGCCTGAGACGTTCCGGCGGAAAAGGATATGGGTTTTCGATCCTGGACGGACTCCGTGCTGCACTGGCCGCAGGGTACGACATCGTCGCCACCATGGATGCGGACTTCAGCCACCCGCCCGAATTACTCCCCGCATTGGTCGGCCGACTGCAAGCGATTGCGGATGACGGCTGTGATGTGGCTATCGGCTCGCGGTATACAACAGGCGGCAGAATTGAAGGATGGCCGTTGCGTCGACGACTCTCCAGCCTGGCCGTCAACTGGCTCGCGAGGTCCGCTTTGACCCTGAAATGCCGCGATTGTAGTGGTGGATATCGGGCCTATCGTACATCTTCGTTGCGACGCATCGATTTAGAGTCGATCGAATCCCGAGGATACTCACTCCTCCAGGAATTGCTCTGGAGACTACAATGTTCGGGTGCGAAAATCGAGGAAGTACCGATCGTGTTTCGTGATCGGGAGTTGGGGAAATCTAAGCTCAACGCATCGGAAGCCTTTCGTTCAATCAAGGCGATTCTCCGCTTGGGAGTGCAGAATTGGTTTGGTAAAGTTTAGAGATAGCTTTTCAAACGTTGGGGGCCAGTCCGTGGAAATCCTACGTAATCTGATGGCATTGCAGCACCAGCGCGGTTTTCTGGATGATTCCACGCTGCGCACTCTCTCACGCGAGTTGCAAGTTCCGCTGTACCGACTGGAAGGCCTGGTAAGCTTCTATCCAGCTTTCCGCCGCTCACCGCCACCCAAGCACGTCGTCCACATCTGTCGCGACGTGGTTTGCTGTATGGCGCGAGATCAGCTCGCTGACAAGACGCTTGAACAACTCACTGCCAACGGCGACATCGAAGTCGAGGAAGTCTCCTGCCTGGGGCGATGTGATAGCGCCCCAGCGGTCGTGATCGACGAAGAACCCATTGCCCCAGTCACTTTGTTGGAGACGGAGACTGTCTTGGGGTTCCTTGATAATCCACATCACTTGACGTCGGATTCAAGTGAAACCAAGTCCTGGATGTGTGACCCTTACGACAAACCAGACCGTTATGCAACCATCCATGCGCTGGCGCCAACCATTGCCAAACTGAAAGAGACTTGTGTTCGTGAGTTGACTGATAGCCAGCTGCGTGGCATGGGGGGCGCCGGATTTCCGACCGGTCGAAAGTGGGACCTGGTTGCGGCCGAATCCGCGGACCAGAAGTACGTGATCTGCAACGCTGATGAGAGCGAGCCGGGAACGTTTAAGGATCGGGAGATTCTGGCTCAACTTCCACACTTGATGATCGAAGGCATGGTGCTCGCTGGGTTCACGATCGGAGCCGATACGGGCATCGTTTATCTCCGGCACGAATACACCCGTGAACGGCAAGCGTTGGAAGCGGCCATCGCTCGCGCACGGGAGTTGGGTGTGTTGGGCCAGAACGCCGCAGGCTCGGGCCAGCCGTTTGACATCGAGATCTTCGTTTCACCAGGCGGCTACATCCTGGGTGAAGAAACCGCGCTGCTCGAGGCCTTGGAGGACAAACGAGGCGAGCCACGCAACAAGCCCCCTTATCCCGGCACCCATGGGCTGTGGGGAAAGCCGACGTTGATCAACAACGTGGAAACGTTTGCCCTGGCAACGGCCATTGTCCATCATGGGGCCAACTGGTGGCATGACCAGGGCAAAGACGGATTCTCCGGTCTGAAGTTTGTTTCGATTTCCGGAGACGTTGAACAACCGGGCGTTTTCGAAGTGCCTATGGGAACGACCGTGGCCGAGCTGATTGACATGGCCGGCGGCATGCACGAGGGAAAACAACTGAAAGCTTTCCTCCCGGGCGGTGCCAGTTCGAATTTTTTGAGCGCCGAATACGCCGACACGCCGATGGATTTCAAGGCGATGAGTGAAGCGGGAAGCATGATGGGTACCGGTGCCCTGATCGTCATGGCTGAAGATCGTGATCTGTTTGCACTGGCAACGAATCTCGTCAAGTTCTTCCGCAACGAGTCATGTGGCAAGTGCGTCCCATGTCGGGTCGGCAGCGAGAAAGCGGTCGAAATTCTCCAAGCCGCTGAAATCGGTGGTGGCGCAAAGGACTCTCTGGAGATGCTGCCCGAGTTGGGTGAGACACTGGAGCAGACGTCTATCTGTGGACTCGGGCAAGTCGCCTTGAATCCGATTCTCTCGATGCTGAAGCATTTCCCTGAGGAGTTGCCCGCATGACCGTCAACTTGACTATCGACGGCCATGCGGTCGCCGTCCCCAGCGGAACGACCATCTGGGACGCGGCGCGCCAATTGGATCTTTGCATTCCCGTGTTGTGCCATTCACCTGACCTCAATCCAGTTGGCGTGTGCCGGATGTGCGTCGTCGATGTCGGAGAACGGGTATTGGCCGCGTCATGCGTGCGTGAATGCCAAGAGGGGATGGAAGTCAAAACCTGCTCGCCCGCCGTCGAGAAGCACCGGGGCATGCTGACACGTTTGCTGTTAGCTGATCACCCCAGCCCCTGCGAGCGTGAGAAGACGACTGGCGATTGCGACCTCGAGGCCCTCGGACGCCGGTATGGATTATCGCCAGCACCAGAAGAACATCACGCAACGGCGGAAGTTCCTCTCGGTTTCCACAACGGCCGGCCGCAAGATGATTCGTCCCCGGTCATTGCCGTCAATCATCAAAGCTGTATCCTCTGCGACCGTTGCGTGCGGGCTTGTGATGACATCCAATCCAACGAAGTGATCGGTCGATCGGGCAAAGGCTACTCGGCGCAGATCGCCTTTGACTTGAACAACCCGATGGGGGAAAGCACCTGTGTCGCCTGCGGCGAGTGTGCAAGTGCCTGCCCAACCGGGGCCTTGACCCACAAACCCATCACGCTGCCGATATTGCCGCGTGCCGAGCTGGACTCCGTGGAAAGTGTCTGTCCGTACTGCGGCGTCGGCTGCGCGGTGACGTTTCATGCCAAGGACAACAAAGTTGTCTACGCAGATGGTCGCGAGAGTCCGGTCAACCACTCGCGACTGTGTGTTAAGGGCCGGTACGGTTGGGACTACGCTTCGCATGAACAGCGGCTGACAAAACCACTGATTCGCCGTGACGAGTTTTACCCCAAGGGTCCTTTGTCAGGAGAGGTGCAAAACACGATTCGCTCCGCTGGCCGAAAGCCAGGCGGAGTGGTTGATTACGCCGAGGTGATGCCAGCTTTTCGTGAAGCGACCTGGGAAGAAGCGCTAGACCTGGTTGGCCAGCGGATAAAGTCGATTCGTGACGAGTATGGCGGTTCGGCGCTGGCAGGATTCGGGTCGGCCAAGTGCTCCAACGAAGAAGCGTATTTGTTCCAGAAGCTGGTACGAGCCGGGTTTGGCACCAACAACGTGGACCACTGCACACGTTTGTGTCATGCCTCATCCGTGGCGGCGCTGATGGAAACGATTGGCTCCGGCGCGGTCACAAATGTTTTTGCTGACGTTGAGCGCGCGGATGTCGCCTTGATCGCGGGGTCCAATGCGTGTTCGAACCATCCCGTTGCCGCGACGTTTATGAAAGAGGCCGCCAAGCGTGGTACGAAATTGATTGTCGTCGATGTCCGGCGTCATGCACTGGTCGACTTCGCCACGCATTTCGCCCAACTTCGTCCCGGTTCCGACGTCGCCTTTTACAACGGCGTCATGCATGTCTTGATCGAGGAAGGATTGGTCGACGAGTCGTTTGTCCGAGAGAGGACGGAGGGATTCGAGGAATTACGCGGTCTCGTTTTGAGCCAATACTCGCCAGAGCAAGTGACCGAGATTTGCGGATGTGCGCCCAGCGAGATCCGAGAGATTGCCCGCACGATTGGTAACGCCAAGGCCATGATTGTGTTTTGGGGAATGGGGATCGCTCAACACACCGTCGGTACCAACAACGCTCGTTCTCTGATTTCACTCTGTCTGATGACAGGAAATGTAGGCCGGCCTGGGACTGGTTTGCATCCATTGCGAGGACAGAATAACGTACAAGGAGCCAGCGACGCCGGCCTGATTCCAATGGTCTATCCAGACTATCAACCAGTAACCGACGACGGCGTGAGACAAAAGTTCGAGGCGGCCTGGCAGACAAAGCTTGATCCAAAAGCTGGTCTGACCGTGGTTGAGATCATTGCGGGAGCGTTGGACAAATCGATACGAGGTATGTACATCCTCGGTGAGAATCCATTTATTTCCGATCCAAACCAAAACAAGGTGCGGCGTGCCCTGACCAACCTGGATTTCCTGGCCGTGCAGGATATCTTTCTGACCGAGACCGCCGAATTTGCCGATGTGATTTTGCCAGCCAGTAGCTACTTCGAGAAAACGGGAACCTACACGAACACCGACCGCCGTGTCCAGCTCGGACGCACGGTGCTCCAGCCGCCTGGCGAAGCGAGAGAAGATTGGCGGATTGTCTGTGACATCGGCGAGCGCATTGGGCTGCCGATGAACTACGAATCCTCTGGCGCGGTCTTTGCCGAGTATGCGGGGCTGACAAACAACTATCAGGGCCTGACCCACGACAACCTGGGAGCCAGCGGCAAGCTGTGGCCCTGCCCCGATCCCGAAAATGAGGACGGTGTGCAGATCTTGTTTGGCGACGGTTTTCCTACACCGTCGGGTCGCGGCAAATTTGTTCCCTGCGATTACAAAGCGGCTGAAGAGTTACCCGACGACCAATACCCGTTTATTCTCAACACGGGGCGGCTGTTGGAACATTGGCACACTGGCAGCATGACCCGACGCAGTCAGGTGCTATCGCGAATTCAACCCAGTGCCTTCATTGCCATGAATCCGCAGGATCTTAGTCGTCTGCAGGTCGGCGAAGGGGAAACCGTTCGCGTCAGCAGTCGCCGTGGAGAGATCGAGTTGTCGGTCCAGGCCGATGATTCCGTGGAGCCAGGTGTCGCATTTATTCCCTTTCATTTTCGCGAGGCGGCCGCCAATGTGCTGACCAGTGAAAAACTGGATCCTTACGGGAAGATTCCCGGGTTCAAGTTCTGTCCCGTCAGCATTGAACCGATCCGTTAGGTCATGAGAATCCTGGCATTGGAACCGTATTATGGTGGCAGCCACCGGGCCTTTCTCGATGGCTGGATACAACACAGCTGCCACACCTGGTATCCGCTAACGCTTCCAGCGCACAAGTGGAAATGGCGGATGCGGCACGCCGCGGTCTCGTTTGCGACGGAAGTCAACCGCCGAATCGATTCAGGAGAGACATGGGATCTGCTCTTCGCCACGGACATGCTCGATCTGGCCACCTTGCTTGGACTGGCTCAGGCAACGGTTCGGTCGCTACCGATCGTTGCCTACTTTCACGAGAACCAGCTGACTTATCCAGTCACAGTCGCAGACGAACGGGACCATCACTTTGGATACACTAATTTCACGACTGCACTGGCCGCCGATGCCGTGTGGTTCAATTCCCAGTTTCATTTGGACTCGTTTTACGAGGCCTTGCGAGATTTACTGAACAAAATGCCGGACAACCGAATGGGCGCGGAGGTGGAATTTGCACGAAGCAAATCCTCTGTGCAACCTATCGGCGTTGACTCGCTCCCCTTCATTGTGCGGAACTCGTACGGACCGTTACGGATTCTGTGGGCGGCGCGTTGGGAGCACGACAAAAACCCCGAGGATTTCTGGGCAGCCATCGATCAGCTGGAAGAACAACAAACCGATTTTCGCTTGGACGTCATCGGCGAGACCTTTCGCGATATTCCACCGGTGTTTACTGCAGCTCACCAACGGTTGGCTCATCGAATCGAGCGATGGGGCTATCAATCCACACGAAACGCTTACCTCAACTCGCTGGCCGACGCTGACGTTTTTGTGTCAACGGCGAAACACGAGTTCTTCGGAATTGCCGCCGTCGAAGCGATCATGGCAGGCGCCTACCCCTTGTTGCCGCGACGCTTGGCTTATCCCGAATGGCTGCCGGTCACCAACCCTGGGGTCGACGAATTGTTCTTCTACGATGGCACACCGCAACATTTGTCAAAACGGCTTGTTGACCTCGCGGAACGAAAACGCAACGGCGAGTCACTTCATGACGCTGCCAGTTTGGCTCGCGATTTAGTCAAACGATTTGAATGGAAATGCCGTGCCCAGACGATGGACGAGGCGGTGGCCGAAGTTGCCAGGCGGGGGACCTAGTAGTTCAGTTCGTAAGTCCCTAGGTAGTCGTGGGAGGCCCCCGGCTTTACGCCGGCGGGAGTTTCACCTTCCGCCACTGTGGGTAAAACCCATGTTATCAGTTTCAAGGTGAAGCCGGCAGCGTAAGCGTAGAACATTTCACCCATTCTGGCGTACAATGACCAACCCGGGACGGCTGCCGACGGGCTGCCAAGCGGCAACGGCGACGGCTCTTGTCACCTTCCATGCGAGAGTCATCGCCCGAGCCGGCCCGGCTAACATGGAAGGCATCTGATGTCTGCCGACGACCTACTCTTATCGGGGCCCGAGCAACACGCGGCCGAATGGCTCCGCGATCATTTTCGCGAGCGCGGCGCACAAGTTGATTTCGGGAAGTTCTTGTATCAACTCAAAGCGGCGGGCGCAACAGACTGGCAGCAAAGTGCGGAGGATTTTGTTCGCCACGGACTGTTGGAGCTTGATTATTCTTATTGGCTCCGCATTGGCCTGGTCGAAGCCGGAAAAGAGACCCCATGGCCGGCTTTTGGCGGCTTCAATTACGAGCAAGTCGAACAGAAAATGCGGCTCTACGAGCTACGCCAGTATCCGGAGTGCAGGATCATGCGGCGGTTGTTGGACTTCACGGATGGTGATGGCGGCTCGGCAGAGTCGAAGGAAAACGAACTGCGCACTAGCCGGGACGACAACGAGACGCTGGAAGGTGACCAACCTCCCAGCGAGTTGACTGTGAAACTAGCATCAAAGCCGCAGTTGCACGCTCTGTTCCTCTATCTGTGGGTCCGTCGCAAGGCGACGCTCAAAAGACCTTCACAAGCGGGTTTGGAGCGATAAAGAGGTCGAGGATGCCACGATCCAGACGAACGTTAGGCGACTCGATCGAATTCTCTTGGAATACAGGAAGTTGCTCCAAGGCATAGGAATTGACCGTATCGCGGTCGACAACTGTGGCGACTTCGTGACCCTAGAGGTGGAGAGGGCGAACGCCGACAAATAACAAACAAATTACAGACACGGTTGTCGGGACTTCCAATAACCTCCTGAGTAAAACCTGAGAAATGGTTTGCCCAGGAGGTTTTTTTATGGAAACGACAAGCGATCTGGACAAGTTTCTCAAAAAGATCCCCGATCGGCGGGAAATCGAACACCGCCTGTCGGTCAATCTGAACGAAGCCAAGCTCCTCCGCCGGCTGTTGAAAATCGCCGATGACCGCAATCGGGTTGAGGAGGCTCGTTCGTGCAAGTGAGACCCGCGCCCTCACCGATTGCCGGCAAGGTCGAACCCGAGCCACCCACGTGGTCCGTCGTCGGCGAGTTGTCGGACGATGCCGTTGACGTTTTAGCGGAGCTGCTGATCGCTGCGGCCGAAGTTTCAGAACCCAATAACTCAGAAAAGGAAAACCAATGACGACCAAATCCAAAACATCCGACGCGGGTAAGCCGGAATTGATCGGCGTTTATGGATTTCAAGCCGCGCTTCGCGACAGTGCCACAAAAAATGTTCTGATCAACGCCGGACTTTCGAAGCACCTGGTCGAGATCGTCGTTGTTCAGGATTAACCCTTTAGGACCGGTGCCAGTGCACCAAAAAATGCCCGCCAGTCCAGGCTGTCAAAATTGGACTGAACGGGCAATGTTAGAAACGCATGTACAGTATATTCAAATATCTCGCGTCGGTCAAGCCGACGATCTTCGGTCGCCCGCTGCGACAACGTCCCCGTGCTCCGCCATGGTGGACTCCTTGGGCGATTACCCTGCGGGCTGTAGCCGGCAAGGTAATGCCAGTCGGTGCCGGCCCTGAGTAAGCTGGCGGTTTTCTTCGAGATGAGTGACAGGCGAAAGGATGCGTGATTAACGATGACCGTTGAATGCACGGAGCAGAGAATCCTCAAACCTGATATTGAAACGATAAAGAGATCGCTCGAGCTACTCTTCCCTGATGGAGGCGTCGTCGAACTCCGAGCGCTTGGACAAAATAGCAATAGCCAATCTGAGGTGTGGTCTGGCTGCTTCGACGATTAGGCTAAATTCGCCGCCGCCGTACGTGACCTGCCGGAGCACTTGCAGGCTTACTGGACAATTAATGAGTTAGAGCCCGCGCTATTGCAGCGATGTCCGAATCGGCTCATACAAGCCGCGCAAAGGACAACTGGCGACGCCGACGTGCGCCGACGCCGTCACTTGCTAATCGATGTCGACCCTAAACGCCCAGGCGGAACATCGTCAACTGAAGACGAGCACAGTCAGGCAATAAATGTCGCAAGGGAAATCCGCGACTGGCTGTGCCAAGAGCTGCGCTGGCCGGCACCTCTCGTTGGAGATAGTGGCAACGGCGCCCATCTGATGTTTCGTATTGATGTGCCGAACGACGAGGAAGCCAAGAGCTTAATTAACAATTGCCTCGTTGCGTTAGCCGGACGGTTTTCGACAGATCAAGTTGACGTTGATACTGCGGTCGGCAATGCATCTCGCATCAGTAAGGCCTATGGGTCGGTTGCCCGGAAGGGCAAAAACACTGTCGAGCGTCCACACCGAGTGTCTGGATTGATTGATGCTCCCCGATCACTCGAATGCGTCTCAATTGAGCAGCTTCAGTATCTCGCCGCAATGGCCCCAAAGAAACCTGAAGTGCCGGCCTCAGTGGACATTCTTCTTTCATCCGATGGTGACGAAGAGCGGGCGGGCGACGTTTACAACAGAAACGTGCGGCCAGAACAAATTCTTAAAGAGAAGAGCTGGGAGTTGCTGTACGAAAAGGAAGACCTTCGCCATTGGCGGCGTCCAGGCAAAGAAAGTGGCGGCGCCTCCGCAACAGTCGGTCCGAGGCCGAACTCTTCAATTGATATTGTTCATGTCTTCTCGTCGAACGCCGAGCCGCTCAAAGCCGATGTGAACTACAATTCGTTCACGCTTCGAGCGGCGTACGACTTTGACGGTGACCTTACTGCAACCGCGGCTTGGATCCACGAAGAATATCCGGATTGGTTTCCACAACTGGAAATTCTTCCAGGGGTTTTGGAGTTCTGTAGAAAATTTGAGGGACCGGTACCACCAGTTGATACTGACGGCCAAGTTAGCGGCGGCGACCAGGTGCCCAACGATGGAGGATTAAGATTCGAGTTTATCAATGGCCACGATTTGGCTCACGGCGACTTCAATTTGGAATATCTGATTCCAGGTGTGCTTGTCAAGGGTCAGCCAATGATCGTTGCTGGACCACAGAAGACTCTGAAGACCAGCATCATGATTGATCTAGCTTTGACGCTGTCGGCAGGTGGCCGATTCTTAAATCAGTTCCCAGTGGCGAAGACGGCAAAGGTTGCGTTAATGAGCGGCGAATCTGGAATGGCAACCATACAAGAGACCGCCAAACGTGTTGCCGCTGCGCACGATTTGAGTCTTGAAGAATAAAACATTCTAGTGTGCTCCGAATTGCCGCAATTTGGGGTCATCCCACACATGAACGTACTTCGTGAGACGATAGTGAACCACGGCATCGAAGTTCTCATCGTCGATCCAGCCTATTTATGTATGCCATCTGCGGACGCGGGCAACCTGTTTGCAAATGGCCCGCTTCTCAAAGCGATGGCTCACACATGCGATGAGGGTGGTGCACAGCTAGTCCTCATCCACCACTTCAAGAAGCAAGGAGTGGATAGGAGATATGTTGAGCCGGAGCTGGAGGACATCGCTTATTCTGGATTTCAGGAATTCGCTCGACAGTGGATATTGCTCGGTCGCCGTGGAAAATACGTCGAAGGTTCTGGCTATCATCAACTTTGGCTCAAAACCGGTGGTTCTGCTGGTCATGGCGGCTGTTGGGCTCTGGACATTGAGGAAGGGCCCTATGAGTTCGGTCAAGAGCGAATCTGGGCGCCGCACACCCAATCGGTTACAGCCGCGCGAAAGCAAATACAGGAAGCGAGGGAGCAGAAGAGTCGACAGCGCAAACAGGAAAAGGAAATTGAAAACCGTAGACGAATTCTTACCGCTTTGCGGGAATTCGGAACCGCCGGCGAAACATCGACTGTGATCAAGAACCGAGCGGCGATGGGACCGGACGTTGCTGGCCGAACTCTCTTTGCACTAGAAGAAGACGGCCTTGCAGAAACCTGCAAGGTCAAAAAGGCGAACAAACAGGAATATGACGGTTGGCGAGGTACGCCCCTCGCCTTGGACGAGGATTCCGATGCCGGAGAAGATACAACATCCGATGGCAACTTAGGGGGGTTGTTCGATGGCGAAGATGAAGATCATCTCAGTGGCTAACACCCCAAGGTTTGAAAAACTTTCAGCCGGGATAGTGTGACCTTACCCCGCTTTTAGTACCAGCCTAAGTGAGAGAATCGGGGTTAAGTAACTCGGCTGTGTTCTGGAGGCTGAGGCGTAGCCGAAGCTGGAAGAACACAGCCAACCGCATACGTGGCGGGG
>Ga0310121_10000299_pt1 | contig 54665 bp, 49 predicted proteins | sample CB27_Tmax_986_MG_FD_203504 | JGI IMG/M metagenome (GOLD analysis project Ga0310121, IMG submission 203504) | Marine microbial communities from Western Arctic Ocean, Canada - CB27_Tmax_986 | ecosystem: Environmental > Aquatic > Marine > Oceanic | place: Canada: Western Arctic Ocean | collected... | reverse complement strand
TCTCTCGGGGCTCGGTCGTCCTCGGGAAGCTCGGCGCACGGGTCGCGCTAGGAATGGTCTAAATCGGCTTTGCCATGACGGCAGGAACCGTACTGTTTGGTATGGATTGGGGACCGTCGGTGCCCATAGTGCTTGCGGTTCTCGGCGCCTGGGCGACATTCAACGCCGCACTGGCCATCGTGCTCGGAAACGTGGCTCGCACTGCGGGCCGGAGCTCCGGGATCGGTGTCATGACAACGATGATGCTCGCGGCCCTGGGCGGTGCCTGGTGGCCGATCGAGATCACGCCCGCGTGGATGCAGCAACTTGGAAGTCTTCTGCCGACCGGCTGGGCGATGAACGCCATCCACAGACTTGTCAACTTTGTCGACCCGTCGCTCGCTGCCGTTCCCCATTTGGCAGCCATGCTCGGAGGAGCACTCGTTCTTGGGTGGATTGGCGCGGTCACGTTCCGGTGTACGACAGTCGCGACTAGTGCACCGCTCGCGGGCTGTCGCAGCGCGAGACCGGCGGCGGCACGAAACATGCTACGATTTGATTCCCATGCCCACCCGACGCGCGACAAAGCCGGACTCGGACCGGTTGCCGTCAGGGCCACGGCATCGTGCTCCGTTGACCAAAAGCGCCCCGCCTGTGCGGGGCTTTTTTTTGCCCAGAACCTGATTCATGCTGCCCAACCTTGAACTGCTCATACGCCTCCAAAAACTCGAGACCTCGGCTGCCGAGGCACAAGGGCGGATCGACGAGGTGCCGACGAAAAGAGACGCGCTCGAACAGCGCATCGCCGAGTGCAAGACGGCAGTCGAGACCGCCCAGGCCGAACTTGCCGAGCATCGCACGGCGCGCGCAGCTGTGGAGAAAGAAGTGGCCGAGGTCCAAAGCCGCTTGAGCCGCTTCAAAGACCAGCTCATGGCGGTAAAAACCAACAAGGAATACCACGCCGTACAGTCGGAGATCGCCGGGGCCGAGCGGGATATTCGGGACAAGGAAGACCGCCTGCTCGAGCGGATGATGGAGGCCGACGATCTCGCTCAGCAGATGACGGTAGCGGAGCAATTGTTGCTCGCCGAAGAAAAGACGGTCAGCGAGGAACGCGGGAGCCTTGAAGCCGAACAAGCTGACCTTATCCAGAAAATCGCCAAGGTCGACAGCGAGCGAAACGAGTTGGGTCGTGAGATCTCACCGGACATCCGCGACCTGTTCGACCTCCTCGCACGCGGGCGAAAGGGGTCAGCAGTAGCGGAAGCGCGCCAGGGATTGTGCACGTCCTGTCGGGTGCACCTTCGTCCCCAACTCTTCAATCAGCTGCGATCCAATGCGAAGATCATCCAGTGCGAAAGCTGTCAGCGCATCTTGTATTTCGTGGAAAATAGCCCAGCGGAAGCGGCACCAACCAACCCGACGGCGCCATCCGACGCGTGACTCAAGGCGTCGCCAGCGACACCCTTGCGATTTGCAGCCGCCGTGGTGACGACGCCAATCGACGACCTCCCGCCGGGCTCGGTGCTGTCCCTCGGCGTGGACTTCGAGTCGATTAGCCGGGTCAATGCGCTGCTATCGCGGTATGGGGACCGGTTCTTGAGCCGCGTGTTCACCGCCCACGAGATCGAGTACAGCCTACGCCGCAAGTTTCCGGCTCAACACCTCGCCGGTCGGTTCTGCGCCAAAGAGGCGGCCATGAAAGCGCTCGGCACCGGTCGGGCCCTCGGTGTCTTATGGAAGAACGTCGAGGTCGTTCGTCCGTCGGGTCCTCCCCAGCTCAGATTGCATGGCGGTGCTGCCCGACGAGCAGCCGCACTTGGAGCGGGTCGGGCGCTCGTGTCGATTACTCACGCCGCCGATTTCGCGTCGGCACAAGTGCTGTTGCTCAAAGCCTAGCAGCCCGTGGTGAGGGCGACTCACGATTTCGCCTGACGCCGAAGGAATGCCGGCGTGTCGAGCTCACTATCGAGTTCGAGCGGTTCATCCGCACTCCCAGACCCCGAACCGGACGGCCGTGTGAGATCAAGAATGGGTCGGCGAGCGATCGGGACACCTCCACCCACCGCCTCAGGTAAGACCGCGGCGTGTTCAGTCGGTATCTGGTTCCCGGCTTCGGCGGGCGTCTCGCGTCGGTCTTGCCACTCTGTGTAGCTCGTGAGATCGACCGGCGTTTCGGACGTCGAGGGATGTGAGCGACCCTGATCCGACTCTTCCCCGAACCCCGTGGCGATGACGGTGATCTTGACGTGACCAGTCATCGCCTCGTCAATCACAGCGCCAAAGATGATGTTTGCCTCGGCGTGGGCAGCCTCCTGAATGATCGCGGTCGCTTCGCTCACTTCAAGCATCGACAGGTCCGGACCACCCGTCACATTCACAATGACGCCACGCGCTCCCTGGACCGAGGTCTCCTCGAGCAGCGGGCTGGATACCGCCTTTGTCGCAGCCTCGACCGCTCGGTTTTCTCCCTCGCCCACACCGGTGCCCATGATGGCGATACCCATCCCCGACATGATGGTCGTCACATCGGCAAAGTCCAGGTTGATCAAACCCGGCACCAAGATGAGATCCGAGATGCCCTGGATTGCCTGATGCAGTACATCGTCGGCTTTGGTGAATGCCGCCGACAAACTCGTTGACCGTTCGATCGTTGCCAGCAAACGCTCGTTGGGAATCGTGATCACGGTATCCACGCAGCGTCGTAGCTCTTCGAGCCCTTGCTCGGCTTGGAGCGCCCTCCGCTTTCCTTCAAACGCGAATGGCTTCGTAACCACCGCGACGGTGAGGGCGCCCAGCTCGCTGGCGAGATTTGCGATCACGGGTGTGGCACCGGTCCCGGTGCCGCCTCCAAGGCCGGTCGTGACAAACACCATGTCGGCCCCGTCAAGGGCCCCAATCAGCTGCTCGGTATCTTCGAGCGCAGCTTGACGGCCGATACTGGGGTCGGCGCCTGCGCCCAGCCCTTTTGTGAGCTTCGCGCCAAGCTGGAGACGCACTGGTGCCACGCTTTGGGCCAAAGCCTGCGCATCCGTGTTGGCGACGATAAAATCGATCGAATAGGCGTTGGCGGCCACCATGCGGTTGACCGCGTTGCTACCGCCCCCACCGACCCCGACTACCTTAATGCGGGCACCGGGCTTGAAATCGTTGGCCATCTCCAGGCGATTCTCGGCCGGGCCGGGGTGCTCGGTCTCTCGTTGCCTGTCTCCGGATTGAGTCATCGTGTGGATCCTCCTCGATACGACATTTAGAAAAATTCCTTAAACAAGCCGCGCAGCCGCCCCGCAACGCGGCCAAAAGTTCCGACTGCGTCGGGGCGGTTCTGTTCCAGGAGTTGTGCGCGACGCGCGTACATGACCGACCCTACCGATGTGGCAAACGCCGGGTTGTTGACGTAATCGGTCAACCCACCTACGCCCACTGGACATCCGCGTCGCATCGGCAGGTCAAAAATCTGGTCGGCAATTTCAGGCATCCCGTCGAGGATGGAGCCGCCGCCCGTAAGTACGATGCCGGAATTGAGCGAGCGTTCGTAGCCGGCTCGACGAAACTCGTCGCACAACTGGTGAAAAATCTCTTCCGCCCGCGGCTGTAGCACCTCCGAGAGAATCCGGCGCGACATGACCCGCGGCTGACGGCCTCCCACACTGGCCACTTCGATCGTTTCTTCCTCGTCCACCAGCGCCGCCAATGCGCATCCTGACCGCCGCTTCGTTTTCTCCGCATCCGGAATGGGGGTGCGCAGCCCCACCGCGATGTCGTTTGTAAAGTGGTCACCACCCAGTGCCACCACACCGGTATGCCAGAGGCTGCCCTTTTCAAAGATGGCAAAGTCGGTAGTCCCACCGCCGATATCGACCAGTGCTACGCCCAACTCTTTCTCGTCGGCGGTCAGCACCGCCTCGGCGGCAGCGAGCTGCTCGAGCACCGTGTCGGCCACTCTCACTCCGGCTCGGTTGACGCACGCGATGATGTTCTGGGTCGTCGAGACGCTGTTGGTCACAACGTGGACATTGACCTCGAGTCGAGCCCCCGTCATCCCAATGGGCGCTCCGATACCGTCCTGCTCGTCGACGACAAAGTCCTGCGGCAGCACGTGGATGATCTCTCGCCCATTGGGGAGCGCCACCGCCTTGGCGGCGTCGATCGCCCGGCGGACATCTTGCCGTGTAATCTCCCGGTTGCGGCCCGCCACGGCCACCACACCGCGACTGTTGAACGCTTTCACATGGGCGCCAGACAGGCCGAGATGCACCGAGTCAATCTCCACACCCGCCGTGAGCTCGGCGTCTTCGATCGCTTTCTTGATCGACTCGACCGCGGCCTCGAGGTTGACGACCACGCCGCGACGAATCCCGTGTGAGTCAGCCAACCCGATCCCAACGATGTCGACGCCCTCACTGTCGTCGATCGCCTCCCCTACGATGGCGGCAATCTTTGACGTCCCCACGTCGAGTCCGACCAGATACCGCTCCCTACGCGTCACGTATCCTCCGCTCTAGCAGTCGGTCCGCCCACTACTGGATCCTCAGGGTTCTCGCCACGCTCGACCTTGCCCTACCGCTGGTCCGGTCGGTCGAATCGGTGGCACGCATTACGACGCGGTGCTCAAAACGCATATCGACATAGTCGACGGCCGCCACGCGCTCGCGCAGCATCGGTGCGAGTTCCACGTATCGACGAAGTCGTTGGTCAAATTGCTCGTGACCCAAGTGCACCAACGTCGAGTCGTCACTGAGCATTACGACGGCGTCATACGGATCGGTCACTCGGATCTGTGACACCAGCGCCAGGACGTCGGGGGCGGTCGCCAACGAGCGCAGGAGATCGGAGACCAGCTCGAGACGACGAGTGTCATCCGCCAACACACCATCGCCCATCCCGGACAAGCCGTCGACGATGGGCAGGCCGATTCCGGGAATCCCTGGTCCCAGCTGATCGATGACCTCACCCGCCTCGTCGATCAAATACAGACGCGAGCCAAACCGCGCGACGGCCGCGGGGACTCGCTCTACCACTCGAATTTCTAAGGTCGACGGCAGCAGGCGACGAAGGGTTACCGTGTCGATCCACCCTGACGAGTGCAAGAGCTCCCGATAGCGGTCAAGGTCGAGGGTGAGGATGTTCTGACCGCGAAGCGTTCCCATCATGGCCACCACTTCACCCCCAGACAAACGCCTATTCCCCTGCACGATGACGGTATCGACCTGGAGAAACTCCGCTGTCGACACCTGGCCGGCCAGTTGGAACACGCCTACGGACGCCAAGGCCACCATGAGCGTGCGACCGACGAAGCGACGACGGGCCGCCGCTTGGCGACGCCGGCGCGACGGGGTGACATGCACCCGTCTGAAACGCCGGTCCGGCGACGTGTGAACGGCGCTCACGGTCGCGTCCTTTCGAGATCCGCCATCTTCACCGCGGTCCCCTCGCCCGTAGTGCCGCGGTGATCCGCGCTGGAATCGATCCAATCGACCCAGCCCCTAAAGTCACGATGAGATCCCCGGGACGCGCATCGCTGACGACGAGCTCAACGACGTCGGCCAGAGACGTCACCTGGACCGGCAGGGATCGCGCCCCGTCGCGCGCGGCTCGCTCTTCCACCGCCCGGGCCAGCGCTTCTGACGTGGCACCCGGAAGCGGCGGCTCGCTCGCCGCATACACTTCGGTCAAGATCAACTCGTCGGCCAGCGACAAGGCTTCCGCGAACCTGTCGAGGAGCCTCAGGGTGCGCGTGTAGCGGTGGGGCTGGAACACGACGCGTAGTCGGGTCGGGTTTTGCAGACGAGCGGTCTCAAGCACCGCCACGACCTCGGTGGGGTGGTGCGCATAGTCGTCGACCACGACGACGTTGTCCACCATGCCGTATTGCTGGAACCGTCGTTCTGCGCCTGCGAACGTGGCAAGCGCAGTCGCCACTTTGTCTGGAGCAATGCCCAGCTCGACCGCCACTGCGAACGTCGCGAGCGCGTTCAAGACATTGTGCCGGCCGGGGACGGCGAGCGTCACAGCGAGCTCTCGCGCGGCGTCCACCGGCGGACCGGTCGTCGCCCAGCCCTGTGTCTGGCTAGAAATGGTCACGGCAAAGGAGGATCCAGTGGAGTCGAGTCGCAACGACGATGCTCTGACGTCGGCTGCTGGCGGGTTGATCCCATAAGTCACGACGCGTCGCAGAATCTTCGACAGGATGCGACGGACCCGTGGATCGTCAGCGCACGCCACCACGCACCCGTGCTCGACACCGCGGCCGGCGAACTCGAGAAACGCCGCATCCAGATCGTCCATGCCGGCGTACGCCTCGAGATGCTCGTCATCGATGTTCGTGATGACAGCAATGTCTGGAGCGAGCAACAGAAAGGACCGATCACTCTCATCGGCTTCGACCACCATGAAGGGCCCACTGCCCAAACGGGCATTGCTCCCAAAGACCTCCAGACGGCCCCCGATCGCCGCCGTTGGGTCGAGACCCGCCGCTTCGAGCACCACCGCGACCATCGACGACGTCGTCGTCTTTCCGTGCGAGCCCGCTACCGCCACCGTTCGCCGGGTCGCGGTGAGCTCGGCCAACATCGCCCCCCGGGAGATCACAGGGATCCCTCGCTGTATGGCAGCCACCCGCTCCGGATTGTCCGAGGGCACGGCCGTTGACGTCACAACCACGTCCGCCGCCCCAATATTGGCGACGTCGTGACCTTCGGCAACCCGCACTCCCAGACTCTGCAACCGGTCGGTGGCTGCCGACCGAGTCCGGTCACTACCCGTAACCTCGTGGCCCAGATTCACGAGCAGCTCCGCGATCCCGCTCATACCGATACCGCCCACGCCTACTAGGTGCACCCGGGTTGAGCATGTCAACACGCGCCCCGGCTCAGCCGGCCGCACGGAGTCGACTCGCTGTCCCGCCAACTCGTCAATACGGTCGGCGATTACGACGGTGGCATCCGGTCTGCCCAGCCGTCGACTGGCGACGGCCATGGACAGTCGTCGGGTATCGTCCTCTGCCAACGCGCGCACCGTGTCGACAAGCGTGGAAGCGGTCAACTCCCTCGGGTCGATCACATCCGCCGCTCCAGCGTCGCGTACTACCGCCGCGTTTCGTCGTTGATGGTCATGCGTCGCGTGCGGATACGGGACCAAGATTGCCGGTCGACCGCTCGCAGCAAGCTCAGCCAATGTGGTTGCTCCAGCTCGACAGAACACCAGGTCCGCGCTCGCCATAAGCTCGTCCATACGATCGAAAAACGGCTCGACCCTGGCCGCCAGGCTCGCCTGGTGATAGCCGTCCCGCACGTGGTCCAGATCGGCCTCGCCCGATTGATGCGTCACCCGCATCGTTCGAGACAGCGCCGCCAGCCGCGGCGCTGCGTCGACCATGGCAACATTGAGCGAATGCGCTCCCTGCGAACCACCGAGCACCAAGAGATGAAGTTCCGTCAAGCCGGGTTTGATGTCTGGGGCGTCGAAGAATCCGGACCTCACGGGATTGCCGCTGACAAACCCGCGCCGCCCAAACGCTGGCAGCGACGCATCGTATGACACCGCCGCGGCCGTCACGATGGGGGTGAGCAAACGATTGGTGACCCCGGGCACGACATTCTGTTCGAGGAGCATCGTGGGTAGCCGTAGCAGTCCGGCCAAGAGGACAAGCGGCCCCGAGCTGTATCCGCCGAGACCCACGACAACTCGTGGGTGGTATCGCCGAAGCAATCGCCACGCATCGAACAGGCTCGCGGGCAGGGTCACCAACCCCCTGGCCACCGCGGTCACCGATTTTCCGACCAGACCGACTGACCGCACACGCTCGAAAGGAAAACCCTCTCGCGACAGCACTCGGACCTCGAGTGCGCGACCTGACCCGACAAAGACCACACGCCATGAAGGGTGACGACGGGTCACTTCGCGCGCCACGGCGATCCCGGGAAACAGGTGTCCACCCGTGCCTCCGCCGGCGAACAACACACACCCGTGGGTCTGCTCCGACGCCGCGGTGGCGTCCGACACTCGGGCTGTCGACGATGTGTGGCCCATTCGCCCTCATACCTCAGCCGAAGCGTGTTGCGAAATATTGAGCAACACGCCCATCCCCAGGAGACTGACCAGCATCGACGAACCGCCGGCGCTTACAAACGGCAACGGGATGCCTTTTGTGGGCACGAGACTCAACACCACGCTGATGTTCAGATAAGCCTGCAGCGCCACCATCATCGTCAGACCCAGTGCCAGGAACGCTCCAAACTTGTCTGGAGCCAGTGCCGAAACTCTGAGACCACGCCACGTGATGACGCAGAAACATCCAAGGACCACCGTTGCTCCCACAATCCCGGTTTCCTCGGCAATCACCGCGTAGATGAAATCAGTGAAGGGGTAGGGTAAGAAGAACAGCTTCTGGACGCCGCCCATAATGCCGTGACCAAACACGCCACCGGTGCCGACCGCGATCAGCGACTGAATGATCTGGAATCCCGAACCCAACGGATCGCTCCAGGGGTCGAGGAACGACAGGATCCGCTGCCGTCGATACGGGGCACTCGCGAGCACCAGATACAAGAGCGGTCCCAACGTCAACGCGAGCCCGAACACATAGCGATAGCTGAGGCCCGCGGCAAAGACCATCGTGCCGACAACGGCCAAGAGCGTCAGCGCAGTCCCAAAGTCCGGTTCGATGATGATCAGGCCAGCCGCCAGACCGGCGACCATCGCGATCGGCAAGAGTGAGTACGACACCTCGTCTATCCGATCCATCCGACGTTCGAGCACCGCGGCCGTAAAAATGATGACCGCGAGCTTTGTGAGCTCCGAGGGCTGGACCCCAATCCCGCCGATCGCGAACCAGCGTCGAGTGCCATTGATTTCAGGGGCCAGCACAAACACTGCGATCAAGCCGAGCGCACACACCGCGAGCCCGCTCCAGATCACGACCGGTTCCTTGAGACGCCGGTAGTCGATGCGCATCGCGCCCAAGAGCAGACAGAGCCCAAGGATGACCCACGCCACTTGTCGATAGAAGAAGTAATACGGCGTCGACTGCTGCTCCATGGCAATCACCGCGGACGCGCTATACACCATGACCACACTGGTGCAGACCAGCAGCAAGACCGACAGAAACATCAGCTTGTCCGACTTCAGCTTTCGCGCCATACTCCACGTCCCATGACTGCTCGCGAGACTGGTTGTGAGGACCTCGTGGCCCACCACCTCCAGAGATTTTCCGACCCGGGTCCTAATGTTTGCGCCCACTCAGCCCGAAAAGACACGCGGTGAGTGTTCAGCAGTCATCAGCCAGCGCCGAAGGTGAAGACGCGAGCCTCGCAGGCCGGGGTAGCCTGCGGTCCCAGCGGCCGGCTCTCCACCGTTTCAGTTCCGGCTGATGACTGCTGACAACTCACTGCGTCGGTTGTGACGACGCTCTAGTTCGCGGCCCTCCCTACCCGCTGAACGGCGTCTCCAAAGGCCTTGCCCCGGTCGGCGTAGTTGCGAAACATGTCAAAGCTGGCGCAGGCGGGCGCGAGCAGCACCACGCCGGCGGGAGACGCGGTTGCAAACGCAGACTGCACCGCCTCGTCCATCGTCTCGGCCTCGAGCACCGTGACCACTCCCTGAAAGGCTTCGACAAACTCCGGTCTGGACTCACCAATCGCGACCACCGCGTGCGCGTGTGTCGCCACGGTGCTGGCCAAGGCGCGCAGGTCGCCGCCTTTGAACTGCCCACCCATGATGACGACGACGTGGTCGCCGACGCTCTCGATCGCCCGCTGCGCTGCGATGACGTTTGTGGCCTTCGAATCGTTGACGAATCGGACGCCACCTACTTTTCCGACCAGCTGCAGGGCGTGCTCGAGACCGGAAAACGACTCGAGCCCACGACGCATGTTGTCGGGTGCGACGTCGGCGAGGGTACTCACGGCCGCGGCCGCCAACACGTCGCTGAGCAGGTGGCGCCCGGGTATCTCGACCTTGATCGACGCCAGGGGAAAGAGTGGTCGTTCGCCGTCTCGCGAGCGATGAACGACCATGTCATCGCTGACGACCACCGCCCCGGCGCCCGCGTTGAGTTCCTCACGCGCGTGACGGTCGTCATCCTCAGTCGCAAACAGCATCCGACGTGCACGCCCCTCGCGCGCCAACTCCAAGACCTGAGGGTCATCAGCGTTAATGACCATCGAGTCCGACTCCGTCTGATTCGCAAAAATTCGAGCCTTGGCATCCGCATACTCGAGAAAGCTACGATGCCGATCGAGATGGTCGGTCGATAGATTCAGGAAGACGGCGATCGACGGGCGGAATGTTTCGGTCAGCTCCAGCTGAAAGCTGCTCGTCTCGACGACGTGGACGACCTCCGGTGTCGACCGTTCGACCTGCCCACTCAGTGCCTCACCGATGTTGCCGCCAACCAACACCTTGCGACCATCCGACTCCAGCATCCGTCCGGTCACTACCGCGGTCGTCGACTTGCCTTTTGTCCCGGTAATGGCGACCAGGGACCCCCGCAACCAGCGCGAGGCCAGCTCCACCTCGCTAATCACCGATATCCCGCGTCGGCGGGCGCGCTCGAGGACCGGTAAGCGGGGAGGAACACCCGGACTGAGCACGACGAGGTTGGCCGTCTCCAGCGTGGCATCCCGATGCCCGCCGAGTTCGAGCGTGACGTCAAGCCCGACAAGCGATCCCACGGCCCGTCTCACATCCGCGGTATCCCGCATATCCGTCAGCACGACCCGGCCGCCGCGACTCGCAAGCAGTCGGGCGGCGGCGATACCGCTGCGTGCGGCCCCCACCACCACAACCCGCGTGTCACGGACGGAAAAGTCTGTTGTCTCGTCGCGCATGACTACAACCGCGTCACCGAAGCTTGAGCGTCGTGAGGCTAAACAACGCAAACACGATCGCCACGATCAAGAAACGTGCGATGACCTTTGGCTCGCTCCACCCGATCAGCTCGCAGTGATGATGCAAAGGCGCCATCTTGAACACGCGTTGTCCGGTCAGCTTGAATGACCCGACCTGAATGATCACGGAGAGCACTTCGAAGACGAAGACGGCGCCCACAATCGGCAGGAGCAACTCCTGTTTGATGAGGATCGCCACCGTGCCCAACGCGCCGCCGAGAGCCTGAGAGCCGACATCGCCCATAAACACTTCGGCGGGATAGGAGTTGTACCAAAGGAATCCCAGACCCGCGCCGACAAGCGATCCACAGAAGACCGTCAACTCCGCCGCTGGCGAGAAACTGACCAGCAGGAGATAGGCGGCAAACACCGCGTGGCCGGTCACATAGGCCAAGGCGGTAAACGCCACCGCGGACACGGTAAAAACGCTGATCGCCAGACCGTCGAGGCCGTCGGTGATGTTGACCGCGTTCGAAGCACTGACCAAGACCAAGACCGCGAACGGGACATACCACCAGCCCAGGTCGGGGGTCAGTTCCTTGAAGAACGGAAAGATGAGCTGCGTGTTGTACAAACCCTTTCGACTGAGCGCGATCAGCGCAACACCAACAAGAATGGCAACCACGGTCTGCCAGAAGAACTTGTAGTGCGACCGCAATCCGTGATGGGTTTGACGCGCGATCTTGAGGTAGTCGTCGGCAAAACCGATGGCACCGAACCCCAGCGTCGAGAGCACGGCCACCCACACGTAGGAGTTCCGCAGGTCGACCCAGAGCAACGTCGGACCAATGGCGGCTCCGAGAATGAGCAGCCCGCCCATGGTCGGCGTGCCAGCCTTGTGACCGTGGCTCTCCGGTCCGTCGTCGCGGACGACCTGGCCCACTTGAAACCTTCGGAGCAAGCGGATGACTTTGGGACCGAGCACGAGCGTGAAGACAAGAGAGGTCAGACTCGCGGCCGCCGTTCGAAACGTGATGTATTGCGTCACGTTGAACAGAGAAATCTCCGTGTGCAGCGGGTAGAGCAAGTGATACAGCATCAACCAGGCTCCACCACCAGGCGGTCGACGATGCGGTCCATTCGAGTCCCGCGTGATCCCTTGACCAACACGATGTCAATAGCACCGAAGAGCCTGTCGACGGCTTCCGCGACTCGACCGCTTGATTCGTAGACGTGAATGGCCTCTCGGGACAGACCCGCGGCGAGCGCACCCTCCGCCAGGGCGCTGGCCATCGGCCCGCCTACTACCACGAGAGCGTCGAATCCGGACGATGCGACCACACGGCCGCACCGACGATGGAGGACATCCGCGCGTTCACCGAGTTCCAGCATCTCGCCCAAACAGGCGACGAGACGTCCACCCTTTGGGCGGGACACCTGACCGATGGTGCGCAGGGCGTGCGTGAGCGCCATCGGGTTCGAGTTGTAGCTGTCATCCACGACAACCCGCGCGCCGCTACGAAGAACCTCGCCCCGCCGCCGTTGCGGTCGTACCGCCGCCAGACGCGACAGCGCATTGTCAAGCGACACGTCAAAGCCTTCGGCGACCGCCACCGCGGCGAGCATGTTCGAGACCGCCACTTCACCCAGCAGCGGTGTCTTCAACGCACTAGTGGCGGCGGGCGCTCGAGACGTGCGCACCGTCGCCGCCATCCCGTCCAGTCCAAGATTCCTGACCTCGGTCGCCCGCACGTCAGCGTCCGGACTCAGGCCGAAGGTCGCGACCTGACCAGGAAAGTCGGTTATTCGGCTCATGACGCGCGGGTCGTCAGCGTTCGCCACGAGCATGGTCGTGGTCGTTGCGCCGGTCAGAATCTCGGCCTTCGCATCGGCAATCGCATCGATAGAATCAAAGAACTCGGCGTGTACCTCGGCAACATTGGTCCAGACGCGGTGCTCTGGCTCGGCCAGACTCACAAGTGTCTCGATCTCGCCCGCGTGGTTCATCCCCAGCTCGAGCACCGCGACCTCTGGTCGCCGGCGCAACTCGAGCAGCGACAGCGGCAGGCCGATGTGGTTGTTCAAGTTCCCCTCGGTCCTAAACACGTCGTATGACTCCGTCAGTGCCGCCGCAGTCAGCTCTTTGGTCGTAGTCTTTCCGGCACTGCCGGTGATCGCTATCACTTGCGTATCGGACGCCTGGCGGACAAACCGCCCGAACTGCTGCAACGCTCGGATCGTGTCGTCGACACGAATCGCAACCGCGTCCATCGCGCCGAACCTCAACTCCGGCGGGTCGTTCAACACCGACAGATCGCTGACCACGACACCACGAGCACCTTGCCTGAGCGCATCCTGGACAAACGTGTGACCATCGAACCGGTCGCCCGAAATCGCCACAAAGAGCTCTCCGGGTCCGACCCGACGACTGTCGATGGAAACGCCGGCAAACACGGTTTCGGGTCGACCCGAAACCAACTGCCCACCGGCCGCGGCGACAAGATCGCCCGTTCGAAGCGCCACCGGTTCGCGATGCGTCATCTGTCTTGACCACGATGTTTCATCCCACCCGCGACGCCGAGCGGCGACCTGCCAAGGCCTGACGCGCGACTCGTGCGTCGTCAAACGGCACCACGCGAGAACCCGTGACTTGGTGCTGCTCGTGCCCTTTCCCCGCGACCACAACCAAGTCGCCCGCGTGAGCCCCTCGAATCGCGCGGGTGATGGCTTCTTCCCGGTCGAGGACCGTGCTCCATTCGGCCTCGCCGCCCCGGAGACCGGCCTCAATGTCCTGCGCAATGTCGGCGGCGTCCTCCGAGCGCGGATTGTCCGATGTCACGATCACCTGGTCGCTCAGTCGCGATGCCACCGTGCCCATCAATGGCCGCTTTGTCCGGTCGCGGTCGCCGCCACACCCAAAGACGGTGACCAACCGGCCCCGAGTCAGCGGTCGCGCTGCCGCAAGCAACCCCTTCAGGGCGTCGTCGGTATGAGCGAAGTCGACGAGCACGGTGACGTCGTCCCCCAGCTGCGACACGACGTCCATGCGTCCCGGCACCCGGTCGACCGATGCCAGGCCGTCTTCGATGGATTCGAACGGCAGGGACAGCGCCGCACCGGTCGCGGCGGCCGCCAGCAAGTTGTACGCGTTCGCGCGTCCGAGCAGAGGCGAACGTAGGTGGAGACGCCCGCGGGGTGTGATGGTATCCAGCTCAATGCCATCAGCCGTGAGGCGCACGCGGGCTGGTCTGATGTCGGCCGGCCCGTCGAGCCGATACGTCATCGGTCGTTTCACCTGCGAGGCGAGTTGGCGTCCGTACTCGTCGTCGACGTTGACCACCGCGGGGGCAGTCTCATCAAGCCCGTCAAACAGCCGCTTCTTCGCCGCAAAATAGCGGCTCATGTCGCCGTGAAAATCCAGATGGTCTCGGGTGAGGTTCGAGAAGACGCCTGCCGCGAATCTAATGCGATCGGTGCGATGTAGTGCCAACGCGTGCGAGGACACTTCGAGAACACACGCCTGCGAACCGGCGTCTACCATCGCGCGAAGCATCACCTGAAGCTCGCTGGCCTCCGGCGTCGTGTGCGGGGCCACGCGTTCTTTGTCTCCTACTCGGTATGTGATCGACCCCACCCGTCCACACCGCATGCCCGCGTGCTCGAGCATGGCTTCGATGAGATAGGTCGTCGTCGTTTTTCCGTTCGTACCGGTCACCCCCACCACCATCAACTCGTGGCTCGGGTCACCCTGGAGCGACGCCGCGAGGTGCGCCAGGGCCACCCGCGCGTCGGCCACTTGAATCCACGGCACCGTGCAATCTGCCGGGGCGGCGGACTCAGAGACCACCGCCCCGGCTCCGCTTGCGATCGCGTCCGGAGCAAACACGGCACCGTCATGCTGCTCGCCGCTGATGGCGACAAAGAGATCACCGGCCGACACGCGCCGGGAGTCGTGGGTCACCCCCGCCACGGTAATCGCCAAGCCCTCCGGTGACTGGCTTGCACGGTCTAGGCCGGCCAGCGCACAGAGTCGACCGAGCGCCAGTGCACGCAGTATCGTCACTGCCCCTCTCCGATCGTGGGCCAATCTCGATCGGGCCGGCGAACCCGGGTCAGCACCAGTGTTACGGATTCGCCGGGGGCAACTTCTGCATCCGGTACGGGTGCCTGGTCCGTCACAAATCCATCGCCGTCCAGTCGAGGCACGAGCCGGAACGGCGACAGCGCTGCCACCGCTTCCCGCGCACTCAACCCTCGCAGGTCTGGCATCCGCCCCTCCCGCGCTTCGACCTGGACGGCGGCGGCCGGAACGGTCGCGCTGGTCGAAACCCGGGACACGACCCGGGGAGGCGTGGCCACGTGAAAGATCGCCGGCTCGGGGTGGACAGCCGATGCGACGGCCCGATACCGAAGCGCCGACTCCGCGATCCGCTGAAAGATGGGCGCTGCGACTGACCCACCCGTAAAAGGGCGACCCGACGGCGTATCAACCATCACCAGAATGGTGATCTCGGGCCGGTCAGCCGGGACAAAGCCAGCAAAGGAGGCGACGTGGTCGGTGTCCGAATAACGCCCCCCCACGATCTTTTCCGTGGTCCCCGTCTTCCCCGCCACTCGAAAACCTGGGATCCGTGCCCGTTTTGCCGTGCCGTTCTCGACGACGCCCACCATAATGTCGGTGAGCTCGGCGGCGGTTTCTTTGCTGATCGACCGTCGAACGACCCGCGGCGATCTCTCGATACGTTCACCGTTTCGGATCACCGCCCTCACCAGACGCGGCTCGACGAGCTCTCCCCCGTTGGCGACCGCGCTAAAAGCGGCAGCCATCTGGACCGGCGTCACCGATACTGCGTAGCCCATCGACACCGACGCAACTTCTCGGGCCTTTTCGAGCACCGATGGCGGGTGCACGATTCCCCGGCTTTGTCCCGGAAGATCACGAGCCAGCGCTTGTCCGAAGCCGAAGCGCCGTGTGTAACGACTCAAGCGCTCGCCGCCGACCCGAAGACCGATCTGGATCGCGCCGACATTGCTCGACTTCATGATGACTTCGTCGAACGAGAGCGGCTGCGAGTAGACGTACATATCGGACACGGTCGATCGACCGAAGCGCATTCGACCAGCGCTCACGTCAAACAGCTCGGTCCGACTGACCAGCCCTTCGTCGAGCGCCGCGGCGGCCGTCACGATCTTGAAGGTCGACCCCGGTTCGTAGACGTCTTGAATGGCCCGGTTTCGACGCGACGACGCCTCCGAGTCGGCAAAAGCATTGGGATTGAAGGTTGGCCAGCTGGCCATTGCGAGAACGTCCCCGGAGTATGGGTCCATGACCACCGCCGTCCCGGCCACCGCCCGCCGCTCCCGTACGCCGCGCTCGAGCTCCCGCTCTGTCACGTATTGAAGATAGGTGTCGATCGTCAGCTCGAGGCTTGCGCCGGTCGTGGGCAACCGTTCGAGTCGGCTAAACGCTCGACGCCTCGCGTCGGTCTGCACGATGATTCGCCCGGGCCGTCCGCCAATCTCCGAGTCATAGCTCGACTCGATGCCCGCTAAGCCCTGATTGTCGATTCCGACGTAGCCAAGGACGTGGGCGGCCAGTGTGCCGTTTGGGTAGTAGCGCCGATTCTCCGGGACAAAACCGATCCCGGTGAGATCGAGATCGGAGACCCGCTGGGCCACGTGTGGCGAAACCTGGCGACTGACAAACGCGAACGGCCCAGACCCGGCAAGCCGTCGTTCGATGACCGCGTGCTGTCGGTCGTCGCACTCGAGCACCTCGCACAACTTGTTCGTAGTCTCGGTCGCATCGGTGACGTCGTGGGGAACAGCGTAGATTGAGTCACCACCGACGCTGTAGGCCAGTATCCGACCGTTCCGATCGAGAATCTCACCCCGCTTGGGATGTGCGTCAATGCTCCGACTCTGCTGTCCGTCGGCCCGGGCAGTGAACTCTTCGTGGCTCATCACCTGCAAGAAAAAAAGCCGAGCCTCGATACCTAGCGCCCAGAGTGCGAAGACCAGCCCCGCGACCCGCAACCGCTGCCGGGTCACCTGTCGCCACGTTCGCGTGCGGGTCGGGCGTGCTCGGCGGTCGCCCTGCCCGGGCGCACCTCTCTCTCGGCCAAACGCCCACGGCCAACCACGCCGCTTACGGGTGCTGTGAAACATCGGCAACGAGCTCACCAGTAGCCTTTCTCTGGGTTTCTCCCCGTCGTGCCATGATCCCCGGGTCAGCGCCGATCGGAGAGACCCGCTCGATCACGATGGTCTCGCTCACCGGCGGGGTGACCATGCCTAGCTGGTCCCTCGCAATCTGCTCTATGCGTCGTGGCGCTTTGAGCGTCGCTATCTCCAGCCGTAGGTGCCGATTCACCTCAAGCTCGCGGGCACGGTCCTGCTGCATTTGCTCGATGCGATACCCGTTCTGCAGGAGCTCGAAGTGTTGCCACGCTGAAAACAAGAGAACGATCACCAGAAACACTCCAATCCCGACCGACCGCCAAAGCTCGCGTTGTCGCGCGCTGTCGACCTCGCGAACGATCGGGTTGTTCTGCACGTCCTTCTTGATCTCGCGCTCGAAATCGAAGCCCGCCATCGCTCTTCCTTGCGTCTCCTACGCCAATCGCTCCGCGGCCCGGAGCTTCGCGCTCCGCGCACGGGGGTTGTGTGCTGTCTCGGTCTCGCTCGGTCGGAGCGGACGCTTTGTGAGCACCCGCACGATGGCGGCCGCGTCTCCCCCCCGACCACTCAATTCGCGGAATACGGTTTTCACGATACGGTCTTCGAGGGAGTGGAACGACAGCACCACGACTCGCGCACCCGAGCGAAGTCGCTGCACGACCGCCCGGAGAAATCGTTCAACACCCGCCAGCTCGTCATTGACCCAGATCCGAAGGGCCTGAAACGTGCGGGTCGCAGGGTCGATCCGCGTGTGTCCCCGGCGGGGCACTCCACGGCGGATGAGCGTAGCGAGCTGACCGGTCGTCGTGATGGGTTCCCGGATTCGATGTTCCACAATGCCCCGGGCGATCCGACGCGAGTGCCGTTCCTCGCCATACTGAAAAATGATGTCGGCGAGCTCCCGCTCCGATACATCCCGCAGCAGGTCAGCTGCGGTCGCGCCGCGAGACTGGTCCATCCGCATGTCCAGGGGTTCGTCGCGACGAAAACTAAAACCGCGCGCCTCTCCCTCGAGCTGTAGCGACGACAACCCCAGGTCCGCCACCGCCCCATCAATCGTGTCGATGTCGCGAGCGTTCAGCACCTCATCAAGCCGGCGATAGTCCGTATGCACCAGCTCGACGCGGTCCGACCACGCACTCAAGGTAGAGGCCGCCAGCGTCAGCGCATCACGGTCCCTATCCAGCCCAATGACACGCCCCGCGCCCGCGTCCAGCAACGCGCGCGAGTGCCCGCCGCCGCCGACGGTGCAATCAAGCAGGCAACTCTCTGGCGTTGGCTCCAGCCACCCTACGACTTCGGTCGTCATAACCGGTTCGTGGGTCGTCAAATCCCAAACTCCGAGAGCGCGAGCGCGTCCTCGTCGGTGAACGGGTCACGTTTCAGGCGGTCCAGGAACATCTTGTGGTTCCACACTTCGAGGTGGTCGTATTGGCCGAACACGTCGACCTCCCCCACCATGCGCGCCGACTCCCGGACGCGTCCGTGGACGAGGACACGTCCCTGCCGGTCGAACTCCGCCGGTTGACCGTAGAAATTGACTTGGTTGGAGAATCGTTTTCGCGACGGGTGGGTGAACGGAACGGCTGCCAGCTTCGTCTCGAGTCCAACCCAGACCGGCATCGGATAGATCCGGACCGACTCGCCAGTCACGCTGGTGACAAACATCGATGCGCCATACTTGGCTTCGATGAGTGTCCGGAACGCAGTCGGGATCTTGAGGCGTCCCTTGTCGTCAATCTTGGCGGAAAAGTTTCCCCGTAACACCCATCTGCTCCATCACAGACCACTCTGGTCCACCGCCATCGTAGGCGTCGCTGCAGATCGTTGTCAACGAGAAAACGCGCAAAGGTGTGAAGAGCTGAAACCATGGGCCGGAAACGCGAGGAAAACTGCGTGAGACCGTCGTCCAGTTTGCGTGACGTCGGCGGGCCTGCGTGGCACGCAGTCGCCAAGAAACGCCGTCGTCACACCAGCGCGGTGGGCGTCGTACGGTAGGATTGCCGCCCGTATGCTTCGCGCCGGACTAATCGGTCTCCCCTCCACTGGCAAGTCGACTCTCTTTCACCTCCTCACCCGGGGGCCTACCGGAGGGGATTCGGGAAAACCAGGCAAATTTGGCAAGGCCGACGCGTCGATTGGTGTCGCTTCGGTCCCAGATGAGCGGCTCGATCGGCTCACCGCTCTTTTCGAACCGAAGAAACACGTTCGAGCAACCGTCAACTTCGCAGATGTGGCGGGTGGGCAATCGGCTCACTCGCTCGTCGATCTCGCTGCGTTTCGAGAGGCCGACGCATTGCTGCACATCGTCCGGGCGTTCGAGGCCCCAGATATCCCCCACGTGGCGGAGACGATTGACCCGGCCAGAGATGTTCAGACGGTCGAGGACGAGCTGATCCTCGCCGACCTCGCAGTCGCCGAGAAACGACTGGAGCGAATCGCACGGGATCGAAGAAAAGGTATCGCCAAGCATGTCGAGCAAGAGGCTGAGCTCCTCGAGCGCTGCCGAGCACGGCTGGAAGAAGGGCAGGCGATTCGCGGATTGGAATTCGACCCGACGGCAAAGAAAACCCTCAACGGATTCCAGTTCCTCTCGGCAAAACCACTGCTGCTCGTCCTCAACGTCGACGAAACCGGTATCCGGGACCCGGAGGGTGCGGTTCAGGCCGCCCATCTCGGAGAGCTGCTCGAACAGCCAAACACCCTCGCGATGGCGGTCTGCGCCGAGATGGAGCTTGAGATCGCCGAACTCGACGCCGAAGATGCCGAGGTGTTCTTGGCCGATCTCGGACTTGACGAACCCGGTCTGAACCGCGTCGCGAGAGCCGCGTACCGGCTGCTTGGATATATCTCGTTCTTTACGGTTGGCAAAGACGAGTGTCGCGCCTGGTCAATCCCCGCCGGGACACCCGCGCGGTCGGCCGCAGGCGAAATCCATTCTGACATCGAGCGCGGTTTTATTCGGGCTGAAGTCGTTCATTGCGATCCGCTCCTCGAACGAGGTTCGCAGGCGGCCTGTCGCGACCATGGTGAGGTGCGTCTGGAGGGTAAGGAGTACGAGATCCGAGACGGCGACGTCATCAACTTTCGTTTCGCGACCTAGTATCGAGCGTGCGGGCCCCGCTTTGGGGGAGACGCGCGCGACCCGGGCGGAAACTCGGGGGCCGGCATATACTCGGGTTATGGGCATACGGGGTCTCTGCCACACGCTGGTTGCCGGTCTCATCGTTGGGAACAGTCTGGCGGCGAACGCCCAAGAGCAACTCGAGCTGTCCTTCGATGCCGGTCAGGTGACGTTGGTGGCGAAGGGCGTATCGCTGGACAGGATTCTGGACGCGTGGTCGGTCGCCGGGGAGACCCGTTTCGTCGACGCGGATGGCCTACCTCGCGAACGTCTTGACCTGCAGCTCGTCGACGTGCCCGAGATAGACGCGCTGCGAATCCTATTGCGCGGGGTCAAGGGTTATGTGGCAGCGCCACGAGCTGACCGTCCCATCGGGCGGTCGCGTTTTGACCAAGTCATCTTGATGACGTCCAGCCCAAATGCGACGAGAGCCGCCAGAGCACCCAGCCGACCCCGACAGCCCTACCCCTCCGCGTCGAGACGGACACCGGCTCCGCGCCCACGCCGCGGAACGACCGGCGCCAGCGAAAACGGTGGCAGCCGGCTCAGCGAACGGGACGCACTCAATGCTCTTCGGGATTTGCTGCCACAACCGGCGGATGCCACCAGTCCGGGCAACCCCGCCACGCGGGTGCGGATGTCGCTGGGGCCTTGGGGAGCGGCCCAAACTACGCCTCGCCCGGGTATGGTCGTCGATGTCCCAGACGACGCGGCACCGGTCTTTGTTCGACCTCGACCGGTTCGCCCCCAGCGAGACGACCCCTAGTCCGCTGCAACCGTTGAAGAGCACGGACACCGGGGGACGAGCCGAGTGTCACCCCTGCTCGTTCCAGTCGAAGCGCGGGTGGGCCCCGTGTCCTTCGTGGGCAAGCAGCGCTCGTTTTGTCGCGAGGCCGCCAGTGAACCCGCCGATTCCATTTCCCGCCACCACACGATGGCACGGCACCACGATTGGCACAGGATTCCGTCCCAGCGCCCCACCCACGGCCCGACTCGCGGCGGGCGAGCCAATCAGCTGGGCAATGTCGCCATACCGAAGCAGGGTTCCAAACTGGATCTGTCCGGTGGCAGTCAGCACGCGGGACGTAAAATCGCTCACGCTGCGAAGGTCGGTCGCCAGCGAAAAGCCCCGGCGCCGTCCCGAAAAGTAGTCGTCGAGCTGAGACAGGGCCGGTTCAACTGCGCTCTCGTCACGATAAAACTCGGGCGCACGCGTCGCGAGACGGCGGCGATATACCAACTCGGTTGACGCATCAAACGTCACACCGCACACCCCTCGGTCAGACACCGCGACGAAGACCGAACCGATGGGTGTGTCTAACCAGTCATATCGGACGGGTGGACACCCCTCTGCTCCAAACCTCTGCCGGAGCGCTTCACGGGCGCTCAATACGGCCTCATCCAGCTCGCCGTCCGAATCTTCCCCCCTCTCCAACACCATGCGTACGCGTTCCCAGGCCCCTCTGCAGTTCGCGCATCCATCCAGGTGCGACCGCACCGTGGACGAAGAAGGAAAACGGGCCTCGGTCACATCGCCAGCGAGCACAGACTCCAGCCGCGTCGCAATTTCCGTACAGGTCATGTTGTCTTCTCCTTGCCCACGAGCTCTCGTCTGAGTCGTCGTGCCGCCTGCGATACATTGGCCCTGGCCGTCGCCTCGGTACCACCCATGGCCTTGGCAACTTCTCCATAGCTCCAGCCACACAGGCGCCGTTGGACAAATGCGACCCGCTGTCGATGGGGCAGCCCGAGGATAGCCGTCCGATACATTCGACCAAGCGCCTTCCGGTCCGCGCGGTCGGCCGACAACAACGCCCGCCCCGGCAGCTGGTCCGTAAGGGACATCTCGGGGTGACGCCGCTGGGACCGTCGGTGGTTGAAAAACACGTTGGTCGCAATGCGATAGACCCACGCCCGACTGTTGGCATCTGCGCCAAGTCGACCGAACGCGCGAAACGCCCGCAAGAACGTTTCCTGAAACAGGTCCTCGGCGTCTACGACGCTCCGGGGCAACCGCCGGAGATAACGCAGCACACCCGCCTGATACGCGTCGATCACTTCACCAAAGGTGTCATGAACCATTCGTCACCCGCCGACTTCCACTAGATGACATAACACCACCAGCCGTCATTCGTGAAAGCGCGAACCATGTGGTCGGTTTCGTATAGTGTCCAGTCCATGGCGGGGACCGAGCCCACCGCGTCCGGGCGGACCGGAAATAGAACATCGACCGCACACCTGGCCAAATCGGCAGGCATTATCGGCGCCGCCACACTCACGAGCCGACTCTTGGGACTGGTACGCGACACGGCGCTCGCGTTTCTGTTCGGGGCCGGCAACGCCATGGATGCATTCAACGTGGCGTTTCGAATTCCGAACCTGATGCGCGACCTCTTTGCCGAGGGCGCCGTGAGCGCGGCATTCGTACCTACCTTTACAAAGCGCCTCACATTGCACGGAAAAGCAGCGGCGTGGCACATCGGCAACCAGCTCGTGAACGCGTTGCTCATCGTCACCGGCACGCTCGTGGTCTTGGGAATCGTCTTCGCTGACCCGCTCACGCGACTCCTGGCCGGAGACTACGCGGAGGTGCCCGGCAAACTCGAGCTCACGGTCTCGCTGACACGCATCATGTTGCCGTTTTTAACCCTTGTCGCGCTAGCGGCCGCGATGATGGGAATGCTCAATTCGCTCGAGCGCTTCTTTACGCCGGCCCTGTCACCCGCGATGTTCAACGTCGGGGTAATCGGGAGCGCCATCCTGCTGGTCCCGATCATGCCTCGATTCGGGCTCCAACCAATCACCGGCATCGCCATCGGCGCCATCGTCGGGGGGGTGGGCCAAATCGCGCTCCAGCTCCGGCCGCTCTACCGGGAAGGGTATCGATATCGGCTGGGTGTGAACCCGTCGGACCCCGGCCTTCGCGAGATGTTGAGCTTGATCGGTCCAGGCACACTCGCCGGAGCTGCGGCTCAGATTAACCTCCTGGTCAACATGGTGTTGGCCACTGGCGAGGGCACCGGCGCCGTCTCGTGGTTGAGCTACGCCTTTCGCGTCATGTATCTCCCGATTGGGATCTTCGGCGTGTCGATCGCAACCGCCACCTTGCCTGTGGTATCCCGTCACGCCGCGCAGGAGCAGCTGAGTGACATCCGTCAGACGGTGTCGAATGCGCTCCGTCTGTTGCTCATTCTCAACATACCGGCGCTGGTCGGGCTCATGGTGCTGGCCGAGCCTATTGTCGGTCTCATCTTCGAGCGCGGCAGCTTCACGTCCGACGACACGCTGTCGACCGCCGCGGCCCTATGGTTCTACGCCCCAGGGCTCCTTGGATACTCGACCGTCCGAATCGCCGTACCTTGCTTTTACGCGTTAGGGAGCAGTGTCACCCCAACCGCAGTCAGCATCTTCTCGGTCGTGTTCAACATTGTTCTCAACCTCATTTTGGTTCGGATCATGGGCTTCCGCGGACTGGCCCTCGGCGCCTCTATTGCGGTCATGGCGAACGCCGCGATTCTTCTGTTTCTTCTTCGGCGACGGATCGGTGGGCTGGACCTCGGACGAGTACTGGGCACCGGGCTCCGGATTTCGTTCGCGGCCTCGATCATGGGTGTCACGGTCGTCGCCGGCCATACCTGGCTGAGCGATATCGCTCCGGGCACGTCACTCATGGCGCGTCTCGGGCAGGTATTTGGAAGCATCGCGCTCGGTCTTGGCGCACTGGCGGTGGGGGCAAAAGCGGTGGGGCTGCACGAACTCACCGAAGTGGGACGCCGATTGATCGCTCGCGTTGCCGCCGTGTCGTCACGCTGATGGAGTGCCTTCGTCTTGCCTTGACAATGTCCGGAGCGCGGCACCCGGTCGGCAAGACGCGACGAGGGAGTTTATCGGGCATACATGACCGACGAGACGGCGGAGCGGGAATATCAAGGCGACCGGCGTGATCGGATTTTGGCCGGGACCACCAAGGCGCACGTGGTACGATTGTCCGTCCATCCTCATTCTCGGCATCTCACCCTTCAATGCAACACTCACCACATAGAGGTCTAGCGTTCAACCAGTTCGGCCCCGGGACGATCACCCCAGTGGTCAAGGCGTTGCTCTATGCCAACATCGCGGTATTCCTGGTCACTGAGCTGGCCCCGCGCGGGATTGCGCGGCAGTTTATCCTTTTTTTCGGTTTTACCCCGGCCGCCACTCTCGAGGGCCTGCGAATCTGGCAGCCGTTTACCTACATGTTCCTGCACGGTGGGGTATTTCACATTCTGTTCAACATGCTGGTGCTCTGGATGTTTGGGGTCCAGCTCGAACGAGTATGGGGGTCGCGCTTCTTTCTCAAGTACTACACAGTCGCGGGCGTCGGTGCCGCACTCATCACGCTCGCCGCCTGCTGGCTGCCGTTCACGTTCGCGGAAACCACATACATCACGCCAACGATCGGCGCGTCCGGTGCCGTCTACGGTCTACTTCTGGCCTTCGCGATCTATTACCCACACACGCCGATTCTGGTGTTCCTACTCTTCCCCGTCCCGGCGAAATACTTCGTGATGATTCTCGGAGCGATCGCTTTTATCTCGGCACCCCGAGGCGACGGCATCGGACACGTGACGCACCTGGGCGGCCTCGCAGCCGGCTACTGGTATCTGCGTTCGTGGCGAGGGACCGCACGCGGCCGGTTGGGCGCAGGACGGCTGGGTGTGATGGCCGATATCAAGTATCGCTATGTAAAGTGGAAAATGGGACGCCTGCGCAAGAAGTTTGCTGTGTATCCAGGGAAGAAGCGGAATTGGGACGACACTATTCACTAGTGGACTGTCGCAGAGAAAAGTCACGTGTGCAGCGAGCGCCGATTTTCCGCACCTGTGCGTACGCCGGTGCTATCGCTCTGAACGAATCACCAGCTGAAACGTGTCATCGAGCGCGACGGCTTGATGTCTGACCCCTGAAGGCACCGACCATACCTCTCCTTCGCTCACTGTGACTGTGCGGCCACCCGCCGAACACAGAAGCGCTCCCTCCAGCACGTATACCATCTGGTCTCCCTCGTGACGATGAAGAGGCACTTGCGCCCCGCGTTTCAGATACAGCTGGACCAGTGACAGCTGACCACCATCGACCTCCTTCCGAGAGACCATTTCTGTCACCTTGTCAAGCGGAACTTCGTCCCACCGCTCCACGGCACGTTGTGTCACCTAACCCTCCCGACATGTACGACGTATTGTCCTTTGTTTTGTTAGACTTACGGACTCTTCAGTAAGCCGGATCGCGTGATATAATCGCGGGTCGTGCACGGCTTTCTTTGTGCTCCGCTTGCATTCCGGTGGCCACAGACCTCGACATTCGTCCAGAGCTGCATTCCGGCTAACCGCGTGATTCACCGCTCGCATATGCTAAATATTCTCTCTCTTCGCGTCTGGCCAACCCCGGACACCGCCCACCGCGGTGCCCAGGACGACCTCGCGCGGAACATACCCGTCATCTGGGGTCTTTCTTGCAAGGATTCTGCACGATGAAGGCAACTGCGATCAGTAGTAGGGCGGCCGCCTCGGCCACTGCGACACAACGGGGACCCCACGCCGGGTTGTCCCGAGACGAGTGGCACAGGTTTTATCGCACGATGCTGTTGTCGCGGCGGCTCGACGACAAGGAGATCCAGCTCAAGAACCAGAGCCAAAGCTTTTTCCAGATCAGCGGGGCAGGACACGAGGCGATACAGGTTGCCGCGGGCACTGTGCTCAAGGCCGGCTATGACTGGTTTTTTCCATACTATCGGGACCGGGCACTATGTTTGACGCTCGGCGTCTCGGCCTACGAGATGCTCCTGGCTGCGGTCGGCGCCGCCGCGGACGTAACTTCCGGCGGGCGCCAGATGCCCAATCACTGGAGCTCCCCCAGGCTACACATTGTGTCGCCGTCGAGTGCTACGACGACCCAGTGTCTTCATGCGGTCGGCGGAGCCGAAGCCGGCATCTTCTATCAGCGCAACCCTGCGCTTGGCGGTCGATCCCGACCCGACGAAGTGTCATACGTCTCTCTCGGTGACGGGTCAACGAGCGGCGGGGAGTTTTGGGAATCGCTCAACACAGCCTGCGCAGAGCGGCTGCCGGTCATTTATCTCGTTGAGGACAACGGCTACGCGATCTCGGTAGGCGTCGACCAGCAAACACCAGGGGGCGATATCTCCCGTCTCGTCGAGTCGTTTCCGGGGCTCAAGGTTATCCGGGTGGACGGGACGGATGCCTCGGCGAGCCTCAGCGCGATGCGGTCGGCGGAGGACTACGCCCGGTCGGGGTTGGGACCAGTACTGGTGAAGGCGACAGTCGTGCGGCCGTATTCCCACTCGATGTCGGACGACGAACGGCAGTACAAGAGCGAGTCCGAACGAGAGGAGGAAGCGACCCGCGACCCGCTGCTTCGGTGCGAGCAGATGCTGCGGCTCGAATCGTTGGCGAGCAGCGAGGAACTGTCGCAGATCGCGGACCTGGTCGCGCGGGAGATACAGGAGGCCGCAGACCACGCGCTCGCCGCGGACCCGCCCGACCCCTCCACCGCGACGCTATATGTGTATTCGCCAACAGTCGACCCTGCGTCGGATGTCTTCGATGCGACGCCGGAACCCACCGGCAACCCGGGCACAATGGTCGCGGCCATCAACCGGACACTCCACGACGAATTGGCGGCCAACCCACGGATTGTGCTGTTTGGCGAGGACGTCGCGGATACTCGTCCCGAGCTTCTGTCAGAGGTCACCGGAAAGGGCGGCGTCTTCAAAGCGACCCTGGGACTTCAACGAGAGTTCGGCGAAGACAGAGTCTTCAACTCACCGCTGGCCGAGGCCAATATCGTCGGGCGTGCGGTCGGGATGGCGTTGCGCGGAATAAAGCCCATCGTCGAGATCCAGTTCTTTGACTACATCTGGCCGGCGATGATGCAGATCCGAGATGAACTGACCATGCTCCGGTATCGGTCAAACAACACCTTCGCGTGCCCCGTCGTGATACGCGCACCAATCGGGGGGTATCTGAGGGGCGGCGCGCTCTATCACTCCCAGTCGGGGGAAAGCATCTTTGCGCACTGCCCGGGCCTGCGCGTGGTCTATCCGTCGAACGCGCAGGATGCGGCCGGTCTGCTTCGCACGTCCATCCGATGCGAAGACCCAGTGCTCTTTCTCGAACACAAACACCTCTATCGGCAAACATACAATAAGGGAGCGTATCCAGGCCCCGCCTATACGCTCCCGTTCGCGCGCAGCGCGGTCCGACGGCCAGGAAAAGACCTAGTGGTCATCACCTGGGGCGCGCTCGTCCAGAGGTCGCTCGTCGCGGCCGAGCAAGCATCAAAAAACGGAATCGACGCGATGGTGGTCGACCTCCGGACCATCGCGCCCTTTGACTGGGATGGCATCGCGGAAGCCGTGTCGGCGACCAGTCGGGTGATCATCGCGCATGAAGACCAGGTGACTTGCGGTTTTGGCGCCGAGATTGCCGCGCGGATTGCCAGCGACCTATTCGAACACCTCGACGCCCCTGTCAGCCGGGTGGGCGCTCTCGATTGCCCCGTGGCATACAGTCCGGTGCTGGAAGAGGAAATCTTGCCGCAGTCATCCGATATCTTAGAGGCCATCCGGAAGACCGCAGCGTACTAGTGTCGCGTGCTTTCTTGCCCACCCCAACATTTCATATCGTTCTGGGCGAAATCGCGCGGATTGCGTCGGTGGCCGTCGTCGCTCTCCTGCTGCCACTAGGGCTCGTCACCGTAGCGGCGGCCCAAGACGCTGGCAACATCGAGACACTGCGAGCGGTCGCGAGCCTCCCCCCAGGGACGGTGGGGCTGTTTCGCGAGCCCACGGCCTGCCAGCGGACCGCGGACGGTCACACGTATGTCTTTGACCGGCGGGCACATGCCGTCTACCGAGTTGTCCCCGACGGCCACGCCAGCCAGATCGTCCAGATCGGCCCCGAACCCGGCCGGCTGCTCCTGGCCAGCTCGTTCCATCTCGGTCCAAACGGCCGATTCGTCGTGGCCGACGCGCCCCGCGGACGCGAACGGGTGCAGATCTTTGGAGGTGACGGGACCCGTCTTGGCGGGTTCACCCTCCCCGGCCGTGCCACTCCGCGGGTACGCCTTGGTTCCTTGGTGCTCAACGGCATCGGGTCGCTCCAGTTTACGGGCCGAACAATCCTCATGAACCAACCCGAGCTCGGTGGGCTCGTCAGTGAATTCACCCTTGCCGGGCACCCGTTTCGAACATTCGGCGTATTTCGTCGAGGTCCCGACGACACCGACCGAGAGGTTTCCCTGGCTCTCAATAGCGGTATTCCACTCGTCAACCCGACCGGAGGCTACTTCTTCGTCTTCCAGACCGGTGAACCAAGCTTCCGCAAATATGATGCCCAGGGCGCGCTCATCTACCACCGCAGCATCCACGGTCGCGAGCTTGATCCAATCGTCGCCGCGCTCCCGACCACGTGGCCCCGGCGGACCGATGAAGAGGGGCGCCAGCTACCGGTCGTCCCGACCACCGTCCGCACCGCTGGGGTGGACGCTGGCGGCAATCTTTGGGTCGCCCTGACGACGCCCTTCATCTACGTGTATTCACCCGACGGCGAAAAAATCCGCACGGTCAGACTACGCGGCGCCAGGGCTCTTCAACCGAATAGCCTGTGGTTCTCCCCCGCCAACCGCCTCCTGGTCACACCCGGCTGCTACGAATTCGACGCCCGGTAGTCCGGAGAGGCAGGCGCCGTGCACTAGCACTGGAGCTGCGTGTGAAAGATGGTGACCGCGGCCCCGGACAGCCACACTCGATCTCCATCCACACGCACGCCGACGACCCCGCCACGGCGAGAGGCTTGATACCCGGTCATCGCATCGCGGGCGTAAACCAGCGGAGGTCGTAGTCGTTGTCGGACCTCTGGACAAGAAACGCGGTTTCCGCCAAATTCATTTCCGCGGCCACGTTGCGCATCCAGTGTTCGTCACGCGGCTCGGACAGGAGACAGACCGCGGCAGGGTTTCCGGAGAAGGGCTTGTCGGCGAAAGCGTCGACGTGCGTCAGGTCCACTGGGCTCACAACAGTCATACGGTCTCTCACCTTACTGTCACGAGATTTCCTCCACTCGTCAACCTGCTAATGTTCCGGAACATTAGACCAGCGTTACCGAAGTTCGCGTCGCAGGGCTCGAAGCGGTCGTGTTCGCTGTCTAAACGCGGCGAGGCGGAACAGCGCGTGGCTCGTCACCGTCCAGCCGTTCCGGTGCATTCGACTAGCGCCGCGAGCGGATACCGACTGTTGCCGGGCAAGAGCTGCGTTTGCTATCATTGACTGTTTGGTCAGCCTCTGGGAAGACGGTCAAACGTGCCCCTTTTGGAACGACGCCCAGGCAGTCCTTGCAACCTGCTCTCAGGACCCGATTATCCATGCGTCCGGTGAGGGGTCAAGCCCGATGAGCGCAACCGGTATGGCGCGTTCGCTGCGATACATGCAGGAGAATATGCGTCGGGCCGGGCCGGCGGCATCAGCCAGCTATACGCTACTCGGCGCCATTTTGTTGCTGGGTGGAGTCGGATTCGCTGTCGACCGGTGGCAGGATACGACGCCGTGGTTTCTGTTGCTGGGTTTACTAGTGGGGCTTGTCGTGGGTTTTTACGAGCTCGCTAAAGCGGTGTGGAAGCGCTAGGGCCGCTTCGGTAGCAGGCAACGATAGAAGAACCGTTTGGCATCGGGACATTCGCTGGCAGAGGCAGATGAAAACCGCAGGAGTCATGACCGGGGCGTGTCTGTTCACCTGGCTGGTGATGGCGACGTTGGTCACCCCTGACGCGGCGGTCGAGCTTTTGCTGGGGATGACGGCCCCGCTCGGGGTGGCCGTCACCACAATGATCCTGATCGAGCGGACATATCGTCAGGATCCGAATCGGGTAACCCCGCTCATGATCAAGGCGTTTGGCACAAAAATGGTGCTGTTTGGGGCCTATGTGGCGGTCGTGGTCAGCGCCGCCTCCATCGACCCGATACCGTTTGTCGTAAGCTTCACCAGCTATTTCATCGCACTTCATATGACCGAGGCCCTGTGGCTTCGGTCGCTATTCGCAGCCGCGCGCACTCCAGAGTCATGAGTCAGCCACACGACGAGATCGCCGAAATTGCCTCGGGGGCCGAGCAGGTCGCCGAACACGTCGAAGAAGGATTCGACGCCGGCGAGGTGATCATCGGTCACGTCGCAAATGGTGGATTCGACCACCCGGTCGTCCACCTTCCTCACATTCTTGGCATCGATTTCTCGGTGACCAAGCACGTCTTCATGTTGTGGTTTGTGGCGGCAATCGTCGCGGTGGGTGTCATCCTGACCGTCCGACGGTATTTGAAGCAAGACCGCCTCGTTCCGTCGGGTTTTATGACGGCGCTCGAATACGCGGTGCAGTTCATCCAGGAATCCATCGTATTGCCGAATGTCGGCGCGAAGTGGGTGGCGGTGTGGACACCGCTGATTGTCACGCTCTTCGTGTATATCCTCGGGCTAAACACCATCGGTCTTATCCCGGTCTTCGACGTGCTCGGGCTGTTCGACTACGTCGTGCTTCAGACCGCCGAGCATTCCATCATCAAGAACATCGTCCACGGCGGAACGACAGCGACCGCGAACTACAACGTGACGGCCGCGTTGGCCACGATCACGTTTATGTCGGTCATCATCGCTGGCTCACGGGCGCACGGTTTTGTCAAACACTGGATCAACCTGGTGCCGAGCGGTTTGGCGTGGCCGCTCTACATTCTCCTGATCCCCATCGAAGTCATGGGGATGCTTGTGAAACCATTCGCGTTGACGATGCGGCTCGCGGCGAACATGACGGGTGGCCATATCGCGATACTCGCGATTCTGTCATTCGTGTTCTTGTTCAGCGAGATGGCCTCGAACCCCATGGCCGGCATCGGGGTTGGCATCCTGGTCTCTGTGCCCATGGCCACGGGAATCCTGGCACTCGAGATCATCGTCGTGCTCGTGCAGGCCTACGTTTTCGCGCTGCTCTCGGCGGTCTTCATCGGCATGGCCATCAACGTGCATCACTAGAGCGGTCTGTCAAACAGAAGCGTTTCGGACATACGACAACTACAGAACGGAGAGGTACCTGAATGGAAGTCTTGCACTACTTCGGCGCGGCAATCGCCCTAGGATTGATCGTGATCGGGGCCGGTTCGGGAATCGGCAAACTCGCCGCAGCCACAGCTGATGGCGTCGCCCGCCAGCCCGCGGCCGCTGACAAAATCACCGGCGCGACAAACCTCCCGCTCTTCCTGCTGGAAGGCGTGGCGATCCTGGCCGAGGTCTTTGTACTGCTTATCGTGCTACTAAACTAGCTCGGCGCTACAGTGCGGAGCAACAGCTATGAACCCACTAGTACAGCCTGATCCTGGCCTGTTCATCTGGACCATCGTTACGTTTCTGGTATTGCTGTACTTGCTGAGCCGGTTTGCCTGGAAACCTCTGCTCCAGGCGCTGGAAGAGCGTCAAACCAGCATCCGGCAATCACTGGACGACGCCGAAAAGGCCAAGCAGGAGCTCGCGCAAGTGCAGGCCGAGTCGAACCGGATCGTCCAGCAAGCGCGGTCAGACGCGGACGCGATCATCGCCAACAGCCGCGCGGACGCTGCTCGTTTGCAAGAAGAGCTGGCGAAAAAAGCGCGGGAACAAGCCAACGGGATCATCGAGAACGCCCAGAAAGAGATCCAGCAGCAGACCGATAGCTCCTTGGCCCAGATCCGCGAAGAAGCCGTCGATCTCTCGCTGATGATCGCCTCAAAGCTGATTCAGCGAAACATCTCGCGCGAAGACAACGACCAGCTGATCGCGGAAGCCCTCAAACAGATTCAATAGCCACTGCCGGTATTAGCGGCGGTGGCTATCGTGGCCAGCCCAGAATTCCTCGGCGCGGCGGCGCGCGTCGAGGGGCCCACTCGGGTTCCGAGTCCACGGCCCCTTGTCTATCCACTATCCGTGTGGCTGCACACACAGACGTTGTGCGCCCGCAGTGCACTACCGCCGGGGGTCGACGACAAACCCATCTCGGTTTGGCATTGGGACGTCGGCAAGCGTGGCGTTATCGAGTCGGTCCTGCTCTCCGACAATATCGTTCAGATAGAGGACGTAGGCGACTGCGCCATAGACCTCGTCGGTGGTCAGATATCCAGGCTGGTCAAACGGCATCGCCCGGTTTATGTAATCCCACAAGGTCGTGGCGGTTGGCCAGTAGCTCCCGACCGTTTTTTGCGCAGCACTGGTCGCCAATGTGCCGCGGCCACCGACCAGCCGCGCGTCCGGCCCTTCCGTTCCGCCGACACCATGACAGCGGGCGCAGCGACGCTCGTAGACCGCCTTCCCTTCTGCCGCGGTGGCGCCACCCACGGGGAGTCCCTCGCCGTCCGGTCCAATGATGATTCCCCAGTTGTCGATCTCGGATGTATCGGCAGGACGACCAAAGTCGCTCTGGACAGCGTGGACCACGCCTACAGACACAAAAGACGCGACGGCGACAACGGCTACGAACGCGAAACGTCTAGACATCAACATTCTCCACCGCCCCGTTTGATCGGACTCTCCAGGCCTGTACTCCGTTGTAGTGGTAGTTTGTCCGCGTGCCCCGTGCCGCGATGAGCGCCGTGCGGCTGGGCTGAACATACCCGGTCTCATCAATACATCGGGACGCGAGCGTGGTCTCCGACCCATCCCAGGTCCAGTCACACCGGAAGCGAGTATGCGCGATCGAGAGCACCGGGGTTTGCAGTGTAGCCTCCGCCCAGGAGGCGCCCGCATCGGTCGTCACCTCAACGCGAGCTATCTTGCCGCGACCCGACCACGCCAATCCGGTGATCTGGTGGAAGCCCGGTTGCTCCAAGCGCTGGCCACCAGACGGCCGGGTAATGATCGACTTGGGCTCCATGTCAAAAGTGAACTGGCGCGCCGTCCCGTCCGGCATGAGGTCCGTATACTTCGAGGTCTCTTCACGGGTCTGATATGGCTGGTCGACGACGTGGATACGCCGCAGCCACTTGACGCTAATATTGCCTTCCCAGCCTGGTATGACCAGACGTATCGGATAGCCTTGGGCCGGACGTAGCGCCTCACCGTTCTGCGCGAACGCCACCAGGGCGTCATCCATCGATTTGTCGAGCGGTATGCTCCGCGTCAATCGACACGCATCCGCCCCCTCGCCCACAAGCCAGGCGGCTTCGGACTTGACTCCGGCCTCGTCCAACAACGCGGAGAGCGGCACTCCCGTCCACTCGCTACAACTTGTCATCCCACACAACGCCTGCGCGTCGGCCTCGGGTTGAGCGGCCGCCCAGTGCGCGCGACCGTTCCCCGAACACTCGATGAAATAGGTTCGAGTGATCGCCGGCATGCGCTCAAGGGCGCTCATGCTGAAGACAAGGGGCCGGTCGACCAAGCCATCGATCAATAACTCATGAGTCGAAGGGTCTATCTCGGGGATGCCCGCGTGATGACGCTCAAAATGGAGATCCGATGGCGTGATCGTACCGCGCAGGTCCTGGAGTGGCGTCCGGCTCGACGAGGCCTGTCCAAATCTGGAGTTTCCGTACCGGCGAGCGGCAGTCGCAAAGGGTGAGCGCTCGCCAAGGGCGCCGACTTCGCCACCGAGCACACGCGTCCCTTCACGCCGTTGCGCGGCGGCCGACGCGGGGAGAAGCGCGGCGCCAGCGGTTCCAACCATCGCCCGATTCGCCAACTTCAGAAAGCCGCGACGGCTGTGGCCGCTCGCCAATCGAATATCGTCCGACATCTTGCGTGTCCTCCCGACCAGGCCTACGGAGTCGTGGCCCCAAGTGTTCTCAGTAGCGCGGCCGTCATCGGTGCCGCTGCTGTGTTGCCGCTTCGCGCCCGCGCCACGATAGCGAGCGCTGTTTGCCCCCGACTGTTTCTCGCGTCGATGAGTGCGCCGTTCCGCACCAAGAACTCCACCACCGGGTCAAAGCCCTTGTCGACGGCGTGGTGCAATGCCGTATTCCCGTCGGCATCGACCGCCGCTACCACATCGGCGTCCACAGCTACGCCAAGCTCCGCCGCGAGCGTCACTGCGGCCAATGCCGCCGCGCCATCGAAATGCTCGGCTCGAAACACGGGGTGTTTTGCAATCGCGCGGTCACGCCGATCCCACACGCCGTATCGCCAGCTGGCGCCGGCGGCCAACATCAATGGGGTCCAACCATTCTTGAGCGGAAGGGTCGGGTCACCACCCGCCCCGGCCAACACCGCCATGATGTCGACCTCGGCAAACTTCGCGGCAAGGGCCAACGGCGTGGCTCCGAGCAAATGTTCGCCGAGCATCAAGACCTGCCCGTTGCGGGTCACCTTGGTGGCCAGCGTCACTTGCGCGTTTGGCCGTCCTCCAAGCTGGAGCAACATCTCCACCGTCGGGAGATCACCAGTGAGCACGGCGGCGTGGAGCGGCGTGTAGCCGGCCGCGGAAGCATTCGGGTTGGCGTCGCGCTCGAGCAGCAACCGCGCCAAGTCGCGATGACCACTATGCACGGCGATAAGCAACGCACTGGCGCCATCGGGCCCGACATCGTTGGCGTCCGCACCGGCCGCCAGTAAGTAATGAGCCGACTCGACCTCGCCCCATCGTGCCGCAAACAGCAGCGGCGTAAACCCACCGGCGTCGGTCTCTTCGGCGTCGGTGCCATAGCTTCGACCCAGCTCGCCATACTTCAACTCTGACTGCAACCGGCGGCTGATGACCTGACGTCTCACCCGCGAGCGGGCCGCCACATCAGCGCCCTGCTCGAGGAGCAACCGCACCACCTCTGGATGCCCTTGCGCGACCGCCCACATGAGAGCCGTCTGATTGTCGGCGGTCTCACGCCCGTTGACATTTGCTCCGGCGGACAGCAGCGCGCGCACTGCGAGCGCGCTCCCGGTCCGAGCGCAGGTCATCAGAACCGTCTCGCCCGTTGTCACCGCAGCATCCGCATCGGCCCCAGCGGCAAGGAGAACCTCCACCATGGCACCGTGGGCGTTGTCGCACGCCAACGACAGGGGCGTGACCCCATGATCGTTGGCCGCTCCCGTGTCGGCGCCGGCGCTCACCAAGAGCGCGGTCGCGGCGAGGTCATCGTGATAGACCGCCCAGTGCAGTGCCGTGGCGCCGTCAGCTTGCCGTTGACTAACGCCTATGTCCCGGTCGACGCCGACCAACTCCGCCAGCAGAAGGCGGACAGCATCGACATCATGATGCCTCACCGCGTCCACGAGCCGGGTGTCGGGAGCCTGCGCCAACACCGCGGACGAGCCGGGGAGGGCCAGCATCATCAGTGTCGCTAGCGACACCAACAATAGGCCGGTCACACGTGTCGGCACACCCACGGTGGGCCCCACTCGCCGGCGCCACCGCTCCCGACGGTAACCTGCCGCGCGCATCGTATGTCCACTCGTGGACTGTCGCGGAGAAGCGTCAAGCGTGCTCTCGGTGCGACACCGCGCCGGCCAGGTGCGACGAGGGAGCATCGCGGGTCTGTGCGAGCAACGAGCAAATCCGCCGTCGCGGTGTCCCGGCCGGGGCATGCTGAACATCGCTGTACGACCGTGCACTAGATGCCCGTCAGCCGCTCGACGCCGTGACCAGACGACAGGTCGGGCAATGCGCCCGTGCTGTCGCCAAAGCGGTCGACATCGACCCCCAGCTTGTCGAGCAGCGTCACATGGAGGTTCGCCAGCGGCGTCTGGGCTGGACCGGGATACTCGATATGACGGCCGCCCTTGAGTTGACCCGCTCCACCGCCGACAAGCACGATCGGCAAGTTATAAGGCGAATGCGCGTTGCTATCGCTCATCCCCGCTCCGTAGAGCAAGATCATCTGGTCCAGCAACGACCCATCGCCGTCCGGCGTCAACCGGAGCTTCTCGAGAAATGCCGCGAACAGGCTGAGGTGATAGGTATTGATCGCCGTGAGTTTTTCGAGTGACGCGGGCACGTTCCGATGATGCGACAGTGGGTGATGTGCATCCGGGACGTCTATCTCCGGATACGTGCGACCGCTCAGCTCGTGACCGGCCATGAACGTGGTTACCCGCGTGCGATCAGTCTGATGTGCGAGTAGCTGCAGGTCATACATCAGGCTCGCGTGCTCGGCAAAGCCGGCCGGGACGCCGAGCGGACGCTCCATGAGGGGCACATCCCGAACCCCCTGCGTTTCGGCAATCTCGATCCGCCGCTCTACGTCACGCACCGCATCGAGATACGCACCGAGCTTGAGCCGGTCGCTGGGACCGAGACTCCCTCGCAACCGCGTGACATCCTCGCTTACCGAATCGAGGATGCTTCGCTGCTCGCGCGCCCGGGTCTGACGGGCGGCCGGGTCGGTGGTGTCATTGTCGCCAAAGAGACGTTCAAAGACCGCCCGTGGATTGTGCTCCATCGGCAGCGGTGTCGACCCGCTGGACCAGGAAATCGTGTACGAGAAGGCGCAACCATAGCCACCGCTGTCACACGAGCCCGCGAAGTTTGCCCCTTCGAGACCGAGCTCGAGCGACGCGAGCGGGGTATGCCGACCCAATTCTCGAGCCGCCATCTGATCCATGGAGATGGGTTCGCGTTCATCCCACATACCCGGATGCACCGCCGTCAAGAATTTGGTCGCGGCGCGCGAGTGCGTGCCCCCGCGCAACCCTGGCGGTGGAGTACTGTTGAGCCCGCTCAGCACGAGCAACTGGTCTCGGTAGGGAGCCAGCGGCTGCAGAATCGGCGTCAGCTCAAATCCTGCGCCGTGCGTGCCCGGCGTCCAGTTCTGCATCACAATCCCGTTTGGGACATAGACCGCACCGAAGCGAGGCGTAGCAGCGGCCGCGGTGCGGCCAAGCGCTGTGACCGCGGGCACCATGCCGTCCAGCAATGGCAACGCCAGAGAGGCACCGAGCCCCCTCAAGACTGTGCGACGGGGAATCGCTTTCTTTGTAATCATCATGATTCCGTCCTCCTCATCTGGAACGGCGTGCTTTTTATAATCTCGATCAGAATAGACGACCATCGATAGTCATCGGACGACGCGGCGGTGACCACCTGTCGGATGGCCGGCCAGTCATAGTATTCAATGCTGCGACCAAGCGCGTAGGTCATCAACTTCTCGATCATGGTGCGAACAAAACTGTCCTCGTAGCCCACAAGCGCGTCTCTCAGGGCTCCGAGACCATTCACGCGTGTGCCGTCAGTCAGCACACCGGTGGCGTCAACCGGTGTCCCCCCGTCGCTCTGGGTGCGCCATCGTCCCACCGCGTCGTAGTGCTCGAGGGCAAACCCCAACGGGTCGATCACCCGGTGACACGACGCGCACGCAGGGTTGGCGCGATGCTGCTCCAGCCGCGCCCGCACCGAGCGCGGCTCGGCCCCGCCGTGATTGTCCTCCAAATCCGGAACATCGGGCGGCGGCGGGGGCGGCGGCATACCCAGAATATTGTCGAGCACCCACTTGCCACGAAGGACGGGGGACGTCCGGGTTGGATACGAGGTCAAGGTCAAGACACTGGCCTGTCCGAGCAAACCGCCCCGCTGCCGCTCGGCGTCGCCACGAAAGGTGACCCGTCGGAACCGCTCGCCATAGACGTTCTCGATGCCGTAGTGCCGCGCCAATCGTTCATTGAGGAATGTGTAGTTGGCCGTCAACAACTCCGGCAGACCGCGATCGTCCCGCAGTTGGCTCTCGAGAAACAGGACCGTCTCCTGCTCCATGGCCGCCCGGAGGTTCTCGTCAAAATCGTAGAACACGTCACCGTCCGGAGCCACGCCTCGGACCCGGCGCAGGTGCAGCCACTGACTGGCAAACTCCTCTACGAGCGCCGACGCGCGCGGGCTCGCGAGCATCCGGACAACCTGCCGCTCGAGCTCGCCGGCGTTACTCAGGCGGCCGTCTTCCGCCACGCTGAGCAGCTCGTCATCGGGAATATCGCTCCACAGAAACAACGACAGCCGGGTTGCAAGCTCCAAGTCGTCGAGCCGATACGCGGTGCCAGGCACGGCGTCCACGGGATCGCGCTCGACCCGAAACAAGAACTCCGGGGAGACGAGCAATCGCTCGAGCGCCTTCTGAATGCCGCGTTCGAAGCGTTCTGGGCTCAATGCCCCCGGTGAAACTCCGCCCGACTCAGACGTCGATTGCCCGGAGTCGTAGAAACTCATCAACACGTCGACGTCACCGTTGGTGACAGGGCGCCGATAGGCGCGACGAGCGAGCGCCGACAGAATGTCACGGGCACACGATTCGGCAGACACCGCATCCGCCGACGTCTGCGTCGACGGGTAGCACTGGAAGATCCTTCGACGGCTGGCGGTGTCACCCGGACCAGTGGCGTCGCGCGGACCCGTGACCTCTACCCGTTCCACCGCGGCATTGCCGTCATAAAACCCCAGACCGCTCAGCGAAAATCCAGAGAGCCGTCGTTCGAGGATCCCCGTGGGCTCGGTCCGAGCCTGTACAAACGACACGCTCAGAACGCGCTTTCCGGCTCGTGCGGGGAAACTGACGACCAGACCCGCATCGGCCTGCCTCGACACATACTCTTCCCAGGCAGGGTCGCCCCGGATCGTGCCAAAGAATGTGTAGGCCGACGGGTACCCCAAACGATCGGCGCCGCCCACAGTAAACCGTTTGATAACGGCACCATCGAGTCGGATCTCGATGTCTTGCGGCGTGCCCATCCCGACGACATAGTCGTAAATCATCCGCCGGAGACGCACCTTGACCTCGTACTCTCCGTCGAGCGGAAAGTAGTGGTGGATCGCCAGACCGCCCCGCGACCCGAACGGCATGTCTTCGCCCGCCCGGTCGTCCTGATACCGCAAACGCTGCGTGCTGTACGTAGCCGACGCGAAACTCGGACCGATGGTCGGGTCGCCGACCACCAGCCGGCTGACCCGATTCGCGACAGACAGGTATCGGTCAAACAAGGCGGGCGAGACGGACAGAACATCCGCGTTCGTGCCAAAACCTTGCTCGTCCAGATCGTCGGCCGGAAACAGCAGCCAGCGCTCGTCGATGTCCAAATCGAACAAGCTCCGGATCGCGTGGCGGTATTCGGCGGTGGTCAAGCGTCGGACCGCGGGTCGCCCCGGGTTTGGGTGGGCGGCTGCGGTTTGGTCGAGGGAGGTTTCCACCCAGGTCACGAAGCTATTGGCGACGGCCGCCGCCGGACTTGGACGACCGGGCGGTGGCATCATACGGAGTCGCATCTTCCGCACGACCCTCTCCCAGAGGTCAGGGTGAGCGCCGATAGGGTCAGGGCCGCCGCTGTTCTCGAAATCGACGGCCTCAAACGAGAACGGCACCATCTCCCGCTCCCACTGGGCGTCGTTGTGGCAGGTGATGCAGTAGTCGTCCAGCATCGCCTGAGCTTCGGCTCTCTGCGATCCCAAAGCGCGTGGCTCAGATTCTGCCGGAACCCGTGGTTCTGAGCCTAGAGGCGCGGCCGGTTCCAGCTGCCCCGCGGATAGCGCAACGCCAACCGTGCCGAGCCAGACCACGACCACGACCACGACCACGACCAATACTTTCATCCACTCAGCAATTTTGTGAGTCTTCACTCGCTCCACTCTGATTACCGGCGATTCTCCGTCCTCAACCGTTGCAACAGCTCGACCGTGCTATCTCCCCGGCGGCTCTCGGTGGCACGGTCGAGCGGGGTTTTTCCGTTGGCGTTGACCGCATCCAACTGCGCCCCTTGACCTACAAGATAGCTGACAACGCTCGCGTAACCACTGGCTGCGGCGGCATGTAGCGCCGTATCACCGGCCAGGTTCGTCGTGTGAATATCGATACCATAGCCGACCGCGCGTTTGACGGCGTCGAGTGTCACCGCTTCTCGTAAGACTGGGTCCGGTTCGCGTCGCGTGCTCCGCACCGGTGCACTCTCAGCGATGCGATCCAACCGGTCGACCGCCACCAACGGTGACCGACCACCCAGCCCCACCGCCGCCATCAATGCCGTAACGTCCCCTTCCTGCACCTGCACCCGGTCGTCACGCACGGAGAGGCTGCCCGGCCAATATGTCGGACGGTGCACCGCCAACGGATCTGCGCCATGCTCCGCCAGCACCGTCATGATTGAGGGTGCGCTGAATCGTGCGGCCAGCCAAAACGGCATGGCCCCCACCCACGAAGGATGAAGATAGAAGTCCACCGCGTCGCGGCGAACCGGTGTTGACTTCTCGATTGGCCGATTCGGGTCGGCGCCGTACGTAAGGAGCGAGGCCACGAGAGCCTCATCTTTGTGAAGAATCGCGGTGTGGAGGGCGGTATACCCGGCCCCGGCCGCGTTGGCGTTGGCCCCGCGCGACAGCAAAAACGCCGCCACGGCGCCATGACCACTGTGGGCGGCGGTGACGGTCGCACTCGTGCCCGATGGGGTCTCATCATTGACATCCGCGCCAGCCGCGACCAGGAGCCGCGCCGAGCGAACGTCGCCCACGCGCGCCGCAAACTGGAGCGCAGTGTATCCGCCACGCTCGATCTCGGTCACATACTCGGGGTTCCACGGCTCTGGTGTGGTCTTGACGACCTCGGTTCTCACATCTGACCTGGCATGCACGTCAGCCCCGCCAGCCAACAGCGCGTCCACCACCTCGTGGTGACGCTGGGCGACGGCCCACATCAGCGCCGTCTGACCCCGGGCGCCACGGGCATCCACGTCAGCCCCGCTCGCGACGAGCCGCCTCACGCCCTCCGCGCTACCGCTCCGGGCCGCCGTCATCAGCACGGTCTCGCCGGAAGGTAGCGCCGCGTCAGGATTGGCTCCCGCGGCCAACAGCAGGGCGATCATGGGCTCGCTGCCGTGCTCGGCCGCCGTCCAGAGCGGCGTCACGCCCAGGTCATTCGCGACGCTCACATCGGCGCCGGCCGCGATGAGCCGCTCAGCGATATCTCGTGCGTCCCAGTAGCCGGTCCAGTGAAGCGCGGTCGTGCCATCGCCCTGCGCAGCCGCCACGTCGACACCTGTCTCCACCAGCTGGTGGACAGCCGCCCATTCGGCGTTCTTCGCGGCGTCAGCCACTGCCTGGGCGCCGGCATCGGCGGCCACGAGTGACGCCAGACACAGCACCACGACACCTATTGTGCGAGCGCGTCGAATCTCCATAGCCTTTGACCTGTTTCGTCGCCTTGTGCAAGAGCTGCCTCAGACGCCAGACAATGTATCCACTCTGGTCGGGCCTTCGAGCGGTAACTGTCCTGTGCTGTTCCCGATGGCGTCGAGCGGCATCTCGAGCTTGTCCATCAATGTCATCAGCAGGTTCGCGTTCGTGATGTCGCCGCCATATTTCAGGTGGCGACCACCCTTGAGCCGACCCGCGCCGCCCCCAACCAGCAGGAGCGGCAAGTTTCGTCCCGAGTGGACGGTACTGTTTGAAATGCCGGCACCATACAGGACGGTCATGTGATCCAATAGTGATCCGTCTCCATCCGCCGTCGCCCGCAGCCGTTCGAAATACTTGGACACAAGCTCGACGTGATAGCGGTTGATCTTGGACATGAGCTCTATCCGCTCAGGGTCGTTCTCGTGGTGCGACAGTGGGTGATGCGCGTCCGACACGCCGACCTGCGGATAAGAACGTGCGCTCTGCTCGCGACCCAGCATGAACGTCACCACGCGGGTGAGGTCAGTCTGGAGCGCCAAGAACTGCAAGTCGAACATCAGCTGAAGATGTTCTTCGAACTGACGTGGCGGCGGCCCCTGCGGCTGCTCCACAAACGTCGGTTCGACATCGCGCTGCGCTTCGGCGTTCTGAATTCGTCGTTCAACGTCGCGCACGGCCTCCGTGTACTCATCTATTTTTGCGCGGTCGCTCGGTCCGATCCGCCCTCTGAGCCCGGTTAGTTTCTCAGACACAGAATCAAGGATGCTCTGTTTCTCGCGTCGTCGGGCCCGACGGGCTTCCGGCGCAGCGGACCCGCTGTCACCAAACAGACGTTCAAACACCGCGCGAGGATTGTTCTCCATCGGGAGCGGTTGCGTGGGGCTCCGCCAGGAGATCGTCTGGGTATACGCGCAGCTCAAACCCGCGGTGCATTGACCGGCGTTCGCGGCTTTGTCCATCGACACTTCGAGCGACCCGAGGGGCGTCTCTTTCCCGAGCTCTCGCGCCAGCAACTGGTCGATCGACGTGCTGGCAAAGACGTCCGTTTCGTTTTTCCCTCCGGTGGCCGTGCCGGTAAGAAACGACGCCGAGGCCCCAGCGTGAACGTAACTCCACGACGACCGAAGCCCCGACAGCACGAGCAGCTGGTCTTTGAACGGGGCCAGCGGTTCGAGAATGGGCGTCAACTCGAATCCCGCTCCCTCCGCGGCGGGTGTCCAATAGGGCATCGCCATCCCGTTGGGTGCGTAGATGGCCTGAAACCGATGGACCGGGCGCGCGGCGCCGCGAGCAATCGCGGAGAACGCCGGCACCATCGCGTCAAGAAGCGGAAGGGCCAAGGTCGCGCCGAAACCTCGCAAGACGGTTCGTCGTGGCAATGCTCGCTTGGTGATCGTCATGTCGTCAATCCCTCTGCCGGTCACTCATCATGGTAGCGATTCGCACGCTAGCCGGTAGTCCGTCGTTCTTGGTCACTCCGCGTTCGGTTCGACGGGAGTCCCGGCCGTCCGCATCAGAAAGGCAGGGCTCTTGACAACGCCCACGATGAGAGCCGACCAGCGGAACTCACTAGCCGCCGCGTCGTCGACGATAGCCCGGACCGCTGGTTGGTCGTGATAGTCGAGCCCGCGTCCTATCGCGTAGGCGAGAAGCCTCTCCGTCACGGTGCGAACAAAACGGTCGGGACGTTCCAGCAAGAACGCCCGCAACCCTGCCAAACCCTCGATCCGGGTACCGTTCGGCATGACGGACGTGGCGTCGATCGGGTTACCCAGCTCGTCAACCGTCCGCCAGGCGCCAAGCCCATCGAAGTTCTCGAGGGCAAACCCGGGCGGATCGATCATCGCGTGACAGCTGGCACACCGCGGACTGCTGCGGTGTTGTTCGAGACGTTCGCGCACGGAGGTGGGGCGTCCACCTTCTCCCCGATCCGGTAGCGCCGGGACATCGGGCGGCGGTGACGGCGGCGGCGCTCCCAGCAGCGTGTCCAGCAACCATTTACCTCGCAGTACCGGGGAGGTGCGGGTCGGGTACGACGTCAGAGCCAGCAGCCCGCCGTGCCCCAGCAAACCGCCGCGCTGGTTCAGATCGGGCACGTTCACCCGTCGGAACCGGCTGCCATAGATACCCTGCATCCCATAGTGCCGCGCCAGGCGTTCATTGACAAAGGTATAGTCCGCGCGCAGCAACTCCAAGACGCTGCGGTCTTCGCGCAATGTGCTCTCAAGAAATAGCTGCGTTTCCGTCCCAAACGCCTCTACCAAATTGTCGTCAAAATCCGGGAACGGAATGGGGTCACCGCGCACCTCATCCAGGTTCCGTAGGTGCAGCCACTGCGCGGCGAAGTCGTCCACCAGCACGCGTGCCCGCGGATCAGCCAGCATCCGGCGCACGTGCTGCTCGAGCACCACCGGCTCCGTCAGGGTGCCATCCTCGGCCGCGGACAGCAACGGTTCGTCCGGAATGCTGTTCCATAAGAAGAAGGACAGACGTGAAGCGACCGCCAAATCGCCCAGCGGATACACCGTGTCGGGAATCGCGCTGTCAGGGTCGCGCTCGATCCGAAGAAGAAAGTCGGGGTCGACCAGCAGACGCTCGAGGGCGAGCTGGATACCGGCGTCAAAGGTTCCGCCTGTCTCACGGCCCATCCCGAAGAAATCGAGAAGCGTGGCAAGGTCTTCGTCTGTGACCGGTCGACGATACGCACGCCGAGCGAGACCAGACAAGATTCGTCGGGCACACGTCCTGGCGGAGAGGGATGAGCTATCCGATGGACGGCACAGAAAAATCCGCCGGCGGCTCGGCGTCTCGCCTGCCCCCGTCATCTCATAGGGGCCACCGATGGACAACGAGTCCACCGCCGCCAGCCCGTGATAGCTCTCGTCGTTGGACAAGACTTCTCCGGCTTGCTGGGGCTGCAAAATGCCGTCGGGCTCCCAGAGACTTCGCACAAAGGACACGCTCACCAAGTGCGGACCAGCCGTGACCGACAACCGCACGTCTAGGCCGTCATCTGCCGTGAGCACATAAGCTTCCCACGCAGGGTCGCCGGGCTCGGCGATCGTGAAGGTGGTCGGCGCAGCTCTCGCCTTGGTGCCGCCACCGACCGTAAACCGATGCCGGCGCTCACCATCGATTCGAACATCAAGCAGCTGGTCGGTCCCCATCCCGAGGATGTAGTCCTGCCAATTCGTGCGCAGATCGACCTTGAAGAGATACTCGCCGTCAACCGGGAAGTTGTAAGACACCGCTACCCCACCGCGAGAGCCTAGAGGCAAGTCTTCGTGCTGCCGGTCGTCTTGTTTTAACAACAGCGGCACGTCGAACGTTTCGAACGCCGGTCCCACTGGAGCAAGACCGGTGGCCAGCCGGCTAATCTTCCGGGCCGCGGACAGATAACGTTCGAGCTGAGAGGTCGAAATGGAGAGGACATCCGCGTTGTTGTCGAACCCAGTGTCCGACGTCTCGTCTCCCGGCAGAAGCGCCGTCACGTCTATGTCGAGACGAAGGAGGTCGCGGACCGCGTTGTGATACTCCGTGCGGTTGAGGCGGTGCACGGTGCTCGTGCGACCAGGATTCGGCGTCTCGGCGGCGACCCGGTCAATCTCCGTTTCCAGCCAACCCGCGACGGCGTCATAGGTCGCCTCGTCAGGTCGAGGTCTCGATGCCGGCGGCATCGTGCCGTTTCTGAGCTTGCGAATGACCCGTTCCCAGATGTCGGGGTCGCGGCCGGGATTCCCCACGTCCGGCCCATCCAACGCCAGCCCGGCGGTAAGAAGGGTGTCGTTGTGGCAGGAAACGCAGTATTGGTCAAGAACCGCCCGGACGTCAGCGCCAGAGCCCACCGTCGGGGCAGCTGCTACCTCACGTGATTGGGCGGCTGCGGTATCCTGCGCGACGCTGCCGATGACCGCGACCAGCACGAGGGCAACAATCGACAGTGAAGCAGCGAGCCAACGACCCAAGCGTAGGTGCACCATCAATTTGCAAGTCGTCCAGAGGAGACTAGACTAGGAGTGTAGTGCTCGCTCGGACGTTTCCGCAACAGTATCCGGGCCCCGCTCCGTGTCGAGGGACCGGGCGACCGGCTTGGTGCGCGCGCGGTGCGACGATGAGCCGGGATCCAGACCGTGTCGCGCGGGTCTCTTATGAGGTCGATGCCGCTGCGCCGGAGGAAGCTGGCCCGCGAAACTCGGAATGTACTTGCAGCCAGCCGGGGAGCGTACAAAGTGTTCGTGAAATCAGCTCGGCGGGCGCGAATCGCCAGAAAGACGCGGCTCGACGTAGGAGCCGGCTCGTGTCAGGAGCGGAAAGAAGGACAGATGAACTCAATAACGAAAGTGTTGGTCGCTGGGACCTTTGTCGCGGGGGTCAGTCTCGGGTGGGCTGCCGCCAAGGTTGATGAAGCGGTGGTTTTGGCTCAGACACCCAGCCCCGTCATGATGCAACGGATCTACACCGGAACCGATGGTCTATCCCATGTCGAGCAGGTCGAGCTCAATGCGCAGTCCGTGCTAGAGCAGGTCACCGGCGCGGTCGTGCGTGTGTCGCAACCGGGTTCCTTCAGCGATTGGCATGTCGGCCCTACGCGCCGATACATCATCAATCTCACAGGTGGCGGGCAGCTTGAAGTTGCCGAAGGCAAAGTCGATCTGCCCCCAGGCACTATCGAGTTCATCGATGACTTGACCGGCAAGGGGCACACGACGGCGCACGTCGGGCAGGAACCTCGTGTGTCGATTCATTTTGAGTTTGTGGACCAGCAGCAGATTATCGGGCCGATCGGTCAGCAGTAACAGAAGCCATACGCATTTCTTGCACGTCGGTCCTCCCTGTCCGGGACCGTCCTCGAGTCTCCATCTGTTTGGCCAGAAGTATGATTAGAGTATGAAACTGAAGACATCTGTCACACTCGAGAAAGAGGTAGTGGCGGCGGTCGAGCGATCCGCACGCGATGGAGAAAGCCGGTCAGAGACAATCGAGCGGCTATTGCGCCTGAGCCTCGCCGCGGAGGCACGAGCCAAACGGGACCGGCGGGACCGGGAGTTGATAAACGCGCACGCCGAGGAACTGAACGCAGAGGCGATTGACGTGCTTGCCTACCAGGTGGATGTGTGACGCGAGGTGACCTCTATCGGGTCGCCCGGCCACCCGGGAACGACCCGAAGCGATTCCGCGTCTTCGCCGTGGTCAGCCGGTAAGCGTTGATCGACTCTCGGTTCTCGACCGTCATCTGCGCGCCGGTGTACTCGGCACGGCACGGCCTGTCGACACAGGTTGACGTCGGGCCGGACGAGGTGCTCCGGCACGAGAGCAGCGTGCACTGCGACGAATTGGTGAGCCTCCCGAAGCCACGGTTGACTCGTTTCGTCGGACGACTCGACGTCGAGAAACTCCGCGCGCTCGACGAATCGCTGATGACCGCGCTGGGCGTCGTCTACGACTGACTACGCCCCCTCGAGGCGTCTGCTCGAGTGTTTTTCACCGACCGGTGCCGTGGCGCTCGTTTATCGAAGCCACACACCCCATGCAGGAACCTGCGCGTCGCGCTAGGTGTTCCCGAGGAGTCGTCTGACCAGCTCGACATGTTTTCGGCATGCCGATCGCGCCATACATTTCGACCGCCTCGTCGAGCAGTGTCCTGGCCTTCTCCTCGTCGCCAGGCTGGTCGCGGTCGAGGAGCATCCAGGCATACCAGCGACGCACGTCGGGCTGCGCGACCCGGTGCGGCCGCGTGTGCGCCTGTCGAAGGGCGGTCTCGAAACAGCCGGAGCGTCAAGGCCGTTTCGATCGCCACGTCCGACCTCCGCTGTCCACCCCGCGTCCCTCCTCGGCGAGGTTCCCAGCCGACGATGGCTTCAGGCGCCAACCAGAGGGTCACATCGCCCCGGCGGACGAGCGCGCGATCAATAGGATGGCCAGTTGCGACCTTGTACCGTGTCTTGCTATTTGGGATGCACCTTCGACGTCATTGTGGCGCCGTTTCCCCGAGAGCAAGAGTCGGATTCGGCTCCCGTTCGATTGAACGGCGATTCCTGCACCAGCGCCCAAGAAACGCACGCGACCGAGCCGGCCCACCCGTTGCGCGAGCCGGTTCTCGAACTCCTTCTGGAACGTGCTCACCCAGTTCGTGAGGTTGTCGACATGCGAATCGCTGATAAAGAATGTCGCAGTCGAAGCTGGGTATGTAAGCACTGGCCTCAGTTGGCATAGATGCCCCGAGCAGTATTCTAGGAGCCAAGGTAAGATGCAACGCTCGCGGGGCGAACGGTAGGCGCGATCTGGTCGCCTTGACCTCCTGTGACCAACCCCTTCTAATACCGCCTACCACCTACGTGCACCGTGGCTCTACGTCATGAGACTACCGACCAACGAACTGGCCTACATGTTCGGCGAAGGCGAGATGCGACGGAACATCGTCGCGCTACTTCGCTACGGTCTGTTCCTCGCGGCCGTCGTGCTGCTCTTTGCCGCCGTCTTCCAGCTGATCATGGTCGAGGTGGAAGGACATTCGTACTCCTGGATAACGGCGATCTACTGGACGCTGGTGACCATGAGCACCCTGGGGTTCGGCGATGTCACGTTCTCGACCGATCTGGGTCGGCTCTTCAGCCTCCTCGTGTTGGTCTCTGGCATCGTGCTCTTGCTGGTCGTCCTGCCGTTTATGTTTATCCGTTTCTTCTATGCCCCGTGGCTGGAGGCCCAACTTCGAACGCGGGCGCCGCGGCGTCTCGCCTCCGCTGTCAAAGACCACGTCGTCATCGCGCGCTACGACGCTATTGCGACCGACCTCATCGCGCGCCTCAGTCAGGAGGGGATCCCGTACTTCGTCATCGAGCCAGACGCCCTACGCGCGGGGCAGCTGCTGAGCGACGGCGTCTCAGTCGTCACCGGCGACATCGACAGCCGTACGACCTACGAAAGCCTGAGGATCGACAAGGCTCGACTGCTGCTCGCGAATTGCGAGGACACCACAAACACGAACATCACGTTGACGGTGCGCGAAGTATCAGCCAGCGTTCCGATCCTGAGCGTCGTCGAGCACCTTGACTCCACCGACATCCTGGAGCTGAGCGGGTGCACGCATGTTCTCCCGCTGAAGACGCGACTGGGAGAACACCTGGCGAACCGGGTGAGCGCCGGGTTGGGCTCGACCGACGTCGTGGGGAGTCTGAAGGGCCTGCACATCGCGGAGTTCTCGGCGCAAGGCACTCCGCTCGCAGGCCTGACGGTGCGCGAGACCCGCTTGCGCGAGCAGACCGGGCTCAACCTGGTCGGTATCTGGCATCGCGGACGGCTTCGCCCGGCCTTCCCAGACACTCAGATCACCACGAGCAGCATCGTCGTGGTTGTCGGCACCGCTGACCAACTCTCGACCCTGGACGACATGATCGAGATGGCCTCTCATCCAGGAGCCCCCATCCTGATCGTGGGCGCCGGAGCCGTCGGCAGCGCCGCCACCCGCGCCCTGCGCCGCCGAGGCGTGCCGGTTCACGTCCTCGACCGCGACGCGGGCCCAGTCGACCGGCTCAGAAGCGTCGTGGACGACGTCTTCGTAGGGGACGCCAACGACCGCGAAGTCCTGATCAGCGCCGGGCTGATGGAGGCGCCCTCCGTGCTCCTCACCACGAACGACGACGCGATGAACGTCTACCTGACGGTGTACTGCCGGCGTCTCAATCCTGGCCTCCGCATCGTCAGCCGGATCACCCACGAACGGAATCTGGAGGCGATCCACAGGGCGGGCGCGGACTTCGTGCTCGGCTATGCGTCACTCGGCGCCGAGGCCGTGATCTCGTTCCTCGAAGGCCACGAGGTGGTGATCTTGGGAGAAGGTGTCGACCTGTTCTCGGCGCGCCTCCCCGTATCGCTCGAGGGCCACACGCTCGCCGACACGGGCATCGGCTCTCGGACCGGCCTCAGCGTGGTCGCCGTGCAACAGCACGGCGAGATCGTGACTCACCTCCACGCCGACATGCGCCTCGAGCCCGGAGCCGAGCTCATCATGATGGGCGACGTCACCCAGCGACGCAGCTTCACGGACGCGTTCGGGTAGATTGTCCCCGGGTGGTGTTCGCAGCCAATGGCCCCGCGGAGGGAGAAGGCGACCATCCTTCTATGCCGCGGTCGTCCGTCCCCGGCCAGCCCTGACTATTTGCTGTCTAACACCCGGTTCCACTCGTCGACATTGGTTTTCTGGGCCTCTAGCAATGCGGCGGTGTCGCCCTCGATAGTAACTGTCGTCATAACGTCGGTCTGCGCGATCGCATCGACGACATCCTGCCCGGTCGATACCTTACCAAAGACAGTGTGCTTTCCATCCAGATGCGGCGTGGGGCCGTGGGTAATAAAGAACTGGCTCCCATTGGTGCCGGGACCGGCGTTCGCCATCGAGAGCACGCCCGCGGAATCGTGCTGTCGCAGAGGGCTGAATTCGTCGCCAAAATTGTAGCCGGGACCGCCCCTCCCAGTGCCTGTCGGGTCGCCGCCTTGGACCATAAAGTCGGCGATGACGCGATGGAACTTCAACCCGTCATAGTAGCCACGGCCCATCAGGTTGACGAAGTTTGCCACCGTCATCGGGGCCTCCTCCGCAAACAGCGCCACTTTGATAACGCCTTTGGTCGTCGTAAAGACGGCGGTCAGTCCTGCATCTGACATTGCAATGTGTCCTCTCGTGCGTGCTGCGCTCACGCAGCGTCAAAGTAAATCTGTTGCTCGGTCTCTCGAGTGACAGTGGGGCCGGGGCGGGTGTATCGATCACAAACCCGAGGCCGATCGGATCCTGAGATTATCTCAGTACGGAGCGGTCGTGTCCCCGCGGCATCCCAGTGGCGCCGTCGCGGAAACCGATCGAGACCAAGAGCGCCCCTCGGGAGGCAGAGGACCGAGACAACTGATGATGCCGGTATCATGGGGCCGTGGCCGAGCCAGACTCGTTCGACCGGTTCAAGAAACAGTACGCGTTGCGCCGTGGCGAGGTCGCGCGACGCGTCGAACGCTCCGTCCTCGGTCACGAAGTCGGCCTGAACGGCTTCACCACATTCGGGCAAGCTGAAACGCTGTGCGACGTCTTGCCTTTGAGCGAGGCCAGCCGTGTGCTCGAAGTTGGCTGCGGTCATGGATGGCCGGGATTTCAGGTCGCGCAGCACCACGCCTGCAACCTCGTCGGCATCGATGTACCGATCGACGCGCTACGCGAGGCGCGGGCGAATCTGAGCACTCGGGAGCTAAATGGTCGTGCAGCATTCGTCGCCGCGAACGGTCGCGCGCTGCCGTTTCCGTCGGGCGTCTTCGACGCCATTGTCCACGCGGATACATTTTGTTGAATCCCGGACAAGCTCTCCGTGTTGAGAGAATGCCGCCGCGTCCTCGCGCCTGGCGGGTACCTCGCCGGGTTTGTAATTCATACGCCGGCGGGCCTCAACGCATCTGAGCGGCAGCGAGCAACCGAACTCGGACCAGACGATGTAGTCGGAGCCGGCGTACCCGAAGACCTCGCCAAAGAGGCCGGATTTTCGAATGTGAGCCGGGAGAACGTCACCGACGTATTCAAAGCCACTGTCGAAGCGATGCTACGAGCCGCCAAACGGTGCGAAGCCGAGCTACGGGCCGAGCAAGGCGACGAGGAGTACTCGGCTGGCCGCGAGCGGGGGGAGGCAAAATTGATTGGCATCCGCGAAGGGCTGCTCCTCAGGTCTCTGGTCACGGCTATCAAGCGCTGAACCTGAGAGCAACACAGCCGGAGTCGAGATTGGCCCGTGCTCGACGACATCGCGAAGACGTCGTGACCCGCCAAACGAGTGGCCTTTGGGCAAGTCACCGGATCGGCGATACGTGACCAATCGGCTCGTCATTCGCCAATCCCTCTGCCGTCCAGCCGAACAGACCACAGTCCGTCGGGGTGCCTTGACAACACGAGATATCTCAAAGAAAGTTCGAGTTCACATGGTCAGCCTCTACAGTAGATTCGTTGTCGTTACCTCGATCGTGGGCCTCAGCGGAGTCGTGTCCGCGCAGACCCCCGAGAGCCGACGCGATTATTCGGCGGAAAACTGGCTGTTCGCTGGCGGGGACCAGTCCAGCTCACGTTATACGACCCTCACCGAGATCTCGACCGACACCATCGACCGGCTCGGCGGAGTCTGGGCGACCCGGCTCGAGGGCGGCGGGTCATCTCGTTCGACCCCGGCCGTCAAGGACGGCGTCCTCTACCTGACCGCCGGGGCCAGTGTGCTGGCGATTGACGGACGGTCCGGCGAGACGGTCTGGCGGTGGCAGTCGGACGACCCCGGGGCGCAGAGAGTGCCCTCGTGGCAAGGGGTCGGGCTGGGCGACGACCTCGTCTTCGTGGGCCTCCGGAGCGCGGAGGTGGCGGCGCTCCGCCAAGACACGGGTGAGCTGGTGTGGGCAACGTCGGCGGGGAGTGTTCCACGGCAGGAAGGCGAGACGGTCACCACGGCGCCGATACATGCGGCGGGGACGGTCTTTGTCGGCGTCGCCAACGGCGATAGCGGCGGGCAGGGGCGAGTCGTGGCCCTTGATGCGTCGACCGGCCAGATCGACTGGACATTCTTTGTGGTGCCCCGTCCCGGTGAGTTCGGTCACGACAGCTGGCCACAAGACTCGGAGGTGTGGAGGGTCGGTGGCGGCGGCGTCTGGCTCGTGGGGACAGTCGACCCCGAGCTGGGTATGGTGTATTTCTCCACCGGCAACCCGGTCCCGATGTTCGGGGGCGAGGTTCGCGAAGGTGACAACCTCTTTACTGCCGCAGTGCTGGCCCTCGACATGAAGACGGGCGAGCGCAAGTGGCACTATCAGGTCGTTCGTCACGACATCTGGGACGCGGATATCGCGACACCGATGCTGCTCTACGACGTGGCAGTCGACGGGCAGCCGCGCAAGGCTCTGGCGGCGATGCGAGCCGACGGTCTCCTCTTCTTGTTCGATCGGGAGACCGGGGAGCCGCTGATCCCAATAGAGGAGCGCCCCGTACCGCAGGACGCGCGTTTGAAGACGGCAGCGACCCAGCCGTTCCCAGTGGGCGCCGAGAGCATCCTGCCCGACTGCTCATTTTGGCGCGACCGAGTTCCACCGCCATTCGAGCTGAGCTGCAGCGCCTTCACGCCACCGTCCGTCGATCAGCAGTCCGTCGTCGCCCTCGGCGCACCCATTCCGATGGTGCGGGTCACGCCCATGTCGTTCAGCCCGCAGACCGGATACATCTATGCGCAAGGACGAGGTCACGTCGGACGGGCCAAGCGCTTCGAAGACCCGTGGATCTCGGACAATCGTCCCGGAGGTTACTTGAGGCTTGGGCTTCCCGAATCCACTGGCGTCCTGGCGGCGGTTGACCCCCAGACCAACACCGTGGCCTGGAAACAAGAGCTGCCGGGTGGACGGCTCGCAACCAGCGGCCCCCTCGCGACGGCCGGCGGCCTCGTGTTTTGGGGCTCCGCCGATGGCCAGGTCGACGCGTATGACGCGCAGACGGGCGAGCGGGTATGGGCGTTTCAAACCACCCCGGCTGGGGCGCGGATGCGTCCCGGACCAGCCGCGAGTTATGCCATCGACGGCAAGCAGTTCATCGCGATCCCCATGGGTAACGAGCTCTGGGCCTTTGGTCTAGACGGTGCGGTGGCTCCGCGAAGCGTACCGTCGGAGGAGCCGCTGTCGGACCTGGTGCGCTGGGTGGGTCCAGCGCCCCGCGAGACCGACGAGATCGAACTAGCGACGCTGCGCGAGAATCCCTCGTGGTCGTTGGGCGGCACACGGAGCGCGATTGACGAGCACGCGTTCAATCCTCAGCGGGCTCAGGTCGTCACTGGCGCACGCGTGCAGTTCACAAACAATGGTGAGATTGCGCACACCGTTGTAGCTCGAGACGGCCGCTGGACCACGGGCACCCTCGCCCCCGCGATGTCGACCTATCTCACCTTTGACGAGCCGGGGACATTCCGCTTCCACTGTGAGGAACACCCCTGGGCGCTGGGGGAGATAACCGTCGAGCCGGGCGGAGACGGCTCACGAGAGTGACGAGTGGATAGCTGGGTCAACAGCTCTTGGAGGCGTATACATCAGTGCTAGACGACTAGTGAACTAGTGGACCACCGGTTCGGCGAGGCAGCGGGCTCCCCGGCGGCCCTTGTTCGCTGGCAGCCTACCACACGCGTTCCGTCATCCTGCGCGGCGGTGGCCCCTAGAGGATCAATGCAGCAATACCTCGAGCTCATGCATCGGGTTCTCGACCAGGGCGTCCGCAAAGAGGATCGCACGGGGACCGGTACGCTCAGCGTGTTTGGCCATCAGATGCGCTTTGATCTGTCCCAGGGCTTCCCGGTCCTCACGACAAAGAAACTGCATCTGCGGTCGATCATCCACGAGCTGCTGTGGTTCATTCGTGGTGACACAAACGCGCGGAGCCTGCAGGCCGAGGGTGTCTCAATTTGGGACGCATGGGCCGACGAGCAGGGCGAGCTTGGCCCCGTCTACGGCCATCAGTGGCGTTCGTGGTCAACCCCGGACGGCGGGAAAATCGACCAATTAGCGGACGTGGTCCAGCACATACGCAGCAACCCGGACTCGCGGCGACTGGTCGTCACGGCCTGGAATCCCGCGGATGTCCCGAACATGGCGCTGCCACCCTGCCACATGATGTTCCAGTTCTATGTCGCCGAAGGACGGCTCTCGTGCCAGATGATGCAGCGGAGCGCCGACATCTTCCTTGGTGTGCCCTTCAACATCGCCTCCTACGCGCTCTTGACGATGATGGTCGCCCAGAGCTGCGATCTCACCCCCGGCGACTTCGTGCATACGTTTGGGGACGCGCATCTCTACTCGAATCATCTCGAGCAAGCACGCACCCAGCTCCAGCGTCAGCCGCGCCCCTTACCACGCATGCACATCGACCCGACTGTGAAGTCGCTGTTTGATTTTCGTTACGGGCACTTCGCGCTCGAGGGCTATGACCCGCATCCACCTATTGCCGCGCCCATTGCTGTTTGAGACCTCACGGCCACGCTAACCACGTGTCACGATCTTCGGGTGGCTTTACGGTTTCGATGCCTGGGCCGTGTCGCAAGGCACGATAGTTCAGCGACCATTCTGGACGCCATGAACGCCGCGGGAGACCGAAGGAACGCCGTGGGCACCGGCCCCGTCACACAGGGTATGGGCCTTCGACAATATCGTCCCGTTATCTTGTGCGCCATTGCACTCACTGGCGCGACCGCTACTGGCGCGAATGAGCTGGACTCGGCCGAGCTTGTCGGGTTGGCATACATGATGCCGGTGACGGTGACGGTGGAGCGAACCTGGCGCGGCACAGCGGGGGCGATGGTCTGGTGGATCGACGACATCATCTACGACGAGCAGACCCGGCTCGCCGAACGGCGCTGGCCGGTGGACCTGGACGC
>Ga0310121_10000298_pt1 | contig 54809 bp, 53 predicted proteins | sample CB27_Tmax_986_MG_FD_203504 | JGI IMG/M metagenome (GOLD analysis project Ga0310121, IMG submission 203504) | Marine microbial communities from Western Arctic Ocean, Canada - CB27_Tmax_986 | ecosystem: Environmental > Aquatic > Marine > Oceanic | place: Canada: Western Arctic Ocean | collected... | reverse complement strand
ACGGAGAAGGCAACCGACGACCTCGGGTTTGTCGCGAGTGTTTCGCTTGAACAAGGATTGCACTCTACGGTCGGCTGGTGGATGCAGGAGCGACAACAGCACCCTGAGGTGCCGGGCACGTGACGGATGCTCGCATGAAGATTCCAATTACAAAGCCGCTTTTTGGCGACGAAGAACGTGCCAACATTCAACAACCGCTTGAGAGTGGCTGGGTCGTCCAGGGACCATTTGTTAAGCAGTTCGAAGATCGGTTTGCGACATTCGTTGGCGCTCCTGATGCTGTTGCAACTAGCTCCTGCACTACGGCTTTGCATGTTGCTCTAGTGGCGTTGGGCGTTAAGCCAGGTGACGAAGTGATCGTGCCGGCGTTCACGTGGATTTCAACAGCCAACGTAGTCGAATATTTGGGCGCCCGCCCGGTTTTCTGTGACGTCGATTTGGAAACCTTCAACATCGACGTTGGATGCATTGAATCGCTTGTTACGCCACAAACGGTTGGCATTATCCCGGTTCACCTGTTCGGATTGCCTGCCGACATGGCGGCCATCCTGGCTCTGGCAGACCAGTGTGGCTTGTGGGTCGTAGAAGATGCGGCCTGCGCGTTTGGCGCGAGGTACCGCGGCCGTCATGTAGGTTTGTTAGGGGACGTCGGCTGCTTCAGTTTCCACCCTCGAAAATCAATTACGACGGGTGAGGGAGGGATGATAACGACGTTGCGAAGCGAACTAGCAGAATTATCTCGAAGCCTGCGTGATCACGGGGCAACAAGGTCCGATCTTCTACGCCATGAGAACCCTGAGTCGTTTCTGCTCGCCGAGTACCCGCAGCTCGGATTCAATTATCGTATGACCGATATCCAGGCAGCTGTTGGTTGCGCGCAGATGGATCGTGCGCCGGATATTTTGGCCTGCCGTGCGCAAGTCGCTAGTCGATACAATGAGGCGCTGAGTGAACTGAGTTGGCTCCGCCGACCATCGACGCCCACTGGATATGTTCATGGTAACCAGGCGTACGTTTGCCTCTTTGCGCCGGACGAGCCGACGCCGTCCAACGTAGAAATACTGAGTCGCGCTCGCAGTGACTTGATGAGGAGCCTTGAACAAGCTGGCATCGCGACGCGCCAAGGTACTCATGCGCCAGTCCTGGCCGACTACTACGCTCGGAAGTATTCGATTCGACCAGAGCAGTATCCGAACGCGTGGCTCGCGGAGGGCCTTAGCCTTGCGCTTCCGCTGTACCCTCAAATGACTTTAGAGGAGCAGTATTTCGTGTGCGAAATGCTTGCCGAGTTCGGCGCTGACTTGTGAACAGAAGCTTGCTTGAAATCCTCGTTGATCCGGTGTCAGCTGAACGGCTCACCCTAGAGGCCACCCAGTTCGACGGCGATGAAATCCTCGAGGGAATACTGCGCGCCGGTGGGCGGCAGTATCCCATCGCGGACGGGATCCCGCGCTTTGTTCTGACCAACGACAGTGATCAGCAGTTAACCGCGTCAAGTTTTGCTTACAAGTGGCGGCAGCGGAACACATATGAGTCTCCGGAAATGGGGGAGGCGGCAAGTAGGTGGATGTGCAAGCGATACGGGTTTGCTGACCTTGAAGAGATGCGCATGTATCTTTCGCGAAGCGGGCGTATCCTAGATGCGGGGTGCGGGAGTGCATTCAGCAGTTTGCTCTGCATGGAGCACTGCTGGAGTGATCGTAGTTCCTGCGAGTGGTATGGGGTTGAGATTTCGGAGGCGATCGACGTTGCTCGAGACCGGGTTGGAGTGGGTCCGCGGAGACACTTCATTCAAGGGGACATCCTTCAACTTCCACTCACACCTGGTTCGTTTGACCTAGTATTTTGTGAAGGTGTGCTCCACCACACACCATCGACGGAAGCCGCATTCAGGTGCGTGGCGGATATGCTTGAGCCGGGTGGTGAACTCCTCTGCTACATGTATCGGAAAAAGGGACCTATTCGCGAATTCGCCGATGATTTGGTTAGGGAAGTACTTGCTCCGCTGGGGCCCGAGGAAGCGTGGAATACTCTTCGTCCGCTCACAGCGCTTGGCCGGGCCTTGACTGAACTAGATGCTGAAGTTGAAGTCGAGCAGGACATCCCGTATCTCGGCATCCGTGCTGGGCGCCATGATGTACAACGCCTCATCTACTCGCACATGCTCAAGTTGTTTTGGAATCCTTCCTTGTCGTTTGAGGAGAACAACCACGTGAACTTCGATTGGTATAGCCCGCGCTACGCGCATCGCCATACCGAGGAAGAGGTCAGGCATTGGTGCAAGGAGTTTCATCTGTGCATCGAGTATCTGGACACCTCAGAGCAGAGTGGCTATACGCTCCGTGCTAGGAAGCACTGACTGAAAGCATCCACCATGTGCGGAATTGTCGGAATTGTGGATTTCTCTAGGCGGCCGGTCGCAGTTGAAGATGTGCGCAAAATGACCGATGCGATCGCTCATCGTGGCCCCGATGGTGAAGGACAGTACGTCGAGGGAGCGGTTGGGCTTGGTCATCGCAGACTTGCCATTATTGACCTATCAGCGCATGGCAATCAGCCGATGTCGAACGAGGCGGGCGACGTAGTCATTGTGCACAACGGTGAGGTGTATAACTTTCAGCAGTTGCGGGGCGAACTGGAGTCGTGTGGCTACAAATTCCACTCCCAAACCGATACCGAAGTGATCTTGCGTGCGTACGAGCAGTGGGGGAGCGATTGCGTGCAGCGTTTCAACGGGATGTTCGCATTTGCGATTTACGACCAACGGCCCAGCTCGGAGGGAGGAAAGCTGTTCCTGGCGCGCGACCGATACGGTATCAAACCACTTTACTATCGCACCGGCGCGCCGGGTTTGCTGTTTGCGTCCGAGATTAAAGGGTTACTCGAGTATCCTGGGGTGTCAGCACAAGTTTGCTGGAAAGCACTAAGCGAATATTTCACTTTCCAGAATATTTTTAGCGACGCGACTCTATTTGATGGTGTGCAGCTATTGCCGCCGGGGTGCATATTGTCAGTGGATGTCGCCTCCGGTTGCGTGACACGGTCCCGATACTGGGACTACCAATTCTCAACAGAAGGGGCCACGTTATCAATCGACGAAGCCGCAGAAGAACTTTATCGTCTGTTTGAACGCGCTGTTGTCCGGCAACTTGTGTCAGACGTTCCCGTTGGTGCCTACCTGAGCGGTGGGATGGACTCGGGCTCGATCACCGCTGTTGCCGCTCGGAATATCCCGCGGATGCGGACTTTCACTGCAGGGTTCGATCTCTCATCGGCAACTGGCCTTGAGCTTGGTTTCGATGAACGACCGGCGGCGGAGATGATGGCGAATCGGTTCAAGACCGAGCATTACGAGATGGTCATGCACGCTGGCGATATGGAACAGGTGCTGCCAGAACTGATCTGGCATCTTGAGGACCCACGTGTTGGACAATCCTATCCTAACTACTACATTGCGAGGCTCGCGAGCCGCTTTGTAAAAGTTGTTCTCTCTGGAGGTGGTGGCGACGAACTCTTCGCGGGATATCCGTGGCGCTACTACAGGGGGCTTCGTGGCGGCAGTATAGATGCTTATTACGACGACTATTATGACTACTGGCAACGGCTTGTACCCGACCGCGATCGTGCTTCCTTCTTCAACGAGTCCACCTACAGGGAAGTTCGGGAACACGAGCCGCGTGAGGCCTTTGCCCAGGTCTTCAAAAACCGCTCACTACCAGATGGGTCAGTCGAGGACATGGTCAATGCTTCACTCTACTTCGAGAGTAAGACGTTCCTGCATGGGCTGTTCGTTGTCGAAGACAAACTCAGCATGGCGCATTCGCTAGAGACCCGAGTGCCTTTTATGGACAACGATCTAGTCGACTTCGCTCTGAGGCTACCGCCAAGCATGAAACTCAACGACCTAGAAAGTGCGCCGCAGGTTGACGAAGATGATGTTAGCAAGGGTGGGCAGGGTAATGCTGATGGCAAGGTTGTTCTTCGACAGGCGATGATGCGCTTGCTCCCATCGGAAATCAGCAGTGGACGGAAACGTGGATTCTCAGCACCTGACGCCAGTTGGTTCGCGGGTGAGAGCATTGAGTATGTGAGGCGCTTGCTTTGTGACAGCGATGCGCGCATCAATGAATACTTGAACCCTGAGTATGTCCAGCGAATCGTCAGAGAACATAGCCAGGGGGCGGTAAATCACCGGCTGTTGATCTGGTCTCTTTTGAGCTTTGAATGGTGGTGCCGGCAATTCCTGGACGGTGGGCGCACACGAGTCTGAGGTGCGTGACAATCATGATAGTCATTATCGATCACGGTCTCGGAAACCTCGCCTCTATTGGCAACATGCTGAAGAGAAGCGCTAGACTCAGCATTAAGCTTGCAGCCGGGGATGTGATGCGTAAAGCATTGGGGGTAACCCCGTGACAATCCAGAAAGTAGGAGTCATCGGCGCGGGTGTCATCGGGGCGGGAGTGGCCCAAGACGTGGCGACGGCGGGCCATGAGGTTGTCCTATTAGACATTTCCGCAGACATTCTTGCACGAGCCGAACAGAGCATTAGGACCGGGCTTCGTACCCAGCGACTTCTCCAAAAGTCCCGTGCACTTGAGCCTACAATCGTCATAACTGGACGCATCCAACCGACTACTGATTTAGCTCTTTTGTCGACCGTTGAGTTCGTGATCGAGAACGTGACTGAGAAGTGGGAGACAAAGCAGCGCCTCTATCAGTCGATTGACGCGATCTGTCCAGACAACTGCATCTTTGCAGCGAATACTTCCACCATCCCTATAACGCGAATCGCATCGGCGACCAAACGGGAGCCGCTTGTTATCGGGGTGCACTTCATGAACCCGCCGCCCCTGAAATCGGTTGTGGAGGTCATTCTTGGAAACCACACTTCGAGAGATACGCTGGATAGAACGAAGCTCTTTCTGAGCACCTTAGGTAAGGAAAGCGTCCTCGTCAATGATGGGCCTGGTTTCGTGGCGAATCGGATCCTGATGTTAACTATTAACGAGGCAATTCGTGTCTTCCATGAGGGTGTGGCTAGCGTTGAGGCGATAGATAAGATTTTCAAGAGTTGTTTCGGTCATAAGATGGGCCCGTTGGAAACGGCGGATTTAATAGGCTTGGACACCGTGCTTTATTCCATTGAAGTCCTAGAGGAGAGTTTTGGGGACAGTAAATACGAACCCTGCCCATTGCTGAAAACAATGGTCCATGACGGTTTGCTCGGCCGGAAGAGCGGCCAAGGCTTCTACGACTACGACGCAAACGAGTTACAGAGTGCAGGAAACTCTTAGTATGGTCGACGAGACCGCGCAAACAATACGGCGATTCATCGAGACACAGCTACAAGCCGAGGAACTTTCAGATGACGAGGATCTTGTTGATGCTGGTTACGTGAATTCTTTGTTTGCAATACAGCTAGTGCTTTTCGTAGAGAGGCAATTTCGTATTTCAGTTCAGGATGGTGACCTGGATCTAGCAAATTTTCGATCGATTTCCGCGATTACCGGATTCGTGCGCAGAAAGCAATCATCTGATTCCTCTGCGGGGCAATCAGATGATTCGTCTGGACCATGAGAGTCGAACTTAGCTCCGAGCAAACAAAATATGTCGCGCATGTTAGGCAGTTTGTTGATCAAGAAATTGTTCCCAATGCGGACCAATACGACGTAGAACAGTGTCTTCCTGAGACTCTAGTCGACAAACTGCGGGCTGGTGGCTATCTGGGGGCTGTCGTGCCGAAGCGGTACGACGGACAAGAGTTGGACATGATCACGTTCGGACTTCTCTGCCGGGAGTTTGGGCGGGGGTGCTCGTCGGTCCGAACTCTCTTGACAGTCCAGAGTATGGTGTGCCAGGTGCTTCGAAGATGGGGAAACGAGGAGCAAAAAGCTCATTGGCTGCCTCGTCTAGGCCGTGCGGAGGCTATCGGGGCTTTTGCTCTGAGCGAACCTGAGGTCGGCAGCGACGCGGCAAGTGTGCAAACGGTCGCCGTACTCCGTGACGGGCAATACGTGATTAACGGAAAGAAGAAGTGGATCAGCTTCGCTCAAATCGCGGATGTTTTTCTCGTATTTACACAATGCGAAGGAAGGCAATCTGCTTTGTTAGTCGAGCGAGACACGCCAGGCTTGCGAGTGCGTCCTATTAGGGGAATGCTTGGAACCAGAGCATCAATGCTGGGCGAGTTGACATTCGAGGAATGCGCCGTACCGGCGGGTAACTTAGTGGGTGGAGAAGATTTTGGCCTGACCGCCATAGCGCTGACAGCTCTAGATTTAGGACGCTACAGCGTCGCATGGGGTTGCGTAGGCATTGGTGATGCGTGCCTGGAAGCCTCGTTACGCTATTCCTCTGAGCGGAAACAGTTTGGCACGCCGATACGCAATCATCAGCTTGTTGCGCAGTTGGTTGCCGATATGGTGACCAATGTTTCCGCAGCTGCGTTGCTGTGTCATCGTGCGGGACAACTGCGCGACGACGCCGACCCTCAAAGTATAGGCGTGACGTGCATGGCCAAGTATTTCGCCTCGCGTATGGCATCACGAGTGACGAGCGACACGGTTCAGCTGCATGGTGCCGTTGGTTGTAGCGATGAAACATCAATCCAGCGCTATTACCGCGACGCTAAAATTATGGAAATCATCGAGGGAAGTAACCAAATACAACAGCTGCTGATTTCGGGATTTGCGTATAAAGACAACTTGTCAAGCGCCATGGATTGGGCGCATGACTGAAATGAAAAGCGATCAGCCGGAACCACCTGTCAAATGTGTTGTTTGGGATCTTGATGGCACCCTTTGGGAGGGTGTTCTCTTGGAGGGTGACGAAGTCACCTTGTCCCGTGGCCGTGAGGAGCTAATCAAGGCTCTTGATAGCCGTGGCATTTTGCACTCTATCGCAAGTAAGAACGAGCATGACTTTGCGATGGCCGAGCTTAATCGTACCGGCCTCTGGGAGTATTTCTTGTATCCCCAGATCAATTGGAACGCCAAGAGTGCTTCCATCAAGCGGATCTCTGAAGCTCTTAATATTGCTACAGACAGCATCGTCTTCATTGACGATGAGGAGTTCGAACGCGATGAAGTGACCAGCGTGTCGCCAGATGTGCGCTGTTGTGACATTGGAGGTGCCGACCGATTGTTCAATGCGCTGAATGTCTACTCCTACCCGGTTACCGAAGAATCACGACAGCGCCGGCAGATGTATTGCGATGAGCAGGAGAGGAAGCTCGCCGAGGCTGGGTTTGAGGGGCCAACTGAAGCCTTCCTCGCGACGCTGGGAATGGAACTCACGATCCGGAATGCTCGAGATGAGGATCTTGAGCGAGCTGAGGAGTTGACCGTTCGTACCAATCAGCTCAATTCTACTGGCTTGACCTACTCCTATGACGAACTAGCTGTGTTGCGCACCTCCCCGCGCCACGATCTTTTGATTGCTGAGTTGCGAGACCGTTATGGTGACTACGGAAAAACTGGTTTGGCATTGATTGAGCGCAGCAAAAAAGTCTGGCATTTGAAGCTTTTGCTTATGTCCTGCCGTGTGATGTCAAAAGGCATCGGTAGCGTTCTACTGAATCACATCATGCACGGCGCAAAGGATGCTGGAGTGCGGTTGCAAGCCGCTTTCATTCGAAATGAGCGCAACCGACGGATGCTTGTTACCTACAAGTTTGCTGGCTTTAAAGAAATCGGCACTAACGGAAAGATAATGACTCTCGAGCACGATTTGACTGGGGTGCTACAAACTCCCGAGCACGTAAGGTTGAAGATCCTGTAGGCCGGGCAACGTAAAGGATTCAAAGGCAAGTCTGACACTTTATGAGCGATTCGTGGCCAAACAGATTGAAAAACGCTATTCGAGCTCGACTGAGCCCGCAAAATCTTAAGCGCGCACGAATTGTGGGAAGAAGCGTACGTGATCTGAGGGCGACCTTCGAAAGGGAACCGGTGCCCACATACCCTATTGGCATTGATGAGTTGCGGGCGACACTACTCGAACTCGGCATCAAGAAAGGCGATTTGTTACATGTTCAAAGCTCGTTGTCGCATCTCTACCGCGGAGCGGTGAAGCCGCCGCCGGAGGCAATACACGGCAAGCTCTGGGCGTACGCGGAGAACATCATCACACTCCTGCAGGATCTGGTCGGAGAGAGCGGGACAATTATGATGCTCACGGACCCGCCCCGCCCGGTGGGTTGGTTGCGACGGCTTGCGGCTGGACACGAAATCGAAGACGACGTTTTTGATCCCGCTCTCCACGTTTCCACAAGAGGTCTCATTAGCGAATGCTTTCGCAAGAGGCCGGACGTTGTTCGGAGTGTGCATCCTTTCTACAACGTGTCTGTTTGGGGGCGACTGCGGGAAGACCTCATCATGGATCATCACAGGTCGACACCGTACGCTATGGATATTCACTCCCCGTGGTACAAGCTCACGACACAAGGCGGAAAGGTTCTTCTGCTCGGGATAACGTTCCACATCAACTCGCTCTTTCGTCTCGTCGAGTACCTTCATCCGGAGGAGTTCCCACGGCCGATCTTCATGAATCGTCCCGTTCAGATGGGCTACCTCGACCACAGTGGACGGAGACAGAACATTGACGTCCGCTTGCACTGTTCCGGAGCTCCAGGAAGCAGCCTATTCAATAGCCCACAGTCGCAATTCGAGTTCGGCGAGTACATCAATTCTCTTTATGGAATCTACACGATCAAACAGTTCCAAGACGATGTACGGATCGTTTGCTACGATGCAAAAGCACAGTACGAGGCCTGCGTTAGCGAAATGAGACGGGGCGTCACCATTTATGACCCACAGTTTCAGCCCTAAAAGTCGCCATGTATTACCTGTACTACGCTGGAATACCGGTAGAAGATCAAAGCGTGGAACAAATCGGGTTGGCTGTGTCGGAAGACGGAGTCTATTTTGACCGCGTCAATGGCACAGGCCTGATTCTTCCTCTCGATCGACAATCGCGGTGGGCGAATCTCCGTGTTTGCAACCCCACGGTCATTTGGTTCCGCGGCGAGTGGTTGATGTATTACCACGTGGCGCACCAGGAAGGCCTGCGCGGTTTGGTCAATCATTCCATTGGCCTGGCGCGCTCCCAAGACGGTGTGGAGTGGCGCAATGAACCCGGCCCTTTATTGAGCGTGGACAACATGCGAGATATTCATCCTGGACTTACGCGGGACTCGAAAAGTGGTGGCGTCATAGAGCCGGCGATACTGGTCGAGGAAGACGGTTTGCAGATGTGGTTTGTTGGCTATGGGAACTCGTACCGGACGGACAGCAAGCTATACCACGCTGTGAGCGCGGATGGGTGTGAATGGCACATCACGAGGAATTGGGTATTGTCGGGAAATCAGTTCGGGGACTGCTCGGTCCACTACCCACAGGTATTGAAGGTTGATGGAGGCTACGAGCTGTGGTTCACCCTGCAGAACAACAAGAATGAGGCGTATGCGATCTGCATGATGGAGTCTGCAGATGGGCTCGTTATGGATCGCCTTGAGCAGGTACTGCCGAAGGTGCCAGAGGGGTTTACCGTTAAGGCACGCGAAGGTTTCGTATTCAAGGTGAATGGGCGAGTTCCACGTGGGGTAGCGCGCTTAAATTGGGAAGTTTGTCGGATCGGTTGGGGGGGGCGAAACTACTTCGGGTACGCACACCCCCATGTGATTGAGGAAGGCGGCGAGAGGATTCTCTACTATCACAACTATAACTACGGTTCCAAGAGACGGAGGACCTGGATGGACATCAGCCGTTGTGAACTGGCCCGTGCCCGAAGCACACATAAGGTTGTTCTGGGGCCCACAGCTAACCCCAAAGCGTGGGATTCGTGGATTGTTGCAGATCCGTTTGTTGTGAAACGCGTGTAGCTTGTAGTGCCTGACAGACGAGTAGATGCTGTTGCTAGCGTGCCCTGCGAGCCTATGTCATTCGGAAACTAATGATCATCTGATGGCAGCTGGCAGCATGTGAAACTCCGCAGCCACAGGCGTAGAGTTTCGGCACCCAATAGCGATCTTCATGGAAAGGAGCCAACAATGAGTGAAGCGACCGTAGTGGATGCCAGACTGGACAAACTAGAGCAAGACAACCGGCGGTTGAAGCTGGCCCTTGGTTCGTTGCTGTTGGTGCTGGCAACGGTGCCTCTGATCGGTGCGTTCATGCCTGAACAGATACCAGAGATAATACAGGCGCGACGTTTTGAAGTGATCGACGAGAACGACATCAAGCGCGTTCAGTTAGATGCCGTCGGCGTCTTCTACATCGATGCTAATGGTAACGGACGCGCCCAGCTAAACGCCGAGGGTATCTTCTACAGTGGCGAGAACGACAACGTGGTTTGGAGGACGCCCGAACAGTAACATCGACATATGGAAATTCTAGAGGCGTTTTTCAACTCGTACGACGTAGACGGCGCCGAGATTTGATGGTTCTCTGGTGGCGCTTGTTCTACAGGGCGCTCGGCAGTCGTTGGTGCGTGGCCTTGTTGCGCTTCCTGATTTTTGTCGCCGATCGTGTCAAACCTGGCGCGGCGCTTGTGGTTCTCGAGGCACGAATCGGTGAGTCGTGGCCGCGACACGTGCCGGGTTGGGTCAACATTCATATGTCGGCCCTGATCTGGCAACTGCGCCGTCGCTCCCTCTCACAAGATCGGCGTCGCCTGAACCGTGTCCATCGAGGATCACGTCCGCTACGAATCGGATGTTTCGGTCCTTTCAGCGGGTTGCTCGGGTTTCCAGTTTCGCTCTTTGAAGCGTTCCCGTCGGAGCATGCTCTTTTCATCTACGACTTGCAGTACCTAGGCCAACTGGCGTCTGCTTTAGGCGGGTTGGCGCAACAATACCGACCCGTCAACTTGGAAATAGCTACCGCATATTCGGACGCAGTACGCGCCACGGCGGATAGGATTAACGCAGACGATCTTGACCTGTTACTGATCATTCGCCGGAAGATGGACGCCTACGACGTGCTCGACTATGTGATGACGCCGTGTATCGCAAACGTATGTACTGGTTCCGATGTCAGTCATCATCCCAATGTTGATTTCAACCTCTATTGTCAGCCGGAAGCTGATTTCTTTCCCTCTGGAAACGATCTCTTTTGTGGATTCACTCAAAGGCCGGTTCCAGGACGCACCGTATACCCCTCGTTTATGCACTACGATCCACGCGACCTGGATTTGACTTTGACCCCGCCCAGTTGGGAAGAGCGCCGTCCATTGATTGTCTTCCATGGCTCGCTATACAAGCTCGCCTCAGAACCCTTTCTGGACTGTCTCTTCGGGATTATGGCGGAACTCAGCGACGTCGAGTTTGTATTCATGGGACGGGAGAGTGGCGATTTTCTCCGACGTGTCTACGATTCTGCGTGTTGTTGGGGAGTCAGTGAACGTGTCCATTACGAGGGGGCATTCCTACCGGTGCGTGACGACGAGGGGCGTATCACGGATCCCTGTTGGCATAAGTTGGTTGCGCTGCTACGCTCCGCGCGCCTCGCGCCGAACCCGTGGCCTATCGGCGGCGCATCAGCGCGGTTTGAAGCATACGTGCTGGGTGCGCCGACCGTGCACATGGGTTTGCGCACCGATGCTGCAAGCTGGGGCAAGTCTCAGCTAACCCTATTGGAGATCCCAAGGCTCTTGGTACCCGCGGGCACGACCCACTCAGTTGATGACTACCGTGCTCTCAGTGTGCGTTGCTTAGTTGACGGCAATTTCGCCAACGAACTGGCTCGAATGCAACGCCAGAGGGTTCTTGCTACCTGCGCTCCATCCGAATACTGGCAGATGATCCTGGGGGTGTTTGACACCTGGTTGGACGAGGGGCTCTGCCCACCCTCGGGGGAAGACAAGTTCATCTAACGAAATTGTCTGACGTGCGTGACAATCATGATAGTCATTATCGATTACGGTCTCGGAAACCTTGCCTCTATTGGCAACATGCTGAAGAGAATCGGCGTGGAAGCCATAATTTCGTCGAATAAAGATGCTATCGCCCGGGCCGACAAGTTGGTGTTACCAGGAGTAGGTGCGTTTGACGCAGGAATGAGAAATTTGATTGACCGCGATTTAATTACGATCTTGCACGAGCGGGTATTAGAAGAACGGACACCGATTCTCGGTATTTGTCTCGGACTTCAGTTGTTTGGAACAGAAAGCGCAGAAGGAACAGGGCCCGGGTTGGGATGGATAGACGCCAGAAGCATTCCGTTTCATTCACCACCCGCGGGCCCATCCCGTGTGCCACACATGGGGTGGAATAATCTGTACCCGCGTACTGCCTCACCCCTCTTGGACAACCTTCCTGAGGATTCCCGGTTTTACTTTGTGCACTCGTACCACCTTGAATGTCACGATCCTGCGGATGTTCTTGCGGTTACGGAATATGGCTACGAGTTCCCATCAGTTGTGGTTCGCGAAAATGTTCTGGGGACGCAATTCCATCCTGAAAAAAGCCATCGGTTCGGAGCCAGCCTGATGGAAAATTTTGCTCGATATACGTGATGCTGAGGCCACGTGTATTGCCAGCTCTTTTGTTACAGGGTGGTCGCCTCGTCAAGACGGTACGTTTCAGGAAGCCTCGATACGTGGGTGATCCGATCAATGCGGTCCGTATCTTCAATGAGAAGGAAGTGGACGAACTGATCGTGATAGATATTGACGCTGGTAGAGCAGGGGTGTCCATTCCTTTGAAACTAATCACCAGGATAGCTGGCGAATGCTTTATGCCAATGACCTATGGTGGTGGCATTCGCACTCTCGACCAGATTGCCGAGATCATGGCAGCAGGAGTTGAAAAGGTTTCGATTAACAGAGCGGCAGTTGCCGACCGTGGATTCGTAGCACGGGCAGCTAAACGATTTGGGAGCCAAAGCATCGTTGTATCAATTGATGTGCGGCGCCGCCTGTTTGGGCAATATGAGATTTGCGTCGATGGTGGTCGACGGCGAGCAGGACTTGAGCCAGTTAGCTTAGCTCTTGAACTGGAGTCGGAGGGAGCTGGAGAGATTCTGCTTACCTCCATTAATCAGGAAGGCACAATGACTGGCTACGATGTTGACCTGGTGCGTCGTGTGGCATCAGCCGTGAGCATTCCCGTGATTGCTTGCGGTGGTGCTGGCTCTATAGACGATGTCATTGGAGTGGTCTGTGACGCGGGAGCCGCTGCTGCTGCTGTGGGAAGCATGGCTGTGTACCAAGGGCGTAACCGCGGGGTTCTAATCGGCTTCCCCACAAGAAAGCAGCTTGCTCCCCTCCTGTGATGGAACATATACATCGAGGATCGGATTCAACCGTTTGTGCGCGGTGTGTTTACGACGAGAGGGTTCCAAGGATCACCTTTGATGAGCAAGGTATCTGTAACTATTGCCAGCTACACGATCAGTTTGAAACGCAGTATGAAACTGGAGACGAAGGTAAAAGATGGCTTGAGGCGCTGGCGCGTCAGGTTTCCCATCAAGGCAGAAACCGAGAATTCGACTGCGTGGTTGGTGTCAGTGGCGGCTGTGACTCGTCTTACCTGTTGTGGCTCGTAAAGGAAAAGCTCGGCTTACGCCCGCTTGCTGTCCACTTTGATAATACGTGGAATTCGACTATCGCCGTTGAAAATATTCGTAACATGTTGGACCAGCTAAATGTCGAGCTTCATACACACGTTGTGGACAACGAAGAGTACGACGATATCTATCGCGCATTTCTCATGGCGGGAGTTCCCGATATTGAGGCGCCAACAGATATTGGGCTCGCGACCACCCTTTATAGGACCGCCGCGAAGCATCGTGTCAAGTACATTTTCGAGGGACACTCGTTTCGGACAGAGGGCATCTCGCCACTGGGGTGGTTATATATGGATGCACGGTACATTCAGTCTGTTCACCAAGAGTTCGGATTGGTCCCGATGCGCACTTTCCCTAATCTCTGGCTCTCGTTGTATTTGTACTGGACCGCTTGGAGACGCATTAAGGTCATTCGGCCGCTCTATTCCATTGACTACAACAAGTCACAGGCCAAAGAATTCCTAACCTCTCGCTTCGGCTGGCAATGGTATGGCGGTCATCACCTCGAGAATCGGTTTACCGCTTTCTATCACAGCTATTTCCTGCCACGTCGGTTTGGTATCGATACGCGCTTACTTGGCTATTCGGCACAAGTTCGATCTGGTCAGATGACACGTGCAGAAGCGACTAAACTGCTGGCCAAGCCACACTTTCTCGACCCCGAAATTGTTGAGCTGGTGAAAAAACGGCTTGGATTATCCGATGCACGATTCAACAACTTGATGAATCTTCCAACACGAACTTACCGAGAGTTTCGAACTTACAAACAAACATTTGAGCGTCTGAAATGGTTATTCGGCATGATGGCAGCTGCGAATTTGGTGCCACAGAGTTTTTATCTCAAGTTCACGGCACCTGATCCCCCAGATCCCTGCACGGTTTCCAATCAGTACGAACGTCGTTCTGATTTACTCGATCACCAGTCGTGATTTATCTATTGAGGTTCGTGTAAATTCCGTGGTTTTCGCCTGGCGCACGCTGTACCGAGTCCTTGACTGGGAGCTGGTTGTAGGACTGACGGGATGGGTCCTTCGCCTGTTAGCGATGATCTGTCGGCGACCAATTTCGGAAGGCGTTCTCGCATTGATCCAAAGGCGGCTAATCGACACGGGATGGCCACACCAGAGCCCTGGATGGACCAATCTACATCTGTCGAGATTCATTTGGCGAGTGCGCTTGCAACTCATGCATCGGCGCAAAGCCCCCAAGTCGTTCCAGGAAACGTCCCATACGCCGCTCCGTATCGGCTTCGTGGGCCATTTAAGTGGTTTGCTAGGGTGTCCTCCAGAGTTGTTCCAGGCATGTCCGTCGAACGTTGAGCTCTACATCTTCGACATGGAATTCCAGGGTCGTCTGGCGTCTTTAGAGCACGTCGCAGCAAAGTACTTTCCCGCGAAGATTGCAGACGCCTTTTCGGAGCCTGAACGAGTCGCCCCGCTAGCAGCTGCCATCAACGACAGCAATCTCGATATGCTAGTCAATTTGGAATGGCGGAAACCTGTTTATGCACTCCTGGATGGGGTCACGACCCCTTGTATTGCCAATTACAGCTTCGGATCAGATTTGGTGTACCACGAAAAAATTGATGTGCAGCTCTACTGGCAGCCGGAAGCTGACTATCTGATCCGAGGATCACAGCTTTTTTGCTGCACTGATGAGCGTACAGTTCCGTTCGCGCGCATTCGGGAAATACGAGGATTTTACGATCAACGCGATATGGCTTCTTTGAGCATGCGGTCCTGGAGAGAGCGTGAGCCGATGATCGTTTATCACGGTGCCCTAAACAAACTTCAAGAGGGTGCTTACCTCTCGTCTGTCTTCGACTTGCTTGTCGAGGACGAAAACTTGCAGTTCATCTACATGGGCAAGGACAACGATATAGCGTTGAGATACGTAACCAAGCGTGCCAAACGCGCGGGTGTTGAAGGGCGCGTCCACTATGAAGGGAAGTTCAGCTTCTTTCGTGGCGAAGACGGTACAATCAAAGATCCTGGATGGGCCAAAATGGTTTCGTACCTGCAGCGATCTCGGCTTGCTCCTGACCCTTGGCCAATGGGAGGTGGCTCTTCGCGATTCGAAGCCTATTTGGCTGGCACACCCTCGGTCCATATGGGGCTTCGCGTCGACCGTGCCAGCTGGCGTCATCGACAACATAGTGTTTGCGAACTCCCCTGCCTCCTAGTCCCCTCTGGAACGGCGGAGACGATCCAGGAGTATCTAAGCCTATGCCGGAGATGCCTATATGATGAAGAGTTCGCTGACAAGATTGCGACGGCACAGCTAAATGTTGCTAAGTTATTGTGTGATCCAGGACCCTGGTGGGATGAGTTGTTAGAGATTTATCAAGAAGTTAGCGGTTCAAAATTAAATTGAAATCTGCCTCCCGCAATGCTCTTCATGCCTTACTCCACTGCACATTTTTGTCGAGAATCGCTACGCTCACCATTAAGCTTGCAGCCGGAAATGCGTATCGCTTTCTTCGCTTTCAGCTACACTCGCTAACGCTCAATTCTCTAATCCCAGCTGAGGTATCCACGTGCCAAAAGCTCTGGTAATAGGTTCAGAAGGCAACGTCGGTACGCCACTAGTCCGGCATCTGCAAGCCGTTGGCTATGACGTTCTCGAATCCGACATTCGTCCGCTGGCACGCCCCGGGTATTTGATAGCGGACATCAACCAGCCTATGGATCTTTTGCCAGCCTTCGATTGGGGCCCGGATGTGGTGTTTATGCTTTCGGCCATTGTTAGTCGCGTAGCTTGCGAGCAGGCTAGTGGTTTAGCCATCGCGACCAACCTGGCTGGAATCAACAACGTGCTGCAATTGTGCAAACGAACGGGTGCGCGACTCGTGTTCTTTTCAAGTTCAGAGGTCTATGGCCCCGGATGCGACCCGATGGATGAGGCGGTGTCGGACCCAAAACCGAACAATCGCTATGGGCTATCGAAGTTTTTGGGTGAGCAACTCGTCGAATACGAGACCCGGGCCTATGGGTTGAAAGCAGTTAGCATCAGGCCCTTCATGATCTACGATGAAAATGAAGAGTTTGGGAGCAGGCGGTCTGCAATGATCCGTTTCTCAAGCGAGTTGGCAATGGGTCGCTCGATCCAAGTACACAGTGGCAGTGCTCGAAGTTGGCTGCACGTTTCTGATGCTGTTCGGGCTATGGAAGCAGCCGCGCACATAGATGAGTATATGGTTATCAACATTGGCCACCCGGACATCCTTCCTATTGAGGAGCTTGCCGAACAGATTAGAGCGGAGCTAGGGGCGTCAGGATCGCTGATTGAGTACCTCTCACAGCCTGATGGTATGACGCCCATCAAACGGCCGATCTTGAACCGTCAACGTGACGTACTGGGCATTTCCCCGGTAGTTTCGCTCGAAGAAGGTGTTCAGTGCGTGTGCAAAAAAGTGCAGGAGCGTATCGCGGCAGGCGGGTTGAAGTGATGAAATTATTTCTCCTATACCAAGTACGGTCCGCGGTTTGGTGCGGCGGGGCGGCTATTAAGTTAGATACACAACAAAGCTTATGAAAGCTGACGAGAGCAGCCAAAGAGGCAAAGCTCTGATCACCGAAGCACGACAAATGGTTGAGCGTCTTCAAAAGGAGATGCGCGAATGTTGGGAACGGGATCTACCGCTTGAAGAGCTGCTTTGTGACCGTTGGGAACGAGCGCAGCGACTCGGGTTTGGGACCGGTAGCAGCATCTATCAAAGTAGCTACGTTTACGGGGACGTGTCTGTCGGTGAAGAAACATGGATCGGACCGCTTACGCTCCTAGAGGGATCAGGCGGGTTGTCCATTGGGAGCCACTGCAGCATCAGTGCTGGCACGCACATTTACACGCACGACTCGGTTCGGTGGGCGTTATCTGGGGGCTCTGCCAAGTACGAACGCGCGCCAGTTCACATCGGGGACTGCTGCCACATTGGTGCGAATGTGGTCATTCTCAAGGGCGTGACCATTGGCCACCATGCCGTTATTGGCGCATCGTCGCTAGTGAATAAAGACGTTGCACCGTACACAATCGCGGTTGGTAGCCCTTGCCGGCCTGCAGGGAAAGTCAAGATAGGAAAGGATGGCGAAATCGCACTTGAAATGTTCGGTTCTGCCGAGACTGGATAACCGCAGCCTTTCAGAATCCCTGTCGGTAAGCTGTTGCACCACTCTGGTGATTACCAAAGGGAACGATGAGTCGAGTTTAACGTGAAGCCCAAGCGGGTTCTGTTGATATATGCACAGGCGCCGTTCAACACGACGCTTTCGTACCAACACGGCTGGCCGCGGCAATTTTCTGCCGACCGTCGCTTCAAGTGCACACACATCAACGTCGGATACGCAGGAGTACTGGCCAAGGTGCGTGCCCTTCTTACTGCCCGAACCTGGACAGGTGATGCGATCGTCATGCTTCACTCTGTGTTCTCTAATGGCTGCCTGCTGGACGGACGCCTCTTTGATGCTATCTTCGATCTGGAGCAGCCAAAGGCATTCTTTATCGGCAACGAATACAAGCTCATGCCAGAAAAGATGCGCTTCTGTGAGGAATTGAGTGTTTCGCTTCTCGTCACACAGTCAACCGAGCCGACAGTTCGCTCCAAATACCACGAGCGATTAGGATGCTCTATCACGACCCTTCCTAATGCAGGATTCGACTCCGAACTCTTCAAGGTGGTCACACCATATTCCGAGCGACCGATCGATTTTGGTTACCGTGCCTTCGCGCCGGCGTGGTACATCGGGCACCGAGAGCGCCAGGAAATCGCTGAGTACTTCACATCCCATGCAGAACGCCTCGGGTTGACCGTGGATATTTCACTTGACCGCAATAGTCGTTTTGCCGAAGAAGAATGGGCAAGTTTCCTGAATTGCTGTAGAGGACAACTCGGCACGGAGGCTGGGGGAGACTACTTTGATTTGACCGATGCCAGGCGTATAACAGTCAATGCCTACGTGCAGCAGCATCCAGAAGCGTCTTTCGAAGAAATTCGTGAGCGATTCTTCGATGGAACACCGACTGACGTACCAATGCGCGTCCTTACTAGCCGCAATATCGAGGCGGCGGGAACGGGAACCGTGCAGCTTTTGTTTGAGGGACGATACGGTGATTACCTGCAGCCGGATATCCATTACATCCCGCTGAAAAAGGACTTCAGCAACGTTGACGAAGCACTTGGGAAGTTTCGCGACGACACTTTCACCGAGAAGGTTGCCGACAATGCACTTCGACTGGTCAACGAACAATTCACCTATGAACACCTGATCGGCCGGTTTGCGGACGCCTTGGAACCATTGATTTAGCTGTGCGGGACTTCGAGGAACCAGTATGGGGGGACCGAGATGCAGGTTCTCTCCGAGCGAGACTCCGGCCGCTGAGCCTACCTGGGCGGGAGGTTATAGCGCGTCTCAAGGCCGCGTACCGTTTGATAGGTTCGGCAGCCCCTCATGGACAGACACGTGTATTCTACGGGTACCGGCGTGTTCAAGGTGGGAAAATGGTGACCATCGGTGGGCTTGTCAAGGTTCAAGCATTGGCGCGCGTTTTCCCAAATACGCTACACGGGTTTAACGTCCTCTATCTTGTCAGCAGCGGTTTGCCGCAAGGAGCCGTTGCTCTCGCCCGAGCCGCTAAGCGCAAGAAGGTACGCGTTGTCATCAATCAAAACGGTGTAGCGTATCCGGGCTGGTACGGGCCAAAATTTGAATCAATTAATGCGCCAATGGCTGAATTACTGCGAATTGCCGACCATGTTTTCTATCAAAGCGAATTTTGCCGAATGGCCGCGGGCGAGTTTCTTCGGGTACGCCCCGTGTCATCAGAAATCCTGTATAACTCGATCGATACGACCAAGTTTTCGCCGGGCAATAAGGCTGATGATTTGCCGCTGACGTTGCTCCTCGCGGGGTCGCAGGACAAGTCGTATCGAGTGAGAGTTGCCCTCAAGGTACTTGAACGTGTAGCGCGCCACCACGCTGGTGTACGGTTGATCATTACGGGTCGCCTTGGTTGGATGCGTCGAACGGAGGAATCTAGGAAGATGGCCCTTCAATGGGCAAGCGAACTGGGCATCGCTGATCGCGTGGACTTCACGGGACCATATAGCCGCGCAATGGCTGCCAACATCTTTCGAAGGGCTCATATACTTCTGCACACGAAATATAATGATCCGTGCCCCACGGTAGTGCTTGAGGCAATGGCGTGCGGGCTTCCGGTTGTTTACTCTGCCACTGGCGGTGTACCTGAATTAGTAGGCTCGGACGCTGGCGTGGGTATTCCGGGAGAGGTTCGTTGGGATCAAGATATGCCACCCGATCCAGCAGACTTAGCCGATGCTGTATTGACTGTGACTGACCGCTACGACCACTACAGCCAGGCGGCAAGACAGCGCGCCCTTGACCGATTCGATGTCGGTCCGTGGCTGAAGCGACACGCTGAGGTGTTCCAACGACTCGTCACCTGAAGAAGTTCGCCAAAGAAGTCGGTGCACTACCTTTTCGGTTATTGCCCGGTGCTGTGCGTAGGCGAGGAGTGCAATTTATTCTCCACGCTATGACTCGGTTGCGCCCCGAGGCAGCTATGCGCGAATTGCTCCAAATCGATACTGACGTAACCGGCTTGATCAACGAAACCGCGATTACCTATGGTGGCGGTGTGCATGCGAAGCACCGCCTGATGCGGTACCACGACTTCTTTGTCGATCGCATCCGGCCCGGCGAACGTGTGCTCGACATTGGCTCGGGTAATGGCGCAGTGGCCCACTCTGTCGCTACTCGTTCTTCCGCGGTTGTGGTCGGACTGGACCTAAATCAGGACAACGTTGCCAGTGCACGGCGCATGTTCCCTCATTCGTCACTGACTTTCGTCGTAGGTGAAGCTCCCGAGGATATTCCAGCTGAACGGTTCGACGTTGTCATAATGTCAAACGTGCTTGAACATCTTGAGTACCGTGTCGAATTCTTGAGGCTGATCCAGGAGCGTGTCTCCCCGGGCCGTTGGCTTCTGCGCGTTCCCATGTTCGATCGCGAGTGGCGAGTGGCGATGCGCAAGGAACTCGGTTTGTATTACTTCGGTGATCCGACGCATGCTACGGAGTACACGCAGGCGAGTTTTGAGGTAGAGATGCAGGAAGCGAGCTTTAAAATCAATGAACTACAAATCAACTGGGGTGAAATCTGGGCCGAAGTGTCGTACGACGTTCCTTGAACTCTACGCTGAACTCAATGCTTCCATTGTCTCCCTTTCTAGCTGATCAGTTAATTATTTCAACGGCATTTCCTGTTTTGGCGCTCATTTTGGGTGCCTGGTAAACGTCCAGGGTTAACCTCCTGCTTGGGGAGCAACGAACGTTCCATTACTGGTTCCCGGAGCAACAGAAGCTGAGTTTCACTTAGTTCCAGAAAGACGGACTGTGACAGAACATCTGAATCGTCAACGCCCGGCAGTAACGGTGCTTATGGCCGTGTACAACGCTGAGCGGTTTCTAGCGGATGCGATCACAAGCATCCTGAAGCAGACTTTTAGTGACTTCGAGTTGCTGATAATTGATGATGGCTCCACTGATCAAACGGCTGACGTTGTCAGACAGTTCAGTGATAGCAGAATTCAGTTCATGTCAGCGGGGCAGCGCCTTGGTTTGCCTGGTGCGCTGAACCTCGGGCTGGAGAATGCCTCGGGCGATTTGGTCGCGCGTCACGATCACGATGATATCTCTGACCCTCTTCGCCTCGAACAACAGGTTGCATACCTCGAAGCGAATCCTGACGTAGCGCTTGTTGGTTCGCGCGCGTGGCTTATCGACGAGGAGGGGAAACGCATCGGACGGCTGGACCGATGTCTGGATGAGGTGTCAATCCGCTGGTATCAGCTTCTTGACAATCCGTTTGTGCATTCCTCGGTAATGTTTCGGCGTAGTGTCGTATGGGACGAACTAGGTGGCTACGATGTTTCATTACCTTCTTCGGAAGACTATGAGCTGTGGTCAAGGGTTCTCCAACATCATGCGGTCGCGAACATTCCGGACCGTCTTCTTTATTATCGACTTGCTGCGATGTCGAAGATGGCTGCCGATGAAAAGGCGTGGGAAGAAGGGCCCTTTCCTGAGATCTTGCGTAGCCTAGTGAGGCGTAACATTTGCAGTATGCTCGGTGACATTGCCTCCGAAGACGAGATACGTCTGATGGGAGGATTTGTGCTTGGTGTTCAGGCAGCTGAGGTAGACCGTTTTCTGGACGTATTCTGGCGCCTCTGTGTGGCCTATGAGGGAAAGGTTCCGGCAGCCCGTAAATCAGCAGATTTTCGACGAACGCTTGCGTCCCAGGTTGATGCCATCGCGACGAGACTTCGTCCCTTTTCTCGCGGGGCAGGTCTGCGGGTATATCAGCGTGCGCTGGGTACGCGTCCGTCACTTGCTTGCGGGCTGCCGTGGGGCCGTGCCACCGCGAGGTTAATGCTTGGGGAGGCGGGACGTTCCTGGCTTGCTCGTCTTCGTCGCCAGGGCAGAGCCTTTTCGGTTGCCGCATGAAGAAGAAGCTCGAAATCGGCTGTGGGGAGCGTCCAACGCCGGGCTATATCCACAACGACATTAACGCTTTCCCTGATGTGGAGTTGGTTTGCAATCCATGGGAAATTGATCTCGATGGCGAGTCCCTGGACGAAGCGTTGGCACTCGGGGTAGTCGAGCATTTAACGTATGAACAGGTTGAGATGACCGTTACCAATGTGCAGCGCATGCTTCGAAGAGGTGGTTGCTTCTACTTCGATGTCCCGGATTTGCCTGTCTGGTGCGGTTACGCCGCAGATTATTTTAAGGGCAGGCCCACGCCTTTCTCGATCGAGCATATCCTTTCGACGTTATATGGCTGGCAACGTTGGCCAGGTGACGAGCACAAATCAGGGTGGTACAAGGAAAATCTTGTCCAGATGCTCGAACGCGCAAGATTTCGTTCGGTGAAGTTTGGAGTCGAGATATTTCGAAAGCACGGAATTGAGCGTAACCGCATGAACAACCCTGCCGACGCGCATCTCTACTGCGTTGCGGTAAAGGACTGAACCCTAGGGAGTCATGAATATTTTGCTCACTGGCGGTGCCGGGTTTATTGGCTCGCATCTTGCGGACGCCTATCTCCGCGAAGGGCACGTCGTAGTCATACTCGACGATTTCAGTTTCGGTCGGGAAGCAAATGTTCCTGCGGGAGCCATTGTGGAGCATCTTGATATCCGCGACCCGGCGCTCCCCCAGGTGTTCGAGAAACATCGGATTGACTTCGTGAATCATCATGCAGCCCGTGCCGACGTGCGCGATGCAGTGAAACACCCGGAACTGTACCTTGATGTCAACGTTCGAGGCGGGCTAAATCTCCTTGAGTGTGCTCGCCACGCTAACGTACGAGGCTTCGTATTTGCCTCGTCAGGTGGCTGCTCGTATGGTGAGCCAGATTATGTTCCAACCGACGAAGAGCATCCTCTCAATCCCCACGACCCCTATGGAGCATCCAAGGTTGCGTTCGAGCTGTACCTTCAAACTTGGTCTAACCTGTATCAGGTTCCATACACCATCTTCCGTTATCCAAACGTTTATGGCCCAAGGCAGGATCCGTTTGGTGAGGCTGCTGTCATAGCGATTTTTGCGGGCCGGATGCTACAGCATCTTGAGGTGACAGTCTTCGGCGATGGTGATCAGGTTCGCGACTTCGTATTCGTTGACGATATTGTCCAGGCCAACCTAATGGCTACCGAGAAGAGTGCCAATCGCGCTTACAACCTGGGGCATGCCGCCGGTGTCAGTGTTAACGATATCTATGGGAGCCTCGCGGCAATTATCGGTTATAAGCAATCTCCAATTTACGCGCCAGCGAGGCGAGGAGAGATCAGGCGCAGCGTACTCTTAAGTGAATGTATTCGCGACGACTGGGGGTGGCGCCCGAAAACCCTCTTAGAGGAAGGGCTGCGACGCACTGTCGAACACGTTCGAACTCACGAAATCGCAGCGAGTTCGGCCGATTCTTCCAATGCATGACACCTGCGCACTCGTTTTGGCAGCGGGCCGAAGTTCCCGCGTGTCATCGGTACTCGGTAATCGCTCGAAGGTTCTTTTGGATATCGGTGGCATGACTGTACTCGAGCGAAATCTTGAGTGGTTGGTGAATAATGGAATTACCTCAGTATGGATCAACCTGCACTACCAGCCGAAAGATGTCAGAGCCGTTGTCGGTGATGGCGCCCAGCTTGGTCTCTCCGTGTCTTATAGTGAAGAGCCAGAATTACTAGGCACGGCGGGCGCTTTTCGTGCTCTTGCGCCTCAGTGGACCGATACGGTGCTTGTCCTCTATGGCGACAACGTTACCGCTTTTGATCTGAACCGCTTTTTGGAGCGACACTGGAGCGCAGGGAGCCTAGCGACGATTGCACTCTTTGATCCAGAGGCCCACGCGAACAGTGGCATCGCTGGTGGCAAAGTGACTATCAAAGGAGAACGAGTCATTGCGTTTTCGGAAGGTGCTGACACGGCCTCTGGTTCGTCTCTTGTGAACGCTGGTGTTTATGCCCTCGAGCCGGCAGTACTTGCCTATGTGCCTTCAGGTCGGGCTCCAGATTTCGGGAGAGATGTATTTCCTGCGCTCCTAGCTGCCGGTGAGCAGGTGACGGCACATGTGATGGAGCCAGAAGGGTATTGTTTTGGGCTTGATACGCCGGGAAGCCTACAGCGTACGCTGAAGGCCTTTGATGAAAAAAAAGACCGGACGCAATGATCATTACGCGAACTCCGTTCAGAGTCACCCTTGGCGGCGGGGGAACCGACCTGCCTTCCTACTACAGTCGTAATGGCGGCTTTGTTTTTTCGATGGCCATCACGAGATACATGTATGTGCTCGTGAATCCCAGGGAAATTGACCGAAAGATCATCCTGAACTACCGACAGAGTGAAACCGTTGATTCGGTCGACGAACTACAACACGACTTGGTTCGTGAGGCTTTGCGATTCATGGACATCCAGGAGGCAATTGAGATTTCCTCGATAGCTGATCTCCCTGCGGGCACTGGGGTTGGTTCTTCGGGAAGTTTCCTCATTGGACTGTTGCTAGGGTTACACCAACTTAGAGACCAACATGTTGCGCTGCAGGCGTTGGCAGAGGAAGCCTGCACCATCGAGCTCGATGTGTTGCGGAAGCCAATAGGAAAACAGGATCAGTACATCGCCGCTTTTGGTGGCCTGTCGGTGTTTGAAATCGACAAGCAGGGAGGAGTTCAATATGAGTCCCTGGAGCTAGGGGATAGCTCACTCGCGGATCTTGTGGCGAACTCGCACATCTATTACACAGGGAAAGAGCGAGCTGCTGTCGAAGTACTCACACCCCAAAACCAGGCGATGATAAGTGATGACGACCCACGGCATTTGGAAGTCGCCAAAAGTTTGGACTGTATTAAAGAACTAGGCAGACGGACGCTTGAAGCGATTCGTGACGAAGACTTCGATGCCTGGGGCCGACTCTTACATGAGCACTGGACGTTCAAAAAGCGCCTGTCGACAATCGTTAGCCTCCCCAGTGTCGATGCACTCTACGAGGAGGCCCGTTCGCGATTTGGCGTGCTGGGTGGAAAGATCATAGGGGCAGGAGGCGGTGGGTTCCTGCTGCTTTATTGCCCAAAGAAGCATCAGGACCTTGAGGGATTTATGGCCGCTCATGGGATGCCGCGGATGCATTACATGGTGGAACGGGAAGGCACAAAGGTGGTTGCCGACATGGCTACTAACCAGCTGCTAGATCGTGGGGAGTCGAGGGTATGAACCGAGCTGTATTTCTCGACCGGGACGGCGTAATTAACGAGGTAGTGGTGCGCGACGGTGTTCCCTCTTCGCCGCGCACACTGGACGAATTCATCCTTTGCGAGAGTCTGGATGAATCGTTGAGGCGCCTGTCTGATGGTGGTTTCCGGCTTTTTGTGGTGAGTAACCAACCGGATGTGGCACGCGGCCTGCTGGACCCGGAGGCGTTGACTCAGATGGGCGACCGTATCTGCTCGACGTTGCCGATTGAGGCCGTGCACGCATGCACGCATGATGATCGAGACCTCTGCGATTGTCGCAAGCCAAGACCTGGATTGATTCAAAATATCGCTGAACAACACGGTATCGTGCTCGGCGAATCCTACATCATCGGAGATTCATGGAAGGACGTAGAGGCTGGCCGCAGGGCTGGCTGCCGGGAAATCCTTCTGAGGCGGCCGTACAATGACGGAATTGAGGCTAACCATGTTGTCAGTGACATGGTGGAAGCGTCGGACCTGATTCTCTCGGGCAACTGGGAGGCTCAAGGCGACGGTCACGCACACGAATACCTACATGAAGTACAAGCAATCGCTGCGGCACTCGACACGGCGGTGCTTAGGCATCTTGTTGATGCTCTGATTAGTCTCCGAGCCCGTGGCGGAAGGCTATTCCTTTTGGGCGTAGGGGGTAGTGCGGCCAACGCATCCCATGCGGCGAACGACTTTCGGAAGATAGCTGGCCTTGAAGCTTACTGCCTCACTGACAATGTCGCGGAGCTTACCGCTCGGGTGAATGATGATGGTTGGGAAACCGCCTACGCTGCCTGGTTGAAAGGGTCACGCATCTCAGGCCGAGACGGTGTGCTTGTTATGTCCGTAGGTGGTGGGAGCATAGAGCGAGGTATCAGCACTTCGTTAGTCCACGCAATTGATACAGCACGTCGAGCCGGTGCTACAGTTCTGGGCATTGTGGGTCGTGACGGGGGGTATACTGCGCGCGTCGCAGACGTGTGTGTAGTGGTGCCTTCTGTCAATCCGTCGCGTGTGACGCCTCACACGGAGGCGTTCCAGGCAGTTGTCTGGCACCTTGTTGTGTCACATCCGTCGCTGCGCGCGCACGAGATGACATGGGAGACGATTCAGCAGAACGATAAGGCCGTCGAATAAGCGATGAAAATCTTTGTTGATTCTGCGAACTTGAATGATATAGAGGAAGCCCTCGAGCGCGGCTTCCCTGCCGGTGTTACAACCAACCCCACGATCGTTTCCCAAGAAGAACGGGGTGATTTCACCGAACGTATCAAGGCGATCATCGCGCTGCTTCACAAGTACGACCGTGAGATCCCGCTGAGTGTCGAAGTCTTCTCTTCGAATCCCGTTGAGATGCTTTCCCAGGCCGAGTCATTTATCGCCGAACTGGATTATGACCCGTTGTATGTGAAGGTTCCGATCGGTTGGGATGAGCTAGCAGTAATACGAGAATTGAAAAGTCGAGGCGTGAAGGTGAACTGCACCTGCTGTATGTCGTTTACGCAGGCGTTGCTTGCCGCGCAGGCTGGATCTGACTTCGTGAGCCTGTTTTACGGACGGATCCGCGATCATGGCACCGATCCGACTGAGGTCGTCCGTCAGGTGCGGACGGCCCTTGCAGAGAACGGCGTCGGGTCAGAGATCATCGTCGGCAGCATTCGGCAGGTGGAGGACATCACCGAGGCATTCGCCGCCGGCGCGCACATCGTTACGGTGCCCCCAAAATTCTTCCGCGAAATGGCGTGGCATGAGAAGACCGACGAAGTGGTTAAACAGTTCCTGACGGACTTCGAAGCCTGGATGCGGTAGTGGAGCCATATCCTGGCCAGCCAAGTCGATGAGTATTCAACTTGACCATCTGCCGGCCGGTGAACTGGCAAGGGAGTTGTTGGATCGCACCCCACCGATTCTTCGCCGCTGGCTTGCACAGGCGTTCCGCCGAACGACGAAATCACGGCCTGTTAGTGCTGGTGCCGACGCGTTCGACCGGAGCGTGTTCGCCAACTTCCCCAGAGCCGACGGTACTTCGGTGCCACTCTGGAGCGGATACCGCAACCGAATCAAGGCTCACTGGACAGGTATGTTCTGGCCGGCTCGGTTGCTTCTGCATCTTGACCGCCTAACCCAGTTGTCGCCCACACTGCGTGAGGTCGCGACGGCGATTCGCGGGGCAAGGACTCTCCCGCTGGCGCTGCCGGAGCTGACATCCATGATTTACCCCGTAGCCATGGAGTATCACGATCTCGTTGTACCAACAGGACGACACGACTCCTTCGTTGATGCCACCGAGTTGGTGATTGTCCCGGAGCGCGATCAGATCCGCCTTAATGTGGAGTACAACTTGAACATCGCGCGTCGCCTGCTAAGGCATTTTCGACGATCACGCGTCATCGCTTCCCGTTTGCGTGTCTTAGAGCAGGGATGCGGAAGTGGCTACACGACGATGGCATTGGCTACGATAGGTGTGGGTAAGGCTGTTGGTATCGACATTGCCTGGGGACGCCAAGCCGAAGACATCGGTTGGCAAATGATGCGAACTGAATTCATGCGCGTCGATAACCGGGCGGCCACAGCTCATTTGGAAGCTGGCGACGCGATGGCACTTGCCTTTCAAGACGGGACCTTTGATGTTGTCCACAGCACAGTGTCCCTTGAGCACATCGCCGAACCCGAACTTGCCCTGTGCGAAGCGCAAAGGGTACTGAGGCCCGGCGGCATTGCCTACTTCGAGGTCGAGCCGTGGTTCGGTCCTAGAGGAGGCCATAATCTCTGCACCCTGGATTTTCCGTGGGGGCACGTGCGTTTGAATGAGTCAGAGTTTGAGTCCTATCTCGCGGCATATCGACCACACGAGGCACGAGTCGCCACAGACTTCTATCGAACAGGGTTCCAGTCGCCGAGGCGCACGATGGGGGAGATAGAAGCATCCATCGTGAGAACGGGCTTTCGTATACTGGACTGGTACGAGTCCAGGCAAGCGTATGCTGATCATTACGAGTTCCTCATGCCTGAGCTTTTGGCCGACTGCCAACGCCTGAACCCGCTGGTCACAGTGAGGGACCTGATGACATCAAGCTACACGATCTTGGCTGCGAAGGTGTGACTCGCGAGATGCTTGACTGGCCTCGGATGCAAGGGACGATGATAAGCCATAGGTGAGGTCTTCTAAAAACCGCGTTGGGTCAACGTAGCAACCAAGGTAATTCGTTACAATCAAGGCTGCCTCGAAAAATCTTGGGCAATCGTCGAATGTGGACAGAAATACTGGAGCCGAATCGGCGAGAGTTGTGTGAGCGACTTCCGCCAGCGTCTGTATCCATTGGAGGGTGAGATGAGCGTGTTTTTCATCGCGGAGATCGGCATCAACCACAACGGAGACCTCGGAATTGCCAAACAGCTAATTCAGGGGGCGAAAGAAGCCGGCTGTGATGCCGTGAAGTTCCAGAAACGCACCATCGACGTTGTTTACTCGCCCGAGTTTCTCGATCAGCCGCGCGAGAGTCCCTGGGGCAGCACCCAAAGAGCACAAAAGGCAGGCTTGGAGTTCGGCGCAGAGGAGTATGGGGAGATAGACGCCTTTTGTCGTAGCCTCGGGATAGAGTGGTTTGCGTCGGCTTGGGATGTTCAGGCACAAGAGTTCTTGAGGCACTACAACTTACGGCACAACAAAGTGGCATCGGCAGTCCTTACCAACATGCCACTGGTGGAGATGATCGCCGAAGAACGTCGGTTAACCTTCATCTCAACAGGAATGAGCACTCTCGAGGAAATTGACGTAGCGGTGGAGGTGTTTCGTCGGGAGGGTTGTCCATTCGAACTCATGCACTGTGTAACCGTGTATGCCATGAAGAATGAAATAGCCAACCTCAGAGTGATCGACACTCTCAGAGAGCGTTATCACTGCAATGTTGGCTACAGTGGTCACGAGACGGGACGCATCGTCACGGTTGCAGCAGCAGCGATGGGTGCGACGTCGTTGGAGCGCCACATTACGTTGAATCGAGCGATGTATGGCTCGGACCAGGCGGCCTCACTCGAGATCCAAGAGCTTCATAGGCTGATGGATGATATTCGGACAGTAGTGACCAGTTTCGGCGACGGTGTAAAGCGCGTGCTATCCGAGGAGATGCCAGTCCGGGAGAAGCTGAGGCAATCTGTGCAGGCTTCTCGTGCCTGAGGTCGACTACCCTGGATTTCGCCACGTTGGACTCGTGGTTCAGGACATCGAGCGGTGCGTGGCGTTCTATCAGGAAATCGGATTCGAAGTGCTCGTGGACAACCAGGAATCGGCACCGTTAATTAGTGACTTGCTTGGACTCGACGTGCACTCGCTTCGAGTCGTGAAGCTTGGCCGACTACCTGCAGCTACATGCGTGGAACTGCTCGCCTTCGATCCAGCTATCGACTCTTCTCGGCCTCCGCTGAACGGTACGGGGATCACACATTTCGCGCTGACGGTCGAGAACGTCGACGCATTCTATGAGGCACATAGGCACAGGTGGCCCTTCTTGTCTGAGCCCAGAGTGTCGTCCGACGGTCGTTTCAAGCTCGTGTTCTGTCGCGATCCCGAGGGAAATGTCATAGAGGTCGTGTCAGCCAAACCGCAACCTAATTCGATCTAGATGTTCGTAGGGATTATTCCAGCGAAGCTGGAGAGCCTCCGCGTTGAGAGGAAGAACATAAAGGTCCTCGGTGACCTGCCCCTTCTCATCTATACCCTGCGGGCCGCGCTGCGTTCGCCTGCACTGGATCGCGTTGTAGTCTCCACCGATAGCGAACTCGTCGAGGAGCTCGCACTTCGACACGCGGAAGGGCGGTTAGAAGTGCTACGCCGGGCTCCGGACCTAGCAGAAGAGGGAACCACCGTTGAGGCTGTGTTGCTGGATGCTGCCGATCGCCTGGAACTCGGGGACGACGATGGCGTCGTTACATTGCTACCAACATCGCCGTTCCGGACACCCGGTCTGATCGACCGATGTGTCCAGCTATTCCGGTCTAGTCAAGCTGACACAGTCTTGACTGTTCAGCGCGCCGGGCTGAAGTTGGGGACACTTGATCATGATCAAGCATTCAGACCATCCTGTGAATACCCAGCGGAAATGCACCGGGTCGAGCCAGTGTGGATTGATAATCCGGCAGTCTACGTAACACGCCTGTCGGGTCTCCGAACGAACCGATTTGTACTGGGACAGAGGTGCTACGGGATTGAGATCGATCGGATCGAGGGGCATGACATCAATGAGCCCCTCGACTGGCTCGTTGCCGAAGCGATTCTCGCGAACGGACTGTTCGCCACCGACGCGACGATCTCTTGAGCATGTTTCCAGGTTCTGGGCTCGGGATCATGCAAGGGCGGCTCCTGCCGGCGCTCAACGGTCGACTTCAGGGCTTCCCCGGAGATAACTGGCGTCAGGAGTTCGACCTTGCAGCCCGAATGAGCCTCATCAACATCGAGTGGATCTACGAGGAGGAAAACGAGTCACTCAACCCTCTTGTGAACGGCAGGATTGAGGAGATTCGGGAGGCTATAGATTCCACCGGAGTGCGAGTGCCGTCCGTGTGTGCTGATTACTTCATGGATCGTCCATGGATCCGAGCCGGCAGATGGGATCGGTTGGAGTTGTCGAGGAAGTTGGTGCGACTTGTCGAGGCTGCCGCAGCGCTTGGATCGGGCTGTGTCGACCTGCCGTTTCTCGACAGTTCGAGCCTCGGCGCGGAGATACAGTTCGGGGAGGTTCGCGAGTTCATCGAGCCGGCCCTGGAAGTCGCGCTGGCTCACGCGGGTCTGGTGTGCCTCGAGACCGATCTCGATCCAGCGGGCGTTCGAAGCTTGCTCGAGAGCCTGGACCACGCCGCGGTGGCCGTATGCTATGACACAGGGAACAGTGCCAGTCTGGGCCATGATATGAACCAGGAGTTTGCGGCCTACGGAAGCCGAATTCACTCAGTTCACATCAAGGACCGTCTTCGGAATGGCGGCACGGTGCCTCTTGGAACGGGAGCCACGGATTTCGAGGCGTTGTTCGAGCAGCTCGAAAATGTGAGCTACAGAGGTCCATTGATTCTGCAGGCGGCACGAGGAGATGACTATCTGGAGGCAGCGAGACGAAGTATCGAGTTCGTCCACAAGTATGTGACTTCTGGCGGACTCAGATGCTGAAGGGAAGGGTGGTGTTGGTGACCGGGTCGACCAGTGGCTTGGGAAAGGGCCTCATCGAGAAGCTCCTGGAGCAAGGCGTTAGGACGACAGTGACCGGGCGCAAGAAAGAAAAGGTTGACGAGGTCGTTCGCGAGTTAGCAGTTCGATTCGGTTCAGGCAGGATTCTCGGTCACGTTGGAGACCTTACCGAGCCGCCGGCCATTGCATCTCTTGTGACGAAGACGCTGGAGGTCTTCGGTGGCATCGATGGTGTCGTGGCCAATCTTGGCAGCGGTCGCGGACGCTCAGGCTGGGCGGTTGGTGAGGAGGAGTGGGGCCGGATGATGACGATCAACTTTGACGCCGCGAGGCGCTTGGTCGAGGCGACCATTCCACACCTGAGAACCGAAATGGGTGCGAGCATCGTACTGATCTCATCGATAGCCTCGTTGTGGGTGGGTGGGGCACCCCTGACATACACGGTTTCGAAGGCCGCGCTGAATGCCTATGCGAAGGGCCTTTCCATCGAATGTGCAAAAATGGGTGTGAGGGTCAACGTGGTGAGCCCAGGAAATGTCCTCACAGAGGGAGGGACATGGGATGAGAAGAAGCAGGAGGATGCGGAGGGTGTCTCCCGCATGCTGGAGCGAGAGGTCCCGATGAAACGGTTCGCGGAGCCTGCTGAGATCGCTGAAGTCGTCACCTTTCTCCTCAGCGAGAAATCCTCGTTCATGACGGGAGCCCAGATTGTTGTTGACGGAGGGCAAACGAGGAGAATCCTGTGACACACGCGGACCTGTTTAGCCTCGAAGACAAGGTAGTAGTCGTAACGGGTGGTGGCGGCTTGCTGGGCGAGCAACACGGACGAGCTATCCTCCAGGCTGGAGGCCATCCAGTGCTCCTGGATATCGACGGAGCCAAGGTGTCAGCCGTGGCTGATGCGATCTCAAGGAACACCGGACCCAAGGTGCTCGCGCTGCAGGCCGATGTGACAGACCCTTCGTCCTTAGAAGCAGCGTGCGACGAAACGGTCCGAGAGAGAGGGCGAATCGATGGCCTCGTCAACAACGCTGCCGTGGACGCCAAGGTGTCCGGGGAACTCGAGTGGGATGAGCCTACTCGATTGGAGCAGCTGACTTTGGAGCGGTGGGACCGGGAGCTGGGTGTCGGGCTGACCGGTGCGTTTCTTTGCTCAAGGATTTTCGGATCCCACATGGCAGGTCATGGCGGAGGGGTCATTGTCAATGTGTCCTCTGATCTAGGGGTTCTGGCACCTGACCAGAGACTCTACCGGAAGTCTCAGTTAAGCGAAGACGAACAGCCAGTGAAGCCGGTGACTTATTCGGTCGTCAAACACGGAATGGTCGGCTTGACGCGATATCTCGCTACGTACTGGACGAAGCAAGGAGTGCGGTGCAATTGCCTATGCCCTGGTGGTGTGCAGCACGACCAGTCGGACGCGTTCGTCCAGCGAGTGGAACAGCTGATCCCCATGGGGCGCATGGCTAGTGTCGACGAATACCATGGGGCGATTGTGTTCCTGTTGAGTAAAGCCTCCGACTACTTGAATGGCCACGTGTTGCTGGTTGATGGGGGGCGAAGCGTTTGGTGACGTATGCAGTCAAACTGGGCAACATGTTGATTCAGTTTTCCCAAGTATGGAACTCGACAACATTCGAGAAGGTCCCTCGTATTAGCTCGTGACGGTTACCCTGTCCAGTCTGCTAGCCGCAGTCATTTCCAGGGTTGTGGTGTCCTGGAACCACACCAAATTGAGATGTGTGAATTATCTGCGTAAACGCCTCTTTGAGTTGGTTCATCGAGATCAGGCGAACTATTACGCGTATCTCAGCTCGGATGAACTGAGGCAGACGAAATCATCCGACACGCTGTTCATCTTCGGCTCAGGGTTTTCCCTTAACGCCATTTCTGCAAGAGAGTGGCAGCAGTTTGAATCCGCCGACACCCTCTCATTCAATCAGTTCATCCGCCAAGACTTCGTCAACTTAGACTATTATTTGATTCGAGAAATCGGTGGCATCGATCATCAGAACACAGGGCTGTCGAATCGAGCCTATGATCACTTTCGGGAGCGCGTTCGGGGGCCTCGGTTCGAGGAAACAGTCTACCTTCTTCAGAAGGACCTATTAGGTGAGGTGAGCATTGAGGTGCAACATCGGTTCTTGCTACCGCAAGGTGCTCGAATATGGCTTTATCGGACCTTCTCCAGAAAGCAGAACGCCCTTCCATCGAATAGCCTTGATAGAGGAGTAATCCATACCGGCGGAACCATCAGCGACGCTGTGAGCTGGGGTTACGGTATGGGGTACAAATCGATCGTGCTCGTTGGCGTTGATCTTTTTGACCGCCGGTATTTTTGGTTAAACGAAGATGAGACTCGCGTGGAAGATACTTTGCGAGCTGCGGACCACACGGAGGTACACGGCACCGCGCAGGTGGTAGTTGACCTTATGAAGCGATGGACCGAGTTCCTCAAGGAACGAGGGGTGTCACTGACCGTTTACAATCCTCAGTCTCTGTTGGCGGAAGTTATGGACGTTTATCCTGCGCGTGGGGCGCAGCCCCATATTTAGACCGCTCGGAAGCTCCAGCAGGCAATGTGCAACTACCCGATGAGTCACATATCGACGCGCATCAAGGGCGGAAAAAAATCCTGACAACATGTAAAAACGGTACGGGGTTTGCCAGCAGACGAGTACTGGTCACTGGTGGCGCTGGTTTCATTGGCTCTCATTTAGTAGACAGACTAATAGAGCATGGGGCTGACGTAGTAGTCATCGATGATCTTTCGACGTCGGATGGCAGCAATTTGTCTCCTAAGGCGAGATTCCTGAAACGTAATCTTGCAGCGACTAACTTAGAGGATGTCGTCGCTGATGTTCAATATGTGTTTCATGTCGGTGCAGTTCCAAGAACTCAATATTGCGTTGAGAATCCCATCGAGTGCCATGTTGTAAACGCACTAGGCACACTACGGCTACTCGATGCGTGCCGCCAATATGCCAAGTCATTGAAGCGCTTTGTCTATTCATCTTCATGCGCCGTTTATGGCCATCAAGTTGCGATGCCCATCAAGGAGGACGTGCGAAGAAATCACGGTACGCCTTACGCGCTGCAAAAACTTATTGGTGAGCAATACGTGTGTATGTACGCCACGCTATACGGTGTGCCTGGAATTTCTCTCATATATTCGAATGTGTTTGGTACGCGGAGGCAAACCGAGAAGGGCGCCTACCCAAATGTGCTGGCAGCATTCTCCAAGCAAAAAAAAGAGTTGGGCAGGCTATTGATAACCGGTGACGGCGAGCAGACTAGAGATTTCATCCATGTTTATGATGTCGTGGATGCGAATCTCAAAGCCGCCCTCAGTGATGTAGGCGATGGGAGTGTGTTGAACATTAGTTCGGGGCGCCAGACTTCAATTAACGCCATCGCCGGGTTCTTCGATTGCCCTGTTGATTATATTGAGCCTCGGCCGGGTGAGGCGAGGCATCTGGTTTTAGATCCTACAAAGGCGAGAGACATACTGGGTTGGTCGTGTAAAATTTCGTTAGAAGAAGGCATAAAACTTTATTTTTCTTCCTAATTTGAGTCCTAAGCTATGGCAATACTGATTACGGGTGGGTGTGGCTTCCTCGGGTCGCATCTTGTTGACCAGATGGTTGCAGAGGGATGCTCTGTTCTTGTCTTTGATCGTGTGTACAAGAAAGAGTTATGGGACGAATATGGTTGGTCTCAGAACCCGATGGTGTCTTTCATGCTGGGTGATATCAAAGACCGTGACAGTGTTTTTGAAGCGGTGCACCAATCTGATATGTGGGTGAACTTGGCAGGACTGTTGGGGACGGCGGAGATGATTAACAATCCCATTCCGGCAGTGGAAGTCAATGTATTGGGAGCATTGAATGTGTATGATGCTGCACGCTTGTACAAGAAGCGGGGTGTTCAAATAGATGTGGGCAACTACTGGATGAACAACCCTTATTCGATCACAAAGAGTATCGCTTCACGTTTTGCATCTATGTACAACAAGGAGCACGACACTGACATTCGTATTGTGAGAGGAATGAATGTATTTGGTGAACGTCAGAAGCATCGTCCGATACGGAAACTGTTCCCCAATCTCGTCATCCCTGCTCTATTGAATAAGCCGATCACGCTATATGGTACCGGCGATCAAATCATGGACCTGATCTATGTAAAGGATATTGCGGATATTCTTTCTCGGGCCCTGCTGTTGGATGATGTACCTAATGACGTGAGTTATGAAGCCGGGATAGGTGACAATCAGACGATCAATCAGACCGCAGAGTTGGTGTTAGAACTTACTGGTAGCGATTCAGAGCTGGTTCATAAGCCTATGCGAAGTGGTGAAGATAAGATGTCAGTTGTTCAGATAACGGACCAAGGATGGGAAGATTTAAAAACACACCTGGGATTTACCAAACAGGATTTAACTCCGTTTTCTCAGGCGGTCCAAAACTCAATTCAGTGGTATCGAGACAATCTCAGTCGATTCCCCTGGGATGAGTAGCCGGCTCGGGCTGTGCCCGAGCCCAGCGCGGTGATATATGAATCCGGGGCGGTCATTTCCCGTGATATGCATCCCGATAGACGATCGCCGGGAGGGAGGGATGTACACCTTCCTCGCGAACCTCACCGCGTACCTGCGGCGCCACGGAATCGGATACACGCGGGACCTCAACGACGAATATGACATCCTGTTCGTAAACTCGTTTGCTGTGCCTTTCGAGGCCGTGTTTGCAGCGAAACGAGCCAGGCCAACCCTGAAAGTTGTCCAGCGGCTCGACGGTTCAGCTCGTGACTACGGGCGCTACGGTGATGGAGACGACCGCCAGGCCCAGGTAAACCTGCTCGCCGACCTCACCGTGTTTCAAAGCCATTACGCGAGATACGGTGTGCGAGACAAATACCGTGTCATCCCTCAGGACGGACCGGTTATCTATAACCCTGTGGACCTCGATCTGTTCCGGCCTGCCGATTCGCCGCCAGAGAACCCCCGACCGCGGGTGGCCAATGCGGCCTTCAGCATGAACCCGAAGAAAGGAGCACGGTCACTCGACTTACTGGCCGAGAGCCACCCCGACATCGACTTCGTGCTCTGCGGGCGCTACGACAGCATTGGTGAACATCCTAACGTGCGCCAGATGGGGTTTCTCAATCAGGCAGATCTGGCGGATGTTTTTCGGACCTGTGACGTTTTTCTTACTCTCACGGAAAATGATTCCTGTCCGAACGTCGTGCTTGAGGCGTTGGCAAGTGGCCTGCCTCTGCTCTATCGGCAGAGCGGCGGGGTGCCAGAGTTAGTAGGGGAGTGTGGCGTTCCGACGGAGCTAGCGACATTCCAGAGCGCCCTTGGGGACGTCCTCGGTCGACAGCTCGAGCTGTCGAAAGCGGCTAGGCAGAGAGCTATCGATTGCTTTGCTCCCGACCTGATTTTTGAGCGGTATCTGGCTGCCATGGAGTCTGCGGTCCGCCAGCCGATACCGTCCTACGCTGCAGTCTTCACCCTTGCTCTTCGCGGATACCCGCCGCTGGTGCTTCCCGGCCGGCGGACACCGCGCTTGGCGACTACGGCGCTGCTGTCGGCTGGCAAGCGCATTGTAAAGGCTGTGCTCAGCAAGGTTTACAGAACATGACTCCTGATGCACCGAACCGGCCACTAGTTAGCAGCCCGGTTCCGACGTCCGGTGCCTGGCCGTTACCTACTCGATTCACCGCCGCGGTGTTTGAGAGCCTGACACTCATCGAGGATTTGAGGGATCTCGTTTCGGCGCAGTTTGTCAGGGGGCGGCGCCGGGTGGGTTGGGTGACACAGGACCCCCAGGTGCCGTCTTGGCGTTTGTTCAGCCGCCTCTCGTTTGGCCACCGGTATAAGGCGGCCTATCTTTCACGCTGGATCAATCGTTACGACGACCGGTTCCAGTGTGAGTTGTACGACCCGAAGCGCCGATATGACATCGTAATCTTTCCTAAGACAATGGGGGCGGTCTTCGAAGAGGAGGCGCACCGCATCCAGACATACGGCGGGAAGGTCATCTTCACGAATAACGTGAATTATTACGAGGTTTGGGGTGATTATTTCGTGCCGTTCACCAAGCCATCACCAGATCTGCAGCGGGACGCCATTGCGATGACATCCATGGCGGACTGGGTGATTGCCGACTCGACTTACGTCGCGAAGCGGGCGAAGCGTCACAATCCCCGAGTCACGTGGATCCCGGACAACGTGAACCTGGGAATCTTCAATCGGGTGCGAAATCACAGTGCCAGGGAACGCTTGATACTCGTCTGGAGTGGGATTCCCCGCAAGGCCCGTCACCTCTTGCACACTTGTTCGGCGCTGGCCAGTATCCCGAACATTGAACTTTGGTTGGTGTCCGGTGACGTGGGCGACCCGACATTGGCCCCCGACGTACTTGTGGAACTGACGGCGGCCGCCAAGTGCCGCATCATACCGTTCACGGAGCACAGGCTCGCGCATATCCTGCCACGCTGCGACATCATGATTTCGCCTAAGCGGCTGTGCAACGCGTATGAGATGGGTCACACAGAGAACAAAATCGCGTTCGGGATGGCGGCAGGACTCCCTGTCGTTGCTAGCCCACAGCAGTCCTACGTGGAGGCTCTTGCCCACGGAGGGGGCTTCATCGCTGATACCTCTGAGGAGTGGGCGAGTGCGCTTGAGCGGCTGTGTCGCGACTGGGAACTTCGGGCCGAAATGGGAAGACAGGGTCGGGACACCGTCGTTGAGAAGTACTCAACCGCTCCGGTGGCCAAGCAGTATCTTGAGGTCTTCGAGCAAGTACTGGGCTGATAGGATCCGAACCGGCGTTGCGCGACGACGACGATCGATTCAGGATATTCTTCGCTATGGGTTGCATCCACCTGATTGCTATTGCCGAGGATCAGTCGTGACTGGCTGATGACTTGAAACATGCCTCAGAAGGTTTGCCCGTGACCATGGAGAACGAAGTAACTGCACGAAACCGGTTTGTTGCTGCCACCTTCGCTGAGGCAGCGCGCTTGCACGAGTGCATGCGAGATCTCGATCCGACCCCCATCCTCGCGGCGGTAGACGCTATCGGTGCTGCAATCACTGCTGGAGGCAAGGTACTGGTTTTTGGTAACGGAGGTAGCGCTGCCGACGCGCAGCACTTCGCGGCAGAGTTCGTCGGCCGGTTCGGTCGTGAGCGGCGTGCCCTTGCCGCCGTCTCCCTCACAGCAGATTCGAGCGTGTTAACTGCTGTGAGCAACGACTATGGCTTCGAGCACCTATTCGCCCGGCAGATCGAAGCTCTCGGCCGTTGCGAAGACGTCGTCCTCGGTATTTCAACCAGCGGCCGCTCGCCTAATGTGGCACAGGCCTTCGCCACGGCGGATACGCTGGGCATCAACTCCATCTCACTCACTGGTGGGCACGGAGGTCTGGTCGCCGAGGCGGCGCGCATCTCTATCATCGTTCCTAGCGACGAGACACCGCGCATCCAGGAACTCCACCGTACGATACTCCACATCATTTGTGATCTGATCGAACGAGAGATTGCGCTGTCGTAACCAGTGTGTTTTTAGGCAGGCGTTGACTCGCCGGACCAATTAGACTCGCCTTGTGGACTAATTGCCTCTCCGCAGGCGTCTTTCCCAGGGAAGAAAGTCGAGGCAAAGCGGCTGCTACACGATGAAACTTAAACTGCTTAAGTATCTCCGCTGTTTGGACTGCCTCTCGACACTCGATTTGAAAGACATGGGGGCAGCCACCGCTGATTCGGGAGATAGACCCGAAGATGTGATGGAAGGCCGACTCGTTTGTACGCGATGCAGCGCGACTTACACGGTCAGCGGTGGTGTGCCGCGCATGTACATCAATTCTTCCCCGGACGCCACGAGGCCGCGAACCGCTGCGAGCTTTGGCTACCTATGGTCGCAATCAATCCCAGGCGCCGAAATGTACGATCCGTCGCCGTACCATTTTCAGAAGATGGCGCGGAGCCTTTCATTAGACATTCCGAGCGGGCTCGTTCTTGATGCAGGCTGTGGAGACGGTGTCGATCTGGCCAACCAGGCACAGCGCGATGGCGTAGAAGCAATTGGCGTGGATATGAGCGAGGGCGGCTGCCGGGTCTCGTACGCGCGGACGAAGGGACAGGCGAGCGCGCACGTTGTTCAGGCTGACCTTTGTCGGTTACCGTTTGCCGCCGGCACTTTCGATCTCGCGTATTCGTATGGTGTGCTGCACCATCTAGGCGCCCCGGAGATCGGGCTAGAAGAGGTGGCCCGGGTGACAAAGTCAGGCGCGCCGATAGTCGCGTATCTATACGAGGATTTCAGTGAGCGTAGTGCTTTGCTCCGCTGGTCGTTGGCGATTGCGAACACAGCACGGACGTTGACAACAAGATTGCCACATTGGCTCCTGTACAATTTGTGCCGTCTTGCTTCACCCATCGTGTTTACGGTCTTCACGCTGCCAGCCATGCTCGGTCGGCGCTACACCAAACTCGCGCCGCTGTCTGAGAACCTGCCCTTCCGCCATGGCACTGGACCCTTTAGCCTTGTCGGTGACTTGTACGATCGTTTCTCGGCCCCAGTGGAGTATAGGTATAGTCGCGAGAGCTCAGCGGCATTCTTCGCGGGCGCTGGGCTCCAGCAGGTGAGAGTGGCAGCGGAGCGAGGCTGGATGGTAATGGGAATCAAACCTAAACGACACACGGAGGACTCACGGTGAGCGAGATGTCTGCGACAATTTCGAGCCCTCTCGTGTCTGTCGCGTTTCCTGTTTTCAACGAAGCTGAGAACCTTGAGATGCTTCACGCGGAGGTGACCCGAGCTCTCGAGACAACGGGATTGGCGTTTGAGTTGATTTTTGTCGACAACGGCAGCACCGATGCGTCGCTGAGTATCATCAAGCGCTTGAGCGAGACGGATCCAAGGGTCGAGTTCGTGTCACTCAGCCGCAACTTTGGGCATCAGGGCGCGCTCCTCGCGGGTATCAGCCATGCGCAGGGAGAGGCAGTAATTACCATGGATGCTGACCTCCAACATCCCTCTGCACTATTGCCCGAAATGGTTCGCTTGTGGCAGGAGGGTTTCGAGGTTGTCTTCACCCGGAAGCGACGATACCCGGTTCATGGCATGCGGCTACGGCAGGTCAAGTTGTTCTATTGGCTGATGTCAAAGTGGTCTGGGCTACATCTATCATTCGGGCAATCCGACTTTCGCCTACTTGACCGTAAAGTCTTTGAGGTGTTCCTGAGAATGCCCGAGGCCCGAAAATTCTTACGAGGGCTGGTTGAGTGGGTTGGGTTCCGCCAGACAGGTCTCGAGTATGATCCATTGCCGCGGCATGCGGGTGAGTCGAAGTTCCCATTCAGGGCGCTGGTGTCGTTCGCGGTCGACGGGATCATATCGTTCTCGCTTTTGCCGCTCCGTTGGTCGCTTGGCCTCGGTTTTATCGTCGCATCAATGTCGTTTGTCTACGGTATTGCAATGGTCGTGATGGGACTGCTCAATTATGCGGGCATGAGCGTTCCGTTGCCGCCGGGTTGGGCAACCCTTGTAGTTTCCATACTGTTTCTTTCCGGCATCCAGCTTATCGCCATCGGGATGTTAGGCGAGTATGTGGGCCGGATCTTTGAGCAGACAAAAGGACGTCCGGAGTTCATAGTTCGTGCAGCGTCGGTGTCGGAGCGGGAACCAAGGTGAAAACGATCATTCTGTGTGGTGGCAAGGGTACGCGCCTTGGGCCACTGGGCGAGCGGATTCCAAAGACGCTTTTACCTTTAGGGGGTAAGCCTTGTCTGCAACACATTGTCGAAAACTATGTGGGCAAGGGATACCGGGAATTCGTGCTTTGTATTGGACACCGGGGCGAAATGATTATCGACTTCTGCAAGCATCACTTCCAGGGAGCCAGTCTTGAGTGGTCAAATGCTGGCGAGGAGGCGAGCATACTCGAGCGTTTATATCGAGCCAGGAACTTGTTTGAGCAACGTGCGTGGATCACGTATGGCGACACACTGATCAATGCGGACCTGGACAACATGCTCCTCCAGCACAACTCTAGCGGGGCTGCTTTGAGTCTCTCAACAGCGTTTGTCCAGAGCCCATTTGGCCTTGTTGAAACTGATGACAACGAGTGGCTAATGTCGTTTCGTGAAAAGCCAGAGCAACCTTTTTTCGTTGGTCATATGTTGATGGAGCGCTCTGTGCTTGACTCGGTGGATGCCAAACTGTTGCGGGCGCCAGATGGTGAAGGCCTGGTTAAACTGATTCAGGATCTGATTCAGCTCCGGCAGGTTCGCACCCACAGGTACACCGGTCCACAGATTACCTTCAATACGAGGGAGGATCTCGACCGCGCCGAGGTGGACATGACAGAGTTCTTCACGCAAACGGAGGACAAAGCCTGATGACTCTGCATGGCAAGCGTGTACTTGTGACGGGTGGCGCCGGGTTCATAGGCTCGCATCTAGTAAGGCGACTTCTTGCCGAAGGTGCCAAGGTCAGTGTTCAGGTGAAATACAACTCGGTTATCGACAACGTCAGGCTGGCATCAATCTGGCGCGACATTGAGGTGATCGAAGCCGACCTGCGTAATCCAGACTCGCTGAAACAGGTCCAGGAACTTGCGCCCGAAATCGTTTACCACCTCGCAGCCTACAATCACGTCGGGGACAGCTTCCTTCACATTACAGAAGCGGTCGATTCGAACGAAAAAGGTTCGGTGAACTTGCTAGAGGCGTACGAGGGATACGACCGGTTTGTTTACGTGTCAACGTCGGAAGTTTATGGATTTCAAACCGAGGTGCCGTTCCAAGAAGGCTCCATGCCAGCACCACTGTCTCCATATGCGATCGGTAAGTACGGTGGAGAACTTTATGCAAGACTGAAATGGCGTTCATTTGGTCGGCCCGTGGTGATTATTCGGCCCTTCAACGCCTACGGTCCATATCAGAGTGCCCGAGCTGTAATAGCCGAGACGATCATCACGTGCCTTCAGCAACGGGAGGTGATCACCACGAGTGCGACGCAGACGCGAGACTTCAATTTCGTCGAGAACCTGGTTGATGCTTTCCTCCTTGCTGGTACGGCTTCCGGGGTTGAAGGAGAGACGTTGAACGTGGGCTCTGGGGAAGAGATCTCGATTCTTGACCTTGTTCACAAGATCCGGGACCTTAGTGGGTCCGATTCCTCAGTACGTGTTGGCGGGCTCGCCGATCGTGACGGCGAAATTATGCGTATGTGTGCCGACAACGCACACGTAAGAGACATGCTTGGTTGGACCCCAGCCGTTGACCTGGATACTGGACTGAGGCAAACGATCGACTGGTATCGGGAGTACCTTGCCCTGTTTGAGTCTCCTGAATCGCCTTTGTGGCGCCTTGCTGTAGACACCACAACGCAGTGAGCCGAGTAATCGTCACCGGGGCAGAGGGATTCATTGGCTACGCCGTTGTCGACCAACTGAAGCAGACGGGGATTAATGTAGCTGGATGGACAGGACCACCTGAATCACTTGCCCTGTCTGCTGAACCTGCCGACATTGTTATCCATCTGGCTGCTTCCGCCCGGCATGCCGAACTCACAGTGGACGAACGGTCTGACGTTGGTGAAACAGAGGCGATTCTTGAATATTGCCGAATGCATAATGCAAAGTTCATTCTTGCTTCCACTGCGGGAGTTTATTCTTCGGGTGCTGAGGAGTACCAGGATGAGGAAGCTCCGACCGGGCCGGTAAGTGCCTATGCTACAAGCAAGCTTCGTGCTGAACAGTCTTGCCGTGTGGCTTATACCCAACATGGAGTCCCGTGCACGGTTCTGCGTCTGTTCAACGTCTATGGCCCCGGGCAACGTCCCCCGTTTCTCATCCCTCATGTGGTGGATTCAATCGCCGCCGATAAGCCGTTCAAACTAAAAATGCCCAAAGCGATCCGCGACTTTGTTTTCGTCCAGGACGTGGCGTCAGCGTTCTTGGCCGCTGTGGTGTCGCAAGATAGGAATTTTCGAGTGATCAATATTGGTAGTGGTCGGGGAACATGCATCTCAGACCTCGTGACAATGGTTGCTCGATTGCTCGGAAAGTCTCCTGTCTGGAGCATTTCAGGGAAGCGCTCTTCCGAAGTTCACTCGTCGGTGGCTGATATCCGTCGGGCGCGTTCCGAACTGAAATGGGAGCCGGCAGTGGCGCTTGAAGAGGGATTGAAAGTTACATGCGAAAGCCGATAGTGGTCACCGGCGTCCCGTTAGAATGGTCGTGAGTAGCGGAGGGGACAAGGAACGGTTCTACGACACAATCGCCGACCGGTTTGATGAAGTGGTTAATCGGTATGATTTGGAGCGCCGCTTAGAGATTGTGTTCGATGAGATGCTAGCTAGTGACGTTCTAGCTGGCCGGAAGCTCCTTGACGTAGGCTGTGGCACAGGATGGTTTGCTAAGCGTGCCGTATCCCATGGTGCCCATGTCACGGCGTTGGATATTGGTGTCAGGTTGTTGGCAAAGACTCGTGAGAAGTGTGATGCGTCATTGGTAGCGGCCGATGCGTGTCGTTTACCATTCCCTGATGGTGCGTTTGACATCGTGGTGTCCTCAGAGTGTATTGAGCACACGCGAGAGCCTCTCCGGGCATTGGCGGAGATGTGTCGAATCTTGAAGGAAGGTGGCAGTCTGGTAATCACGGTTCCAAACAAGTTTTGGCGGCCTTCTGCCACGTTTGCCGCGATTTTCAAGCTGCGACCTTATGAAGGGCTTGAGAACTGGCTCTGGTGGTGGGAGTTGCGCCGTGGTCTCAGTAAGGGACAGGTTCGAATCGTTGCGATGTCCGGATTCCATCTTTTCCCCCCACTTATATCTGCTTCCTGGCCTTTGCTCCGGTATGTAGATCGTTTCGGTGCAACAATCGGTCCTGTGATGCTTAACTTGGTGGTAAAGGCTGTAAAGTGAGCAATTTGACAGAGACACAGCCGGCACGAGTCGATCGGGCGGCGATCGCCTTGTTGCTTGCCTATATTTGCCTGTTGCCTGTGAGTTGGTCAGGCCTGCCTTTTAATATCCAGTGGGTGGATGTTCTCTTTCCGGCGTTGCTCCTCTGCACGATCGCTACGCGGCCGTCCTTTCAACTGGCTAGATTCGACGTTGTCGTCCTCGTGTATTTGGCTTCATCGTTACTTTCGTTGCTCGGGACAACTGGGCTGCAGCAGGGTTTGGTCCAGTTTGCGAAACAGGGTTATCTTGCGCTGCTATACGCGGTAATGGTGATGCTTACTGCCAAGAGTGTTTCCCTGGAGCGCATGTCGCGTTGGATGGCAGGCGTTGCTGCCGTGGTGGCTACAATCTGCGTGCTAGCAGTGGCTGTTTACTACGTTTCAGGGATGGCCGTGCCACTTTTAGGGGTGGTGATGCCATTGCCTTATATCGGGCAGTTCTATCGGCTTTATGGTGCTTTCCCATCACCTGAGTATTTGGTGAACTTCCTCGCGTTCGCCACGCCCCTCGGCATCCTACAGTTGCTTCGGTCTGACGCTGTTTCCCATCGGCGTTATTGGGGGATAGGGCTTGCCATGATTATTATCGCCGCCATCTTCACCGCTGGTCATGGCATCGTTGGTCTCGTGGCAGCGGCGACCTTCAGCCTCGCGCGAGCATGGAATAATCGCTACCCGAGACTAATCTCTGGGGCCGTGATCGGGACCGTAGCTTTGTTCATCGTGGTTAATATGCTCCTGGTTGTGGCGGTCCGTGATCTGCAAGTTTCTACCTCCCACGACATGACCCTGGAATCGCCCGCTTACCCCTATGCATTCCATGACGAAAAAGTTGGTGCCCCCCAAATTAGTTTAGAGCTGACTTACAATTTGATGGGTTATTGGATGCTTAAGGAGATCGCCTGGGACGCGTTCCTTCAGAAGCCATGGAGGGGTATTGGGCTGGGATCATTTCATGATGAAACGCGCCGGGCCGCTAGCGAGGGGCGTATCCCTCCTGAATATCGCGAGCACGATCCACATTCCACCTGGCTTGGACGAATGGCAGAAACGGGGACCATCGGCACCATGGCACTCGTGATGCTTTGGGTTGTCATTTTAAGGCTTGCGTACGGGGTGGTTATGGCAGGTGGGCCTCAGGCTGACTTCGCTTTAGCCTTGGCCGCGGGTCTCATCGCTGTGTTGGTTAATAGCCCGAACGTTGATGTTATGAACTTCCGGTTCATTTGGTTGGCTTTCGGGGCATTACGCGGTGCGTCTATCCGTGTTTGAAGGTATCAACTCAGCGTTTCGAAGCTTGCGGGTTGGACGTCGGCGGGCGATTCAACTGCTTGCCGTCATGGCGATCGTCACTTCCCTGGTGATCGTCGCTCGCTGGCCGGTGACCACCGCTGTAGGAATTGATTATCGGGTGACGGTTAAACGGCTAACTCTGTTCGAAAAGGCCGTCGCATTTGTTAGTCGAGATCTCGAAATGCGTCGTTTAATGAGAGAAATTGCAGGAATCGGGAGGGCACCGGAGCAGCGGTTACTTCGAATGTACGAATGGGTGGACGTCAATGTTCATCCGGTTCCGCCAGGGTTGCCGATTGTCGATGATCACGTGTTGTACATATTCGTGCGCCGATACGGAGCGATTGATCAACGCGCGGAAGCTCTCGCTGTGTTGGCGAGCTATGACGACATGCCGGCGACGACCCTGGCGCTAGGGAAGGATCCGAGCCGTAAATTGATCCAGTTGACCGTTGTTCAACTTGATGGTCGCCTCGTCGTCTTTGACGTAAATAATCGAATCGTGTTCCGTAAGTTGTCAGGCGAACTGGCCACAATTGAAGACCTGCGGGCCGACGCGTCGATTATTCGGAGGGCCGGAGGGGGCATCGTCGTCGATGGTGCCCCTTATCACGAGCATTTCCAGCTACTCCGCAAAGTAGATCTTAGCTTTGTGCGCATGGAAGCCCAGAGGTTCTGGCCGAGACTAAGGAACGAGTTGATCGACCGCTTGTTCAGCCAGTAGAAACCCCCTTGGAGCCGGCAGGAGTTGAGCTTGCTGGTTGTTCCAATGGATTGATAAGCAGCCAGGTGGTTAATGGGCGTAGTATCCTGCAGGCGGATGTCTCGGACCGACTCGAACCCGACACGCCATAAGCGCCAATTGGAATGGATGAAGACTTCCCGACCAGCCGTACTAATGGTGACCGGTGCCTACTATCCGGAGTTGAGTGGCGCTGGTCTTCAGTGCCGCGCACTAGTGCAGCGACTGCGGGGCATGGTGGACTTTACGGTCCTAACAACGACTGCTGATCGCTCACTGCCGGCGGCGGACGTCCAAGATGGTGTAGGGGTTCAGCGAGTATTCATCGACCCCTCTAGTTGGTGGTCAAGAGCCTCTGCCATTGGACGTTTCACGCTTGCATTCATCCGCGTGTGGCGGCGATCCTCGATAGTCCATCTTCATGGCTTCTCTCAAAAGTCGATTCTATTGATCTGGTTGGCATTAATCGCCCGGAAACAGATTGTGATTAAACTCACGTCAATTGGGCATGATGACCCAGTTTCAATCAAGGGTAGGGGCAAATTTGCCTACTGGTGTTTCACACGGGCGGCTGTATTCTTTGCTGTCAGCCCGCGGTTCCGAGATCTTCACGAGGCTGCTGGTTTACCGCTAAGCCAACTCCGGGTGATTCCCAATGGTGTGGATCTCCAGCGCTTCTATTCATCTACTAATGACGATCACAACACACTGCGACAAGAATTGTCGATCCCAAAGCGAAGTCCCATCGTGCTATTTGTCGGCTTCTTTTCCCAGGAGAAACGTCCCCATCTCCTGTTCGAGGCATGGGCGAATGTCGAACGATCGACAGCTCCTGAGACGACTCTATTACTGGTCGGTGCCACCAAGTCTTCCTATTACGAAGTTGATGAGACCCTCGCCAAAGGTATTCGAAACCAGGCTATGGACCTTGAACTAGACGGCCACATTCGCTTCATTGAAAGCACGGATGAAATTGAACGTTTCTATCGAGCTGCCGATGTTTTCGTGTTGCCATCAGTTCGCGAAGGGTTGCCGAATGTTTTGCTTGAGGCGATGGCTAGTGGGCTAGCCTGTATTGCGACTCGACTCACGAACGTTACCGACAGTGTCATCGAGGACGGTCGCAACGGTCTGCTCGTCCCACCGGATGATGCGCTTGCTTTAGAGCGTGCAATGCAACAGCTTCTATCGGATCCAGTATTAAAGGCGCGGCTCGGACACGAGGCGCGCCGTACGACCGTGGCTCGGTACGGGATCGATCAGGTTGCAGAATCGTACCTCACGGCTTATCGCGAACTCCTCGACGTGCACGAATGTGCGGTATAGCTGGCATCATCCATTTCGATGGGGGCCCCGTTCCCCAGGGGCTTGTGGAAGAGATGTGCGACACGCTCCGTCATCGTGGGCCTGATGACCATGGCGTCGTTTATTTTCCAATGTCGGCCTCGCCTAGCGGAGGAGTGGCGGCCGCGCTAGGGAACCAAAGACTTAGCATTATCGATGTGGCAGGTGGGTATCAGCCAATCGGCAACGAGGATGGCACGATCTGGGCAAGTTTCAACGGCGAAATCTATAACTTTGTGGAACTAAGGGAACGTCTCATCCAAGAAGGCCATCGGTTCGTCACACGCTCTGATACCGAAGTGGTGGTCCACGCATATGAACAGTGGGGAGATTCATTTCTGTGCCATCTCGACGGCATGTTTGCGCTCGCTGTCTGGGATAGCCACAACGAACGCTTATTGCTGTGCCGGGATCGCTTTGGCAAGAAGCCACTCTTGTACTTCGATGATGGTGAGCGGATCGCCTTCGCGTCTGAGTTTCAGGCACTTCTGCGCGTGCCTGGATTACCGCGCGATATTGACATAGAGGCGCTCGGTACGTATCTGGCCTACATGGCGATTCCGGCGCCGCAGACTATCTATCAGCGGGTGAAGAAGGTACCGCCCGCGCATATGCTGATCCGTGATCGAGCCGGTACACGCTTAAGCCGTTACTGGACGCTCTCGTTTCAACCGAAGGCGGCAATCGCGGAAGAAGAGGTTGTGGAGCGTGTCCGTGCACTCCTTGGATCGGCAGTCCGTAAGCGGCTCATGGGCGAGGTGCCTTTGGGGGTGTTTCTCAGCGGTGGGGTTGACTCGAGTGCTGTCGTCGCGGTCATGGCTGAGCTTTCCGACCAACCAGTGAAGACGTTTTCAATCGGTTTCGACGAGCCTCGTTTTGACGAACTTCAACACGCACGTCGTGTAGCGGAAAAATTTTCTTGTGAGCATCACGAGTTCGTCGTGCAGCCTTCGGCAGTCGAAGTTCTACCTTCTCTAGTGCAGCATCTCGGTGAGCCGTTTGCAGACTCCTCAGTGATCCCATCCTGGTACCTAGCTAAGCTGACGCGACAGAACGTTACAGTGGCCCTGAACGGTGACGGGGGCGATGAAATTTTTGCTGGCTACGGGCGGCATCGTGCCAATTATTTAGCTGAGCGGTGGCGGAAGTTGCCGAAGATCATGCGGAAATCCACTGAACTGCTCGGAGCGCGTGCCCAGCGTTTCTCTCGTGCCGCCCAGCTAACTCAATCTGAGCGGTACCGGGCGTGGGCAGGAGTATTTAGCCAAGATCTCGTGAAATCGTTGAGCAATGTGATTCCGGCCGAGGAGAAAATCGTTCCGAGTGAATTCTTAGATGCCGAGAATCTTGATGAAATCGATACAATCCTCGCAGTTGATACGCGTTTCTATTTGCCGACCGATCTTCTCGTGAAGATGGATATTACAAGCATGGCCCACTCTCTTGAGGTTAGGTCTCCGTTGCTTGATACGGAGCTTGCGGAGTTCGTGGCGGCATTGCCTAGCGAATACAAAGTGCGAAACTTCACGATGAAGAGCCTGCTTAAGCGCGCTGTTGCGCAGAGTGTCCCCGCGGCAAATCTCCGCCGGCCCAAACAGGGATTCGCGGTACCTATCTCGAAGTGGCTGCGGTACGATTTGCGGTCATTCCTGTTTGACCATTTACAGCCGTCACGGGTTGCACAAGAAGGGCTTCTGCGGCAAAGCGCGATCGATCGCTTAGTTGCCAACCACGTAGACGGAGAGGCGGACAACGCCCACCAACTCTGGGTGCTGTTAATGCTTGAGCTCTGGCACCGCACTTTTCTGAGCCCATGAACAAGCAAACCATCCGGCGTAGCCAAGATGTCGTGTGTTTTTCGTCGATTGACTGGCAGTTCATTTGGCAGGGACATCAAGAAATCATGTCAGCCTTAGCGGCGAGCGGCAGCCGCGTGCTTTTCGTCGAAAACACTGGTGTGCGGGCACCCTCCATTCACGATATTCCTCGCCTACGACAGCGCATTCAGAACTGGTGGAAGGGGACCAAGGGTTTTCGGAAGAGTCGGGACAATCTCTATATTTACTCACCGCTTCTACTACCGTTCCCATACTCGGTTGTTGCGCGTCGTATCAATCGCAGGTTGATAACTCGAGCACTCCGGCGCTGGATGCAGGCTGCCGACTTTAAACGTCCGGTCGTCTGGACCTTTCTGCCGACACCGCTGGTACGAGAGATTATTCCGCGCCTCGATCCAGCTGTCTCGTTGTACTACTGCATCGACGATTTTGCTTCTAGCTCGCGAGGGGCACGGCGCATCACTAAACACGAGCAACGAATGTTCCGTGATGTCGATCTAGTTTTTGTCACATCTGAGAAGTTGCGTGCACGAGCGTCGAAATTCAGTCGGTCCGTGCACTTATTTCCCTTCGGCGTCAGCTTCAAGAAGTTCGAGCAGGCCAGTGAAGGCTCTCAAGAAATTCCCAAAGATCTGGCTGCGTTGAGGCGACCGGTGATCGGGTATGTAGGTGGTGTCCACCGTTGGATCGATTTCGAAATGTTGGCGGAGGTTGCGCGGCGTATGCCTGAAACATCGTTCGCACTCATCGGTCCTCTGCAAGCTGACGCAGCGGCAATAGCTGACCTTCCCAACATACATCTATTGGGTAAGCGTGCCCATGAAGACATCCCGATGTACATCAAGGGTTTCGATGTCGGAATCGTTCCCTATAGGGATAGTGAGTACACCGCCAACGTATATCCAACGAAGCTCAACGAATACCTGGCTATGGGGATTCCAGTCGTGGCAACCGATTTGCCGGAGGTACGGCGGTTTAACTTAGAGCATGGGAACAATGTGGTCGTCGCGCAGGATACTGACCAGTTCATTGCGGCGCTGCAAGATACGATCCGTCCTTCTACGGATAGCGAGCGCCATCGACGAATTGAAGTTGCGCGCCAGAACAGCTGGGGCACCCGAATCAGTGACATGATGACGCTCATCGAGGAGAGGTTGGATACCAAGCAGAAGCGCCGGGAACCTTGGGATGTTCGGTTTCGGCAAATATACCGCCGTGCTCAAGGCCGTCTCCTAGCGGGGGCTGCGGCATTTGTTTTTGTCTACGTACTTCTGTTTCAGACATCGGTGCCCTGGATACTGGCTTCGCCGCTTCGGCTAACTGCTGAGCCTGGAGCTGCGGATGCCATCGTCGTGCTGGCTGGCGGTGTTGGCGAGTCTGGCCAGGCGGGTGGTGGATACCAGGAGCGCGTCAAAATGGCGGTCGACCTGTACCAGGGTGGCTTTGCACCGCGCATGGTGTTCGAGTCGGGATACTCTTTCACGTTTCGCGAGGCGGAAATCATGCGTGATCTGGCACTCTCACTCGATGTGCCAGATTCGGCGATTCTTCTCGAGACCACTGGTGCCAACACCTACGACCAGGTGACACAAGTACATTCGATCTTACGGAAACATGATTGGCGACGGATTCTCCTAGTTAGCTCGCCCTACCATATGCGCCGCGCAGTTCTCGTGTGGCGCAAACAGGCACCGGAGGTAGAAGTGGTGCCCACGCCGGTACCGCAAAGTCAGTTCTATCTCCACGAACGGGGTGCGAGCGTCGAGCAGCTCAAGGGCCTTGCGCAGGAATTTGCGGCGCTCGTTTGGTATTGGTGGAAGGGCTGGATCTGATGTGTGGTATCTGTGGGGAAGTAAGATTCGATGGTGGCCCCGTTGAGGGTGCTGTGGTGGCTAAGATGCGGGATCAACTCGTTCATCGTGGTCCCGACACTTCTGGGCTATATGTGTCGCCGAATGGTTCGGTGGGTCTCGGGTTTCGTCGACTGAAGATCATCGACCTGAGCAAAAACGCGGACGCGCCTCTGCCGAATGAGGACGGGTCGGTATTTGTCATGCTCAATGGCGAGATCTACAACTTTGAGGAACTTCGAACCGACCTGATCCAGCGAGGTCACACTTTCCGGTCTAGGAGTGACACAGAGGTCGTCGTCCACTTATATGAGGAGTACGGTGCAGAGTGTATCGAGCGGCTGGACGGGATGTTCGCAATCGCAATCTGGGACGATCGCCATCAACGCCTCATTCTTGCGCGTGACCGTACCGGCAAGAAACCCTTGTTTTTTTTGCACAAAGGCAAACGCTTCATCTTCGCCTCGGAGGTTAAAGCATTCTTTGCCCACCCCGATTTTGACTTAGTGGTCGATGATGGGGCAGTTCCCGCGTACTTCATCTACGGATACGTACCTAGTCCTAGAACTTTTTATCGTGGGGTCCGCCAGCTTGAGCCGGGGACAGTGTTCATTGTCGAAAATGATGGACGAGTGACATCACGGGCCTTTTGGAAGGCTCGGTTCCCATCTCGGGAGGCGATTTCGCCGATTTCACGTCCTGATGCGGTAGCTACTGTGCGCCGACTGATGGAGAAAGCGGTTCAATGCCGATTAACTTCCGACGTGCCCCTTGGTGCCTTTTTAAGTGGCGGGGTCGACTCCACCATTGTGGTGGGGCTGATGAGCCAGTTCCTTGAGCAACCCGTCAAGACTTTCAGCATTGGTTTTAAAGATAGCCCTGGATACGACGAGACTTCCTACGCACGACTTGTAGCCGATCGCTTCAAAACCGATCACACCGAGTTTATCGTCGAACCCGGAGCCTTCGACTTGATCGAAAAACTAGTGTGGCACCACGATGGGCCGTTTGGAGATTCTTCGGCGATTCCTACTTACATCGTGTCGCAGCTCACACGGGAGCAGGTCAGCGTAGTGCTGACGGGCGACGGCGGTGATGAACTGTTTGCAGGATATTTGCGGTTCAATGCCGCGGTTATCGCGGGGAAAGTCCCGCCCGCCGTGCGTGGGTTAATCCGTGCGTTGGCAAATATTTCCCCTACAGGTTCAAGCTCTCGCGGGTGGATGTCTAGGGCGCAGCGGTTTGCAGCCGCGGCGAGCCTGCCTCTTGAGGAAAGGATCACGCGCTGGACGAGTTTGTTCTACGACGACCTTGAAGAATTGCTTGCACCGGAATTCTTACAATCCGTAATGCCAATCGATCGACTTCAGTACCTAAATCGATTTCGAGACCAGATTTCAGGCCTGTCGACTCTCAACCAGGTTTTGCTCATCAATTTCAACACCTACCTGCTAGACGACCTACTCGTGAAGACAGACCGATGCACGATGGCAAACTCGCTTGAGGCGCGGTCGCCGTTTCTTGACACGGAGCTAATCGATTTCGTGGCTGGGCTACCGGATGCGATGAAATTGAGCCGTGGTCGAACCAAGGTCATTCTGCGCGAGGCCTTTCGGGACCTGATTCCCGGCAAAATACAGAGGCGCGGAAAGATGGGGTTCGGGATACCTTTTGGGCTCTGGTTCCGTGGCGCGCTGCGAGAGCCGCTCAACGATCTTCTGCTTGCACCGAACGCGTGCTACAAAGACTATGTTTCAGCTGAGTACGTTCACCGCTTGGTCAAGCAACACCGCGCGGGAAAAGTCGACCTCGGGTTGCAACTCTGGACGATTCTTTGCTTCGAGACCTGGTTGCAGTCATTGCCGCGGTGGCGTAGCAAAGAGGTGGTTACATCAACAGTATGAGCATGTTGGCGCGAACCAGAAATCTCGGACAAGTCTCTCATTCGAAATAACTTGCCGAAGATGGATCAACCTTCTGGCTGCACCTAATGCATCGCCGAGAGCCGTGCCCACTATCATTTTTACCGGGTCATTGCCGCTCTCGCGACCATTCACGATGAGCGTGGCTGTGCCACGCCCAGAAACATCTTCATCGAGCTCTGTGCCGTAATCAACAGTCAGGTCTGGTGTGACGGTGAAAACGAAGTCTATTTCCGAACTGTGAAGTCGATGTGCTCCCGGCATGAAGTTGGCGACAAGAATCTGCTCAACGGGGTTGATAGTGAGCCCTTCAACGGCAAATGAGGCTGTCAAGCTGCGTGCATCAATGCTTATCCTAGTGCCGTGGAGCATCATATCTCTGGTGCCCCGTCCGCCTATTAGGGTGTCAAGGGACGGATCAAACTGAAGTGTTCCAGCAGCCTCCACAGTGAAGTCGAACCCCGGCTCTGGACCACGGTTGGTTGCCATTGTGAGTCCATGGCCTCCGGGCATCAGAACAAACGGCATCGGACCGGTTGCCCCGGTGAAATTGCCTACCCCGATCAGATCGACCTTCTTGTAACTCAACTCACTGACATCGATGTTGACCTGAGTGCCATGCAGCACTATGTCTCTGGTGCCCCGGCCGTCTATTAGCGAATCAAGGGACGGATCGAACTGAATCGTTCCAGCAGCCTCCACAGTGAAGTCGAACCCCGGTTCTGGACCACGGCCAGTTGCCATTGTGAGCCCATGGGCTCCGGGCATAAGAATGAACGGCATTGGCTCGTTCGTGGCCGTGAAACTGGTTATCCCGGCCAGGTTAAATTGACTGTAGCTCAACTCACTGAAATCGATGTTGACCTGAGTGCCATGCAGCACCATGTCTCTGGTGCCCCGGCCGTCTATTAACGAATCAAGGGACGGATCGAACTGAAGTGTTCCATTCGCCTCCACAGTGAAGTCGAATACCGTTGTACCAACGCTGGTTGCGATTGTGAGTCCATGGCCTCCGGGCATCAGAACAAACGGCATCGGACCGGTTGCCCCGGTGAAACCACCCGCCCCGGCCAGGTTAAATTGACTGTAGCTCAACTCACTGAAATCGATGTTGACCTGAGTGCCATGCAGCACTATGTCTCTGGTGCCCCGGCCGTCTATTAATGAATCAAGGGACGGATCAAACTGAAGTGTTCCATTCGCCTCCACAGTGAAGTCGAATGCTGGTTCTGGACCACGGCTGGTTGCCATTGTGAGTCCATGGCCTCCGGGCATCAGAACAAACGGCATTGGCTCG
>Ga0310121_10000297_pt1 | contig 54901 bp, 48 predicted proteins | sample CB27_Tmax_986_MG_FD_203504 | JGI IMG/M metagenome (GOLD analysis project Ga0310121, IMG submission 203504) | Marine microbial communities from Western Arctic Ocean, Canada - CB27_Tmax_986 | ecosystem: Environmental > Aquatic > Marine > Oceanic | place: Canada: Western Arctic Ocean | collected... | reverse complement strand
CTTTCAGGGCCGATTCCCTCCCATTGAACGCCACCGGGATCGATGCTATTGATTCGGTGGTCTCTCCATGGTCCCTCGAGTCCGTAGAAGTACCACCAAGGCACCCCATTCATAGCGGTTACCACGGCGGTCTCGGGACCAAGCAGGGATTGCATAGGCTCGACGATGGCCGGCGCGGAGTGTGCCTTGAGCGTGACGATCACATAGTCTTGAGGACCCGCTTCCGTTGGATCACTCGTACAAACTGGATAGGCCACGCGCTCCTCATCATCAATGAGGAGCCTCAGGCCTGCCTCCTGCATGGCTTCCAGATGGGCGCCCCGGGCGATGAGAGTAACTTGCTCACCGGCTAGGGACAGCTGCGCGCCCAAGTAGCCTCCGATCGCTCCTGCTCCGTAGATACAGATCCGCATCAGAAGCCCCGGCTCAGGCGATTCCCATCTGCTCGGCAAGTCCGATCCGCCTGAGCTTACCGGTGGGCCCCTTCGGGATCTCGTCCACCACCAGCACCGTACGTGGAACCTTGAAGTTGGCCAACCGCTCAGCTGCAAACTCCTGAAGGTCACTCGGAGTCGCATCGACCCCCTTGCGGAGGACAACAGCCGCGGCGACCTCCTCGCCGAGCTTCTTGTGTGGAACCGCAAAGGTCACGACCTGCTCGACCGCTGGATGATCCATGAGGACTTCGTCGACTTCTTTGGGCGAAATTTTCTCTCCCCCACGGTTGATGATCTCCTTCAGTCGCCCCGTGAGCGTTATGTAGCCGTCCTCGTCCATGACTCCCTGGTCGCCGGTCCGAAACCACCCGTTTGTGAAGGCCTTGACGTTGGCCTCGGGGTTATTCTCGTAGCCTGGGGTGACGTTCCGACCGCGTATGACAATCTCGCCTATCCGACCAACGTCAAGCAGATTGCCTTCATCATCCATCACCGAGACTTCTGGGCCCGCCGCTGGTCCTACTGTTCCTGGCTTTCTCACCCCCGGGGGCAGTTGGTTACACGTCATCTGATGCGCCGCCTCGGTCATAGCGTAGGCTTCCACGACAGGAACTCCGAATGTCTCTTCGAGCTCGTGAAGGACCTGTGGTGGCAAGGATGCGGAAGACGAACGAATGAACCGGAGCCTGGCCCTCGCGATAGCCTCCTTGTTCCTCCTAGCCCGAGAGAGGATTGTCTGATGCATCGTCGGGACAGCGGAATACCAAGTGGGCTGAACCTCTTCAAGCCATGAGAAGAACCTGAGCGCATTGAACCCGGGAGCACATGCCACCGAGGCCCCGGTCGAAAGCGATGCGAGGACCGGCGCCATGAGCCCATGAATGTGAAATAATGGCATGACGTTAAGACAGCGATCCTCTGGGCTCAGATGAAGAGTAGCACAAATATTCTTGGCTGACGCACATACGTTCCGGTGAAGTAGGGGGACAATCTTAGGGCGAGCGGTTGTACCTGAGGTGTGGAGCACAAGCGCAACGTCGTCGGAAGTGGCGGGTCCCGGTAAAGAAGCCTCCCCTAATGCGGAGTCCGGATCGGACAAGAGCTCGAATTCCCCCGCACGAGCACCCTCCGGGACCCGTAGTTCCAGCACCATGATACCGAGGCTCCGCGCACTGTCCACTGCCTCAGACTCACTCCCGGCCTCGACGATCAGAGCCTTCGCCCCGAGATCCTCCAGATAGAAGTCATACTCCTTCCGGCGGTAGTTGGGGTTGAGGGGTGCGGTGGTGGTTCCTGCAGCGATCGCTACGAACGCGGACGCCATCTCTGGCCCGTTCGGAAGCACGATCCCGACCCGGTCACCGCGCCCGAGGCCCATCTGATTCAGGGTGGTGACTGTTTGGCCGACGTGCTTTCTCAATCCTGCATAGTCGAGATAGGTACGCCCCGGGGCCCCGATCGCCGGAGACTCGCCACCACCATTCTCAAGAAGCGTTTGTACGGTTTGCACTTTGGGCACTCCTTTTCCTTCCGTCAGAGTCCATTGCACGCCCTGAATAGGCGTAGGGCGAACGGCGCATCATAATATGGTTCCGAAAGCACCCGCCACCTGTCCCGTCCCAGAATCTCAGACGGAGGCGGTTGCGCCGGAGCGTTTTTCTGGCTTACCGTGGGGACAAACCAAGGCCCGTGGGCCCCGATCCAAGCGAGAGACCATGAGCACCAGCGAGTTCGTCGAACTCCACAATCTCAGGATTGCAAAACCCCTCTACGACCTGGTTCGATCCGAGATCGCCCCGGGCACAGGTCTGGATCCTGATGGAGTATGGAGTGCATTTTCCCGCATCGTAGCCGATCTCGGGCCGCGGAACCGGGCACTGTTGGAGACCCGCACCTCCCACGAGAAGCAGCTGAACAGCTGGTACCGGGAACGATTCGGCCAGGTCATCGACCAAGTCGAATACCGGGATTTTCTTCTCTCCACGGGCTACCTGCTTCCAGAAGGGAAGGACTTCCGGATCTCCACCAAAAACGTCGATTCCGAGATCGCGTCCGTCGCCGGACCCCAGCTGGTCGTACCGGTGGACAACGCCCGCTACGCCCTGAATGCGGCTAACGCGCGGTGGGGAAGCCTCTACGATGCGCTCTACGGGACCGACGTGATCCCTGAAGACGAGGAAGCGGAGAAAGGGACCACGTACAACCCCGTAAGAGGTTCCCGAGTGATCGCGTGGGCAGAACAGGCCCTGGACGAAGTCACACCGCTAGTCAAAGGCAGCTACTCTGAGATCATCGAGTTCCGACTTGAAGACGGTGAGGATAGCAAGCGACTTATCCTTCGGCTCGTGAACGGCGCTGAGACCGAGTTCGCAAAGGAGTCCGAGTTCGTCGGATATACTGAGAACGAGGGGGTCCTCAGCGCCGTCCTGCTCCGTAATAACGGCCTTCACATCGAGATCCGAATCGACCGCAACCATCCAGTGGGAGCCGCGCATCCTGCGGGTGTGAGTGACGTATGGCTGGAAAGCGCCCTCACGACGATCCAGGACTGCGAGGATTCCGTTTCTACGGTCGATGCCGCCGAGAAGGTCGTCGTCTATCGTAATTGGCTCGGGATCATGAAAGGGTCCCTCGAGACATCCTTCACGAAGAACCTCGAACGGGTCACCCGCAGACTCCATGCGGATCGGACCTACCGAGATGTTCACGGCGGAACGCTCACCTTGCCTGGACGCAGTCTCCTGTTCGTGCGGAACGTTGGGATCCACATGTACACGGACGCCGTGACGACCACCACAGGGGAGGAGACTCCTGAAGGCTTCCTCGACGCGCTGATGACGGCATTTGCCGCCGTTCACGACCTGAACGGCAATAGCACCGTGCGAAACAGTCGAACGGGGAGCATCTACATCGTGAAGCCCAAGCTCCACGGCCCGGAAGAGGTAGAGGCCACAGTTGAGCTGTTTGAGCGCGTGGAGCAGGCGCTGGAGCTCCCGCCCCGGACGATCAAGATCGGGATCATGGATGAGGAGCGTCGCACGACGGTGAATCTGAAGGAATGCATTCGTAAAGCGAAAGATCGGGTGGTCTTCATCAACACGGGCTTTTTGGACCGAACCGGTGATGAGATCCACACGAGCATGGCGGCCGGGCCCATGATCCCGAAGCCAGAGATCAAGAGCTGCCCGTGGATGTTGGCTTATGAGGACTGGAATGTGGACGTAGGCATCGAATGTGGCCTCCCCGGGAAAGCCCAGATCGGAAAGGGTATGTGGGCGATGCCAGAGCTGATGGGTGCGATGGTCAAGACCAAGGGAGAGCACCCCACCGCGGGGGCAAATACCGCATGGGTTCCCTCCCCCACCGCGGCGACTCTTCACGCGCTCCATTATCACAGGGTGAACGTGAGCGAGGTGCAAGCCCAAATAGCTGTCCGCGAGCGGGCCGACCTCAAGGCCATCCTCACGCCCCCGCTGCTCGGTGACCGCCGACTAACAGACGAAGAAATCCAGCAGGATCTGAACAATAACGCGCAGGGGATTTTAGGCTACGTCGTCCGATGGGTCGGACAGGGGATCGGCTGCTCAAAGGTGCCAGATATCCGTGACGTGGGACTGATGGAGGACCGAGCGACCCTCCGAATCTCCAGCCAACACATAGCTAATTGGCTCCACCACAAGATGGTGAGCGAGGACCAAGTCGTCGCCACCTTCAAGAGAATGGCCGCGATCGTCGATAGGCAGAATGCCGGGGATCCGTTTTACACGCCCATGGCCCCGGAGTGGGAGGAGAGCGTAGAGTTCCAGGCCGCATTGGACCTGGTACTGGGGGGCCAGAAAGAACGAAACGGCTACACCGAACCCGTCCTCCACCGGCGTCGTAGAGAGCTGAAGGCCCGGAGTGCAAAGCGAGAAGTTTAGAATATAATGTGATGTCTAAGTGAATACAGTTAAAATACAACAACAACATCGTTGTTCGGCATCATGAGTGATGGGCATATATTAGTTCACACAGGCGAGATGTTTGATCACCTGGAGCCCACCTCAGAGCTTGACCCACTTGCCTTCGCAGAGATCCTCTGTCCCTACGATCCCACGAAGATCATCGGGATCTGGAACAACTTCCACGAGGCAGCCGAAAAGCAAGGGTGGACCAAGCCGGAGGAGCAGCTCTACTTCGTCAAATCCGCCTCCAGTCAACTCGCTCCCGGTGGCACGACCGTCGAACCGCAGTCATACGACGGGAGGGTTTTCTTCGAAGGTGAGCCTGGAGTCGTGATCGGCAGGCGTTGCAGGGACGTTTCAGCTTCGGAGGTGGCCGACTGTGTATTCGGATATACCTGCGTAAATGACGTGACGGTATTCCAGATCGTCAAGAAAGACCCCGCGTTCCAACAGTGGAGTCGCGCAAAAAGCTTCGACACTTCCGGTCCTTTCGGACCAGATAATTGCGATAGATCTGGACCCACAGTCACTTCAGATCATTGCGACCGTTGGCAGCAGGACTGTCCCGTGAGCGACATGTTCTTCACACCGCTCGAACTCGTACAGTGGATCTCTCGCGATATGACACTGTTTCCCGAAGATATCATCAGCTGCGGCACTTCGGTTGGAGCCCTCCCAATGAAGCCTGGCGGCATAGTCGAGATCCGCATCGATGGGATAGGCACTCTGACCAATACCTTCGCAGAGGATCCCGTGGGGGCGCTCCCCCTCCACATGTCCCGCAAACGCTTCACCCAACAAAGGGTCCCTACGAGCCCTCGTGCCTTGATTCTCTCTCCATGAGACACGCCAGGGAGAGAATGTGGATCTGGCGAGGTATGTCCTTAACCTCATCCTTCACCAAGGTGTCAGCAGTAGGACCTGACCAAGAGCCTCGGTGGTTACGTCGATAGTCTCCGATGAGTTTCGCGGCTCTCTCCGCAACGCCGATCTCCTTGTTCGTCAACCCGAGTCGCTTGATGACGTCGTCAGAGCCTTCTAGTTGTTCCATAGCACGATCCTCATGAGCCCGTAGTAATTCTCAAGAAGCACTTCCTTCGATCTTTACGCAATAGCCGCTCTTGAAGGCCGCTATTGCATAGGGAGGTTGGGTATCTTGTCATTCCCACATAGACTCCGAGCAAAGTAAGTCAGATCCACCGGGGAGTCACACTTGTCCGCACTTCTTCCACCTTTTCTTGCTTTTCTTACGCGGGTGATAGGGTTCGATCATGGAGAACCTAATCTAGTGGTTTATCCCCGAATCTCAGAATACAGCGATCGGGTTCAACGGCGAACCCGTGCCACCACGGATCGGAAGTGGCGCAACCATCAGGAGGAACTCCCAGTCGTCTCTCTCGGCAGCCGCCTCGCCGAGCGCCTCGAGGTCGCAGTTGTCAAGCATGTGGATCCCCAGATAGAGCACCGCGAAGTCGTGCACAGCTCCGGGCAGGTTTGAAGGAGCAACATATGCCGGATGGTCACTTCCCAATAAGGCGACATCGCGTTCTTTCAACCACGGAATCACGGACGGGTGGAGACCGGCCGACCGACCACCCTCGCGTCGGCCGCGAAGCCATGGTCCTTCGGCCTCGCGTCGAGCCCAGACTCCTGTACGGATGAACAGTGCGTCACCGGAAGAGATTCGCACCCCGGTTTGCTCTTCCCACGCCTCTAGGTCTTCCACGTAGATCGGACTACCCGGTTCCAGGTAGGGCAGGCCCCTGAGCCTTGGAATGTCTATCAGGACCCCACGGGTCAGGACCCCGTTTTTGAGGTTGTGGATCGAGCTCTTCTCGTGTCCACTTTCGAGAGTGGTATCGGCGTTGGGCGTGTACCCGTTGTAGAAAGTCCCCCCTTCGTTCACATGAGCCAGAGCGTCCACGTGCGTGTGGGTTATGCCGTGGTAACGAACGCTAATCCGGTCCGAGCTGATACTGAGCATCTCGTGTTCATACGGGTTGGGATTGTCGACAGCCTGTACGGTGTTTGCATCCGCGGCCAGCGACACCGAAAACCCCTCCTGAACCAAAGCCACCGCCTCCAAGCGCTTCTCTCGCGTAATCAAGTTCAGCGCCCCGATCTCGTCGTCTTCCCCCCAACGTCCCCAGTTAGACAGTTCCACCTTCCACTGTTCATACTGAGCGGAGGTGACATCCCTATCGGAACTGCCATCCTGAAGTTGGCCGGAGGCAGGCCGAGATAACGCGATGACCGAAATCAGCAGTGCCAGGAAAAATCTGGCGAGCGGCTTCTCCATTCGTTCTCCTCTGGGTGTGGGGCGATTTTGGAAGAGACTAACACGGGTCAGACGCCTGTAGTAGTTGGCGGTGTTTCTTCGTTTTCTCTGGCCTCGGAAGGGGAGGATGACGCACCGGTGTTCTCCTGAGACACTGACGACGGATCAATGGTTGCCGAGGCCGAAGGGTCGGCCGCCATCCGCGCTTTGATCCAATTTGTCAGTGCCCACAGAACTTGCTTCGAACCGGGAGCCCGTCGTAATAACGCCCACCTAGCCAACCGGGAGAGGACCCCTCCAGTGAACAGGAAGACTAAGAGGAGCAGCACGATCTCGCCGATCCCGAGCATTCAAAATCTCTCCGCTGCCGCGAGGACGAGTACAGAGTGAGGTGTCTGTGGAACATGTTTGGAGCTCAGATATGCTGCAAGTAACGAGGCCCCTGGTACAGACACTGGCCTACCCTATGCCGGGAGCGGGAATCGAACCCGCAAGGGCCAAAGCCCAGAGGTTTTTGAGACCTCCGCGTCTACCAATTTCGCCATCCCGGCCTACGAACAAGCTACGTCCGCCTCTCGCGCTTGTGGAGGGCTACGATTCCGATCCCTTCGAGTCAACCAGCGGTGCAGCCTATGAGTGAGGCGGATGTCCCATTTCAGGGGGATCTATTAACCAACCCTCAGCGCAGTCTCCCTCGTGATACACTCTGGCAGCTCCGGTGGGATATGTAGCTAATACGCTGCGTCGAGGTTCATCCAAACGATCGCGCTAGTTTCTGGTGCCGCAGCGATTTCCTTTGCAGTCGACGGGATGAACGCTAGCACCCCAACATCTTAAATAAACTGTCCTATCTAGAGTACGGAAAAACCTCTCGCGCTTTTCCTGTTGTGCTGTGTAAGGTCCGCTGAGATGAAAGCAGCGAAGCACGACGATTAGGATAGAGGCGCCTCTATAAGACCAAGTCCAAGAGAATAGCGCCGGCGAAAGTGCCCTGGAATGGGGAACTCGGCCGTAACGAAGCCGCTCCTCGCCCTGGACTCCCGACGCCCTTCTGCAGCTTGCCTTGTTCCACCTTCCCGACTACTGTGCCAAATGGGGAACTCCACGGAGGATATCCTCTTGGACCTGACGAGCAAGCCAGAGGCCCGGCCTTTTGGTCCCGGCTGCACGGCTGTGTCTCACGCATTCGGAAGGGAGATCAGAGATGAGTTTCAAGCGTTCGGTAGTCTCAGCAGTGGGCCTAGTACTCCTGATGGGGCTGCTCTGGGTCGGTCAGTCACAACTGCAGGGGACGGTATCGGCCCAAAGGGCTGACGGGCCGCTGTTCGAGGTCGATCCCTTCTGGCCGCAGCCTTTCCCCAACAACTGGCTTCTCGGCAACGCGATTGGAGTGTGGGTGGACGACAGCGACGTGATCTGGATGGTCCACCGGAGTTCGGCGACGCTTACGGGCGGGGAGACCGGAGCGATGCAGAATCCGCCAACGGGTGATTGCTGCGTCGGGGCTCCGCCGGTAATGGCATTCGATCAAGCTGGGAACATCGTGCACGCCTGGGGCGGCGAGCCAGGAGAAGATTACCAGGGCTATGAGTGGCCCATGTCTAACCACGGGATTTTCGTGGACCATGAGGGCTATGTGTGGATCGGGGGGAACGGTCCCGGAGACTCACACGTCCTCAAGCTCACCCAAGACGGAGACGTGGTCGCGCAGTTTGGGTCAGCGAATGCTCGGCAGGCCCCGGACGGGAATGGGTTCATTCGAAATAGCCACGATCCGGAAAGCTTTGGACGGGTGGCTGAAATCTTCGTCGATGCGGAAACGAACGAGGCATATCTATCCGATGGCTACTTCAATCGCCGCGTCGCGGTCATCGATGGAGATACCGGTGAAATGAAGCGTTTCTGGGGTGCCTACGGGAATGTGCCCGACGACGACTACGAATTTGGTCCGCGGGGAGCAGACTATGAAGGCGACTCTCAGCAGTTCCGGGGACCAGTCCACTGCGCCAAAATGTCCGTAGATCGGCTTCTCTACGTCTGTGACCGCGGGGAGAATAGGATTCAGGTATTCACGCCTGAAGGCGAATACCAGCATCAAGGCTTCTACGCTCCGGGGACAACTGGATCAGGGTCTAGTTGGGATATCGCGTTTTCATCGGACCCAGAGCAGACGTACATCTATATCGCCGATGGTGTAAACCAGAGGATTCATGTGGCCCTCCGCGAGACCATGGAGGAATTGTATGACTTCGGGCAGGGCGGACGTTACCCGGGTGAGTTCTTCGGTGCACACAGCATCGCCCAAGATTCAGATGGGAATCTCTACGTCACCGAAACCTACGAGGGAAAGCGAATCCAGAAGTTCGTCTATCAGGGAGTGGGTCCGGTCCCAATGGGGCATCAGGGCCCGCCCTGGCCCGGACGGTAGCCTCTCTCCTGGAGAGGGACAGAAGACAGCACAGCATCGCTCTTGGTGGGTGGGGTCCGCGACTCAGACTTTCACAGTCACGGACCCCACCTCCTTCGTACCGCACTTGAACAACTCCCTGATCTCACGGGAAGTCCACCCTCGAACAACGCCCGGAGCAAGGTCGATCTAGGGCCCCGGGGAGCTGCGCAAGGTCCCATCCGCATCCGGCATTTTCACGATAGGAATTGAACGACTCCCCCTCGTGATATATCTGTCATGGATTTCCTAGAAATCGTCGCGAGAGACGATGGGAACCACGACGTTCTCGTATGCATCTACTAGAGGCAAGATCATGGTCAGGCTGTTCAGCATGTTACCACACCATTCATCGGCTGGTACCAGCAGGCGCCAAGGCCCACCCGATCGGCTGATGCGTCCGGTAGTGGTTTCGTCGAGTGGGACCCGTTCGGCCAGTTTCGGTAAGAGTCTCTGATTCACCTTCGCTTCATTTATGAAGCGGGAAACTGACTTCCCCCCAAGAACACAGAATCGTACTCATCTTCGCCTCTTAGCCTGGACCGACAGTCCTCAGCATATGAATCCCATGAAACCCTAACAACTCGGACCAGCCCTACTTGTTTCCACCCCGTAGCATGAAACTTTCCCTCCCCTCAGGGCTATCTTCTCCCTTACCCTACTCTATCGAATTCCGAGCCTATCACGCAGATAAGGAGCAATCGTGGGATCCCAATTCAAGGACCCCTTCGGCTCGTTTACCTCCGTAGACCTCCCTGAAGGCCCAACTTCATTCTACCGCATCGGCAGACTCGAGGACGAAGGTGTCACTTCGGTTGACCGACTTCCGTTTTCGATCCGGATTCTCCTCGAGAATGTTCTCCGGTGCGCTGGGAAGGGATACGTCACTGAGAATGACGTGCGGGCGGTCGCCCAGTGGAGCCCCACGAACTCTGGGGCGAACATCCCCTTCATGCCCTCGCGTGTCGTACTCCAAGATTTCACTGGGGTCCCAGCAGTAGTGGACCTCGCTGCGATGCGAGCGGGCCTGGCACGGATGGGAGGGAAACCTGATCGCATTAATCCTCGGGTACCGGCCGACCTGGTGATCGATCACTCGGTACAGGTGGACTTCTTCGGAAGTCATGAGGCTTACCAAAAGAACGTGGAGAAGGAGTACGAGCGGAACGGAGAGCGGTACTCGCTCCTTCGGTGGGGCCAGACGGCATTCGAGAACTTCCAGGTGGTACCGCCCGGTACCGGTATCGTACATCAGGTGAATCTCGAGTACCTGGCTTCGGTCATACATCGTCGGGATGAAGAAGGCGTTCCAGTGGCCTTCCCCGATACCCTGGTCGGAACTGACTCCCACACGACGATGATCAACGGCCTCGGGGTCGTCGGTTGGGGGGTAGGGGGAATCGAAGCCGAAGCGGTACTGCTGGGCCAACCCTATTACATGCTTCTCCCCGAGGTGGTCGGGGTGAAGATGACTGGCTCGCTTCCCGAAGGAGCGACCGCGACTGACCTCGTGCTCCGGGTAACCGAGATGCTCAGAGAGCACGGGGTCGTGGGTCGGTTCGTCGAGTTCTATGGCCATGGGCTTTCGGCGCTCACCCTCCCCGATCGTGCGACGATCGCAAACATGTCCCCCGAATACGGTGCTACGATTGGTTTCTTCCCTGTTGATGACGAGGTGCTACGCTACCTCGAAGGCAGCGGGAGAAGCACTGAGGTAGTCCAGCGTGTAGACCGCGTCTCTCGGGAAATGAGCCTCTTTCGCACCGACGATACGCCTGATCCCGAGTATACCTCAAAGCTCGACCTCGACCTAGGTACGGTGGTGCCGTCTGTGGCGGGACCGCGGCGTCCCCAAGACCGCATCCCCCTGATGGACCTGAAAGAGCGGTTCGAAAACGACCTCCCGACACTCCTTCCCCACGGATTCAGCTTACCCGATGGCCCAAGGCCCTCCAGTCTAGCTACCTGGAATGATGAGGGTTCGATCCGGGAAGAGTTGTCGGGAGGAGGGGTCGCCGTAGTCGTGAAAGAGCAGCATCCGAGAGCTGCAGAGTGCGAAATGTACGGTACCAAGATGAGGATCACCGACGGGAGCATCGTGATCGCCGCGATCACCTCCTGCACCAATACCTCGAATCCCTCGGTGATGGTGGGTGCGGGCATCCTCGCCAAGAATGCCCTCGAGAAGGGCCTTCAGGTGAAGCCATGGGTGAAGACGTCGATGGCTCCAGGCTCCAAGGTGGTCACTGACTATCTCGAAGCAGCCGATCTCCTCCAGTACCTCGAGGCGCTGCACTTCGACGTGGTGGGATACGGCTGCACGACCTGTATAGGAAATTCGGGTCCGCTACCCGAGCCGATCGCCAGGGCGGTGAAGGAGAGGGGCCTGGTCGTGTCCGCGATTCTTTCCGGGAACCGGAACTTCGAGGCCCGAATCCACCCCCTCGTACGCGCGAACTACCTAGCATCTCCGATGCTAGTCGTGGCCTTCGCGCTTACCGGACGAATCGACATGAACATCCATGAGGATTCGCTGGGAACGGATCGGGAGGGGAACCCTGTCTACCTCAGAGATGTCTGGCCCTCCCAGAAGGAGATCCGGGACACCATTCGCCGTTCCCTCAAGCCCGAGATGTACCGGCAACGCTACGCTGAAGTCTTCGAGGGAGACGAGCTCTGGAGGAATCTACCCCTTCCGGAGGGCAGCCTCTCTCTTTACGAGTGGACAGAGGACTCCACCTACCTCAGAGACCCTCCTTTCTTCCAGGACATGAGCCTCAACGAACCGCCGCTTCGCAACGTCGAAGGGGCGCGGGTCCTGGCTCTTCTCGGTGACATGGTGACGACGGACCACATTTCACCGGCAGGAGCGATTCCCAAGGACGAGCCGGCCGGACGATACCTGCAGGACCACGGGGTGAAGCCGTGGGAATTCAATACCTTCGGGTCACGTCGCGGAAATCATGAAGTGATGATGCGGGGCACCTTCGGAAATATCCGCATCAAGAACCTGCTTCTTGAGGGGAAAGAAGGCGGATACACGATGCACTTCCCGGATGGTGGGGTCATGCCAATCTACGACGCATCCATGAAGTACCGAGAGGAAGGCACCCCCCTCGTAGTATTAGCCGGGTCCGAATATGGGGCGGGTTCATCGCGAGACTGGGCCGCAAAGGGTACGAGCCTTCTGGGGGTACGTGCAGTGATCGCGGTCAGCTATGAGCGGATCCACCGCTCGAACCTGGTCGGCATGGGGGTACTCCCCCTTCAGTTCCTGACGGGAGAGTCCGCACAGTCACTCGGCCTGGATGGCACGGAGGTGATCAACATTAGGGGGATCGAAGGCGGCCTAGAACCGAACTCGACGGTCTCAGTCGTTGCCATAAAGTCGGACAAATCCAGTGTCGAGTTCGAGGCAGAAGTGCGCCTGGATTCCAGGGTGGACGTGGAGTACTACCGGAACGGAGGAATCCTACACACGGTCCTACGGAAAATGGCTAAGCAGGAGATGTAACCTATTGCTCCTCCCAACCCCAACCGGGTGCCCGAAACGCAGCAGGGGATCCAAGAATTTCTTTCAACACAATCGCCCTGCGGAGGGAGTCGGCACCACCGGACCGCAGAAGCTCAGCATAACCTGACCCGATCCGTGTGCTTGCGAGTTCCCCCATAGGCCTCCCAAGTCCCCTCGCAGCAATCGGCATTCGAGCTCCAGGCTCAGAGGCTCGATAGCGATCGCTAAGCACGGGAACGGAGACACGAGTTTTCAGGGGCAGTTCGGGTTCAGGAGGCGGTCTGCCCTCAGAGATCAGATCGGGCAGAGGCGTGGGTTCCTGTTCCTGGGACGCCGTTGGCAACTCCTCCCTCTCCTGTGGCGGCTGCTGACCAGTGAGGACTGCCCAGAGATCGTCCGGAACCATCGAATCAGCAGTTTCACGCTCCCCGGTCGTCTCTATGCCGGCGCTAGCCTCCCCCGCCTCGTCCTCCTCTCGCTCCATCTCCTCCATCCGGCTCCGCCTCCTGCGGCCGCGCGTCATCGCGTCGAAGACCGTAGCAAGAATCAGTACCCCGAAAAAGAGAAGCTGAAAGAACCCGCTATCCATCAGGATTAGCCTCCGACAACGGATTTACGTAGATCTTATGAACCGCTTGGAGGTCCAGGATCCTCAGGTTGGTCACGATTTCGACTCGTTCGGCGGCAGATCAGATCGCTCGTTGTCATCCCCTCCCGCGATCGAGGACCGCATGGAGGTGTCTGACTCGATGTTCCTATAACGCATGTAGTCCATGATTCCCAGATTGCCATCTCTGAACGCCTCTGCCATGGCTCTTGGAACCTCAGCCTCAGCCTCGATCACCTGGGCACGCATCTCCTCCACCTTCGCGTGCATTTCCTGCTCTAGAGCGACGGCCATGGCCCTTCTTTCCTCGGCACGCGCCTGGGCGACACGCTTATCGGCCTCAGCCTGGTCAGTCTGCAGCTCGGCTCCGATGTTCTTTCCGACATCGACATCCGCGATGTCAATCGAAAGAATCTCGAACGCCGTCCCTGAGTCTAGACCACGTGCCAGCACGGTTTTTGAAATAGAGTCGGGGTTCTCCAACACGTCCTTATGGGTGTCTGCCGAACCGATCGAGGAGACAATTCCCTCCCCCACCCGCGCCAGAATCGTCTCCTCTCCAGCTCCACCAACCAGACGGTCGATATTTGCGCGAACGGTCACGCGAGCCATTGCGATGAGCTGAATCCCATCCTTAGCCATCGCGGCCACGCGAGGCGTGGTGACGACTTTAGGATTGACGGAGACCTGGACGGCCTCGAACACATCCCGACCCGCAAGGTCGATCGCCGCAGCCTGCTGGAATCCGAGCTCGATGTTAGCCTTGTCCGCGGAGATGAGTGCCCTCACCACTCGGTCCACCATACCCCCGGCGAGATAGTGAGCCTCGAGGTCTCCCACGGTCAGATCCAGTCCCGCCTTCGTCGCTGCGATAAGCGGACGCACAACCTGGGGAGGGCTCACCTTCCGGAGACGCATCCCGACCAGATATCCAATGCCCACAGGGGTGCCTGCCGAGATCGCTTCGATCCAGAGGCGTACCGGAATCGCCCAAAGTACGAAAATAACGAGGGCCACGACCACGAGGAGCCCAAGTGTCGTTGCCCCAAAAACGAGATCTTCAGCCATGCCTGTCTATCTCCTGTTTAGCGTTCGCCGTTAATCCTCCACTCTCGCCTTAGTCTCTACCTCTACTGTTCGCTCTTCTGGCTTCGAAATCAGATGCACGATGCGTCGATACCCTTCCGAGGCCACGATCCTGATTCGGCTCCCGTGCTCGATCCACTCCGATTCAGTCACCACATCAACGCGCTCGTCTCCGAACTGTCCGGTGCCGGCTGGACGGAGATCGGTGATAGCGACGCCTTCCACTCCCACTAGGTCAGATCTCGGAGCCGCCGACGTGTATCCAATCTCCGCGCTCGTATTCTGCCCGAGGAAGATCCCTAGGTTCGTAAGCCGGCGACTCGCGGGAAGGAGCTTGACCAGAAACCATGAGCAGACCATGGCAATCACGAGAGACGTCGTCAGAACCCCCCCCGCACGGGTGAAGTCCGCTGAGGTCGGAAGGCCTCCGAGCATCGACATGTACACACCGGCCAGGGCTGCGATGGCCCCCAGAATCCCGAAGACTCCCACTCCCGGAATAAAGAAGACTTCTGCCACGATCAACACAACCCCTGCACTGAAGATGATCAGGCCCTCGAGGCCCGCTAACCCGACAATAAGATGAGACCCGAAGAAGAGCGCGAGGGCAAGGGCCCCGGTCACGCCAGCTAGCCCAAAGGTAGGCGTTCGTATCTCTACGAGGAGGCCTAGGAACCCGATCGACAGCAGGAAAGGAGAGACCATCGGATTGGAGAGGAAGCGCACCGCCCGTTCCGCCCAGTTCACCTCCTGTTCCACCACCTGGCTGGACATCGTGTCCAGCGCACGCATCAGCCCATCCCAATCTTCGACCTCGTACGCGTAACCAATCTCAACCGCCTCCTCGGTCGTGAGCGTGAGAAGCTGACCGGCCTCGCTGACGCCGGCAACCTCTATCTGTTCATCGACCATGGCCTCAGCAACAGACGGGTCGAGCGATCGAGCCTCGGCGAGTGCTCGCATCGAGCTCCGCATAGCCGAAACGATCTTCTCCGGGGCCCGCTGGCCTTCGCCGGTGACTGGTGTCGCCGCACCGATAACTGAGCCCGGACGCATATAGATTCCGTGGGCAGCGAGCGAGATCAGTGCTCCCGCAGACAACGCCCTACGGTTGACGAATGCGTAGACTGGCACTTCGGAATCGCTGATGGCGTCAGCCATGCGCTCGGCTGCGTCGACCCGTCCACCCGGAGTGTCGATATCGAGCACGATGGCATCGGCACCCGCTACCCGTGCCTCTTCAATACTCCGTTCAACGAACGGAGCAAGTCCCAACTCGATTACTCCCGTAATGGGTACTCTGAAGACCGATGTAGAAGCCAGGCCCGCGCCTTGCTGGGCCACCAGTGGCACAACCGAAAACCAGGCCGAACCCGCCAATATGGTGAACAGCCCACACAATCTGGGCAGGTGGGATCCGGCAGGTCCGGCTTTCGAATGACATCCGGCTCGCAAGATCATGGCTTGAATCACCTCAGTCTCAGTGCGAGGGACCCCAGGAGCAGTCCTCGGCTCCTCTGCCGACTCTGGTTAGGGTAAGCATCCCGCTCGGGAACCCTTCAGACCTACCTAGTGGTAGCTACCCCACCTCGTGACCAAGGGGTCCTGCGGAGAACCCCACCTACGACTCTCTTGACCATCGACGGAAGGCGCCGGTAGCTTGGCCGTCCATGGACGAGAACCCTCACGACCCCAAGCAGGCGCTTTCACGTCTGTTCGGCGATACCGGCGATCCAAATGAGAGGTCTGGCTCACCGTTTGGAGATACGTGGGCAGGAATCGGGCCTCAATCTCGCCTTCGCGGGGCGATCACTCGCCTCCGCATTCTACGATCCCAGGCAGGTTCAGATGGGCTCACCCCCTCAGCAACCCGATCACTCGTAGATGAAGTCGTCGCCGCGTTAGAAGCAATCCGTGACGCCCTCCCGGCCGACGACTCCGGTGACGAAGAAGAGAGTCGACATGGCCCCTGAATCCAAACCCTCACTGCTCAGCAAGAAGTCCGGGGCGGAAGCCACGCTTGAGGAGTTGGAGGGCCTACGCGCACGAATATCCGAGGTGGACGACCGGCTTATCCGCATCATTGGTGAGCGTAGGGACTTGGTCCTCGCGGTAGGTAGGCTCAAGGAGATACTGAATCTCCCCGTCATGGATCCGGCTCAGGAAGCGAAGGTCGTTCGGAAGGCTGCCGGTCGCGCACGCGAATCGGGTATTGACGAAGAGATGACTCGTGACGTGATCTGGCGGATCATCTCGGCTGCCAGGGCCACGCAGGAGGAACACCCGGCCGGGTGGCCGGAGCAACGTACTCCCGTTTCCGACAAGTCCCCGGAGGACTAGAAGACCGCCCCAGTTCCGGCTTGTCTAATCCTCCTGCTGTGCCCCTCTGCGCGAGAATCCATCCAGTTCAGCCACCAGCCGGTGAGACTCACCCCGGGGAACGCGAACCAGAAAAGTACGACCCGGAGGAGTGGATTCGCGAATCAGGTGGGGATTCAATTCTCGGATGAGCGAGCGAGGCACATCCAATGCCACTGCAACCTCTTGGAGCGGGGTGCCACCTGGCACCAGGACCTGATCGAATAGGTAAGGAAGCGACTTCTCCACCTCAAATCCAAAGTGCTCGCTCTCTTCAGCCAGAAGGGTCGCAGCAAGCATCTTAGGTACGTACTCGCGCGTCTCTAGAGGAAGGTGTCCGCTAATCATCCAGTAAAGATCGTCGTCGCTGACGTTGGTTGGACCATACCGCTGGATGACTCGAGCGACTCTTCCCGGCCCTGAGTTGTAGGCGGCGGCAGCCAAATACCAGGATCCGAATTCTGCGTGTAACTCCTCTAGGTAGTCCAACGCGGCATCGGTAGCACGCACTGGATCCCGCCGTTCGTCTACCCAGTAATCAACCGTCAGGCCATACTCCCGAGCGGTGGGGCCCATGAACTGCCAGACACCGGACGCACTCACCGAAGAGGTGGCCGTGGCGGAGAAACCGGACTCGATCATCGCGAGGTAGATCAGCTCCTCCGGCATCCCCCTGGAGCGGAGACGGTCTCGGATCATCCCTCCGTAGAGGCCTTCCCGAACCAAGTACCCTTCAAAGACTTCACGGTCCTGGCCCACGAAACGACGGATCCATCGATCAACCCGCTCGTTCACTTCCACTGGAAGTCGGGAGGCAATCAAGTCTGCGGTTGCCTGCGAAACAGCAGGAACAGGAAGTGGTCCCTCAGGGGCATCCGATAGCCTTCCACCGGAACCGAAAATGATGAGGACGAGGGCAGTGTTGAGCACCCCAAGCATAACAACAAACGCCCAGCAAACTGGGGTCGGAAACCGTTCCGTACTTTGGGGTCGGTCACTTTGGTGGCGGGAATTCATGAGGTCTCCTTCACTGATCTATACCTACGTGACTCGATGCTATAATAAGGGGACACTTAGAACTGATAGGGGACGCGCTAGTGGGAGTCTGGAAAGCGCGATGTATTACGTGCGAGATTGACGACAAGGTCTGTTCACGAGAAAACAGAACCAGAGAGTCACTTTGCGCATAGTTCAGCCCACCGGATAGACCGAGACAGCGGAGCGGCCGCGAACACCTTCGAACTTCACGACCCCATCAACCTCAGCAAAAAGTGTGTCGTCACGCCCTCTACCAACGTTGCGCCCGGGGTGGAACTTAGTCCCGCGTTGACGCACCAAGATCCCGCCTGCACGGACGGACTCTCCCCCATAGTGCTTCACGCCGAGGTACTTCGGATTGCTATCACGTCCGTTTCGACTTGAACCGCCGGCTTTCTTATGTGCCATGGTAATTCTCGCTTATCTGTCGCCTCTAGCACCGTGTGCTCACTCAAGTATTTCGCTTACCTGGATCTCAGTATAATTCTGTCGGTGTCCTTGCTTCCTGCGATATCCCTTCCTTCTCTTCCTCTTGAATACAATCACCTTCTTTCCGCGACCGTGGGCTAATACCTCAGCCTTCACTGTGACTCCTTCTACAGTTGGGAGACCTACCTTCACATCGTCTCCATTCGAGAGAAGAAGGACGTCATCGAAGGTAACAGTCGCACCTGTGTCAACCGCCAGAGACGGGACCTTGAGGCGCTCACCGGACCGCGCCCGAAACTGCTTACCACCCGTCCGAAAGACCACGTACATCGCCTGCCTCGATCCGGTTGTCGAACTTCTATCTAGTCCCTCAATCGTTAGCCAAGAAGTTTCATAGGAGGAGGCAGTGTGGTCAACCCGCCTGCCGCGTAATGTACTTCGTAGTGACATCCTCCTCTGCCGGCCCCGACAGGAGTCGGAACTCGTCCTCCCGGAGCAGTGGATCATCTCGCAAATCAAGGTCAAGACCCGTTCGGCCTCGCAGGCGCTTCAAAAAGTCGGGCTCATCCTCTAGGACATGGAGAGCAACCTGGGGATGTAGACGTACCAAGATCGACCTCACATCCCCCGAGGCCGCCGCACGTTTCAGGCTCCGCTCGACCCGGCGAATCACGGTGGGCGGGGTAAAGACACGCGCGGCTCCTCCGCAGTGTTCGCAGACACGGGTCAGCATCTGGAAAAGGGGTGGCCGCACGCGCTGCCTTGTCATTTCCATGAGGCCAAGGGCCGACAGGGAGAACGCCTTGGTCCTCGCCCGATCCCGACCGAGCTGACTACGCATCTCCTGGAGGACCCTGTCCCGGTTCCCCTGGGACTCCATGTCAATGAAGTCCACGACGATGATCCCTCCGACATCTCTGAGGCGCAGTTGGCGGGCCACCTCCTTAGCCGCATCAAGATTAGTTTTCAGGATCGTCTCTTCGGGATCCTTCTTCCCCTTCCCTGTGAACCGCCCGGTATTGACGTCGATCGAGACCAGCGCCTCGGTTGGATCCACGACAATATAGCCCCCTGACGGAAGCATGACCTTCCGCTGAAACACCTCCCCCATCTCCTCTTCGATATCGTAACGGTCGAACAGGGGAACCGAGTCGTCATAGAGTTCAATTCGGCTCATGAGGTCCGGATCAACACTCTTCACATACTGGACGATTTCGTTGTGGGCCTGTTTGTTATCTACGATGAGGGCGTCCAGCTTGTCCGAAAACAGATCTCGGATCACGCCGGAGATGAGCTTCGCTTCTCCGTGGATGAGTGTTGGAGCCTTCGATGACTGGGCTCTCCGTTCGATCTTCTGCCAGAGAGACCGTAGCCGGCTGAACTCACCCGCGAATCGATCACGGTTCAGCTCTTCACAAACCGTGCGGATGATCAGTCCCCCTGTGCCCTCAGGCCGGATCTCCCGGGCGAGCTGTCGGAGCCGCACTCTTTCCCCACGCTGATCGATCTTCCGACTCACTCCGATATGAGTCGAGAACGGCATGTAGACTAGGAATCTTCCTGGAAGCGAGACCTGAGCGGTCAGACGCGGACCCTTGGTGCCCATGGGCTCCTTAGTCACCTGCACTACGGCTGTGTCGCCCTTCTTGATCTGATCCTGAATTGGGGGATATTTCCGGCTTCGCCCCCTACCGCTATTACTGGATAAGTCTCGGGAACCAGCCTTCTCAGAATCGTCCCCATCCTCGTCATCCTCCGACACGAGGTCCGATGCATGAAGGAAACCGGCTTTCTCGGTGCCGATGTCAACGAAAGCAGCTTGGATCCCAGGGAGAACAGCTTCCACTCTCCCTAGGTAAATATCACCCAGAAGACGCCCTTGATCGGGACGATCGAGCATAAGCTCGACCAACCGATCATCTTCCAACAACGCGACCCACGACTCCTCCGGTGTCGCGCTGATCAGAATATCTCTTTTCAAGTACTATCGGCTCCCCGGATATCCAAGGGGCTCGGACCACGGGTCACTACACCCCACCTGAGACATCCCATCCGTGGCCCGACAGGACGTCGGAGACCACGGAGGTGACCAACTCAGGGGTGTGGAGAACGCCCACCCCAGAACCTTGATTACCCAAAACCTCCCGTCAGCGGCGTGGCGTAGAGAGGTGTCTTGCTGATCCCAGACACCGAGTGTTCTTGGCGGTGTCCAGGCACAACCCTTGTCTTGAGTGAGTACCTATATCCGATGTGTGCGTTCCAATGGGCATCTCCACCCTGCACAGCGATCTCACGCACCGTGGGACCCCGGCTGAGGCAAAGATGGCCGTGTTCAACTTCATCAAGGCTGGCACAACCCACACCGCAGACACTTGCCAGATACATAGCCCGGCCTTCCGGGCAATTTTCTATCCTTGCATCTACTTGATCGGGTATCCCATAATAATAATAACCGGCAAAGCACCGGTAGCAGGTATACTTTAAGATCCCGCTGATGGGCAGTATACATAGGCCCACAGCTCTTAAAGATTGGTACATGGCGGAGCCTTTACAACGTTCTGTGGGCACTGGGGAGGTAGTGAGATGACGCGAATGAGTTGGATATCCGCAGCCAAGCTGGCGGTCTGTTTTCTCCTTGTGGCCTTGACGGCAGGGCTGGCTCACAACTCCGTGCAGCAGTTCGAGTACCCTGCACCTCGCTTCCCATCGCTAGGCCTGGACCCTCCCACCTCTGTGGAGGAGGTAATGCCCTACGCCCGGCAGGCGGCGCAAAACCGGGCGGCAGCTTTCGGTGGAGGACTCGGTCTTTCAACGCCAGGTGAGACCATCGCTCTCGTGGTCGGAGGGTGTCACGATCCTCACATCGTCGAAGCGATGCGTCGCGCGCTCGTCGAACGAGAGATCACGCCTGTAGTCCTTATACGAGGCCCGAACAGCACCATCATCTTTGACTACGAGACCGCCCTCCTTTCTTACTCGGCTGAAGGATGCACAAGAGAATCCCGCATCCCAGGCATGACAGTCACCCAGGCGGGCTTTACCGAAGGTGGCCAGCCAGGCAATGTCCCGTTTCCGAGGAAGACACGTAACTGGCTGAGATCGGAGCGACCCGACCTTTTCCAGACGCTTTATCCGGAGATGTCCTTGGAACTCGAACCGGATCCAGCGAATGAGCAGCAGAATCTAGGCTTCAGCGGTGACAGAAATGACGTGGTAATAGCCTACCTGGAGGAGCACCCAGAAGTAGACGGCGTCTATTCAGCCGGGACATGGTATCAGGAGGCGGGCAGCCTCAGACAGTTCTCCGGCAAGTGGCGTGGCACGACGAGGTGGGACCGGTTCACGATCATGAGCAATGTGCCATCCTATCCTGCGGATGTCTGGGCCCTCACGGAAGAAAAGAACATCGAAGCGATCGCCTTCGCCTCTGGGTTCCACCTCACGGACCCGGAAGGCACAGATCTATCGGACGACATTTCGCCCGACCTGGCCCGACGTTGGGCGAGTGGTGTTTACGAACGCGGTCATAACATGCTGGGGCCCAACATGGCGACCGGGCGTTTCGCACGCACGATGGTGAGTTACCCGGCCATGTCCGGCGAGTGGATCCCGCGGTCGCCGATTTCCACCCCGACCGGCGTGATAGCCGGGACGACGAATCACGTTGGGTTCCATCCTCTCATCAAAATGTACTACGAGGACGGCTACCTGACGGAGGTCGAAGGCGGTGGGACATATGGTGAACTGGCTCGAACCCATCTGTGCTGTTACCCAAACATCAACACTGCGCAATACCCGTATTACACTGGCAAACCTGGCTTCTTCTATCTCCACGAGATCGCCTTGGGCACCAACCCCAAGTGGTTTAGGCCTCCGGATGCCGACATGTCAATTACGACGGTCAACGAACGTCTCAAGTCCGGCTATCTGCATATCGGCGTGGGTGCGAGCCTCGAACACGAGCCCAGAGCGGCGAGGAGATCTGCAGCCTGGCAAAGCTTTACCGAGGAGCAAAATCTGCCATTCTATCACGGTCTTCACCTGCACCTTTACTTCCCGACGTATACCGTCGACATCAGGAACAGCAACAGATCGGTAGACATTATCAGGAACGGTCGGATGACGAGCCTGGACGACCCAGAGGTCCGGGCGCTAGCCTCACGTTATGGTGACCCGGACGAGATTTTGGCGGAAGACTGGGTAGCGGAGATCGCTGGGATCAACGCACCAGGCAGCTTCGAGGAATACGCGCGTGATCCGTACCCGTATCACAAGGACGTGAACGACAAAATCCTGGATGGTAGCTACGAGTACTTCTACCCGCCCAACTGAATTTACCCGCTGGCAGCAGAGTAGTGAGCGACGCCGGGGAGCGTATGCCACCCCATAAATCGCCACGTCACGCAATTGTCAGGACCCCTTCACCCATGCGGGTTCATCAACTGAACCGAGCACTGAGTTCAGTGCCGTGGTCACGCTGGCAACAGGAGGCCTCAATCGTGAAGGGGATGACCTGGCAATTGCTTCCCGTTAACGAGAGGCGTCGATCGTGAAGGGGATGACCCGGCAATTGCTTCCCGTTATCGGCAGGAGAGCGTTTCTGGGTTTTGGCGCAGTGACGTTTCTAGTTGCTGGCCTCCTGTCGGCAGTGAACATCACCTCGCGTTACGCTCTTAGTCTGTACGTTGAAGATCAGCTCTCTCGGACCCCGTGGGACCTCGTGGTCTACGATCAATCCGGGGGGTCCAATCCCACCCTCGCGGCTCGCCTGAGGTCCCTGGAGAACGTGCAACAGGTAGAAGAATTGGTATTCCTGCGCGCAGCGTTTTCGTCGGACGTCACCGCCATGGTTGACGGACAACTCTTGGCCACGCCATGGCTATCTGTGCTCTCCGCATCCGAACCCACTCTCTTACCCCCTGAGCTGCGCAGCGCCCTGATGCAGGGCGCCGTGACGCCGGGGACTGAGCCTCAAACGGAGGGAGCCATTCTGGCTTTGGTCGGTCCGGAGAGCGCGATGGGCGATGCGTTCATCTCACTGCAAGGTGCACGTGAATTCAGGCTTCAGGCGAATGTAGACGGTACGGAAAGGATTCTCTTCTCTTCTGCAATGCGCGGGGTCATTCGCCTCGAGGCCGACGCGTTGAACCAATGGTTCATGGAGCAGACCGGCTCGATCACCATGATACCAGCAGTCGCAGCTATTCTGCTGATGCCGTTCCGCGAGGATGTGCTCACCGCATTTGATCTGGCCGCGAGGGGCCAGCTTGCCATGGAGGACCGCACGCTCGGGAATCCTGAGTTCCTTCCGGGGGAGTATCTACCTGAGATCGCGTACCTGGTAAAGCTCGAACGGGAGCACCTGATCTCAGGCTGGGACATTGGGGGATCTCTCGAGCGCTTTGCCAGCATTCGTGACCAGGCTCTCAGCGCAGTTCGCAGCGTCGACATTGCCGCCGTAGTAGACAGCACAGTGCTGGTTCTTCTGGAGCGGATGGACGGGGTCGCTAGGCTCATTGGGCTGCTGACGCTTCTGATCGCGCTTCCGCTTCTCTGGATGGCGTGGATTTTTCAGGCAAATCTGGCTGGCCTCTTGATGCTGAACGAGCGACGCAAACTGGGGCTTCTGCGTCTTCGTGGCGTACCCGGCCGGTTCCTGGGACGTGCGTTTCTGTTCGCCATTTCTTCCGGCGGATTCATCGGCGGAATCCTCGGATTGCTTGTGGGGTCGGTCGTGCCGTTGCTGGTTTATGGGCGCGGGCAGCTGCCTCCCAACGTCTTGACACAGCAAAGCCAACTCTACCTGTCACTTCTATTCCTGGTCGTCACGTTGACGATGGCTCTTCTGGTAGGCCGACGATTAGTACGATATGCGACAACGATATCCCCACTTGAGGCGTCCACGCGCATCGCCACTTCAGAAGTGAGCCGAACCGAAGTGCGGTTCGGACCACTCGAGTTAGTCTCAGTTGTCCTCGGGGCCTACACTCTGGGCAGCTGGATATTGGGTCTCTCGTTGTCTTCGCGGTGGTCAGGCGGACCAATCTGGATTCTAGATGTAGCACTCAACTTCATCGGTCTCCCGCTATTCGTCTATGGAATCTCCTGCCTATTGGTCTCACGGAGGAGCTTGATCCAAAAGCTGCTTGAGCCAATTGTTGTTCCGCTGGGTGGTCGACTTGGACCGCTCGCACTCACGCATATCGCGCTCAGGCCGCATCGCACGGTGCTGTTATTGTTGACGGTAGCGCTGATGGTGAGTGTGTCTCTCTATCCTACCGTGACGGCTCCTTCGTTTGAGGACAAGGCAGTGCGAGGTGCAAAGGTAGGCACGGGAGCTGATTGGCAGTTGACATTCAACGCGCCGGACTTGGCTCCCGTGCAAGAATCCAACATGGCACTGAGCGTACAGCTGTCGGCATTGCGTACCGGTATTGAGCGTGTCTCGACGGCTCTTGAGAGCGTCCCAGATGTCACGGCGGTAACGGCCATGCCAGAGGTCATACTTCAAGATTTTTTTCTCCCTGGATACGGCCTGCGGGGCGTTCCGCTATATCTCATCAGCGAGCCGGATGGGTATCTTGACAACGTGTATTCGGAGCCTGCGCTGGGAATTGGGGAGCCCTTTCGGGAGATTCTTACTCGTCTGAACGCAGGTGATGTCGTGGTCTCTCCGCCTGTCGCTGAATTCTGGGAACTTTCACGAGGATCAGAGATTACCCTGGGCGTGAATTCTCAGTTTGAGACCATAGGAGCATCGGTGTCCGGCACTGTCGCGTTCCTTTCGGGAATGCCGATGCGATCCGTTACGGATCGCGAGGGCTACGTCCAGGCACGAGTCGATTACTTGAACTCTCTCTTCACAGAGAACGGGTATCTGGTCGCGTCTGCCGAGAACGCAACTCTGGCCGATATGGAGGCGTTGATTCCACGAGTTACCGTTCTGGTTACAGCTTCGAACCATTCCTCGAGTTTCCGGGACGAGATGCTGAGAGCTTTGCCGGTCACGCCCCTTGAAGTCCACAACTTGGACGAAGAGGTACAGAAGGTCGGAAGTGACATGTTCGTGTATCTAGCACGAGCCAACATGAATCTGTACCTACTGGGCGGCCTCCTGCTGGCGCTGGTATCTATACTTACGATTGCTCTGGTCAATTACTCGGAAGATCGACGCACACTCGCCTTGTTGCGCATTAGGGGCGCCTCACCAGGCCACATCAGGCGCTTTGTCATCGCCATCACCCTCTCTCCAGCGTTGGTTGGCGTCGCCGTGGGAGGGGGGGTCGCAGTGCTGGCTGGCTATGGCTTAGCGAACTATATATGGACCCTGCGGGAGATCGAGTCGGTCGTCCAGCTACTACCAACCCACCTCGTCGTCTCAGCTTCCACAGTCGGCGTTTCGGTCCTGATTCTAGTGGTCCTCGCCGGAGTAGCTTTCTTCTTCGGCCAATGGACTTTCCGCCGCACCGCTCGCGAGAGCCTTTTAGAGGCATGATGGACTCAATGAAGTCGGACGGGTTTTTCAGCCAGCCAGGTGTTGGTGCGAGAACGTCAGGATTGAGTAAACACTATCATACCAGGGCAGAGGAAGTCCACGCGCTGCGCGACGTCGACTGGCAGGTGGACGCAGGCCAGGCCGTGGCCATCATGGGACCGAGCGGCTGTGGAAAGACGACCTTGCTCAACCTTCTCGGTGGAGTGGACCGTCCTTCGAGCGGACAAGTTGTCGTCGACGGCCAAGACTTGAACTCGGTGACGGAGCGGGTGCTTGAAATCTACAGGTTACGGACAGTGGGTTTCATTTTTCAGCTCTTTAACCTGATCCCGAGCATGACAGCGTTCGAAAATCTGGAGATGCCCATGATGGTTCTCGGCATGCCAAGGGTCGAACGACACGCCAGGGTTAGTGCGTTGCTCGCCATGATGGGCATCGCGGGAAAGGGTCAGAAACGTCCAGAAGAGTTAAGTGGGGGAGAACAGCAACGCGTTGCCATCGCCCTCGCGCTGGCCAATGATCCCGCATTGATCCTCGCCGATGAACCGACGGGAAACTTAGATACCGAGAATGCCCTTGCAATCACAAAACTTCTACGGTCTTTGTCAACCGACTACGGGAAGACCGTTGTCCTGGTAAGCCATGACCCCACGGTCGTGAAGCAGTTTCCCTCGATCAGCACGATGCGTGACGGACAGTTCGCATAGCGTCGTATCTCTGTCAAAACAGTGGGGCGGGTGTCGACCTCTCAACTCACGTGGGTTCACACGCACGATGTGTGGTCCAAAGTCTCGAGAGTGGCTCGCGGGAGGCCTGCATCGATTGCGAACATATCCTTCGCACTTCGAGAACCGACGATTACTCGATGAGATTAACAACCGGCATGGGGCACGTATGTGACCCGAGGAGATCGAGGATCCAAGCGTATTTTTGGGAACCAAGGGGTAAGGCAGGTTAGACATTTCGGACGAGCCAGGTCGGCAGTCTGCCCGTCGGGCGAAAGAGTCAGCTTGGTTCCGATCCTGGCCGCATAGCCGGAACCTCGATCCGGACGAGGCACCAGTTAAGGCAAACGTCTTCATAGCAGAAATGTCGTCGATACTGTAGGTATGCTAATCCCATGAGCAACAAGTCACTAGGGTTATTTATATTATAAACTACACAATAACATAGAACTGCTGCGGAAAGATAAATCTAGAAGCACTTGACTGTCGCGGTCCAAACAGGAGAAGCACTGGAATCGGAGAGGGCTCGGACGAACTCTTAGAGGGAAAGTCTTGGCAATAGATCCCCGTCAACTCTCGCTGATTCGTATCGGTTGGGCCCCGGTTTATTCCGTCACATTAGGGTTGGGATCCGGTTGCTCGACTTCCTCCCCCCTCCCTCTCGGAAGAAAGCGGATCAGGAAGCCCCCGAACAGGATCACGATCGCTATGGCCACGAGCCACTGGATCGCCATCGCCATCCCCACTATTGCCACAGCGGCACCAAGCACAAAAAAGCGAACCTTCCATGCCAGCCAGGGATATCGACCGGCCTTGCGACCACGATCCATAATCGGACTCAAGTAATCAGACTGAGAAAGATCTGAGACCCACGAAGGACCCTCCTCATCTCCTTCTTCCAGTGACCTCAATCTCGGACCTCTCCTCCGGGTTTTCGGTAAGGATTCTCCTTACCATCAGCTCCTGCTTCCTGTAGAATTCGCTCTCACTCCGATCCATCCAGGCTTCCGGATGATCGTATCCAAGCAAATGCAGTGTTCCGTGAATCACGAGCCGAACGAGCTCTTCCTGGTCGGACACTCCCTGGTGCCTCGCCTGCCGTACCGCCTGGTCCACACCGATATAGATATCGCCCACGGGATAATTTCCGGGATCGTGGAGGCAAAACGAGAGGACATCCGGTACTCGATCGTGCCCAAGCCACCGGCGGTTGAGGTCTCTGATCGGCTCATCAGTCAGGAAGGTCAGAGATAGCTCCCCTTCACTTATCCCCTCGGACTCAAGCACAGCAACCGCGGCCCGCTCCAGCAACAGTTCAGGAAGCTTCTGCCCGCGGGGCACACTTAGGTAGACGTGCGCAGACATCGCACAGGACAATCAAGCATCATCGTCAATCGCAGCTGGTTTGCCCACGTCTGATGAGGCCTCCGAATCTGACGATTTGACCCCGACAGCGGTCGGATCCGCTCCTGCTCTCCCTGGCTCAGGGCTAGCCTCTTCCATGGACGGCTCGGATTCCGTCAGGTGCCGGGTCGCAGGGTAGTCAATTCTGTGATGATACATACCTCCCAACACCTTGTGGAACTGCAGCTTCATGATTCCGATCTCCTGGAGCGTAACCGGGGCCTCGTCGAGCTGTTCCTGCTGGATCTTCAAGTCCACAATCGAGTCAATAAGGTCCCGGACCCGCTCCGTCGTAGGATCCTTCATCGTTTTGGTTGCCGATTCTACCGAATCAGCCAACATCGCAATCGCGATCTCTTTGCTACGAGGCCGCGGGCCAGGATACCTGAACGCCCCCGAATCGAGCGCCTCTTCCTCGTCTTCCGATTCCTGCTTCGCCTTCTCATAGAAGAAGGAGATCTCCTGTGTCCCGTGATGACCAGGTATGAAGTCGATCAGCACATCCGGGAGCTTGGCCTCCTCAGCAAGCCGAACCCCTTCAGTCACGTGCCCTCTTACGATGGCGGCCGACGTGGCCGGCTTGAGCTTGTCGTGAGGGTTCCTGTCCGAGGGCTGGTTCTCAATGAAGTATTGGGGCTTCACAATCTTCCCCACGTCGTGATAATACACGCCTACCCGACACAGCAGCCCGTTTGCTCCGATCGCGTTGGCTGCGGCCTCAGCTAAGTTTGCCACATTGATCGAATGGGCGTATGTACCTGGTGCCTCCATTGAGAGACGTTTCAGCAAGGGTCGGTTCGGATCTGCCCATTCGAGGAGCGTCTGGTCGGTTGTGATCCGGGTGAACCACTCGAACACGGGGAGGAATCCCATGGCTAGGATCGCACTCACCACGGAGTTTCCCCCCGCCAAGGCCAGAGAGGTCGCAATACGCTGGGCATCACGTCCCGCAACTACGCCCAATGCTAAAAGAACTAACAGGTACGCAGTGACAATGATCGCGATGAAGATCCAGGTCTGTGCCCTTCGCCGAACTGCCCGTACCGACAGGGCAGCTGCGGCGCCCGCTACAAACACTGGGAGCCAAGCGTGTACGCTCTGGAACGGACCCTGGGCACCGACAACCGCTGCCATGGTCACCGCTAGCACGAGAGCGAGGCGGCCATCCCAGAGAACGGCAACCGCCAGTGAGACGAATGCGATCGGGAGCAACTCCACGGGGAGCTGGTTCCGAGCTATGACTCCACTCGTGCCGGTGAACGCGAGGATGAGAGCCCCCAAAAGAAGCAGCCACCGGTAGTTCCCATAGATGTCCGGGCGGAAGAAGAAGAGTAGAAATCCAAAGACACTCAGGATGAGCAGGTTCAGCATCATGGCCCCTGCGATACCGGCAATCTGCAGTCCCTGATCCTCCAACTGTCCCTGTGCCCTCAGAGCCTCCTCATAGGCCCTAAGGCGTTCGATTTCTGCGTCTCCTAGCTGCTGATTCGCCCGTACGATCGCCTCCCCCTGCAGGATGTTCGCCTTCACTGTGGCGACCGCACGCCTCGCCGCATTCCGGTCTTGTTCCGTAGCAGTTGCGTCGTAACGCAGCGTCGGGTCCATGAAGCGGATCAATGAGAGGCGGAAAAGTTCGTTGACCTCGGAGCCCACTTCTGCGGGGAGAAGCTGTGAGGCACTCTCGTAGAACTCGCTCGAGTTCAGCACTGAGTCCCGGGCGATGTAGCGTTCCCCTCCACCGGTACTTACCACCAAAATACGTCCGGTCGATAAGGGATCCAGTCGAGCAGCCTCCCCCAGAACGCCTTCCGGCATCAGCTCCCGAATCGAACGGAACGCGGTGTCCTCAAGAAGCGTTCGGATCTCCACATCGAGCAACATTTCCCTTTGAGCCTCGGAGACAATAAGACCCAGACCAGAGAGAACCTGATCAAGCGCACCCCCCGGATCTTCTTCCCCCTCGACTGCAGTGACCTGTCCGAAGAACTGGGCGAGAGCGGACTCCATGGAGGCCATGGCCTCCAGATGCAGTTCGAAGGTGGCTGGGACTGCAGCCGCAGCGGATGAGCGCTCTAGCTGTAGCTCCTCTATGGTCTTCCGAACACCAAACGACAGCGAAGCAATGACCTCCTCGTCCGAGACCATTCCGGCTTCGTATCCCGACACCCGGAGGTCACTCGAGGGTGGGAAGAAGAGTGTTACCGCAAGCGCGAGAACCACGAAGAGAAGTAGTCGACTCCCGTGGTGTATTGCTCCCTCAGGCCAGCGGTTGCCAGGAGGCTGAGAGAGTCGGGCGAGCGGAGATTCCGCCCCCGTGGTCTTCCCGGACGAGGACGCTTGAGTCATGAGGAAGCCTCTGCTTCGTCAGCCTGGGCATATGCCAGGATGATGTCCTTCACCAACCGGTGGCGGATGACGTCTCGGGCGTCAAGGTATACGAAGGAGATCCCGTCGACACTCTTCAGGATTCTTTCGACCTGCAACAGGCCTGAATCATCCATCTTTGGGAGGTCAATCTGTGTCTTGTCGCCCGTAATGACCACCTTGGAGTTCAAGCCCAAGCGGGTCAGGAACATCTTCATTTGCGCCGTCGTGGAGTTCTGAGCCTCATCGAGGATTACGAACGCATCCTGGAGGGTACGTCCACGCATGTACGCCAGTGGCGCAATTTCAATCGTACGGTCCTCAATGGCACGCTGGACCCGATCGGTCGGCATCATGTCTTCGAGCGCGTCGTAGAGGGGCCGGAGGTACGGATCCACTTTCTCCTGAAGATCGCCGGGAAGGAATCCCAGGGTCTCTCCGGCCTCTACTGCCGGCCGAGCAAGAATGATGCGTTTCACCCGCTTCCGGTAGAGCGCATCCACGGCAGCTGCAACCGCCAGGTACGTCTTTCCAGTACCCGCAGGTCCGATCGAGATCACGATGTCCCGATCCCGGATCAGCTCAAGGTAGGACGCTTGCCCACCAGACTTTGGAGTGATGACTTTCCTGCTCCCCGGAAGCGCGATGCGAATGCCCTGCTCCATTGCCAACATGGCCGGCCGGCCTCGGCTTTCAAACTCCTCCGCCAGACGTGAAACGTCCCTCGTATCGAACGGATCCCCAAGACGCGAGAGTTCGATCAGGTGCTGAATCAACGGGACTGAGCGCTCGATCGCATCCAACTCCCCCGAAAGGATCATCTGATCCCCGCGAAGCACAACCCTGATCCGAAAGCGTCGGGCAAGCTCCTGGATATTGGCATCGCTCACCCCCGAGAGCAGGAGGAGGTCGGCTCCCTCCGTATCCAGCCGATGTTCAACGACCGTGCTCTCCATGTAGTCCCTCTCCCTCACCCGGCGCCGGGATCCGCAGCAGGTTTGGGTTCCTGGACGCTCAGGCGGAGATTCCTCAGTTCGTCGGTGGAAACTGGCGTCGGCGCCCCTTCGAACAGGGCGCGAGCAGCAGTGGTCTTGGGGAATGCGATCACGTCCCTGAGGCTCCCAGCTCCGAGAAAGTCTTTTACGATCCGGTCCAATCCCAAACCAATACCCCCGTGCGGCGGCGCTCCGGATTCAAGCGCTTCCAGCAGGAACCCAAATTTGCGGTCGATTTCATCGGCAGACATACCGAGTACTCCGAATGCCTTGCGCTGTATGCCAGAATCGTGGATACGGATGCTTCCGGATCCAAGCTCCGACCCGTTATACACCAAATCGTACGCGAGGCCCCGTACGGATACCGGTTCCGTTTCTAACCTCTCCAAGTCGTCGGGGTGGGGGAGGACGAATGGGTGATGTGCAGGGTGGAGGACTCCCTTGGCCTGCTCAAAGAGGGGGAAGTCCATCACCCAGAGCCAAGCGTGCTGCTGATCAGGCGGGAGTTCCATGGCCTCAATTACGGACTCACGAAGCGCAGACAATGCGGGTGATGTCATTTGGTCCGTGCCTGCAGCCACGAGAAGAAGATCTTTGATCTCTGCTCCTACTTCCAACCACTGTGCTTCCCGCATCCAACGGGAGAGCGGGCCGCTCCCCCCATCCTCCGTTCGCTTTGCCCACAACAGTCCCGGAGCTCCTGCTTTTTTGGCCACAGCCTCAAGACCTTCGATCTCCCTCCGGGATAGTCGCGCGCCCTCTGGAATCCGAAAGCCGCGGATCCTGCCGCCGGACTGGACGGCAGTCCGCAGAATCTCTGAGTCGCCCTCCCCGAGCACCTTAGTCCAGTCCGAAATCTCCAACCTCCACCTCAAATCTGGATGGTCTGATCCGAATCCCTCCATCGCTTCCGCATGGGTCAAGCGCTGAAAGGGGGGCACAGCCGGGATGCCCGCGACCTCCCCAAGCATGAGCATCAGCCCCTCAATCCACCCAATAATGTCATCGGACTCGACGAACGATGCTTCAAGGTCGATCTGGGTGAACTCAGGCTGACGATCCGCCCTCAGGTCCTCGTCTCTGAAGCATCGGGCAATCTGAAAGTACCGGTCGTACCCCGCGGTCATCAGAATCTGCTTGTAGATTTGTGGGCTCTGTGGGAGTGCGTAGAATTGGCCCGGATGAACCCGGCTGGGCACGAGGTAGTCACGCGCTCCCTCAGGGGTGGGTTTTGTCAGAATCGGTGTCTCAATCTCGAGAAATCCCAATCCGTCCAAGTAGTTCCGGGTTGCGAGAATGAGTCGGTGCCGAAGTTCCAGATTTTGCTGAAGCTGGGCACGTCGAAGATCGAGGTGCCGGTACCTGAGCCTCAACTCCTCAGCGGGAAGCTCCTCGCCCAAGGCATGATAGACTGGAATCACGGGCGTCGTCGCCTCATTGAGCAACTGGAAGCGATGCGCCCTGACCTCAATGTCCCCGGTAGCAAGCTGGGCGTTACGGGCAGCTTCCGGGCGGAGCATGACCTCTCCCTCCACCCCAATCACATCTTCGCTGCCCAGCTTTCGAACCTGCTCCAGGCTCTCCACTCCCGTCCAATCTGGCCCGAAGCAGACCTGAACCAACCCACTCCGATCCCGAAGATCGACGAAGAGGAGGCCACCCAGATCCCGTCGCCGATGTACCCATCCGACAAGCCTAGTACTGGACCCAACATCACCGATTCGCAGTCCTCCTACCATGCGACTGCGAAAACTAGTCGACTCGATCGCTTCCTGGTCTTGTATTTCCATCAATGTCAGTCCAGGCAGTCTGTGTTGCGAGAGCCCCGTGCTCTCACGAGTGCGACAATGAGGTATCCAACGAATACACCGGCCACATCCTCCAGCCAATCAGCAACCTCCGGAGTCCGACCGGGCACGAGGCTCTGGTGCCATTCGTCCAGTGCACCATCTGTGCACCCGACTGCCAACAGCACCACGTGCCACACGTCGGTCCCCCTGACCTATCTAGCCCGGGCCAAGATCCCGCCGCAACCCAAAATAAAGGGCGAAGTGAACTAGCTTGTCCGGAATAACCAGGAGCAGCTGTAACCTGGGCGGAATGGCCCGGATCTCACTCAGCAAGAGAAGGCCCAGAGCCCATAAGGCCCACGCGATCGCCCCGCGGCTCACTACCCTTTCACTCGCCGGGATCTCCTTCCCTCGTTCCGAGATCGACCCCCCAACACCCGTTCGACAGGAAGGACCCTGCCCCCGGTACCACCTGTAGGGGAATGCTCGCTAAGTTAATGGCGGCATCTTCGGGGCTCAAGCAAGGTGGAGCTTTGCCGTTCACAGCCCTTCCCTCTCCGTCTCCATCCCCGATTCAAGCCCCTCTGTCCTAATCTATGAACGATCACGCGGCGACCTCCAGGCAGGCACCCACACTTCAGGGAACACGGTTCGATCTCCTGTGCCTCACTCCTGGAGAACTGGATTCGCATCTGGCCGACCACTTCGCTACCCACAATCAGCCTGATTACAGAGTTGAACAGGTACGAAAGTGGGTTTACGACTCTCCGGTCCGATCGTTCGACGAGATGACTAATCTCCCAACTGGAATACGCCTCAGCCTGGCGAAAGCCTTCTTCCTGGCTGAGCCAGACATTGCCACGGTCTCCAAATCGTCGGACGGAACCGCTAAGCACCTCTGGCGACTCGCCGACGGCAGCCTGGTGGAATCGGTCCTCATCCCAGACCACGGCAGGCTAACGCTCTGCCTCTCGTCACAGGCTGGATGCGCGATGGGATGCACCTTCTGCGCCACCGGGTGGGCCGGCTTCTCACGTCAGCTAGACGCAGGGGAGATCGTAGCTCAGTACAGAGCCTCCCTAAGGTGGGCTCTCGAAAATGGATATGGTCCCATCACAAATATCGTTTACATGGGAATGGGAGAACCGCTGGCGAACCTCAATGCCGTACATACGTCGTTGACGATTCTGAACCAGGGCTTCAGGGTTGGAGCCCGCAAGATTACCGTATCCACTGTCGGGCTGACTCCCGGTATTCTGGAGCTTGCCGCAAGGCCCGAACAATTCGGGTTAGCCCTCTCTCTCCACGCACCCATCTCAGAGCTGCGCCAGACGTTGATCCCGCTGGAGAGACGCTATCCCCTTCCCGAGTTGATGGCGGCCGTGAGTGAATTTCGCGCGAGGAAGGGACGAAGGATCACCTTCGAGTACACGATGATCCGGGGAATAAACGACTCGGAGGCCCTCGCACCCGAACTTGCTCATCTGGCCCGGAGCGTCCGTGCCTTCGTGAATCTGATACCCTTCAACCCGATCCCCTACCAAGATTGGCTTCCCTCAGACCGGTCGAGAATCGAGTTCTTCCGGGCCACGCTCGATAGAGCGGGTGTGTCCACCGCGATCAGGGAGCCCAGGGGCCGAGACATCGATGCCGCTTGCGGACAGCTCAGAGCGAGTGTGGCAGCTAGCGCACCCGGTCCATTATCCGATCCCAACGAACCTCTCTCAGAAAAGCAAAAGGGGTTCTCGAATCCCGGTCATACGAAAAATAGAAGAACATCGCCTTCCCCTCAATCCGCCACCGCTCAATCAGGCCCCAATACCTCGAGTCCAGCGAGAAATCCCGGTTGTCCCCAAGCATGAAATAGCGACCTTCGGGGATGACCAAGGGGCCCCAATTGTCCCTGGTCGGGTGGTACTCCTCCGGATCGATACCTGAGACAAGGTGCTCCCTCTGCCAACTCATCCAGGGAGCCCTTTCGGGGTCGTCATTGGTGGGGTCCCCCCATCTCGCATAGGGCTCATCCTGTCGCTCACCGTCAATGAAGAGGTTCTTCTCCCGCATCTGGAGGGTGTCGCCCGGCATCCCGATGAGTCGTTTGACTAGCTTGATCCCTTCTTCATGGGAGGGATCAAAGACGAGCACGTCTCCACGGTGGGGCCTTGAGTAGCCAGGAGTAAGCCATCGTGTACCTGGAAGTCGCGTCCCGAGTCCGGTTCGGTTCACCATCAAGAAGTCCCCGACCAGAAGAGTCTCTTCCATGGATCCGGAAGTGATGACAAAAGTCTGTACCAAGAAGGTCCGAATGACAATCAAAAAAAAGACCGTCATGACGATGGTCTTTCCCCATTCCCAAAGCTCACTCCGGAGTCTGCTCCGATTCCCGCCCGATCCTGACTTCTGCCCACTGCGCCTCGCTCGTCCGCGGCGGTTTATACCAGATCGGTCCCGCATTCCCTTCGCCACCGTCACCTTCCTCCTTCTAGAAATCTCCTGAAGTCCCACCACGATCGGTCGGCACCGTCCGCTTCACCATCCTGGACAGCACTGGTAAAGCCTTCCTGCCCGTTCCCGACCGACTCCCAATCCCCGCCCAAGAGGACAGTGACATCAACTAGAAGCGATGCGTCCAAGTCAGTCCGTGCAGCGGCTATCCCGAGTGACTGCCTCACCATCTCGAGCGCCCCATCCTTCTGAGTTCTGTCCAGAACCACCGACGAATCTCTCCCGAACGAAGATTCATTACCGAAGTAGACCACATCGAAACCCTGATCACGGAGAAGCTCAGTCGCGTGTCCAGCAACACCAGGCACACCGCTCCCGTTCAGCACTTCGACTCGGATTCTGTCCTCCAGCGTCGGAACTCGACCCTCCAACATGGTCTGGCCCTCATCATCCTGACCTGGCAATGCCTCAGCGCGACCACCAGAGTCTGTCATGACCTTCCCTAAGTACAGCCCAACCGAGACAACCGCCACCACGACTACGATAGGCCAGAGGGGCTTTTTGCTAAGACGCCTAGCCATCAAGCTCACGGGTCAAAACGTTTCAGAACTCGCAGGTCTCGGCTCGAATGGGAACAATTTCATTTAGAAAGATGATGGATTCTGACCCTAGCAACTTCTTGAGTCACCGAAATGGGGTGCTCAAGCATCCGAACCCTGAGCGCCTAAAGCCACTCCGCAAGGAACTCACGACCGGGTGAAAGGTCAACCGCTCGCCTCCCTCCGAACTTCCCTCTCTACACGAGGATCCGGTGCTCTTTGGCCCAAGACGACGTTGTCGATGAGGCGCGTCTCTCCTAAGAACGCCGCCATCGCGATCACAGTCCCTGCTTGGGCTAGCTCAACTGGCTGCAGCGTCTCAGGGTTCACAGCCTCAGCATATTGTAGTCGGATGCTACGATACGTCGACACCACCGAGCGCACCTTCTCAAGCAGCCGAGTCGAGCGGGTCTCCCCAACTCGAAAAAGCTCTTCCGCCCCACAGAGCGCCTGCCATATTCCCGACGCATCCCGGCGCTGATCCCCTGTCAGATAGACGCTTCTGGAGCTCAGTGCCAAGCCGTCCGAATCTCGCATCAGAGGAGCCACCTCAATACGGACGCCGAGCTCAAGGTCCTCAACCATCTGCCGGACGAGAATTGCCTGCTGGAAGTCCTTACGACCGAAGACGGCCCAATCGGGACCAATCAGACCAAGCAGTTTTGCTACAACGGTGAGGACGCCGTGAAAGTGCCCGGGTCGGAAGGTCCCACAAAGTCGTTCCCCCATCTCTCCAGGGTCGACTTGGATCCGAGGTTTGCCATGAGGATAGATGACGTCCTCAGTAGGAGCGAATACGAGTGGGACACCATGGGCCGTGGAGACCTCAAGGTCCTGTCCCAGATCTTGAGGGTAGGCGTTGAAGTCTTCACCCTGACCGAACTGTAGACGATTCACAAAGACTGAGACGACAGTTACATCGGATAGCTCTTGGGCCCTCTTGATCAGCGAGATATGGCCCGCGTGGAGAGAACCCATCGTGGGTACCAGGCTCACCGTTCGGGACACTTCCCGTAGCATCCGCAGTTCTGATCGCAGCTCTTCACGGGTTCGAGCAACTACCAAGGGAGAGGTGGCTCTCACCCCTCATCCCCGAAAGTATGCTCAGGCCCAGGGTATTTCCTCCCCTTAACCTCCGCGATGTACGAGCGTACTCCGTGACCAGACAGGTCGGCCAATTCTGCAAAGCGCTTGAGGAAACGGGGTGTGAAGGCCGGATTTAATCCCAGCGCGTCGGGTAAGACGAGGATCTGACCATCGCATCCAGAACCTGCCCCTATCCCAATAGTAGGGATGGTCAGATTCTGTGAGACTTCACTCGCGGGGGCTCCAGACACCAATTCGAGAACAACTGAAAAACATCCGGCTTCCTCGAGTGCCCTCGCCTGATCATGGAGTCTATTCGCTCCCTCAGGGTCTCGCCCCTGCACCCGAGTCCCTCCCAACATGTGTATCGACTGCGGGACAAAGCCTAGGTGGCCCATCACCGGGATTCCAGCCCGGACCAACCGCCGAATCGTGAGGCAAGCCTCCTCATCCCCTCCCTCCAACTTGACCGCATGCGCCCCCGTCTCCTTCATGACGCGCCCGGCGCTGTGAAGGGCCTCCTCGCTCGAAGCCTGATAGCTCAGGAAGGGAAGGTCGACCACCGTAAAGGTGTTGGGCGCTCCTCGACGGACGGCGCGGGTGTGGTAGACCATGTCGTCCACGGTCACCGGAAGTGTAGAGTCATACCCCATCACCACCTGGCCCAGAGAATCGCCGACCAGAATCATGTCGACCCCCTCAGTTTCGAGAATTCTCGCGAAGAGGAAGTCATAGCATGTGAGGACGGCGATCGGCTCTTTGCGGGATTTCATCTCAAGGAAATCCCTAATGGTCATCGCTCTTCGTGGGGGGGGACGTTTAGCGGACACGATGACGGGTACGAATTGGGGGCCCGATAGCGAAAGAGATCAAGAGTCGCCGGAGGATACGACCGGCGAAGATGGGGTGTGAGACCCTCTTGAGCACTGACCGTTCCCCAACATCCTCACTGAGGAGCGGTACGGCTAAAGCCAGGCCCGGCTCTTTGCGGTTACCTTCCCCGCATGTCGATGTGTTGGGATCCCTTGCTAGCCGCGGCAACCGCCCGCGAGCTGAACTTAAGCCTGGGTGGATCCCGTGTCCGCGCGCTCATGATGGATACCGATGCTCGTCGGCTCTTTCTCTTCCTTCGTGAGCACACTCTCGTCCTAGAGCTCCACCCTCTTCGCGGCTGGCTCTCCCTACTTCCCCCTCGAGAACCGCTCTCCGGAGCCAGGCCCTACCCCTATACCATCCGCGGCGTGAGCGCTCCCCCGGATGAAAGCGCAATGGTAATCTCTCTGCACCCAGTCCGCGGCAAGACCGAGCCACTCGAAATTGTTCTGGAGATGATTGGAAACCGTTGGAACGCCTTGATCGTAGGCCAGAGGAGTAGAACCATCCACCATGTTCTCGTACCGCGAGAGGATCGGGTACGATCGCTTACTGTAGGATCAGCTTATCAGCTACCGACCTCAACCGAACGCCTGGGATGTCACTTTCCGCTGGACCAGGGACAGTGGCATGAGACGGTGGGATCAGTCGGAGAGTCTGCGAGCACCCACCGAGCTGAAATCCTTCGGAAAATTGCCTGGACATCGTCCCTCAACGTAACCACGCTACTGGGCCAGGATGGGTGGCAGCAGTGGGAACGGTTGATCGACCCTGAAGGCTGGCGCGCCTTCCTCGTTCACACTGCCCGAGGCCCTCAGCCCTACCCGGCAGCATTGGAGCCGACTCTGCCTAAGGTAGAGTCCGAAGACCTTGTATTACCCAAGGCTGAACCAGTTCTGGAAGTAGCTCAGGCCTTTCCCAATCTGATCGAGGCCTTCCAAGCCGGGCGCAAGCTTGACCCAATGGCTGAGCCAGTTCCGGCTCTATTCATACCTCCTGGCCTACTCTTTGAAGTGGAACGGCGGCTGAAGGAAGCCCGGGGGAAGGTGAGGGGTTTAAAGAGAGAGTGGGACCAGACCCGGGACCCCAAAGTGCTGAGGGAACTCGGGGACTTGATTCTAGCCCGGTTCTCGAAGATCCCGCGAGGCATAGAGCAAACCACAGTGTCAGACTTCGAAGGAAAGGAGGTGGAAATCGAGTTGGATCCCGCACTGTCACTGAGTGCCAACGCGAACCACTACTACACCGAAGCCGCCAGACTCCAGCGAGCGCGAGAAGCGCTTCCAGGCTTGATCCACGAAGCCAAGGACGCGGTGGAGAAGTGGGCTGGCATCATCCAGGGTGCCCTGAAGGGCGAGATTGACCCAGGAGTTCTCTCGAGCATACTCGGTCCGGCACGCATGCTGCCAAGCGGGACTTCGGGTGGAAAGATGAAGGCTCTTCCATATCGGAGGTTCGTCAGCTCCGGAGGGCTCGAGATCCGTGTAGGTAGAGGAGCGCGGCAGAATGACGCACTCACATTCCACCACTCAGCGCCGACCGACATTTGGCTGCATGTTCGTCAGGCACCCGGCGCTCACGTGATCCTCTGCTGGAAGGGAGAGGGGAGCCCACCTCGCCAGGAATTGGCAGAAGCCGCAACCCTTGCTGCGCTGCACTCACCAGCACGGCACTCTAGCAGCATTCCAGTCGCGTGGACGAGGCGAAAGTACGTTCGCAAGCCTCGTGGGGCATCGCCTGGCACGGTGATCCCCGAGCGAGTGGCAACAGTGTTCGTTGCCCCTGATCCTGCCCTCCTCAAGCGGTTAGCAGCTGACAGCTAGGTCGGAGCCGTAGATTCTGACGTCAGTCTCGATCGCCGTCCATTTGCGCTCGAAGCGAAGCGAGGAAGCGCCCCCCCCCTTCCACTCCACCACGGGCAACTTCTTCCAGAAGGGCGCTTCCCACCACAACCCCGTCTGCGATCCCGGCTACGAAAGCCGCTTGAGCTGGGGTCGAGATCCCGAATCCCACAGCGATAGGCAGGTCAAATAGGCCACGCAGGGCCTTTATCTCCCGGGATAACTCAGCCCTGAGGGCCTCCCTCGCACCAGTCACTCCAGTGCGGGAGATGTAGTACAGAAAGCCCGATGCGCCGCTCGCAACTTCCGAAGCTCTCGATGGAGTTGTAGTCGGCGCAAGCAGTTGGATCAGTTCCATCCCCTCGTTTCGGAGACGCGATTCCAGGGCGGGATCAGCGCCCGCAGGCAAATCGGTCAAGAGGAGGCCCTGTGCGCCTGCTTCACGCGCGGCCGAGACGAACGCATCAACCCCAAATCGATGCACCGGATTGAGGTAGGTGAACAGGACTACAGGCGTCCCTTTTCTGGCCCTGAACTCCCTGAGAATATCCAGAGCACCGGACACAGTCATCCCATTCTCAAGCGCCTCGAAGGTCGCCCGCTGGATCGTCGGACCGTCAGCCAACGGATCGGAGAAGGGGATACCCAACTCCAATATGTCTGCCCCGGCGTCTGCAGCCGCAAAGAGAAGATCCAGACTCTCATCCCGAGACGGATAGCCCGCGCAGACGTAAGGAACGAGCGCGGCCAATCCGCGTTCTGCTCTCGCTCTGAAGGCGTCACTTATGGACAGGTTTGAACTGACTGTCGACCCACGCATTAAGCTTTCGAGGGAAGGGTCCACACCTCCTCCGTCAGGTCGTCACGCAGTCCGCAACCCGGATATTGTAGCAAGCGGCGGCTGTGGTCTTGCGGAGAACCGTAATTGGCTCTCCGTGCGGTGATCGCTCAGGCGTCTCCGTCACAGCGGCCCTAAAAAGGTTGGAGGACTATATAGGGGAAAGGAAAGATAGCCTGGAGGCCACCCCGATCCTAGATGGATCATCTGGGTTCACGCCCGTCCGGGGTCAGAGCAACGACCCCTTTCCCTCAATCCGAGCTACGTGGGCTACGTCCTTGTCTCCCCTCCCACTCAGACAAAGAATCGCTGGGCCAGCGCCCACATCTTGGCGCCCTTCGTCCAAAAGGTATGCTACAGCGTGCGCTGTCTCCAAGGCGGGGATGATACCTTCCAACTCTGAGAGAAGGTGGAACGCGTCTAGGGCTGCGCGATCATCTACCGACACATAGTGCGCCCGACCGGTCTCCTTGAGGAAAGAGTGCTCTGGACCCACGCCTGGGTAGTCCAGCCCGGCCGACACGGAATGAGCAGGCACCACCTGGCCATCCTCGTCTTGGAGCAAGTAGGAAAGGGACCCATGGAGAATCCCCGGAATCCCTTCCGAAAGCGAGGCTGAGTGACGCCCAGATTGAAGCCCTTCACCGGCCGCTTCAATACCAATCAGGGCCACTCCTTCGTCGTTGAGGAAGGGATAGAAGATCCCCATCGCATTCGAACCGCCACCAACGCAGGCAATCAGGGCAGTGGGCAGTCTCCCCTCGACCGCGAGCATCTGCTCGCGGGCCTCCCGTCCGATCACGGACTGAAAATCCCTGACGATCCTGGGGAAAGGTGCAGGGCCAACAACGGATCCGATGATGTAGTGTGTTGTCTCCACATTTGTGACCCAGTCTCGGATTGCTTCGTTTGTCGCATCCTTTAGCGTCTTCGTTCCTGAGTCCACGGGTCGTACGTCAGCGCCCAGAAGCTCCATACGAAACACGTTCAGGGCTTGGCGCTCCACATCCTCTGCCCCCATGTAGACCACGCAGGTTATGTCGAATAGCGCACAGGCTGTCGCGGTGGCTACCCCGTGCTGCCCGGCCCCCGTCTCGGCGATGATGCGGTTCTTCCCCATGCGGCGAGCCAGAAGGACTTGTCCGATCGTGTTGTTGATCTTGTGGGCACCCGTATGGTTGAGGTCTTCACGTTTCAGGTAGATCGGCCCCCATCCCACCGCTTCCTCCAGACGCTGAGCTCGATAAAGGGGCGATGGACGTCCGACGAAGTCTTTCAGAAGTGCCCGTAGCTCTATCTCAAACTCGGAATCTTGGATTGCCTCGGTGTACTGGACCTCCAACTCATCCAGCGCTCGGATTAGTGTCTCGGGGACGTATCTGCCGCCGAATGGCCCGAACCGCCGCTCCAACTCGGCAGAGTCCGCGGACAGGTGCTCTATTCCCACTGTGGTACTCATGATCGGCCACCTCGTTTGACTCGTCCCAAAGGGTTCCACCAGCTCCGGAGGAGGGGCCAATTCAGCCCTAGTTTGCGATTCACCCGGCCGCCAACGCGCGCCGTACGAATTCTCGTACACGTTCGTGATCCTTGGTGCCCGGACTCGATTCCACTCCTGAGCTCACGTCCACGAGATCTGGCTCCAGCTGAATCACCGCTTCCTCTACGTTCTCAGGGGAGAGCCCGCCGGCCACACCGACCCGCACGCTTGACGGTATCGTTTCTCGAACTGAGTCCAGGGCCTCCCAAGAGAAGGTCGTTCCCGTTCCACCGAGCTGGTCCACTTGCCACGCATCGAGAAGTAGTAGGTCCACTAGAGCCCCGAACTGATCCAGTGCTTGGAGGATGTCATCCTGCGACCGGACCCGGACAACCTTCCAGAGTTCCCATGGCCCTCTTCTCCTCAACTCCCTCACCATTTCGGGGGACTCATCACCATGCAGCTGTATCCCCCCCGCCCGTGCCCTCTCCGCCGCCACCACCGCTTCGTCAAGGCCGAGATCGGAGATTACTACCACAAGCGGGATATCGACCGCTCTGGCCAAGGTGTAAGCTCGCGACAGAGATACTCTCCGGGGAGAGCCAGGGACAAGAATCACCCCCGCGTACGATGCGCCGGACTGTTCCGCAACCTGAGCATCTATCGCGCGGGTGAGCCCGCAGATCTTGACCCTCAGTTGCTCCTCCCTCGGACTACCGCCGGACTGACGCCGGAGAACGGGTGGATGAGGGAACCCCTGACAGTTCGCTGACCATTTTCCCAGGCACCGGAGCTCGAAGCAGAGCCTCCCCTACGAGAACCGCGTCCACTCCCGCCTGAGCTAGAACCTCCACATCGGATCGGGTCCGTATGCCACTCTCCGAGACTAGAATCACAGAATCCGGAACCGAGTCAAGAAGGCTGAGCGTAGTCTCTAGGCGGACCGTGAAACCTCGAAGATCCCGGTTGTTGATTCCAATAACCGAAGCACCCGAGTCGAGCGCCCGAGCCATCTCATCCGCGTCGTGAACCTCGACCAGGGCCGTCATCCCCAACTCCTCCGCCTGCAGCCGAAGCTCTGTCAAGGGACTGTCACCCAGGATTCCAACTATGAGGAGGACGGCATCCGCTCCGGACGATCTAGCTTCCAGGATCTGGACGTTGGAGAGGAGGAAGTCCTTTCGGAGCACAGGGATCGACACCGCGGAGCGCACAGCTGAAAGATCAGCGAGAGACCCGCCGAAGTATTCGCGGTCAGTCAGAACCGAGAGGGCTGAAGCCCCAGCAACCAAATACTCTTCAGCCAATACTGCCGGATCCAGATTGGGACGGATTGGACCCGCTCCCGGAGACCTCCGCTTGACCTCAGCGATCAGCGAGACCACTCCTGGCTCAGTCAGCGCTCTGCGAAAATCCCGCGTCTCTGACGCATCAGCCGCACGAGATCGAAGTTCATCCGCTCGGCTAAGTAGCCGCAAAATCTCAGCGCTCTTCGTCTCCACAATTCGGGAGAGGATATCCCTACCGGGCTGCTCAGTAGAGGACCGACGACCGAACTCAGCTTGCGTTTCGGGCAACTTTCGGGTATCCTTATTTCGGTACCTGTTCGGGTTGCTGCCACTGGAAGCTACACCGGAGACGACCATGGCCCTAACCAAACGACAGAAAGAGATCCTAGATCACATCAGCGATTACATCGAGCAGAACGGATACGCTCCGAGCTTCGAGGAAATTGCCGAGTCATTCGGGTACACCTCACTCGCCACAGTACACGAACATGTAAGTAATCTGGAACGGAAGGGCTACATAAGGAAGGCGTACAATCAGAGTCGATCGATCGAGTTGGTTCGGGGGGTAGCAACTCCCGCAGGAGTGGAACTCCATCTGTTAGGCGAGGTGGCTGCTGGTCACCCAATCGAAGCAATCCCTGAGCGGGAGACGATTCTTGTGCCCCCAGACCTTCTCCGGAAAGGGGGGAAGAACTACGTCCTGAGGGTCACGGGAAACTCGATGATTGATGAACAGATCAGAGACGGTGACTACATCATCGTCAACAGCAGGAACACCGCCGACGACGGGGAGATGGTCGTGGCACTCATCAAGGGTGAGTCGGCAACGGTGAAGAAGCTCTACAGAGAGGGCAGCGGGCGCATCCGCTTACAGCCTGCAAACGACTTATTAGACCCTATGTACTTCCCGGCCGCTGACGTCACCGTGCAAGGGGTCGTCGTCGGCGTCATCAGACGCTACTGATCCACTTTAACCTCCGCCAAAGTCATGCGCATCCCGTTTGCAGTTGGATCCCTCAGAGGAAAAATCTCAAAGGTTCTCCTCATGCCTGGGCGAGCCGCACCTCCCTTCCCCGGCCCCTGGACTCTCACTGCTATTATTCGGACCCCCTATTTCACTGAGGCAGCTTCGGCAGACTCCTGCCTGAGTGACTCGAGGGTTCGTTGGGCAGCACCTGAGCCGAGGAGTTCAGCTGCCTGGGCCACACCCTGGCACAGATCTTCAGAGACTCCCCCGACGTAGAGTGCGGCCGCCGCGTTCACTAGCACTGCACTTCGCGCCCCACCCTTCTCCCGTCCTGACAGGATATCTTCTATGAGTTGGGCGTTCTCCGCAGGACTACCCCCTGCGAGATCATCAGGCCGGCAGGACGTGACACCCAAGTCCTCCGGGCTCACCTCGTACTCCTCAATCTCACCGCCGTGGAGTTCTGCCACCCTGGTCAATCCTGAGGGGCTGACTTCATCCATCCCCGGCGAACCGTGGACGACAAGCGCATGCTCATGCTCCAGGGCCTGGAGGGCACGTACCATTAGAGGCAGGAGTTCTGGATCGGCAACACCTATGACCTGGTGCCGAACGCCCGCAGGGTTCGAGAGCGGACCCAGAAGGTTCATGATCGTGGGGATCCGAAGCTCCTTCCGAACCGGCCCCACGTGACGCATGGCCGGATGGAGCAGTGGTGCGAACATGAACACGATGCCAGCACGTTCCAAAACGCGAGCCATCCCTTCCGGAGAGAGCTGGATCTCGACGCCGAGCGCCTCCAGGACATCCGCACTCCCACTTCTTGAGGTAAAGGACCGAGCACCGTGTTTCGCCACGGCCACTCCCCCCGCTGCCGCCACGAGAGCCGCAGCGGTGGAGATATTGAACGTTGTGACCGTCCCCCCTCCGGTGCCGCATGTATCCACGAGGACTCTCTTGTGGGGCGGACGAACGGGAACCATCTCTCGACGGAGAGCCCTGACCCCGCCCGCAACCTCGGACGGGGTGTGGCCCTTCGTCCGGAGTGCGACTAGAAACGCAGCAGTCTGGACCGGTGAGGCCCTACCGGACATGATCTCGTTGAAGGCCGCCTCAGCCTCTTCGGCGAGCAGGTCTTGGCCCTCAGTGGCTCGAGCGATCAGGGCAACCAATTCCATATCTGTCACACTCATATGAATTACGGGGGCTGTCGCAGCAGTCGTAGGTCACTTCGGAACCCGCTGGGCTTCCGGAAACCGGAGGCTATGCGACAGATCAGCAGCGGTCAACTCGGCGCTCCGCCACCCCAAACCTTATCAGGCTTGACATCAGCGGCATCCCTTCTACCTTTGCCCGCGTGATCTCCCAGGAGTTCCGACGGTACTGCTTGGTCGTCCAATATGACGGCTCCCCGTTCCACGGGTGGCAGTTGCAAAACTCTGGACCGACCGTTCAGGGTGAGTTGGAACGAATGCTTGAAAAGATTACCAAGAAACGCCGCCCCGTAGTCGGCTCCGGCCGCACGGATCGCGGAGTGCATGCACTCGGACAGGTCGCGGCAGTCGATGTACCGTCAAAGTGGTCAGCGGTCGAGCTCCGCAGGTCCTTGAACGCTCTCTTGCCCGCCGAGATCTGGCTGAAAGAGGTCAGGAGGGTCCCCTCAGACTTTCATCCCCGATTCCACCCCCTGGCTAGAACCTACGAGTACCACTTGGGAGTGAAATGCTCAGCAGGATCTCCCTTCCATTACCGGTGGTGCTGGGACATCTCTGGCATGTCGCTCGACCCGGAGAAGCTCAGGGCTTCGGCCAAGTTAGTTTCAGGCAAGCGCTCTTTCAGAAAGTTTGCAAAGGCCGGACAGCCGAAGCGTGGGGAGCTGTGCCATGTTACTGGAGCTCAATGGACGCAATGGAACGACCTCGGGTACCAGTTCGAAATCACCGCCAACCGGTACCTTCACCACATGGTTCGCTACCTTGTAGGAACGATGGTTGACATCGCTTGTGGAAGGCGGCCCCTCGAGGAGATGACTGAACTCCTTACCTGCCCGCAGACTGAGCTTATCACCTCTAGACCGGCCCCGCCCGAGGGGCTCTTCCTGTCACGGGTGGAGTACCCTCCTGAGCGCTTAGGAGACCACCCCGACCGAGACCCTCCACCCACAGGCAGTTCAAACGAATGAAGATATTCCTGGACACTGCGGACCTGGCCGAAATCGAACGGGCGGCCGAAGCCGACCTGATCGACGGGATTACAACGAACCCCTCGCTTTTAGCCAAGGTGGGAGGCGATCGAAAACCGGAGGAAGTCTTCCTCGACATCTGCCGCGCGGTGGATGGTCCCGTGTCAGCCGAGGTTGTAGCGCTCGATACAGAGGGTATGATTTCTGAAGGGCGCAAGCTGGCGGCACTGCACCAGAACATCGTCGTGAAGGTCCCCCTCACGGAAAATGGGCTACGCGCGTGTCGACACCTTCGCTCGCACGACATCCGGGTGAACGTCACGCTCTGCTTCTCAACCACCCAGGCGCTGCTCGCGGCAAAGGCCGGGGCAACATATATATCACCATTCGTTGGTCGCCTGGACGACATCGGGCATGACGGAATGGAGATCGTGAGGGATATCCGGCAGGTGTACGACGAATACGACCTGGACACGGAGATCCTCGCGGCTTCGCTCCGGCACCCGCGTCATGTGCTCGAGGCGATGCTCATCGGGGCAGATTGCGCGACCCTTCCTCCCAAAGTGCTGTATCAGTTGATGAAACATCCACTCACCGACAGGGGACTCGAGGCGTTCCTCTTAGACTGGAAAACTCTGGGAAAAGAGATCTGAGCAGGATACAACCATGAAGGTACATGTTCGCACTCTTTACTTCGAACGTAACCGGGGGTACGCCGCCCGGGACTTCGTTCTCGGCCGATGAGGTCCGAGGGGAAGCACGCGCACTCCTTCTTTGAGATCGCCAAGTGACTCACAGCGCTCTTGACGCCTACGTCCACCCTCTCACTGAGCGGTACGCGTCCAGTGAGATGCAGCGCATCTTCTCCCCCAACCGTCGGTTCGGAATCTGGCGACGGCTCTGGCTGGTGTTGGCCGAGTGTCAGAGTGAACTGGGGCTCCCGATCCCTGACTTAGCCCTCGAGGAGATGCGACTTGGGCTGGACAATCTTGACCTCGTAAAAGCAGCAGAATACGAGCAAAGGTTCCGTCACGACGTCATGGCGCACGTCCACCTCTTCGGGGACGTCGCGCCCTCCGCCCGCGGGATCATTCATCTCGGTGCCACCTCTGCCTTCATTGGTGACAACACCGACTTGCTACTCCACAGAGACGCACTCACGCTCATCAGAGCACGAGTCGTGCGAACGATCCGGGAGTTGGCAAACTTCGCTCGCGAGCATCGAACTATCCCGACACTTGGCTATACGCACTTCCAACCGGCACAGGCCACAACGATCGGGAAGCGCGCCACATTGTGGATCCAGGACCTCGTGTTAGATGTGGAGGAGTTGGACTTCCGATTGAAATCTCTGAGGTTCCGTGGGGCCAAGGGCACAACGGGAACTCAGGCCTCTTTCCTGCAGCTCTTCCACGGCGATCACGATAAGGTTGAGGAGCTGGACGGGATGGTCGCCGAGCGGATGGGATTCGAGAAAAGCTACGGGGTTACCGGACAGACCTATCCTCGAAAGGTGGATGCAGGTATCGCAGGGACCCTATCGGGCACTGCCGCTTCCCTTTCGAAATTCGGTAACGATCTTCGCCTTCTATCTCACCTTCAGGAGGTCGAAGAGCCGTTTGAGGAAGAGCAAATTGGCTCCTCTGCAATGCCCTATAAACGCAATCCGATGCGTGCAGAGCGGATCTGTGCTCTCACCCGCCACGTGATCACACTCTCCCAGGATCCCGCGATAACAGCAGCCTCGCAATGGCTGGAGCGGACCCTGGACGATTCGGCAAACCGACGTCTCTCAATTCCTGATGCGTTCCTGACCCTGGATGGGGCCTTGGTTCTTGCCGAAAACGTCGCTTCTCGACTGGAGGTCCAGCTGGACGTCGTCGTTCGGAACCTCGAGGCACACCTGCCGTTCATGGCCATGGAGACCGTACTCATGCGTGCCGTCGAAACCGGGGGAGGAGACCGGCAAGTACTCCACGAGAAAATCCGTCGTCACGCCTTCGCCGCGGCTGAGCTGATCAAGAGTGGAGAAGACAACGATCTCGTGGAGAGAGTCGCGCGCGACGAAGCATTCGGGATCGACAAGCCAACCCTCCTCGCAATTCTCGAGCCTTCACAATTCGTAGGCAGGGCGCCGGAGCAGGTCGATCAGTTCCTCAAGGAGTGGGTGCAGCCCGTACTCTCCCGTTTAGGCCCGGAGGCGGACCAACTGGTAGGAGTACCCAATGTGCGTGTCTAAGACCATATCCCAGCAGTCTCCCCTATTTCGGTCGGACCTCCCTCTCCCCCTCCTCCACCGGGGAAAGGTTCGAGAGATGTATGAGGCTGGCCCGGATCTCCTCCTCATGGTCGCGTCGGATCGCGTGTCGGCTTTTGATGTCGTTCTACCCCAACCCATTCCCCGAAAGGGAGAGGTCCTCACCCTTCTGACCGCTTGGTGGCTTGACCACCTCAGTGGCGTGGTTGAGCACCACCTCGTGTCTGCAGATCCGAACGTGATCGCGGAACAGGTTCCCGCATTGTCCAACGCGCCTGATGGGTGGGCCCGCCGATCGCTACTTGTAAGACGGACGCGGCCGCTCCCCATCGAGTGTGTGGTGCGGGGATACTTGACGGGCTCCGCATGGAGTGAATATGTAGCGAGAGGCACTCTGGCAGGGGAGGCGCTCCCTCAGAATCTGGCCGAGAGCCAGGAGCTCCAGCCACCCATATTTTCTCCGGCAACCAAAGTCGATGACGGGCATGATGAGAACATCCCGTTCTCTGGGGTCGTCGATCGACTCGGGGAAGTTCAGGCTAAGCGGCTCAGGGATCTGTCCCTCGAGATCTACGAATTCGGCAGGATGAAGGCTGCTTCCAGAGGAATCCTTCTCGCCGACACGAAGTTCGAATTTGGTGAATCGGACGACAACAAACTTCTCCTGATCGACGAGGTGCTCACTCCAGATTCGTCTCGATACTGGCCAGCAGAAAGCTGGCACCCCGGGGCAACTCCCCCCTCCCTTGATAAGCAACCGATCCGCGACTGGCTCTCCACGTTACCGGATTGGGATCGGACACCTCCTCCCCCGGACCTCGACCCCTCAGTCATCCAGGCCGCGACCGACCGGTACCTGGAAATCTTCAAGCGCCTCACGGGAACCGGGCTAGACGAGTACGTGCCACCCAGCTTTTCGACCGATGTTAACACCTCATGACCACGATCAGGCGAGTACGACCCAAGCGCGGGAGACTTCAGCGCGGAATTATTATCCTCCCTTCGGCGTTCACCATCGGAAACCTCTTTCTCGGGGTATACGCTATGGTCTCGGCGGCGCGAGGAGATTTCGAGTGGGCATCCTGGTCAATTGTTCTCGCGGCACTCCTCGACATGCTGGATGGACGCATCGCCAGGTTCACCGCAACGGGTTCGCGATTCGGTGCAGAGCTGGACTCCTTGGTGGACGCGATCTCCTTCGGGGTTGCACCCGCCTTCGTCATCTACGAGCTCTTTTTCGCCGACCAGCCTTGGAGCTGGATTCTATCATTCCTATACGTCACCGCGGGGGTGATTCGCCTAGCACGGTTCAACGTTGAGCAGGGTGGACACGCGAAACGAAGCTTCCACGGACTCCCGTCGCCGACAGCCGGAATGATACTGGCCACTATATATCCGTTCTTCACAGCTCCGGCGGTGGCACCGATAATGGACGGGCTGCCATCGACCCAAGCGGTCGGCATACTGATGATCGCCCTCGCGGTGCTTATGCTCAGCCACATCCCATATCCACTCGTCCCTAAGCTCTCTCTGCGGAATCCACGTGCGACAGCAGGCTCGCTCTTCCTCGCGGCCTGTGGGGCAACGGCCCTGACGATTCCTGAGTATTTCATCTTCCCCTTCCTCTGCCTATACACGCTTTGGGGTGTGACACGTAGCACTTTTCTTGGCTTGGCAGAACGCCTCCCCGAACAGGACCCGCTCCTTGATGAAGACCAGGAAGATGAGGGAGGGGCTGAGGTGCGGGTGGTGGACTATGGAGAGATCGCCCCAACCCGTTATCCTTCGCCTGAAGCGCTCCTCCCTGACCTCCAGACCCCCGAACCCGAACCGACTCTAGACGAAGACGCCGAGGAGAGCACGTGACCAGTTTCCACTTAGAAATCCGCGTTAAACCGCGCCCTGGCCTTCTCGACCCGGAAGGAAAGGCAGTCCATCATGCCCTTGAGTCCCTCGGATTTCCAGGGATCTCTGAAGTCCGAGTCGGAAAAGTCATTGATGTAGACGTCAAGGCAGAAAGCCAGTCCATCGCGATCGACCGGGCTTCCGAAATGTGCAGAAAGCTCCTGGCCAACCCTGTCACCGAGGATTTCCAGGTTACGGTCCTACCCGAGCTGGATCTCTCGACGGAAATAGCATGAAGGTGGCGGTCATCACTTTTCCCGGCTCCAACTGCGATTACGACTGCTATAAAGCTCTGCAACTATTTCCGGAATTTGAGCCCTCATTCATCTGGCACCGCGAGCAGGACCTTGGGAAAGTGGATGCCGTTTTTTTACCGGGTGGATTCGCGCACGGTGATTACCTTCGGGCGGGAGCTATTGCCCAGTTCTCACCGGTAATGCCAGCTGTGGGCACTTTCGCTCGTGAGGGAGGCATTGTCGCTGGAATTTGCAACGGGTTCCAGGTGCTCTGTGAGAGTGGACTCCTTCCAGGTGCGCTCCTCAGGAATGACACCCTCCGGTTTCGGAGCCACGATGTCTACATTCGGGTCGAGACGGTGGGCACTCCCTTCACGACGGAGTATGAGAAGGGTCAGGTTCTTCGAATGCCGATTGCCCATGGAGAAGGAGGCTACTACGCCGACGCCAAAACACTCGCCGAACTCGAGGATGAGGATCGGATCGCATTCCGATATGTGACACCTGAAGGCAATCTCAGCCGTGAGGCCAACCCCAACGGATCCGCTCACGCCATCGCGGGGATCGTGAACCACGGCCGGAACGTACTGGGGATGATGCCCCACCCAGAGCGGGCAGTCGAGATACTCCTCGGCTCCACGGATGGCCGAGGAATCTTCGAGTCCATGACCACCACGCCCGAGGAGTGGTGACGTGAGTGAACACCAGACCGTGGTACTCCATAGCCGGCCTGGAGAACCGGACGTCACTCCCCGGCTGGTTGCGGAGCATGGCCTATCCGAAGATGAATACGACCGCATTCTCGGGATTCTGGGACGAGCACCAACCTTTACCGAGTTGGGAATCTTCTCTGCAATGTGGTCGGAGCACTGCGGATATAAGAACTCCAAGCGACTCCTAAAGCTCCTCCCGACGGAGGCACCCTGGGTCATCCAAGGTCCCGGGGAAAACGCAGGGGTCATCGACATCGGGGACGGCCTGGCACTAGCCTTCAAGGTCGAATCCCACAATCACCCCTCAGCCGTCGAACCGTACCAGGGCGCAGCAACTGGAGTTGGGGGAATCCTCCGAGACATCTTCACGATGGGTGCCCGTCCAGTGGCTATCTTGGATTCGCTCCGTTTTGGAGATCTGGATTCCCCTCGGGTTCGCTATCTCTTCTCTGGTGTCGTACGTGGGATCGGAGACTACGGGAACTGCGTCGGAATTCCAAACATCGGCGGCGAGGTATTCTTCGATCGGACATATGAGGGGAACCCACTCGTAAACGCCATGTGTCTTGGTATCATGAAAAAGGATGAGATCATCCGAGGAGAGGCTTCGGGGACAGGAAACACCCTCATGGCTGTTGGCGCCCGTACCGGTCGCGACGGGATTCATGGTGCAACCTTCGCGTCCGAAGAGCTTGCGGAAGACTCGGACGAGTCGAGCCGTCCGAGGGTCCAGGTGGGAGATCCGTTCACCGAAAAGCTCCTCCTCGAGGCTTCGCTTGAGCTCATTAAAAGCGGCCACATCGTTGGGATACAGGACATGGGAGCCGCTGGGCTGACTTCCTCAGCAGCCGAGATGGCCGGACGCTCGGGGAGCGGGGTGAAGTTCGATGTCTCCCGCGTCCCGGTGCGAGAGTCAGGGATGACCCCCTACGAGATTCTGCTCTCCGAGTCCCAGGAGCGGATGTTAGTGGTCGCGAAGAGTGGCCACGAACCGGAAGTTCGTCAGATTTTGGAGAAATGGGAGCTTGGGGCAGAACCCATCGGTTGTGTCACAGATGACGGTCAGTTCCGCGTTCTAGAAAATGGAACCGTCGTGGCAGATATCCCGGCCCTCCCTCTCACTGAAGGATGCCCAACATATGAGTATGATGTGGAGGAAGACCATAAAATAATTGCCCTTAGATCTTTTGATATGACTCACATTCTCAAGAGAAAAGGCGATTTTTCCACGCAGTTTATGGACCTCCTTGGATCGCCAAATGTCGCATCGAAAGCCTGGATCTATGAACAGTATGATACGACAGTGCGAACAAACACCATTATGGGACCCGGTGGCGACGCTGGAGTCATCCGGTTTCGAGGGAGCCGACGAGGACTTGCAGCTACGATGGACTGCAATGGCCGGTACTGTTACTTGGATCCGAGACAGGGCGCGAAGGCAGCGGTGGCTGAAGCAGCCAGAAACTTAGTCTGCGTAGGAGCCGTTCCAACCGCAGTAACAAATTGTTTGAACTTTGGGAACCCACTGAAGCCGTCGAACTACTTCCAGCTCAGAGAAGCAGTGCTGGGTATGGCCGAGGCCTGCGCATACTTCGAGACTCCTGTTACGGGAGGAAACGTCTCACTCTATAACGAAACGGGCGGACAGGTCGTCTACCCGACCCCGGTGATAGGGATGGTGGGAATCCTGGAGGATGTATCACGTGCGCTGGGCCACTCCTTCACTCAAGAAGGAGACTTGATCCTTCTCCTAGGGGAGAACCGGGAGGAGATCGGAGGATCGGAATACCTCTACCGTAACGAGGGAGTCGTGGCGGGGTCCCCACCGCTAGTCGACCTGTCGGCCGAACGGCAGCTTCAAAGAGCTACTCTATCACTCCACGAAGAGGGGGTCCTGCACTCAGCTCATGACTGTGCCGAGGGAGGGCTCGCCTGCGCTCTCGCAGAATCGGCATTGAGCGGCCCCAAGGGCCCCTGGGGAGTCGAGGTGGAGCTCAACGAACCCCTGGCACCAGCCGCGCTACTGTTCGGAGAGACCCAAGGACGCATGCTCGTCTCCTGTGACCGGAGTGACGCCGACCGGGTACTCGGGGTGGCAGAAAAACATCAGGTGCCCACGTCTGTTATCGGTTCGGTCCAGGCCCGGTCGGGTACGTTTTCGATTGTATTACCGCTTGGGTTCATTCGAGTCAGGTCGGGGGAGATGGCCCGTCGCTATCGGGAGGCTATCCCGGCCATCATGGAAGCTGGCCAGCCGTGACAAGACTCCCCAATGCACCGGAGGGAGGGGCGAAGGACATCCTAATCTCCTCACTGGAAGAGTTGCCGCAAGAGGAGTGCGGGGTCTTCGGGATCACAGGTGTTAATAAACCCGCGGAATCCACCTTTCTAGGCCTGTATGCCCTCCAACACAGAGGTCAGGAGTCTGCGGGCATCTGCGTCATCAATGACGAGGGTGTGGCTCGGGTACGCAAGGGAACCGGGCTTGTAGCAGACGTCTTCTCTGCGACCGACTTGAATTCTTTCGTCGGAACAAGCGCAGTGGGGCACGTTCGATACTCTACAGCAGGAGGTAGTCGCCCTCAGAATGCCCAGCCGATTGTTGTCCGCTATTCGCGCGGTGACCTCTCCGTCGTACACAATGGCAACCTGACCAACGCCCAGGAGTTGAGGCAGGCCCTAGTGGAAGAGGGAGCGCTCTTCCAGACCACCTCAGATTCCGAGGTGATCGTGCACCTCATTGCTCGTTCCAGGAAAGAAACAATCGCATCCCAGATACACGATGCACTCAGCCAGCTGGAAGGGGCATTCTCTGCCGTGATATCGGTAGGTGATACGCTCTTTGCAGTTACCGACCCAAGGGGGTTCCGACCGCTGGTACTCGGACGGAAGGAAAGTGGTCACGTCGTCGCGTCGGAAACGTGTGCGCTCGATATCATTTCGGCAAAGTACGTCAGAGACATCCGCCCCGGGGAGATCCTTCGGCTTTGCGGCAAGGAAATCGAATCGTTGAACGAGCTCGAACCCGCGCCGACAGTCTCCCCGTGCGTGTTTGAGCTTGTCTATTTCGCCCGACCAGACTCGCACATCTGGGGAGTCGCGGTCGATCGAGCTCGGAAAGCCTTTGGACGTCGCCTAGCTCAGGAGCACTTTGTCGATGCTGACTGCGTAATCTCCGTCCCGGACTCTGCCAACTCCGCAGCCCTTGGATATGCTGAGGAGAGCGGCCTCCCCTTCGAGCTAGGTCTTCTGCGAAACCACTACGTGGGAAGGACCTTTA